>Ga0070732_10000692_pt1 | contig 20019 bp, 14 predicted proteins | sample Coa_R1_5_FD_66449 | JGI IMG/M metagenome (GOLD analysis project Ga0070732, IMG submission 66449) | Surface soil microbial communities from Centralia Pennsylvania, which are recovering from an underground coalmine fire - Coalmine... | ecosystem: Environmental > Terrestrial > Soil > Unclassified ... | reverse complement strand
ATGGCCACGGTCAGTGGCGGGGACAATCCGACCGGGACGGTCACCTTCAACCTCTACAGCAACCCAAACGGCACCGGCACGCCCCTGTTCACCGACGCCAACGAGCCGCTCGTGGGTGGGGTGGCCACCTCGAAGGGCTACACGGCCACGGCCACGGGCACCGACTACTGGGTCGCGACCTACAACGGTGATAGCAACAACAGCGCTGTGACCAGCGGCGCCGCCCTCGAACCGGTGGTCATCAGCCCGGCCAGCCCGGCGATCAACACGAAGCAGCAGCCCGCGACCGCTACCGTCGGCTCTTCCATTGCTGACATGGCCACGGTCAGTGGCGGGGACAATCCGACCGGGACGGTCACCTTCAACCTCTACAGCAACCCAAACGGCACCGGCACGCCCTTGTTCACGGACACCGAGACGCTCTCCGGGGGCATAGCCACCTCGAAGGGTTACACGGCCACCGCCACGGGCACTGACTACTGGGTGGCCACCTACAACGGCGATAGCAACAACGGCCCTGTTACCAGCGGCACCGCCCTGGAGCCGGTGATCATCACCCCCCCGGGGACTCCCTGTATCAAGACCTGCCCCGGTGGGACGGTCGTAGTCGGGAGCAGCGCGGTACTCAAAGATACTGCTACGCTCAGCGGGGGCAATAATCCGACCGGAACCATCACCTTCACGCTCTACGCCCCGAACGGGACAACGATCGTAGACACCGAGACAGTGACGGTGACGGGCGACGGCACGTACAGAACGCCTAAGGGCTTCATCCCCACCGCCATCGGCACGTATCAATGGGTTGCCAGTTACAATGGCGATAGTGCAAATAGGCCCGTGGCCGGCCGATTGGGCAGCGAACCGGAGTGCGTGATCGCTGCCACACCGGCGCTCTGTACGACTCCCGGCTGCTCCGTAGTCGTCGGCAGCGGCGCGAAAATGACGGATTCGGCCACGTTGTCTGGAGGCGCCAACCCGACCGGGACCCTTACCTTCACGCTGTATGCTCCGAATGGCACAACCATCGTCGACACCGAGAAGGTAACGGTGAAAGGCGCTGGCACCTACACCACGCCGACGGGATTCGTTCCCACGGCCGCCGGCACCTATCAGTGGGTTGTCAGTTACAGCGGCGACAGCCGGAACAATGCCGTTGCCGACAAGCTTGGGAATGAACCGGAAAGGGCGACCTTCCAGTGCGTCTCGATCTGCGGGCACGCGTTCTACGATAACGGTGACAAGGGCCAAAACAACAATTGTCGCGTAATCGCCGGTTGCACCGTCATTCTCGACGACCGAAATGCCAAGGATCGACAAACGACTCACACTTATGGCAACGGCAATTTCTGCTTCAATAGCGTTGGTCCGGGCAACTGCAAGATCTCTTTCGCTTGCGATTCGTCGAGCGCCTGGGTGCAAACCCATGGTATGACCGTGGATGCAGGCAACAAACGCGGCCGTTATTATTGGGATGGAAATTGCTTGAGTGGAATTGCGCAGATAATGGCTACGAACCCCCGGCTGCTCAAAAGCGGGCGGCTCGTCTAGTCTTCCGGAATGTAGAAATCGTTACGAGAGCACACGACCGCAATTCGATCTGCAGTAAGGTACGAGCTAGGCGCAATTGAGATCCGTCTCAAGGTCTTTGAGGGCTCTGCCATTCCGGAGGAGGATTTCGGATTACCGAGAAAGCCTTGGGCTTCAAATTCCCTGATGAATTGGTTGGTTGTCTTCCCAATCGAGGTAGCCTTCGAGCTCCGCAAGGGATTTGAATGGCCCGGCCCGGTCGTTCCCTCGATGGTCCGCTACCCACCAGCCGTCGGTCCGGAGAGAAACCTCTGATGTGTCTCCCGGTGCTATCGCCTTGCGGAAATCTGCGGGCCGGCTCGTTGCGTCACGGGAGATAACGCCCGAATCGCCGGACTGTTCAACCACTGGTCCGACTAAACGTTCTGATTCGACGGTCGGCTTTTTGTAGCCCGGATGAGTAGAAAGCGCCATATTGCCGCTCCCTGGTGTTGGGCAATCGGATTCTCAGAATTCGGCTGGAAGCTTTTTGGGTTGCCAAAATGGCAGCTTCTCGAATTCTGAGATTACGAAGACCCAGACAACCGCAAAATGTGTAGTTTCGATGCGCTGTTTTCCTAAGATTGAGATAAATGATTATGCCACAAAGATCAGGATTTGTCCACAAACTCAGATAGAATCGTTTGCACCGACACTCCTTTATGAAATGGGAGTGCAAACATTTACGCAACAGAAATAGGACCGCAAAGGTTGTGCCAAACAGTCCGAATAAGACTAAAGACTGAAAAAAAACGCTCGACTGCCTTGGCGCGGCTAAGCACCATTTCGATGTCCACGTGGAGCTCTGCCCATCGAGCACATCGCCCTCGGCAATTGCGATCTGACTGCAGCCATGACGAATCCGAATGGCAAACGTTGGCTAAACTAGTTAACCGCGTCTAGTTTTGGGAAAGAAAACTGGCGCGTTCGAAGGCACTTCCAATGAACAAAACGCTCAACTTCCGCTATTTGATTCGGCTCCTTTTGATTATCGCGGTAGTCGCCGGCGCAGTTCACTTAATCCACCGTTGGCAATCGGGGAAACTGGCAGATGGTTTTCTCTTTCAAGCCAATGCGGCGGAAAAAGATGCGTTGCAAAAACGGGGCGATTTTGGACGCGCGGTCAGCTATTTGCGGCGTTTCCTTGTCCTCCGACCGAAAGACACGGACGCCCGAGCGCGTGCGGCACTATTAAGCGGGGAGGCCGCTCAGACAGCCGACCGAAAACTTAGGGCCTTTGAGGAACTGGAACAGGTTCTTGTGGATGATCCAGAGAGAGATGACGTACGTCGCCGGGCCATCAGTCTCGCGATGGAACTCGGGCGCATCGACGACGCAATCCGGCTCATTGGGCAGTCCATTGCCGCGAGCCCAAACGATGGTTTGATCCATGCGCTAAAGGGAGAATGCCTGTCCGCAAAGGGGGAATATAAAGAAGCCGCCGAATCATTCGAGAAGGCTGTTGAGCAAGATCAGCACTTGATTCTGGCCTATGCACAATACGCCGCTATGCTCAGACGGAAATTCGCGAATTCTCAAGATGCTAAAGATGCTAAAGATGCTGATAAGCAAATTGCGCAGATGCTCAAGAACAACGAGAGATCGGCCGAGGCCCACCTCACCGCAGGGTTCTACTTCCGACAGATTGGCAATTCGGATGAATTCACCAAGAAATTCATCGAGCAAGTCACGGACGCAAGTCTCTGTGCCCCGGATGACCCTGAGGTGATCCTCGCCCAGACCGAAGTAGCTAAAACGAAGGCAGAGCTTCTCGTGAAATCGGCCCGAACGGCAAAAAACGCAGCTTCTAGGGACAGAGAGATTCAGGAAAGTCGCAAGGCCATCGAGGAAGCCTGCCCACCGCTTCACCAGGGGATTCAAAAAGGCGTCGTCAAGATCCAAGCAACGCCCCAGCCGTTCCCGGCTGACCCGGAGGCGCGGATCCGGGAGCGCAAAGCGTGGGTCCGTGAGCAGAATCTGTTGGCGAAAATGTTTCTTGAATTGGTTTCGTTCGAAGTGCGACTGAATCGGTTATCAGACGCAAAGGCGGTCGTCCAGCAGGGGGTCGATGTCCTTCCCGCGTATCCCGAACTTCGAGAGCAATTAGCCGATGTCTGCATCCGCGAGAAAAAATGGGATGAAGCGACGAAGCAGCTCGAGGCTCTTGAGAAACTGGATTTTTCGTCCGCCAATATTGGTTACTACAGCGGGCGCATCCTCGCCGGCCAGGAAAAATGGCTTCAAGCAATCCGCACGCTGGAAGCAGCAGCAGCCAACGCGGCGAAACCTCCGCTGTCCCGGCAGATCGAATTCCTTCTCGGCAACTGTTATGGTCGTATCGGTCAGTCTGACCGGCGCTACGAAGCTTATGTGAAAGCGCTCCCTCCCGATCCGCTCGACGATCTCTGGTTCCAGGTGTCGATGCAGACAGCAGCCGCCCTCGTCGAAATGGGCCGCCCGCGCGAGGCCATCTCGGTCTACGAACGCGTTGGGCGTCAATACCAAAACGCATTTATTCCACTCGCACGACTGAAATTCCAAGAAACACTGCGCCAGAACGACCCACGCAATTGGAAGCCTGTCGAAGAACTCCTCGAGCAGGCCCCGGAGGAGCTAGATCGGGAAATACTCCGGGCCGAACTCCTATGGGCTCAAAAAAAACCGGACGAAGCGCGAACGACCTTGTTGCACGCTCGCGAGACGTATCCCGAAGCCATTCAGCCTTGGGCCGCATTGGCCTTCCTTCAGTTCCTAATGTCGCGCGATAAGGCTGCCGTCAACGGAATTAATGAAGCTACACAGACGCTCGCGCAAGCCGAGGCCAAGTTCGGCGACCGCGTGTTGTTTCGGTTGACCCGCGCGAAATTGATTACGACTGGAAAACCTGCCGATGTGGACCAGGAAGTCGAGCGCCTCACACACAACCTGGACAAGTTCACCCCCGACGAGCGTTGGCAGTTACTGAGCGCATTTGCGGAATTTGCGCAACAGTTTGCCACTCCGGATTGTGCGAACCGCCTCTGGGATCGCCTGGCGCGTGAGAGGCCCGACAACCTGAGAGTTCAACGCATCCGATTCGACAATGCATTCCAAGCCAACGACAAAGCGCGGCTCTTGCAAGCCAAGGAGCAAATTGAGCGTATCGATCAGGTAGGCCAAGACTCGGGGAGCTCCGCAAAGTTCGTCCAAGTGTGGTATCTCATCTGGGAGTTCCAACAGACCGGAGACGATCAGAAACTGCAGGAAGCACACGGACTTCTCCGCGACTTGTCGCAACACCAGGGAGCACGGGCAGAATTTCCCCTTACCGACGCCATCGTTTTCGAAAAACAAAAGGATTATGTTAGCGCCTTAGGCAAATACCGAGAGGCCATTCAGCTTGGGGTGCGTGCTCCGGAAGTCATTCGCAGAACGTTCGCGTTGTGTGCGCTCCAAGGACACAAAAAGGAAGCCATTGAAATCCGCAATTTGTTGCCCGAAGGGGTTGAGAACCCGGAAGCATTCCAACTATTGGAAGCGGAAGTGTCGTTACAGACGCACAAGGTCGATCGCGCTCTGGAGCTGGCAAGAAACCTGGTGCCGGTCGAATCCAAGGACTATAGCTACCAAATCTTGCGGTTCCAAACTCTTTGGTCTGCGGCCAAGAATGCCGAATACAGTGGGAACACCAAGATGAAGGAGGCGAATTATAAGGAAGCCAGCGTTGCGGTCGCACACGCATTGGAAATTGCCCCCGAGAAACCCCAAGCGTGGGTCGCGAAGGTGCAATTGTGTGTGAGCCTCGGCAACAAACCCGAGGCCGAAAAGACCATCGAGGAGGCGAAAGTCAAGATTAACAATGAAAACAAGCTGCTGGCCCTTGCGGAGTGCTACCGGTTTCTTGGCAAGTTGGACTTGGCTTGGGGACTTTGCGAGTCGGCACTAAAGGACCGGCCGCATGACCTGCCCCTTTTGAAAACCGCCGCCAGTATTCAATTACTAAGGAAGAACATTCCGCAGGGAAAGAAACTCGCCGAACAGATCCTTAACAACGACAACAAGTCCGTCGAGGATAAAGTCTTTGCCGAGCGACTGCTCGCGTTAATCTCGGCGGACGAGGGCGACCGGCAGAGCAAGCGCGATGCGATTAAGCTTTTTGAGCAATCCCGCGACCAACAAGACCTTTCCGACGACGACCTCTTCCACCTCGCGCAGTTGTATATCCTCGTGGGAGATTGGTCCAAGGCGCGCGTGACCCTGATTTCCTTAACCAAGGGGAATGAGAATCCGCTTTATTTAGGGTTTTATGCATTCCATTTGATCCGCCACAAAGACCTCGCGGAGGCCGACAATTTGGTGACCAGGTTGGAGAAGTCCCAGCCGGACGCAATTGAAACAGTGGAATTGCGGGCCCGCGTACTGGCAGCATCCGACAAGGAGAAGGCCCGCGACCTTCTTTTGAAACAAGCCGCCAAACCGAATGCTCCGCTCTTGGTAATTGCCCGATTGCTCGAGGAACTGGGGTGGGCGCCGACAGCCGAAAAACTGTATGCGCTTTACGCTGCCGATTCCAAGAAACCGGAGGCGCCGCTCGAGTTGGCCGTATACTATGGCCGCCAGAACCGCACGGACGAGGCGCTTCGGGTGTGCGAAAAAGTATGGAAGGACGTTCCACCCGAAACTGTGAGCAACGCAGCGGTCCAAATACTCTATTTGGCGCGCCCCGAAGCAAACCAAGCCGATATCCGGAAAATGATTGGACGGCTGGACGAGGAATTGCCAAAAGCTCCGCGTTCGCCGACCTTATTGAGCAACATGGCGGCTTTGCTCAACCTCCTAGGGGATTACCCGGGGGCCATTTCCAATTACCGTAAGGTGATCGACGCCAAACCCAAAGATAAATACGCGCCGAACAATCTGGCTTACCTCCTGTTAGCACATGAAAACCAGCAGGACGAGGCCTTGAAGGTATTGGAGCGCGCCGAGAACGCTTTCGGCCGACTCCCAACGCTGCTGGACACCGAAGCCCAAGTTTACATTGCCAAGAATGATCCGGCCAATGCCGTCAAGCGATTGCAGGAGGCGATTGATGAGCGCCCCAAAGGCAGTTACTACTTCCATCTGGCCCAGGCCTACCTTCTCGACCACAAACTGCGTGAAGCGAGTGATGCGTGGAAGACGGCACATCAGACGTACCATCTTGATGCCGCTGATCTGCACCGACTGGAGCGTGCAGCTTACCTAAAATTGGCGGATGAATTGAAATCGCCGGGAACGAAATAGTTCGGGTGCTTTACGACCCAGACCGGCTCGGGGATGCCGAGGTCCTTGGCCGTGAAATCCCAGCCGCCGAAGACGCGCACGGCGAGACGCGTGCCCGTTGTGCAGTAGGTCTCTCGGCGTTCCATCGCGTCCCAGATCGCTTCGCGGGTGTTGTCTCGCGCCCACACGCCGCCGAGTCCCCCTGGCGCCATTTCCCAGATGTAGGTGTCGAGCTTGGGGTCCATCCCGTTTGTCATGAACGGGATCTTCCAGCGGTCGGGTTTTGGCTCGGTGACGACGCCGAAGTTGTTCTCCGCCCGCGTCGTCGAGAGGCTGGTGTGGATGTCGGTTCCGCCGACCAGGCCGAATTTGAACGGGTTGACGCCGAGCTTTGCCTGATGCTCCAGGCCCAGCTTCAGCGCGGAGCGAACGTAGTTGAACGGGAGCATCTCCGGCGTCGTCGCGATCAGGCTGGGCAGGTTGGCCTTGTCCCAGCGCTCAAAGTTGGCGAACTCGTCGGTAGGAGATAGCCGCGGCGTCGTCTCGCTGTCACCTTTCGTTTGACTGGCCTCCACGAGGCGCTCGAACCGGGCCCGCGTCTCGGCATACTGCTTGTCGAAGGGCTTTCCAGTCCAGGTTGTGGAGCGGAACATCATGCCGCCGCTGAGGTTGCTGTTGTGCGGGATGGCCAGCACGCGCCCGCCGGTCTTCTCTTCGTAGGCGGCCATGTACTTCCAGAGGTCCTCGGGGTCAACGCTGTCAAAGGCCAAGAAGGGCAGGACTTGCCTCGCACGGTCGGCGTTGTCGCGAAAAACCACTACCCTGTGTTGATTGTTGCCCTGGACGTGCTGGGTCCATTCAAAGCCGATGAAAGCGGTGAATACCCCCGGTTTGTTATTGCGCTCGGCGGCCTCGATGCCCCGGTCCCACGGCGTGCGCATCAGCTTCGCCATCGCGCCAGGAGGGACGCTGGCCTTCCCCGTTGACATCTCCTTCACCAGCTCGTGAAATGCGTCTAGCGCTTCCTGACCGCCCTGTTTGAAGGCCAGGCCCCACTTCCGGCCACTGGCAGTGTCGAGCAGAACCGGATTCTTATCGTGAAGTTCTTGGGCGAGCCCCAGGTACTCGGCATGGTCCGAGTCGACCAGCCAGTCGTAGAGGCGCTCCAGCTGGCACAGCTGGCCGGTCGAGGATCGCAACTGTTCCCCGCGGGCGAAGCGGAACGCTTCATCCGGCCCGAGTCGGTCACCAAGCATACCGGCGTCGGAGGAGTATACGACGTGTGCAGGTGCTGATCGCCCCAGTAGACGCGGTTCGGGTTGGTCCGATCCACGTTAGGCGAGTAGTTTTTCGGGTGTTTCAGATCCTCGGGGTTCGGTTTTGGCGCATCCTGAGCCAAAGCGCTGGTCGCTTGGCGGGAGGCTAGCCAGGCCGTGACCGCGATACTCACAATCGCAAAGCCGGCGACCGCTCAGTGCTCGTTTGTGCAAGACCAGAAACCTGGGCATAACAAAGGGTTTCCTCATCGCGCCACCTCGCTTTTGAGACGATTCGGGTTCACTCACTCGGGCCCCGTCGCTGTTCAAGGTTCCAAAGCCTTGCTAGACGAGCAGTTTTCGCGGCTCGCCGGACGGCCTCACCTGGCAGAGGAAGTTTGCCGGCAATCAAATCGGCCAGCGCCTGATTATCGACGTATCGCTACACACCGGTTTACCACGCAAACAAATGCTTGATATCCTTTCAATCAGTTCAGGTTCACGGTGTAGGTCTTGAATTTGCCCCAAAGGTGTACCGGCCCCCACGTCGTATCGTCACCATAGCCGAACGCTTCGATAACGGTGGGATTATATTTGTGCTCCACCACAAACCATTTGCTTTGCCCGGCATCGACCGTGGTTTTCATATAGCCGTTCACCCAGATATCGAAGTTTTGCGGCGTATTATTGTGGACGACAACAGCGCGCGACGAATCGGGAAGCGGCATGTTAGAGCGAAGGATAACGGTTTCCTTCTTGGTCGCGATCTCGGACTCTCTAAGCGTCGATTTCATCTCGGCAACCAATTCGTTGTCGGCGGCGGTCTGTTCAGCAATTTGATTCAAGGCCTTCAGTTCCGCGACTTGACGCCGCAGCTTCGCCAATTCGGCGGCCTGCTTGAGCAGTTGTGCCGACGTCAAGTCGGCCTTCTTTCCGGAAACCTTCTCCGCCACTGATAACTCGTTCGCAGCATGGGCTAAGGCGACAGGATCGTGGCCGCGGCGCGCCGTATCAATCCGCGCGCCCAGCGTGCTCAACGACTGGTACGGCAAACCCAACTCTTTGTTGAAATTGATGTTTTTGCCCGGGGAAACCTTTGTCGCCGTGGCATTAATGGTTTGCTGATCGTCGTCGGGACCGGTCTTTTGCTGAGCCTTGCCTGGCACAACAACCAGGGCGAAGCCGGCGAACAGAAGTGACGCTGCAAACACGAAGGTCTTGACTCGCATGTGTTTCCTTCTTTCTGTGTTGGAAGAAAAACGATCCTCAAAGTACATATCGTCAACCGAGAATTCGCGGCCAGTTACGTGACAACATTTGCTGTGGCGCTGCGGACAGTGAGGGCGGTCATCACCCACGACATGCCGGCGAACACCATGTCGATGCCGACGAACAGGCCGATAACCCAAAACGCGGACTCGGGCCATTCCCGCCAGATCATGGCGCCGAGAATTAGCGAAATGACGCCGTTGAACAAGGTCCATACCCAGCCGTGAAATCGCGAGGTCACCGAGGCGAAAATGCGAAATGCTCCGCCCACAAAAAGAGCGGCCGCGATCATGAGCGTGAAAAACTCGGCGGTTTTCTCCGGCCGGTTGATCATCAGCAGCCCGATGACCAGGTAGATAATGCCGGCCAGCATGTGCAGCCCGAAGCCGCGCCAGCCGCGCGCAAAGAAAGCGTTGACGATTTGAGCAACGCCCCCCGCTATTAGCAGGCACCCCAGCATAACGACGGTTGCCAGCGTGGCCACAAAAGTCGCGCTCATGGCGATCATGCCGACGACGATGAGCGCCATGCCGAGGACCAACATCAAGATCGACAGCCTGTGCAGCCCTTCGCGCTCCGCGCGCAGCAAATGTTCTGACGTTGTGTGGAGGGGCTGCGGCAGTGGACGTTCGGTGACGGTGGATGTGGTGGGCATAGAGGTAACTCCTCGGAAGTTGGAAGGATCAAGGTTCGAACGCAGATATCGGCCTGGGAATCAGGACGTCCCATATTCTCTTCTCGCGCAATGAACCGATCATGCGCCGTTCTTCGTGCCCTGACCGAGCTTTCTCCAAAAAGTCATGACACACCATATGGCCAGCGCAGCATGCAGCACGACAGCCGGCCAGAGCGCGAGGCCGACCATGCTCAAGACCAACCCCGCATAGGTCAGAAGCGCGGCAGCGGCCACGTCATAGATCAGGACGCCGGCTAACAGGCTGAGCAGAGCGGAGCCACCTTGATCGTTCCGCGCGAGCCAACAGGCGACGCCGATGGCGAGCAACGCAGCGCCTGCGATACGGGCCAAGAAGCTCGCTTCCAGCGAAGGTCGTTCGGCCCCAAGCAAAAGCGCCAACGGGATCGACGGACAAACCAGCAAGAAGAGCCCGGTTCCCGCCTCGACGAGGGCAGTCACGATCAAGAGATACGCTCGATGCATCAGGAGTGTTCCATGCCCGCAATGAACACCAAAGCTTTTTGACAGGCGGGCAGCCACCGGGTGGGGCTGCTCGCCATTCTCGATGATGTTCCGGGCCGACTAATCCTTTTCCAGCATCTTCTTCTTCAGTTCCTCGACGTCCTTCTCGGACAGTTGCGGCCGGTCGAGCTTGAGCGTGAGCTTGTTCAGCTTCGCCGTCAGCTTGAACGGCACCTGATAATCCTTGTCTTCCACTGGCGTGCCGGTGTCGGAGCCGACGTCGAAGGTCTCGTCCCATTGGAGGACTAAGGGCAGCGTGTGCTCCATCTTTTGGCTGGCGACTTCCCTGCCGTCCACCTTGAGCACGCCGGTGCCGTTGCGGCCGATGCCGCTCATGTTGTTGAAGGCCAGCGTGGCTGCGCCGAGACCGTCGTATTTGAAGTCAAATTCCACGGTATGCCTGCCGGCCGTCAGCGCCTCGGCGCCTTCCCAGCGGACGCGCTTGAGGTCCACCAGGTTCCAGAGGAAAACGGGCTTGCCCTTGAGCAGGTAGAAGCCGTAGCCGCCGAAGCGTCCGCCGGAGGTAAGGATCATCCCTTCGGCACCATCCTTTGGGACCTCAATGTCGGCGGTGATGGTGTAGGACGTGTTGAGCAAGAGTGGCGAGTCGCCCTGCGGAATGCCGGTGATCGGCTTGGTGTAAACAAACTCGGTGCGGCCCGCGGTGATGTTCGGCCGCGGCGCCACCAGGCGCGTCGCAACGGACGAATCGAGCGGCAACACCTGGTACTTTTCGGCCTCCTTGTGGAAAAGCTCACTGAGCTCTTTTACCTTCTCGGGATGCTTGGCCGCCAAGTCTTCGGATTGCGTCCAATCCTTGGTCAGGTCGAACAGCTCCCACGTGACGTTGTTGAACGGATCCGGGTTGGTCTTCCCGGCGACAACCCAGGGCGGCCGAATCACTTTCGTGCTGGCGATCCAGCCCTCGTGATAGATGGCGTGGTCGCCCATCATTTCGAAGTATTGCGTTTTATGCCGCGACAGGGCCTTGGCGTTGGCCTCGTCGAAAGTGTAGGCAAAACTCGTTCCTTCGATCGGCGCCTGCTTGATGCCGTCCACATACTCCGGGGCAGAGATGCCGCAGACTTCGAGAAGCGTCGGCACCACATCGATGACGTGATGGAACTGGTTGCGGAGGCCGCCGACATCCTTGATGTGGCCGGGCCACGACACACACATGCCCTGGCGAGTGCCGCCGAAGTGCGAGGCGATCTGCTTGGTCCAACTGAACGGCGTGTCGAACGCCCAGGTCCAACCGACGGCCATGTGGTTGTAGGTGCGGTCGGTCCCCCAGACGTCGTAAAAGAACTTCAACTGATCCGCGACCGGAACGTCCACACCGTTGAACATGGCGACCTCGTTCGGCGTGCCGATCAGCGTGCCTTCAGCGCTCGAACCGTTGTCGCCACTGATGTAGATGATGATCGTGTTGTCGAGCTTGCCCATGTCTTCCACGGCTTGGATGACGCGCCCGATCTCGTGATCGGTGTACGCCAGGTAGGCGGCATAGACCTCGACCTGGCGGATGAACATCTTCTTCTCGTCGGCGGTGAGCGCGTCCCATTCCTTGAGCAGGTTCTTCGGCCACGGGGTCATCTTCGCGTCCTGCGGAATCACGCCGAGCTTCTTCTGGTTGGCGAAAATGGTGTCGCGCAGGTCGTTCCAGCCGTTGTCGAAGAGGTGCATATCGTGGATCTTGTCCACCCACTCCTTGGTCGGGTGGTGCGGCGCGTGGGTACCGCCGGGAACGTAGTAACAGAAGAACGGCTTGCTGGGATCAATCTGGTTTAGCTCATTCATCCAGCCGACGGCTTCGTCCGCCATGGCGGTGGTCAAGTTCCAGCCGGGCGTGCCGACGTAGGGATAGATGGCCGTGGTGTTGCGGAACAGGTTCGGCTGCCACTGGCTGGTGTCGCCGCCAACGAAGCCGTAGAAGTACTCGAAACCCATGCCCACGGGCCACTGGTCGAACGGCCCGGCCTGGCTGGCCTGGAAGGTGGGCGTGTTGTGTTCCTTGCCGAACCACGAGGTGCCAAAGCCATTGTCCTTCAGAATCCTGCCGATGGTGGCCTTGTCCTTCTGGATGATGCTGTTGTAGCCGGGGAAGCCGGTGGACTGCTCCGAGACGACGCCGAAGCCGGCCGAGTGATGGTTGCGGCCCGTGATGAGCGCGGCCCGCGTCGGCGAGCACAGGGCGGTGGAGTGCATGCAGGTGTACCGCAGGCCCGCCTTGCCGATGCGATCCAGTGCCGGCGTCGGAATGACGCCGCCGAAGGTGCTCGGCGCGCCGAAGCCGACGTCGTCGGTCATAATGAGCAGCACGTTGGGCGCGCCTTTGGGGGGCACCACCCGCGGCGTCCACCAGGCCTTCGACTGGGCCGCGTTCTCCTTGATGACGCCGCCGAACTTCGGGTCCGGCGCCGGCAGTTGGTTTCCCGGAATCGTTGTGGTTGCGCTGGCGGATCCCGGCACGCCCGTGGTTTCGACCGCTTTGGCTGGTGCCTCGGGCTTGTCCTTGTCCGACCCCAGCAGCGACGTTAACTTGCCCGTCGCTGCCACATAACCAAGGAGCACCCCCAGGGCGAGCACGAGCACGCCCTGCACTTTCGTGTTCTTCAACATAATCGTTGTCCTCCGGTGAGACAAAGTTCGCGTGCTAACGTAGCGCGCTTTCCGGTGAAGAAAATCTTGCGTGCCACCATGGCACGCTGGTGGAGTTCAGTTTCGTTTCGCTCGACGACTTCGGGTCTGATGACACCAGCCTGAAGCGCTAGCGAAGGGTACGGCAATTCCTTCGCTTGCGCTTCAGGCTGGTGTGGCTTACTGGGGCGAAATCACGGTGAAGGGCTGTGAGACGCTGCTCTGGGGCTGCTGCACGCGCACCAGCATCATCTGCGTCGTGCTCTGGGTGCCGAGGTGCAAGAGGCACGGGCACTCCGGCTGCGTGAGATTGTAAATGCCGGCCTCGAACACGCGGTCCTTCTTTTTGCCAACGGTCCAGGCGGCCCGCTGCGTCTTCTTGTCTACGGAACCAAAGACTTCGGTGTTGGTGTCCATCACCCCGTCGTAGTAATTGCCGCGGATGATGCCGTTCTTGTTCACCGCTAGCTGGAAGATGTAATTCGACGTTTTGTCGTCGCCTTGCACGAGAGCAAAGACACCGAGCGGCTTCCAGTCGTCGGTCGGCGGGGCATTTGCCGTCTGCCCCTGACTCGCGATGGTGGTCGCCTGTTCGGCGAATTGCTGAGTGGTGCCCGCGTCTTGGCCGTTCATGTACACGTTGTCGCCTTGGTACACTACGCTGCTGCCGTAGTCGTAATCCGGAGAGGCGGCCGCAGGCATTCCGCAATAGCTGGCCACTGCCGGATACGACGGAGCAGACCATGCGGCGCCAGCGCTCCAGCCGGCCGCAGCCCAAGTGCCGGGATGCGCGGTGTAGTACGAGGGTTGGAAGGTGTTGTAATAACCGAATCCGGAGCGGACGGTGCTCCCTTGCGTTTGCATATGGCCGGTCGACCAGTAAGCGGTGCTGTGGGCCCCGTTGGCGCCGTACACGCTCGCATAGTGGTCCATGTTGCCGGAATAACGGTTGCCGGAGTACGCGGATTGCCAACTGGCCGTGCCGCCGGGGCCGCTAACGGTTCCTTCACGGGAGCCGCTGCCATAGCCCGTGTAACGGTTTCCGCTGTAGCTGCCTTCGCGGCTGCCGGAATACGTTTGGCCGCCGGTCGTGGTGGCGCTGGCATTACGGGAACCGCTAGCGCTATAGCCACCGTAGCGACCTTCCGACGCGGTTCGCGATCCGGAGGACGAGTAGCTCTGGCCATTGGCGCCGGTCACGCTCGTGTCGCGGGAACTGCTGGCACTAGCGCCGTAGCGATTTTCCGACGCGCTGCGTGTACCGGAGGTCGAAGCAGTTGCGCCCGACGCGCTGGTCCATGAATGGTCGTAAGTGCTGCTGCCGCTCTTACCGCCCCAGCCGGAAGAGGACTCGGTGGACCGCGAACCGGAATAGCTGCCGCCGTAACGAGTTTCACCGCTGTGGCTTTCGCTGCCGCTACTGTAACCGTGCCCCCAGCTTTCACTCGAACTATGGCTGTAGCTGCCTTCATAGCTGCCGCCACGGTAGCCGCCGCCGTAGCCGCGGCCAATCGCGTTGCCACTAACCAAGCACAACCCAATACTCGTGAGAACAAACAAAAGAACCCGCTTCATGGCATTTCCTCGTTGAAATGAATGGTTTTCTAGTTGGCCGCGCAGAGCGCAAGCACCACGTTGTTTGGACCACGTTTCATGAACCGCCTGAATCAGAGCCACCTTACTGCTTAGAAGCTGCCAAGCGCGTGAGCCGCATCGGCGTGGTGTCGGGAAGTTTGGTATCGCCTACGATTCGATCAATTGCCCGCCACGTAATGGCATCGCCGCTGACCCGCTGCAAAATGATGCGTTCGGCCGTGGGGGTACCATCGGCCAGCACTCCCTTCGCATCGAGAATCCAACTCTTACCGTCGCAGCTCCATAAAGATTGCGAATGCGCGCCATCGTCTTCGAATCCCCACGACCGGATTTGCCCGGTTTCAGGATCGAACGCAATACGAATGCTTCCGGTGATTGGATCCTTGCCGGCCGGCAACCGCGTGAACGTGCCTGTCATAACGGCCTTCTTCGGATCACGCGTGAAGGAGAACTTCACGTCGTCGCCCTTGACTTTCGTTCCCCAATCGCCGAGCAGCCAGTCGAGATCTTCCAGGTAATACTCGCCCACGCCGCCTTCGGCCGAGAGCGCCATCTTCCACTTACCGCCTTCGCGGCTATGAATTACAACGTAGTGCGTCGAGCGCGGCAAATCCTTCGAACCGCTGCTCAACCGAGCCAGACCTTCCTCGATGGCCATGTCTTTCGCCGGGAAACGAATGGAGTTCACCAGCACGTCGATCTTCGTGCCGGCGTTCGCCTTGAAGAACTCGGCGTAAGCCTTTTCGATTGCCTCCCGGCCGACAAAGGTCATGCCACTGGCTTCGCGGGACTCGGCGTTTTCGGTGAACTGGGCGGCAACGGCTTTCGCATCGCCCTTGTTAAACGCTTCGGCAAATTCCGCGGCGGATTTCTTTATCGCCGCCACGTCTGCCTCCTGGCTCTTGTCGGCAGGCTTTTCATCGTCCGGCCGAGCTGGCAGCTCCGCCCAGGCGAAGAACGCCAGGGCGACAACGGGGACCAATACCGCCCCGAGCCGAAGTACTTGCGCCATTCTCATGATTTCTCCTCAAAGAAGGTAAACCGAACGATCCGTTCTTTTGCCTGCGACGTGGAGAGAACGCTCTTGCAAGCGTTTAGAGCAAATGCGACATGGGCCAACTCTGCAAGCAAACATTGTGCCGGGTCAAAACCCATGAGAGATGCACGATGCTCAGCACCTTATAGCGACGGTGCTTGTGCTTAACCCGGACGAAATCGCACAAAGCCGTGTCGATTCAGCACGCATGGACTGCAATTGCAACCGATAGGTCGGCCCGCTTCGCGGTGGTCAGCAGCTTCGAGAAGCGAGCGCCCTGCAAAGGGACGCTCGCTCGGGACTGCCGGTTACTGGCCAGGGCCTTTGCTCGCGGCCTCCGCCTGGGCCATCCTTTTCGCCATTTCCGCTTTCACGGCTTCGAGGTTGAAGCTCGCGCCGCGCTGCATCGGTGGGTACTCGAGGAAGGACTGCATTGCCTTGCCCATCACCTGCTGGACGAAAACAAAGCGCCAGAACTCATACTTGAACCAATCGAAGTATTGCTGCGCCCCTTCTTTCGTCCCATTGTTGGGCCAACCCATGCGCTCGAACGGGTCAAGCCGCAGGTTGGTGATGTTGGGCACGTCCATGTGCGTCTTTTCACCCAGCCAGCCTTGGGGTTGGTTGATGAAGGTGAACTTGTAATCGTCGATGCGCACCGCACCGACCGTGCTTTCGCCGAGGTAGAAGATTTCGTGACGATTGGACGGGCCCTTGCCGGTGATCATGTCCATCTGGTTGTAGCCGTCCAAATGGTTTTTGTAAGTCCGGTCACCGAGCGTCACGCCTTTGAGCAACTGCTCGGTGATGTTCGGATTGCCGGCCGCGGCCAGGAAGGTGGGGAACCAGTCGAGGCCGGACATGAGGCCGTTTTGCACCGTGTCTGCCGGAATATGGCCGGGCCAGCGGGCGATGCACGGCACGCGGAAGCCGCCTTCCATGATCGTCCCTTTGCACTGCGCGAACGGCGTGGTTCCGCCATCGGGCCAGGTGAAGAGTTCGGTGCCGTTGTCCGTCGTGAACACCACGATGGTGTTGTCGTCCTCGCCGATGTCCTTGAGCTTCTGCATCACAAGACCATTGTCGTTATCGAGCTGGGCCATGCCTGCCTCCTGGATCGACCAACCATTCTTAGAATTGCGCGTCGCTTGCCATTTTTCGGAAAGGTGCGTGACAATGTGCATGCGCGTCGGGTTCAGCCAAACGAAGAACGGTTTGCCGTTCGTCTTGGCCTTGTCGATGAATGCCAGGGCAAGGTCGCGGATTTCATCGTCGACCGTCTCCATCCGTTTCGGATAAAGGGTGCCGGCGTCTTCGATCTTCTGCTTGCCAATCTTGCCCCAACGCGGCATCTCGGTTTCGTCGTCGTTATCCGTTGCCCAGCTGTGAACCATGTTGCGGGGGCCAACCACGTTCAACAAATCTTGCGGATAATTCGGATGTGCCGGGTCTTCCATTGCATCCAAGTGATACAGGTAACCGAAGAATTCATCGAAGCCGTGGACGGTCGGCAGAAACTCATTGCGGTCGCCCAGGTGGTTCTTGCCGAACTGCCCAGTGACGTAGCCCTGCGCCTTGAGCGCGGTGGCAATCGTGCACGCTTCCGCCGGAAGCCCCATTTTAGCGCCGGCCTGTCCGACCGTAGTCATGCCGGTGCGAATGGGTAGCTCCCCGGTGATGAAGTTCGCGCGGCCCGCCGTGCAACTCGCCTCGGCGTAATAATCGGTGAAGAGCATTCCTTCCTTGGCCAGCTTGTCGAGGTTTGGCGTCCGACCCGCCATCAGGCCGCGGTGGTAGGCGCCGATGTTCCACATTCCAATGTCATCGCCCATGATGAAGACGATGTTCGGCTTCTTGCCGGAGCCTTTGGGCTGTTGTTGGTTGACAAAGGAGTTGTCTTTGTTCGTGCCGCCCATACAGCACGCGCCCGTGGGCATTTCGCCTGGCTTGACTGGCGCAGGCGTCGAATTGACGGGCCTACTCGCAGTTTGCGTACTTAAAGGCGCTGCTTCAGCTCGCCAGGTGACACGCAGGCCGCTGGTGGCGGCCAAGTAGCCCAGCAGCGCGCCCACCGCCAGGACAATCGCCGCCTGGAATTTCGAGTTTTTCAACATGATGTCAATTCCTCAGTGGAACAAGAATGAGAAATGCGAACACTCCTTCTTCGTCCGGACCGATTTTCACGAGTCCGCATGTAAGACGCGTCGACAGAACACCATCAGCGTGTCGGCACACTCCGTTCCGGATCAGGGCACCGGCAACACAACTTTTTGTCGAACGGGAACAGATTTTTCCAGTCTTCGTTGATGCCGATTACGACAAGCCGTGCTTTTTCGCGTCGTCGTACAGTAATCTGGGGGAAGGCGCCCACCCTGGTGGCGGGGAGCGCGTTTGTGACTTTCCAACCGAAACGCTTCGGGCCAATACCACAATGGCTTACCGAAATCGTCCCGCGAACGACAAAAAAAAAGCCGGCGCAGTTGAGTACACAAGGTACTCGACTGCGCCGGCTTGCTCTTCGACTGGCCACCCTGCATGCCAGGGTTGCCCTTCGTCTAGTCATCCGACAGCCTTGAACCGTTTTGTCGCAGCCCCTAAGCGGCGGGGTGTTTGCTATTAGCGAGTATCATTGTATGGTCTCGCGCCGAACGGGCAAGCGGATGCGCGACTAGGAACAGAACCCGGACTTCATCAAATTCTCGTCCCCGGAAAATCGGTGCGTCTCTTGAATATGCGAAGCGCTCTAGGGAAAGCAGAAACGCATCTAGTATCCCGTCAATCTTCATTTGACCGGTAGCTCCGGTTGCTGTCTCTTGCACAGTAGGCAAAGCGATGCCCTCAAGAGACAGGAGTTCTGCGATGGACAAGTATCGGGTCACTTTGACGACAGAGGAACGGGTTTCCTTGGAGCAACTGGTTTCTAAGGGGAAGGCAGCGGCTCGCAAATTGACGCATGCCCGCATCCTTCTCTTGGCCGACACCCATGGGGAGGATAGCTCCGACGAAGGCATCATTGAGGTCCTGGGCACCAGCCTTCGGACGGTTGCTCGTGTCCGCCAACAGTTTGTCACGGAGAGCCTCCAGGCTGCCATCAATCGCAAGTCACAGCCGCCTCGGCCGGACAAGATTAAGATCAAAGGGGATCTTGAGCAGAAGTTGATCCATCTGGCTTGCAGCGAACCGCCGCAGGGCCGTTGCCACTGGACCTTGGAGATGCTGGCTGACGAACTGGTCGTGCTTGGCTTGGTCGATGCCGTCAGCATCGAAACGGTGCGACAAGCACTTAAAAAAACGACATTCAGCCCTGGATCGTTGAGACTTGGTGCGTCCCACCCAAGGCTGATGCCGAGTACGTCTGGCGGATGGAGGATGTGATCCAGACCTACTTCCTGCCCTACAACCCGGCCTATCCAGTAGTTTGCTTCGACGAAGCCAGCAAACAACTATTCGATGAGGTGCGAGAACCGGAACTGCCGCAACCGGGGCGAACGGCCAAGCAAGACCATGAGTACGAACGCAAGGGAGTTTGTTGCCAGCTCATGATGTGTGAACCCCTGCGAGGTTGGCGGCATGTGAAGGTGAGCGAGCGACGTACCCGGCGGGACTATGCTCAGTGCGTGCGAGAACTGGTCGAAGTGTATTACCCCCAGGCCAAGAAGATCCGGCTGGTCCAAGACAACCTCAACACCCATGACGGGGCCAGCCTGTATGAGGCGTTCCGGCCAGAGCGGGCCCGGCAGATCTTGGACAAGATCGAGTGGCACTACACCCCCAAGCACGGCAGCTGGCTCAACATGGCTGAGACGGAGATCCGCATAATGAACGGTCAATGCCTGGATCGGCGGTTGGACAGCCAGACGAAATTGGCGGCGGAAGTGGCTGCCTGGGAAAGCCAGCGCAATGCTCGACATGCCCACATCCACTGGACCTTCACCTTGGCCGCCGCACGTCGGAAACTCCGTAAACTCTACCCGTCAAATGAAGATTGACGGGATACTAGTGTCCTGAGTTAGAAATTCGTTGAATTTGGCTTGCGCCATCGGTTGGTCTTTTGTTATAGTCTTGGCCGGAGGTGACCTATGCCCCGGCTGAAACCGTTGATTTTGTCCGACGAAGAACGTGAGAAACTCACGGCTTGGGCCCGACGGCCTAAGACTTCGCAACGCTTGGCGCTGCGCTCCCGGATTATTCTGGCGGCGGCCGCCGGCGATTCCAAC
>Ga0070732_10000691_pt1 | contig 20020 bp, 17 predicted proteins | sample Coa_R1_5_FD_66449 | JGI IMG/M metagenome (GOLD analysis project Ga0070732, IMG submission 66449) | Surface soil microbial communities from Centralia Pennsylvania, which are recovering from an underground coalmine fire - Coalmine... | ecosystem: Environmental > Terrestrial > Soil > Unclassified ... | reverse complement strand
ACCATCATCCGGCTCAATGCCCATACCCCGGCGCGCAAGAAGCCGCTGGCTGAGGTCAAGAACGAGTTGAAGACCGATCTGCAGAAGACCAAGTACGAGAAGCTGCGCTCGAATCTTGCCCGGCAATTGCGCGCCAAGGCCAAGATTGAAGTAGGGTAGGACGCCGCTGTATGTTGGCGGCAAGAATCCCTCGTGTCCATCCTAGGCGAAGATCCGTGCAGTTGAGACTCTGTGTCTGATCTGATGATTTTGTTTGCCGACTCGCCGGCGACACAGGCCCCTTCTCATCAAACATTCAAGAAAAAAAGGTCGGATGCTTCCTCTGATGTGTATTTCAACTCGCACGCCGGGTGATATCCCGCACCCGCGCGGATTTCACCCCAAAACCCGGACACGCCAGAATCATTAAACCATTCGTTGTCAATAGGTTGCGAACCAAGGGCTAGCGTGTGCCTTTGGCAATCCCTGTGCGTTCCAGAAGGGTAAGTGGACGTGGTTTTCTGAGCCTCCTTCCGGCCAGAAGGGTTGCGAGAAATGAAGATTGCGATTCGCATCATCGGATTATCGGTGCTGGTGATGGCTCAACTCGTCCACGCGCAAAACCAGTCACAAACTCCCGGACTTTCCATCGGCGAAAACACTAAGCTCAACGCTGGCGGTCTGTTTACGTTCGGATACACCGGAGACTATGGCGATGTGATTTCGTCGGAGCACGGATTGACTTTCGGACTGGACGGCAAGCTTTCCGGCTATTACTACAACCCAAACTTCATTTCGTTCACGGCAACGCCTTACTACAACCAGTCACGTGCCGACTCCAGCTATCAATCGCTGACCGGGGCCAGCGGCATTGATTCGACCGCGAATTTCTTCGGTGGCAGCCATTTTCCCGGATCGGTGACCTATCGCTACGACCGCAACAGCAGCGGTACCTTCGGCTTGGCCGGACAGCCCAACTTCACTACGATCGGCAAAGGCGACGGATTCGGGATCAACTGGAGCGCGCTGATTCCGAACCTGCCCACGCTCTCGGTGGGATATTCGCAGGGCGCCGGCAGCGGCACGATCTATGGCACCAGCGAGCAGACGAGCTCCAGCACACAGCTCTTCAATGTGCGCTCGGGCTACGAGATTGCGGGATTTCGCCTGAATTCGTTCTTCGATCGCAATAGCGTGAACTCCAAGTTTCCGCAATTCCTGTCGGGGCAGCAGGACGCAGTGCAGGATTCAACCGGGCATGACGTGGGCTTGGGCGCGCAACACGCCCTCCCTATGCACGGACAGTTCTATGCGAACTATGACCGAGCGTCAGCCGACAGCAACTACTTTTCGGAAACGGGGCACACTTCCAATACGACCAGTTATACCGACGACATCGTGAACACGGGCGCCAGCTTTCACCCGACGCAGAAGCTTTCGCTGAATGTCACCGAAAACTACACCAGCAATCTGAACGGATATCTGGCCCAGAACCTCAGCAGCACGGGCACGCCAGAACCGGGACTCAGCCTGGGATCGGGGGCGCACTCCTCGACCGTGGGCGGGGGCGCCACTTATCAGTTCACGAATTTCCTCTCGGCATCGTCACAGGCTACCTACTACGACCAGCATTACTTCGGGAGGAGCTACAGCGGCACTTACTTGAGCGGCACGGTGAACTACGGAAAGCGAATTCTCGATACTTTCACTTTTTCCGGTTCGGTGGTCGATAGCAGCAATGGCCAGGGTACAAACGCCCTGGGGTTCATCGGCAACGTGAACTTTTTTCACCGAATCAAGGCTTGGCAGCTATCAGGAGTGTTCAGCTACGCACAGAATGTACAGTCGTTGCTGGTGACCTACACGACCTCCTACTACAGCTATAGCGCGAACGTGCACCGCCGGTTGCCGGCCGGGCTGCAATGGACGGCGGCCTTCAACGGAACCCACACCGGTTTGACGAACTACCAGGGGACAACCAGCCATAGCGAGGGCTACTCCACGGGGTTTGGCTCGCGAAGATTCACGGTCAACGGCAACTATACGCAGTCGACAGGGATCTCGCTGTTGGGCGCGGGGGGATTGGTGCCGATTTCCGCCACGCCGGGAGTGAACGACTTCATCACCTTTGGCGGCACCAGTTACGGCGGCGGCATCTCAGTGACACCGCTGAGCCGCCTGGTCGTCGCCGGAAGCTTCAGTCGCGCGATCAGTAATACGCTGGGACAGACGATCTCGCACAATAACACGGAAATATTCAATGCCCAGATGCAGTACCATCTACGCAGGATTGGACTGCAGGCGGGGTACACGCGCTTCACGCAGGGCATCAGCGCCGTGGGAGCGCCGGCTAACACCACGTCTTATTTTGTCGGGGTCTCGAGATGGTTCGATTTCTTTTAACCGGCCGCTACAGCTCGGGACTTTGCGCCGGTGCGGCTGTCGCCGGTCTCGCGCTGTTGCTCGCCATCCCAGCTTCGGCTTCCAAGAAAAACAAAGAGACGATAAGCCGGCCCTCCCCGCCGGACTTGCTGCTGGAGGGCGGACGCAAGCTTACGTTTGAGCGCAGCTTCAGCCTGGAGCGCGAGGTCAAACCGAAACGGAGCTTCTGGACCAAGCTGGTCGATGTGGTCGCCGGAGAGCCGGATTTCCATTACCTGGTGAGTCCTTACAGCATCGTGACCGATTCGCAAGGGCGCATCATCGTGACCGATCCTGGCGCGCGTGGCGTTCACATCTTTGACTTCACGCAACAGAAGTACAAATTTCTCTCGCGTCGCGACACCAACCGGGATCCGCTGCTGAACCCGCAGTGTGTGGCGGTCGATGCCCAGGACAATCTGTATGTGACTGATTCGGAGGCGGGCAAGGTCTTTGTTTTCGATTCGAATGGAAAGTTCCGGCGGACAATCGGCAGCCTCAAGGGCGGGGAAGGATTCTTCAAGCGTCCCACAGGCATTGCGGTGGATTCGGCGGCACAGCGCATTTATCTCACCGACACGCTGCGTAACAAGATTTTTGTCACGGACATGCAGGGCAGTATTCTGCAAGTCATCGGCAAACCGGGAACGGGCGATGGCGAGTTCAATTTCCCGACCGAACTGCGCTTGAACGGCTCCGATCTTGTAGTCGTCGATGCCATGAATTTTCGTGTTCAGGTGCTGGATCGCACAGGCACGTTTCGCTATGCCATTGGAAAAATCGGAGACGGCCCAGGATGGATGTTTCGCCCTAAGGGCATCGGATTTGATTCCGAAGGTCATCTTTACGTGGTCGACGCGCAGCTAGGAATGGTGCAGGTGTTCGATGACCAAGGCCGGTTGCTTTATTACTTCGGGCAGAAAGGGATCGGGGCGGAAGAGTTTCAACTGCCCACCGGGCTGCAGATCGACAATCACGACCATATATATGTGGTGGACTCGTTCAACCGCCGCGTGCAGGTGTTTCATTATTTTGCAAAGCCGTCGCCGGCAGGCGGAGGCACGCAATGAAACGCTTCCTTTCCCTCGCCTTCGTTATCGTGTTCGTCCTCGGAGTGGCCGCGAGCGTGGCGCAGCAGGTTCCCGGGGATGTGCTGGGAATGCACAACCTCACCGCGGCCAGTGGTGCTTCCACCAACTTGCAGGGAAGCTTGGGCTGTACTTTTTGTCATGCGCCTCACAGCGGTCTGGGCGGCGTGACGCCGTTGTGGAATCAGACCCTCTCAACCCATAGTTACACGCCATATTCCAGCACCACGTATCACGAGCAGGGAAATACGCAGCCGACCCTGGGGGTCACCAGCAGCCTTTGCCTCAGTTGCCACGACGGCACGGTGGCAGTCGGACAGTCCGCCGCTTACGGCAAACTTATCACTACCGGACAGTTGAACAAGCTGGACAACTTCGGGACCACGTTGACCGGATCGCATCCCTTCAGCCTGGTGACACCCCTGAAAGACGCATCGAACCTGGTGGCATCGCTAGCCACACAGTCCGCGACTGCTGATACCACGGGTGCGGTGAAGCTGATCAAGGGAAACATCGAGTGCACCAGCTGTCATGATCCCCACAATCAGAGCATCGATAAGATCGCGCAGAACTTTCTGGTGCGCGACAGTTCACATGCGCAGTTATGCCTTGCCTGCCATGATCCCAACCGCGTCGTGACCGGCCAGCCCAACCCGCTCTCGGGTTGGACCACGAGCATCCACCAAACAGCGATCAACCAGGTTTCGCAGGATGGCCATGTCGGGCCCTATTCGACGGTCGCCGCGAATGCCTGTTCTTCCTGCCACATGTCGCACGATTCGGCGGCTCCGGCGCGGCTGCTTCGGCCGGCGACGCCTGCGGCAACAGGAATCGATCCCGCGACGCAGGCTTGCGTGACCTGCCATAACGGCGGCACGTATCTTTCGCCGGCTGCCCCCAACATCATGGCGGAGACAGCAAAGACCGGGCATCCGTTGCCTTCGGGAAACAACTATCACGATGCCGCCGAGGCGGGCGTGCTGGCGAATAATCGCCACACGACATGCGTGGACTGCCACAACGCACACGGTTCCAACCAGGTCGCGACGTTCTCGGCGCCGCCCGTGCTCCGGGCCTCTCAGTCGGGAGTCACTGGTGTCAGCGCGATCGATGGAGTCACCGTTCTGACTCCAGCAGTCAATCAATTCGAAAACTGCCTGCGTTGTCACGGGACCGGCCCGGGCAAACAGCGGATGATGATTTACGGATATTCGCCGATTCGCGTCGTCGTGAACGCGGCGGATCCGCTGAACGTGATTCCTGAATTCGCGCCAACCGCAACCTCGAGCCATCCGGTCACCCATGATCGATCCAGCGCCTTCCCGCAGCCGAGCCTGTTATCCAACATGCTGAACCAGAACGGCACAGCGTCGGGACGCACAGTCGGTGTTCGCCTGTTCTGTACCGATTGCCACAGCAGCGATGACAGCCGCGAGTTTGGCGGTGCTGGCCCGATTGGTCCGCACGGATCGATCTACTCGCACATCCTGGAACGAAACTATCAGTTCAGTCAGGCCGCTGTGCCCGGCGGAACGGTCACGAATCTTTTTCCCAACCCAGACCTGAGTCCGACGGGGCCCTACGCCATGTGCGCGAAGTGCCACGACCTGACGAAGGTTCTCGCCAACACCAGCTTTACGAAACACAGCCTGCACACTTCGCAGTATGGCTTCAGTTGTTCGACATGCCATACGGCGCACGGTATGGGTGCCCCTTCGCCGACGATTACGGGCGACCGTCTGGTGAATTTTGACGGCAACGTTGTGGCGGCGAATGGATCTACTCCGATTGCTTACCACCGCACCACCAATAACTGCACGCTGACCTGCCACAATGCCGCGCACAATGCGGACGGAAGTGTCACCGCCCTGAGCGTGGCCGGCCAAACTTCGCACAAGGGCCGGATCAAGTAACTACGCAGCAATAGGATGGCGGAGCGTTGTGCCAAGCCCCACTCACCACAGAGCAGCCACCGTTTCTTCTTTGAATACTGGCGGAGGGCCGCCGCGATTCGAGAGATGGATTGCAGTCAAGAAGGGTTTGGCTTGTGGATCGTAGGTCACGGTGATGCTTCCGCCCCGGCCCGGCGAGCCATCCCAGCCGTTGCGTCCATCGAGGCCGTCGCGGCCGCTGTTTCCGTTGGGTGTTCCAATACCGCCGGAACCTCCTCGGCCTCCTCGGCCGCCTCTTCCGCCTGACCCTCCAGGGCCTCCGTCAGCCTTCACCGTCAGCGAACCTCCATGCGGATCCACCAGGTAGAACACGACTCGGCCTGCTGCGGAGACGCTGACCTGGAGCAGGGGATGGCTTCCTGATCTGAACGCTACCCGAATTTGTACGGGAGGTGCGTCCCCTCCGGAGGCTCCGTCTTGGCCGTTCGAGCCATCGGTGCCGTCCGAGCCATTGCCGCCCGGCGAAGGATTGTTCGGATCGGTTGATCCCATGCTTCCGCTAGTGCCGTCGATCCCATCGCTGCCGTTCGTACCGCTGGAGCCGGTGCTGCCGGAGAAACTTGCGGTGTACTTCTCGTCATACCTCAGGGGAATGTCGAGCTCGGCGCGAATGTCGGGATGGCTGGGCACCGTTACGGTGACATGCCCCACCTTCCCATCGCTGGCCCGGGGATCGCGGGGAAGCGACACGATACCTTTCTGGTTGGCGGTCACGACGCTTGCGGTCAACTTGAGATCCTTCCACAGAACCTTTCCCTGGCCTGCTCCTTCTGTCTGCAATACCTTGCCGTCGGGCTCGGTTAGGACGACTACCAGCGGCGACTTCTCTCCCGGCGCAATCCCTGGGCCTTTCGGCAGGCTGACCGCTATGGACGTAATCGGAGTCCTGTCGAGGTAAACCTTCATCCCCAGTTTCACCTGCACCGCAGCGCACCCGCTCAGCGCAAGCAGGGAGGCCAGGCCGAGACATCCGGCGATCATTTCTGTGATTCGTAAGAAAGCTGGTGACTTCAGGGGGCTCATGATTGACTCCGTAGCGCTTTCTGATCAATCAAACACGAAATCAACCAGCATGTTGTGAGGTGAACTTCATGGCCGCGTAAAGTTTTGTGGGGATTTTTGCTAGTTAATTGTGACGGACGAGGCATGACCGTTCGAAAGGTATAGCCCAAGAAGGCCAATGCCTGAGTGATTGCCGCATCCAGAACCGGCCAGGGGCAACGGAGCACGACTAGTTGCGTTTCCTCTGATCAGCTCGGACGCATGGGCGTCGTTCTGACCGCAGCCGTTTTTCAGGCGGAGGGAAGAATGTCGCGAACATCGCCCGCATCTGAGGCGCCGAAGCCGAGCGCCGCGTGCGAGGCTTCCCGTGTCTTACCAGATGCGCACGCGATCGGGCGGAGCAAGGTACAGCTTTTCTCCCGCTTGCACATCGAACGCCGTGTACCAGGCATCGATGTTGCGCACCTCGGCGGCCCGGTACTCTCCGGGGGCATGGGGGTCCGTCATCACCTGCTGGCGTAGCGCAGCTTCGCGACTCTTCGATCCCCAGTTCTGGCCGAAGGCGATGAAGAATTGCTGATCGCCGGAGAAACCATCCTGCGTCGGCGCGGTCTTGCCCGCGAGCGAAGCCTTGTAACCGTCGTAGGCGGCGGAGATGCCGGCCACGTCGGCGATGTTTTCCGCCAAAGTCTGCTTGCCGTTTAGCGAGAGGTCAGGGAAAGGCTTGTAGGTGTCATACTGCGCAGCGAGTCGCGCCGTAGCAGCCTCAAAATGCCGGAAGTCTTCGGGGGTCCACCAGTTTCGCACACTGCCTTTTGCGTCGAATGTGCTGCCTTCCGTGTCAAAGGTGTGGCTGATCTCGTGTCCGATTACGGTGCCGATGGCGCCATAGTTGGCGGCGGCCGGCGCAAGGGGATCAAAGAAAGGCGGTTGCAGAATCGCGGCCGGGAAATTGAGCGCATTCTGCAGCGGCAGATTTACCGCGTTCACCGTCTGCGGCGTCATCGACCATTCGTGTTTGTCCACCGGTTTGCCCAGGCGCGCGATTTCGCGGTGATAGTCAGCCAGGCTCCCGCGCCAGATGTTGCCAAAAATGTCATCCGCCTTGACTTCAAAATTTGAGTAATCGTGCCAGGTTTCCGGATATCCGACTCCCACGTACAGCGTCGAGAGCTTGGCCTGCGCCTCGGCCTTGGTTTTCGGATTCATCCAGGGAAGCGCTTCAACACGTTTGCGAAACGCCGCGATCAGGTTGGCCACCATGGCTTCTGCCTGCGCCTTGGCTTCCGGCGAAAAATACCGCTGCGCGTAGACTTGGCCGACCACGTCGCCCAGCAGTCCATCTACCACAAAAACTCCACGCTGCCATCGGGGACGCTGCTGCTGCGCTCCCGACAGCACCTTGCCGAAAAAGTCAAAGCGTTCTTCTGTCAATGCTTTTGGAAGAACCCCTGCATAGTCTTCGATCAGGTGGAACGCAAGCCAGTCCTTCCACGCCTCCAATGAAGTGGAAGCCACCAATGCAGACTCGCCCTTGAAGGCTTCGGGCTGCCACACGATGAAGCTGTTTTGCTGGTTGAGTCCGGCTGCGCGGAAATACTCGGCCCAGTCCAACCCGGGAGCTTTGGCCGAGAACTCGGCCTGAGTCCAGGTGTTGTTGGCCTTGTGGATGTCTTCGTTATCCGCGAGACTACGATGAGTCTGCGCGATTGCGTGCTCGAGTTCGAGGATGCGGGTCGCGCGGGCGTCCGGCTCAGAAAATCCAGCCAGCTTGAGAATCGCCGAGATGTGCGTTTGATACTGTTCGCGGACTTTGCGCATCTGCTCGCTGTCGGAAAGATAATATTCACGATCGGGCAGTTGCAGACCGCCCTGCAGTAGATAGGCTGTGTAGTGGTCCGAATCGTTGAAACCCGGAGCGACCCACAGGCCAAAAAGATTCGCGGTGTGAAAGTTAGTGTTGTTCAGCGCATCAACGTCAGCGCGCAGGCTTTCGCCCAGGGCGCGCGCCAACTCCCGCTTGTCATGGATGGCCGCGATCGCTTCCAGGTGGGGGCGAAGCGGTGCAAGGCCCTTGGCCTCGATTCCGGCCTCGTCCATATAGGAGTTGTAGAGGTCCGCAACCTTGCGGGTGGCGGAGCCTGCTGGCGGATTGGACTTCGCGATTTCCTCGATCAAATCAGCCGTACGCTTGTTGCTCAAGTCGGCGAGCCTGGAAAAGACGCCGACCGAGGCTCGATCCGGTGGAATCTCCGTGCGCTTGATCCATTTGCCATTGGCGTAGTGATAAAAGTCGTCGCCCGGCTTGACCGAACGATCCATGTTGGCGACGGCAATGCCGTGCGTTTCCGGTGCGGGCGGATCCTGCGGGGAAGCGCCGAGAACATAGGTTGTGATGCACACAAGCGCAAATGTCGAACATCGAAAGATAAGTTTCATTCCTGGCTCCGAATCGTGAGTCAAATAAAAGTTACTGATTGCGCTGCCGCTATTTCTAAGTGTAACCCGCTCGCGCGGATTGGAGCGTAGCACAGATCGCTCCATTGGTGCTGGTAGTGAAGATCGCGGCGGGTCGATTTTGTCTCTTTAGAGAGCATCAATGAACTCGGAAATGACGAGATCCGAGCAGGATTGCTCCAGCCCGGCGACGGAGGTTGTGAAGCGCAGAAGTTGTGTGTCTCCCCTTTTTACCTTGACTGATGTCATCTCAGCTCAGGCGTATAATCATGCGTTTGCCTGATCAGGAGCGCAGCTGCATGGAAAAAGCCACGCAATACGAACTGCAATTGGCGCGCCGCATGTCGCGGCTGGGAACCGAGACCGCGTTTGAGGTTCTGAGCAAGGCGCGCGCACTCGAGAGGCAAGGGAAGAGCATCATTCATCTCGAAATCGGCGAGCCTGATTTTGACACTCCCTCCAATGTCGTGGAGGCGGGCGTGGACGCCATGCGCAAAGGCTGGACGCACTACGGCCCTTCCGCCGGGCTGCCGGATCTGCGCCAGGCCATTGCCGACTACGTCAGCCGCACCCGCGGAGTCAAAGTCACCAGCGACGAAGTCGTGGTTGTTCCAGGAGGCAAGCCCATCATCTTCTTCACGATCCTCAGCCTGATTGATGAAGGGGACGAGGTTATCTATCCCAATCCCGGCTTTCCTATTTATGAATCGATGATCGAGTACGTCGGCGGCCGCGCGGTGCCGATCCGGCTACGCGAAGAGCGTGACTTCTCGCTCGATGTGAACGAACTGGCTTCGCTGATGAGTGACCGCACCCGGCTGATCATTCTGAATTCGCCGCAGAATCCCACCGGAGGGGTGCTGCAGCGCCGGGACGTCGAGCAGGTCGCCAAGGTGATCGGCGAGCGCAACATCATCGTCCTCTCCGATGAAATCTACAGCCGCTTGCTCTTCGACGGCGGCCAGCACTTTTCCATCCTGTCGGTGCCGGGCATGCAGGAGCGCACTATCCTGCTCGATGGATTCTCCAAGACCTATGCCATGACGGGATGGCGCATGGGCTACGGCGTCATGCGGCCCGATCTGGCAGCGCATATGACGCGCTTGATGACCAACTCGAACTCGTGTACCGCCAGTTTCACGCAGGTCGCCGGCATCGAGGCTCTGCGCGGCGATCAGGGTTCGGTCGATAAGATGCGCGACGAATTCCAACGCCGCCGCGACGTCTTTGTCGCCGGATTGAACAAGATCCAAGGTTTCTCCTGCCGCATGCCGAAGGGCGCATTTTATGTGTTTCCCAACATCACGGGGACCGGTTGGAAATCAAAGCCGCTGGCTGACGCTCTGCTGGAGCAGGCGGGCGTGGCGGTATTGTCAGGCACTTCCTTCGGCGCGTTCGGCGAAGGCTACCTCCGCCTCAGCGTCGCCAATTCGATGGAGAACCTGCAGGGCGCGCTGGATCGCATCGATCAGTGGACGAAGAAGAATCTGTAGCCGGGATTAATTGGACGCTTCTTTGGCTTCGGTTTCGCCGCTCTTTTCCGGCCGCAGCAGTGGGAATAAGATCACGTCGCGGATGGTATGCGAATCCGTCAGCAGCATGCAAAGACGATCGACGCCCAGACCTACGCCGCCGGTCGGGGGCATTCCGTAGGAGAGCGCTCGGATGTAGTCTTCGTCCATCTGGTGGGCTTCTTCATCGCCGCGCTCGCGCTCTTTGAGCTGCGCCTCGAAGCGCCGCCGCTGATCCTCGGGATCGTTGAGCTCGCTGAATCCGTTGGCAATTTCCATCTGCCCCGCGAAGATTTCGAAACGCTCGGTCCACTCCGGCTCGTCTGACTTCTGCTTCGACAAGGGCGAGACGGCGGTAGGGAACTCGTAAATGATCGTCGGCTGTGTGAGATGTTCCTCCGCCACCGCTTCGAACAATCCCGCAATCGTGCGCCCCACAGGCTCATTTGGGTCATAGGCCATGTGCGAGTGCGCCCGGTTGAAGCGCTCGACCAGCTTCCTGACTCCTTCGTGCGATGTGAAGTCGGCCATTTCCGGTTTCACTCCGGCCGCGTCCGGCCAGAAGTGAAGGATCGCCTCGCGCATAGTAAGGCGCTTCCAGTTCGCCCAATCGATTTCCTGATCTCCCCACTTCGCTTTCGTCCCGCCGTTTACAGCTTTGGCAGCCTCCGTGATGACCTCCTGCGTGAGGTTCAAGATGCCCTGGTAGTCCGTATAGGCCTGATAAGCCTCGAGCATGGTGAATTCGGGGTTCCAGCGCCATCCCAGACCTTCATTGCGGAAGTTGCGGTTGATTTCGTACACGCGATCCAGGCCGCCCACCACCAGCCGCTTCAGATAAAGTTCGAGCGCGATTCGGAGGTACAGATCCATGTCGAGCGTGTTGTGATGTGTGACAAATGGCCGAGCAACCGCGCCGCCCGCGATCGGATGCATCATCGGAGTTTCGACCTCAATGAAGTCGTGCGCATCGAGCGTGTGCCTTAGCGATTGCACCAGCTTGCCGCGCTTCAGGAAGACTTCCCGCACCTCGGGATTCATCACCAGATCAACGTAGCGCTGGCGGTAGCGCAACTCGACGTCGGTGAGCCCATGCCATTTTTCCGGCAACGGCAGAAGGCCTTTGCTGAGGAAAGTGATCTCCTCCACGTGTACGGTCAATTCGCCCGTGCGCGTGCGAAAGAGATAGCCGCTGGCTCCGATGTGGTCGCCGATATCGAGCAGTTTGTAGAGCTCCCAGCCCTTTTCGCCCACCGCATCTTTCTTCACGTATATCTGCAGGCGCTTGCCGTCCTGCTGTAAATGGCTGAAACCGGCCTTGCCCATCAGGCGAATCGCCATGATCCGTCCGGCAACCCGAACATTGACGCGTGATTGATCCAGTTCTTCGGCAGTCTTGCCGGAGTAGTCCGCGAGAATCTGCGTCACCGTGTGAGTGAATTCGTACTTGTTCCGGTAGGCAGGTTGTCCCAGGGCTTCAATCTGCTTCAGTTTCTGTCGGCGCAGTTCGTAAATGTTTTCGTCGAGTGCCAATGGCGTCCTTTAGCAAGGGAATCGCGCCCTAACCGGCGCTAAGAAATCCATGGAACGTTGAATCGTGATTATAAACAACCGAGGCGCGGTGCCGAGGGGCGGCAGGATGGACAACCACATGACATGAAGGTACACGTGGGGCCGGCGTCTTCAGGCGGGTTCATCAGGCCTTTCGATTTTTGTCTTGCTCTTATTTTGGTACCATGGTACATTGGTACGCATGGCGGATGACGATCCCAAGCTGGTTGTGGAAAGGGTGCAGACCGGTGTGCGCATCGAGAAGCGCATGCTCAAAGTCCTCAAGGCTTTCGCGGAATATCACGACATCACCCTGGGCGATTTGCTTGAGGGCATCGTACTCCATGCTTTCGATGGGAAGACCCCGTTCAGTCCCGCTGCGCTTGAGCGCATTCGGGCTCTGAAGAAGTTCTACGAACTGGAACTGGACTCCAGCGCCAGCCACCGCCTTAAAGAGACCAAACCGAAAGCGGCAGGGAAGCGCGCGGCTCAGAAGGAGCCTCGCCGATGAGCGATCTGCGAACAAGAAACGCTTTGACCGTCCTGCAGTGGACCCTGGGGCTGGTGATTCTGGTTGAGGCCGTCCTGTTCCTGATGCCGAGCGCCGGCCACTCCTTTGCCCAGACCCGCATGCCGAACTCTGTGCGGCTGATCCTGGGATGGGGCGAGATCGTTGGCTGCATTTTGCTGCTTATAGCGCGAACTGTGGTTCGCGGCGCGTGGATCCTGATTGCGGTGTTTATCTTTGCGATTGCTCTGCATCTTCTACACGGGATGTACGAGGTCGGAAGCCTCGTCATCTATACGGCGGCGTCGTGGGCGATCGCTGCGGGAAAGGACAAATAGCCGCCTCTGCGGCCGATTTCTGGAGGGATTGTGGCCTTGCTGAATCCAATTTTCTTTCTTTTGAGTCTTGTTCTCGGCGACACGCTGTCCGCGCGAGCGACTGCACAGCAGGTCAAGCGCACCGGGAGCTTTGAGTTGCCGTGTAGCGCCGACACCGCTTTTCCGCTTTTCAGTCCGGAAGGGGAACGGGAGTGGGTCGACGGTTGGGACCCCCAACCCGTGTTTCCTGACAAGATTGAGTTCCGACGCGATACCGTCTTTCGCCAAGGGAGCGGAAACGACGAGGCAGTGTGGACGATCGTTGACGCGGATTGGCAGACTCACCGAGCGGAATATGTCCGCATTGCCCCACATTCTCACGCTGCCCGGATTGTCGTGACCGTCGCGCCCCTTGGACCAGCGCGCAGCAAAGTCGTCGTCAGTTACACGGTAACTGGATTCGGACAGCGTGCAGAGAGTTTGCTGGCAGAGTTTTCCGAGGAAGCCTATTCGGCAAAAATGCGTAGTTGGCAACAAAAAATCGAGGCATATTTTGAACGGCGCAAGTGACAGCAGCGGCCCGGTTGCGATCCCCCCCACCATTTGAAGCCGTAACTTTAGGAAAATTCCATGAGCAACGAAGAACTCATCGACCGTTTTGAGGCGGACGCCGTGCCTGGCAATGTGTTCCATCATGCCGACCACGTGCGCCTGGCTTTTGCCTACTTATCCATCTTCCCCGTATTCGAGGCGTTGGAGCGATTTGCAATCGCGCTGAAGCGCTTCGCTTGTGCTCGCGGGAAGCCGCAGCTTTATCACGAGACCATCACCTGCGCCTACCTCTTCCTGATTCGCGAACGCATGGCGCGCTGCGAAACTGGGGATTGGGAAGAATTCGCCCGGCAGAATCAAGATCTGCTGCGATGGAAGGATGGTGTTCTGGGCCGCTACTACCGGGATTCAACTCTCAACTCCGACTTGGCGCGACGAGTGTTTGTAATGCCAGATCGCTCCTGCTGAATTCCGGAAACCGCGAATTCATCTGGCATTTCCAATGTGCCATGACGACCTGGCAACCTGCTGAAACTTTGCTCTGACAAGGGAAGGCGTGAGTTTAGTCATGCCATCAAATCCAGCGGGGACTTACCGAAACCGAGTAGTTCGCCACAGTGCGAGTCCGCAGCTCACCAGCAGCGCGAGCATGGCGGTGGCGATCCCAGCTGTCCAAGCCAGGCTGATGTCCATGCTGGGAACCTTCGCTATCACAGCCAAGGCAATAAATATGCTGGAAGTGCCGGCGATCAAAACCCAGTCAAGAAGCGTTCTGCGGCTTGTTTTTCCATCGAACTCAACGCCTTGCATTCCTGTGCGGACGTAATCTGCTTCGATTCCGTAGCGTTCACTCTCCCGGACTGCCGCATCTTGCCAGGAAGCGTGTTCTTGCTCGCCGGCCGAGGACAACGCAATCCCGAGCGCTCCCAGCGACATCAGGATCGAGCCCCCGATTACTTCCGCATACACCCGATGGCCGCCACCGTGCAGCTCGTGAAACACGAAGATGCCCCAGAGCAGGCCCCAGAGTTGATTGGTGTTGGACAGCGGAATTCCGCGGCTGATGCCTACATATTTAGCGGCGTATTGCTGAAACAGATCTCCGATTACCCACACGAAGCCGCCCAGCATCAACCAGAAAACCACCGCCCGCGCGCTCAGCAGCTCACGCCACAGAGAAACAGGGCCGCGATAAGTTACTGCCAGCGCGGCCATGGTCACGAATTCTCCGATAGTGAAAAATGTGACGAAAGAAAGCGGATTCATCCCGCTCAAATACGCTTTGCGATAAGGGATGTACATCGTCCCCCACAGAATGCCGGCAGTCAATGCCGCTATCACTCCGCGTGAAGCCTGGGCCGACGCAACTTGATTGGTAGACGCAATTGCGAGCAGAGTCGCGCCTGCGAACATGGCAAGCGCTCCGCCCAACACGCCTGCCCAGCGTTTCCATCCCGCATAGTGCAACTCGTTGAACAAAATGAAGCCCCAGAAGATGCCTAGCAAGCTGTTCGTATTCCACAAAGGAAAAGCGATGCTCAGGCCCACCGTGCGGATCGCATAGATGGTCATGGTGTTTGCGACCGACCACATGCATCCCGCGAGAACCGCCCAGATAATCAAATGCGGAGCCTGGCGCACATCGCTGCCCACGCTGGATGTGCCGCGAATCAACGCGGGCACACTCCACCGCGCCAGAAAGACTCCGCAAACCATAATGAGAGAAACCGTCAGCGGCGAGACGTCCGGACTCGCCATCTTGATCGGAGCCTCGGCCCCACCCAGCCACGCTCCAGCCGCGAGTCCGCTGAACATTCCCACAGCTTGCAGCGTTCGCAGACGGCTTCGCTGAACCGAATTGTCGATCGTTGCCGGCAAGACTGCGTTCAATGGTTTTCCATAGGACTTAGTGGAGTTCGCGCAACAGCATCAGGCCTGCCAACAGCACTAGAAAGGGGATCCAGAAGTGGATGTCACTGGCGATCGTGCGCAGCAGATCTGCTGTTGCTACCGGTTCGTCTTTTTCCTGTGGCATTTCCTTATCCCCCAAGCGCAATCGTAAGTCAGTTTCTGGAGCTGACTTTGTGCTGGTTCTTGCCGCGCCCGTAAAGCACGTGTCCGGGCAACGCGCCAGTGTGTTTGCCATCATCGATCACCACCGTGCCGTTGACGATCACATACGGAATTCCTACCGGGTATTGCGATGGATCTTCGAATGTGGCTTTATCGCGCACCGTCCCGGGATCGAAAATCGTGATGTCCGCCGCCATTCCCGGCCGCAGCAGTCCACGATCCGTAAGCCCGGTAATTTGCGCCGCCAGTGATGTCATTTTGCGAACCGCATCCGTAAGGGTGATGACCTTCTCCTCCCGAACATACTCGCCCAGCACTCGCGGGAATGTTCCGTAGAACCGGGGATGCGGTTTTCCCATGAATTTCATCTCTGGATTCACCGCGACCCCATCCGAGCCAATGCCGACCCACGACTGCTGCAACGCCGTACGCACATCCGCTTCGTCCATTGCAAAGTAAATCGCGTAGGGAAATGTTTCTTCGGAACTGAGCACCTCGCACAAAGCGTCCACCGGATCCTTCCCCTTTATTTTCGCTACCTCGTCCATGCGCTTGCCTTCGAATTTCTTATTCTCTGGATTCTGTACCGCAGCGACCATCACTCCATGCCATCCGCCTGTGCCCTGCACATGATCCTCCCAGCCGGGCACGCCGTTTTCGATCAGCGTGCGAATCTCATCGCGGGCGGCGGCATCCTTCAGCCGGTTTATTACCTCTTGGTGCGTCCCCTCCAGATACTTTGGCGGTAGCGTCATTTGCAGGCCGGTCATCCCGGCAATGTAAGGATATTGATCCGCCGTCACATCGAGCCCGCGATCGCGAGCCGCCTGGATAATCGCAGCCATCTCGCCAATTTTCCCCCAGTTCTGCTTGCCCGCCATTTTGAAGTGGAGAATGTGCGCCGGGAGTCCCGCCTCTTCGCCAATCTCGATTGCCTCCCGCAACGCCTCGGTCTCGTGATCGCCTTCATCGCGAATGTGGCTGGTGTAGATGCCGCCGTAACGCGCAGCCACTTTCGCCAGTTTGATCAGTTCCTCGGTTTTCGCAAACGAGTTCGGGGGATAAATGAGCCCGGCCGACAAGCCGATTGCGCCCTCCCGCATCGACTGATCGACGAGAGATTCCATCTTCTCGAGTTCCGCGGCAGTGGGCTGGCGATTCACGTTGCCCATCACGTCCAGGCGAACCTGTCCGCTGCCTACGTAGGACGCGATGTTCACGGCCGTGCCATGTTTCTCGAGAACAGAAAAATATTCTCCTAGCGTGCTCCATGTGCGCTTCAGGCCCATAGCCGCCAGTTCTCGTTCCAGCTGTGGAACTGCCGGGCCGAGCACTGGCCCCGCCGATTCCGCCTCGCCGATGATCTCCGTCGTCACTCCCTGGCGAATCTTGCTCTCGGCCTTGCCGTCCGCCAGCAGCGCGAAATCGGAGTGGCTGTGCATGTCGATGAAGCCGGGCGCAACCACCAATCCTCTTGCGTCGATCGTGCGTTTCGCCGTCACGTCGCCCAGGCGGCCGATATCCGCAATCCTGCCATTCCGGATTGCGACCGACCCTTCGTACCACGGGCTGCCGCTGCCATCCAGGATGTGGGCATTTACGATGACAAGATCATATGGACTGTGTTCGATAGTTTGACCGCACACTCCGCGAGAGAGAGCCGCCGCAGCAAAGATCACGATGACCACATGCCAACGGGAGCCGTACCGGCGCAGCTGCAAGTCGCACCTCCTACGGACGGCAGTATAGCGGACTCGAAGCCACGTGATTGGAGAACTATCACTCTGCTCCTTGAAGTGAGGACGGCCCCGCGCTACTATGGCTTGCTCCGCAGTAGTCGCCGCGGAGCAGGGAAGAACGGATCTCATGCCGCAAAATTACGTTCCCATTTTCATTTTTATCGCGATTGTCGGTACTCTGCTGCCCCTAACGCTGCTGCTTGCAAAGCTGGTGCGCCCGGAAAATCCCAGCAAGACCAAGCTCATGCCTTACGAGTGCGGGATCGATCCCATCGACAACGCGCGTGGACGTTACACGGTTCGCTACTACATCATCGCGATTCTGTTCGTCGTCTTCGATGTTGAGACCATTTTTCTGTTTCCCTGGGCGGTAAGGTTCAAAGCCATGGGCTTGTTCGGATTGATCGAGATGCTGATTTTCCTCGTCATCCTGATCGTCGGCTACATCTGGGTCTGGAAAAAAGGCGCGCTGGAATGGGTGTAGACAATCTCCACGGTTGGCTTGTGAACAGATTTTGTGGGGACAGCCGCCCCCGGCTGTCCAGCGGAGCGCAAGCTCCGCAGGTTTTAGACTGAATTCATGGCCGCTACGCCAAATCCCATGGATAGTTCCCCTGCCGAAACCTTCGCCGCCAGCCGGTGGACAAAAGGCAATTTCTTCTTTCCTACCCGGATCGTGATCAGTCCGCAACGCGTGAGCCGTATTAAATCACGGCTCCTCGGCAGCAACGAAGAGAGCATCGGCATGTCGAAGGTGGCGTCGGTGCACATCTCCACCGGCGTGTTCTGGTCGGAAATCGTTATCGAGTCCACTGGCGGGACCGATCCCATCACCAGCCACGGTCACCGCAAAGCCGACGCGCAACGCGTCCGCAAGTTGATCGAAATGTATCAGGCGCAGGCTCGCAGCTAAAGAGGCTCAGCACACCGAACTCCCATTCGTCTGTCATCCTGAGCGAAGTTGTCGTTCGCGAAGCGAATGACCATGCAGTCAAGGGATCCCTTGCAAAGTCCCATCACCGGCGTCTTTTTAGAATTCCACTGCGCATCCGCGAATATGGAATCCATCCTAGGACGCCCCAAAGGTGGTCAATCTATCGCTGCCGCGCTCGTTGACTTCGCACTCTCAAGCTGATAGAAGTTAACGTTCCTCGCAACGCAGATGGCGCCGTAGTTCTGCCCGGGTTCTGACCTTCGCGAGCTATGCCGGACGAGACCAAATCGCCTCCCTCACCGCCGCCGGAAGGTGAACCGAAGCCGGCGGCCGATCGACCCGCTGTTCCCGGTGGCGCGAAGGCGACTCCTTCCGGCTCGGTTCAATCAGACGCGAAGGCTGCTTCCGAGAAGCCGTCTTCGTCACCTCCGCCTGGCGCACCGCCGAAGGCCGCGCCTGTGGCTGGTTCCGGCGCCTCGACTGAAAAACCTGCTCCGGCCAAACCTGCCGCTCCGCCGAAGCCGGCAGCTCCGGCGCCGCCGGCTCCCTGGGACTCACCCTTGGTTGCCAAGCTCAAGCGGCAATATGGCTCTGGCATTGAGCCGCTCACCTACATGGGCCAGAACTACATGGTGGTCGATCGCTCTCTGATTCCCGAGCTTCTGCAGGTTTTACGCGATGAAGAGCAGTTCGATTATTGCGTCGACATCACCGCCGTGCACTATCCCAAGCGCGAAAAGCAGTTCGATGTTGTCTGGATCCTGTACTCGTTCCCGCGCAACCAACGCATTCGCGTGAAAACCCAAATTGCTGACGGCGAGGCCTTACCCAGTTCCGTCCCCATCTGGCCGACGACAAACTGGCTGGAGCGCGAGGTCTTCGATATGTTCGGCATCAAGTTTGACGGGCATCCCGACCTGAAGCGAATTCTGTTGCCCGACGGATGGAAGGGATATCCCCTGCGCAAGGACTACGGCATCCTGCAGCAGGACAGCGAATGGGTGCAGATCAACCTTGGGATCGAGAGCGGCCAATAAAATGGGATCGAGGGCATTGTTTGAGATGTTGATTTTAGGTGGCGCAGCGCTTTTAGCGCTGCGATTTGATCTCCCGCTCGGTGGGGGCTTTAGCTCCTGGGGAAGGATTCAAGACAGACAATGACCGACCCCAACACACTCTCGCCGCTCGATCTGGAAACGCCCGACAAGACGTTTCTGGACGCCAACGAGCTTGTCATCAACATGGGGCCGCAGCATCCGGCGACCCATGGCGTGTTGCGCGTGATCCTGCGCCTTGATGGCGAGAAAGTCATGGGTCTCGAGTGCGTGATCGGCTATTTGCACCGCGGCGTCGAGAAAATCGCCGAGAACCGCACCTACACGATGTTCAATCCCTACGTCGACCGCATGGACTACGTTGCTGCGGTCTCTAACGGTCTGGGATATTGCGAAGCGGTCGAAAAACTTCTGGGCGTGGAAGCGCCGCCCCGCGCGCAATATATTCGCGTCATCCTAACCGAACTGAACCGCATCGCCAGCCATCAGCTCTGGTTAGGCACTCACGCCCTCGATATTGGCGCGATCACCCCGCTCTTCTACACCTTCCGCGACCGGGAAGAGATTCTCAAGATTTTCGAGAAATATTGCGGCGCCCGCCTCACCACGCACGCCTTCCGCATCGGCGGTCTGCAATACGAGGCCTACCAGGGATTCGAACAAGACGTGAAGAACTTCGTCTCATTCGTCACGCCAAAGATCGATGAATACGAAGAGCTGCTCACCACTAACCGCATCTGGTGCGAGCGCACAAAGGGTGTGGGCGTGATCTCCGGCAAGGACTGCATTGCGCTCGGCGTGACCGGTCCGGTTCTGCGCGCCAGCGGCGTGAAATGGGACCTGCGCAAAGCCCAGCCCTACGCCAACTATAAGAACTTCGA
>Ga0070732_10000690_pt1 | contig 20023 bp, 17 predicted proteins | sample Coa_R1_5_FD_66449 | JGI IMG/M metagenome (GOLD analysis project Ga0070732, IMG submission 66449) | Surface soil microbial communities from Centralia Pennsylvania, which are recovering from an underground coalmine fire - Coalmine... | ecosystem: Environmental > Terrestrial > Soil > Unclassified ... | reverse complement strand
AACCCCAAGGAGACCCAATCGTATCCTATGGCCCATTTATAGGAGACTCGAAGCAGGACATTGCCAGGCTCTTTGCTGAGTATCAGTCGGGAAGATTTCCCCGCCTTAGCGAATTGAAAAAGCAGCAGGTCTAACTTTTCGACGTTCCTCTGCTCGCCAGCCTTATGGAGTAAGCCAGTTCACCTTGATAAATTTTTCTGGGTTGCCGGTGCCTCGGGCATTCGGACATGCCCGTAGCCGCGTGAGTAGCTTAATCGTGCCCTCGCTCGGGAGGAGAAGGAAATCATCGAAACCGCGCTAGAGGAATGTTATGGACAGGTCTCGGGCCCATCCGGCGCCGCCAAGAAACTCGGGCTGCGCGCGCGAACGCTCGATTCGAAAATCAAGCGTTTCAAAATAAACACATATCGGTTCAAGGTTCCAAGGGCCAGCTGATCCTTTCCCTATTGAAAGAAAAACCACCTGACGGATGGTCGTCCCTTTCACCACTTACGGTCCTTCCCCCATCGAAACCGCGCGTCATCCTCGCCTGTATAGTCGGGATCAAGATAGATGTGCAGGCTCGTTATTCGACCATCTCGAAACTTGAAGACATTGCAGAAACGACCGCACCAGGAGTTTTACCTCCTGCCCACGACTTACCAGACATTCTGCCTTGTGAAGTTCCTTCAACGACGAGATAGTCGGCTGAAGGAATGAAAGTCAAAAGGTCGTGATCGTGTCTGAATGGATTCCAAGGTTCCTTCGAATCCCTTAACCATTTCAAGAAACGAATTCCGTCCGAATCCAAATCCGAATTTCGGGAAATAGACTTCGGCATCTTCGTGGAACAGTTCAAGGACGTCTGGACTTCCCTGGTCAGCTCTTATGAAATATTCGCGAGCGATCTTTATTTTCTCTTGATCATTCGGTCCCATTCGTCGTCCCTTCCTTAAACTCCATGGACAGTGCCTCGCCGAGTCCACTCAGGGTGACTTGTCGCAAAAAGAGGCAACCGATGACATTTTGTTACTGCTCCCTTAATTTTCGAAACGCGGAACGCATTTCCTCGACAAAAATGTCCGGCTGTTCGAACGCGGCGAAATGGCCGCCGTGCTCAGCCTCATGCCAGTACATGAGATTCGAATAGGTCTGCTCGGCCCAACTCTTTGGAGCACGATATATCTCTCGCGGGAAGACGGTTGCGGCCACAGGCAAGGTGAGCTTGCCTCCTGAAAATGAGCTGCCCTTAATAAGCGTTTCTTTTTGTAACACCACGAGACGCCTGACGCTTTCTATGATGGGTGACGTGGACTGTGGTGGGCTTAGAAGAACCGACAGCGGCAGCAAATGCAGCGGGATTCAGTGCAGTGAGTACAGCAGCGGGATTCTTGTCGATCACAGTCAGCAGAGCGCGAGCCGGAGCTTCTGGGGTTCTCCGCCCGCCCTCCCAGTGCTTGATCGCGTCAAGGCTGAAGCCAAAGGTGTCAGAGAATTTGGCTTGCGTCATGCCCAGTCGATTACGGATCGCCTTGACGTCAACTTCCTGAGGCACATATGCCTTGAATCCTTCTTGCTCTCCAGCAAGGAACGTCTCGACGTCGTTAAGGCCATCCATCATCTGCTCGAATTGCGTTTTCATGCTACCTCCCGTAGGCCTCGAAAATAGTGTCGGCGCGCTTCTTTAACGCGTTGCGCTCTGCCATCGACAGATTCTCTTTCTCATTCTTCGGAAAAACCGTGATGCGAAAAACCGGAAATCTCTCGTTGCGCCAGAAATACACAACCCGCGCCCCGCCACTCTTCCCCATTCCTTTGCGTGCAACCCGGACCTTTCGAAAATCCACCCGTTCCGCGGATCACGTCTCCACATTCCGGGTCCGCCGCAAACGAGTGCCACGATGTCCGCACGCTCCTCCTCGCTAAAGAGCTTCTTGGCGATAGCGAGGTAAGTGGGCGTCTCGACAACCGTCTGCACAATTTCTGTTGTACTCCATTGGACACCATGGTGCGGAGCGGCCTCTGCCGTGACAGGGCAACACACCATGAGCTACTGACCGCGTGTGCAAATGTCTCGCGCAGTTGATCCGATCCTTGGTGCTTTTTTGTCGCTTCGATGTTTCGTAACTCGGGATACTCTCAAAACTGATAAACTAGCGGTTGCCGCCGCTGGAGAAACGTCAGCTTTGACCTTGACCCGCCGCGATTTCACGCGATTGTCTCTCGGTTCTGTTGTGTTCGCCGCGACTCCACGACTCCTGGCTCAAGGAGTTGCTACGCACACTGCCAAAGCCGCATCCCGACCAGCGCCTTCCGGACGCCCCTTCCATGCTCATTTCGAAGATGTGGCGTCGGCTGCAGGGCTGCATTCGCAAGTGGTCTACGGCGGCGTGGACAGCAAGAAATATATCCTTGAATCTGCGGGTTGTGGCTGTGCCTTCATCGACTATGACAACGATGGCTGGATGGATATTTTTCTGCTATCGGGTACTCGCCTGGCCGGAGATCCGCCCGATGCCACCAATCGCCTTTACAAGAACAATCGCGACGGCACCTTTACCGATGTCACGGAGAAGGCCGGGCTGAAGGCCACGGGTTGGGCATCAGGCGTTTGCATCGGCGACTACAACAACGACGGGTTCGAAGATATTTTTTGTACGTACTTCGGGCAAAACCGGCTCTATCGCAATAACGGCGATGGAACGTTTACCGACGTCACCAAAAGAGCAGGCCTTTGGGATGAGGAGCAGCGCTGGGGAGCAGGATGCAGTTTTCTTGACTACAACCGGGACGGGAATCTTGACTTATTCGTTTCCAATTACGTGCGCTTCTCTTTTGAGCACGCCCCTGTACCGGGACAGAACTCGAACTGCAATTGGCGAGGAATCCCCGTTGAATGTGGGCCAGTCGGAATGCCGACTGGAAGACACTCCTTGTACCGCAACAATGGCGACGGCACTTTTACCGACGTCAGCCAGCAGGCAGGGATCGCGCGCGCGACCTCATCGTACGGGCTGACGGTGGTAGCGGCTGATCTCGATGAGGATGGTTGGCCCGACATCTTCGTCGCCTGCGATTCCACTCCAAGCCTGTTGTTCATGAATAATCGTGACGGAACTTTTCGCGAAGAGGGTGTGCTCCGCGGAGTGGCACTCAGTGACGACGGAATGGAGCAAGCCGGGATGGGTGTCGGCGTCGGGGACTACGATCTGGATGGCCATCTGGACCTCGTTAAGACGCACTTTGCCGATGATGCCAACGGCCTTTATCACAACGACGGAAAAGGAAATTTCGATGAGGTCACTCGCTCCTCTCTTCTGGCGGTCGAGACCCGATACGTCTGTTGGGGCACCGGCATCGTTGATCTCGACAGCGATGGCTATCCTGACATTTTCATGGTGACCGGTAACGTTTATCCCGAAATCGAGCACAAGTTGCCGCAATACGCGAATAAAACCCCGCGCGCACTGTTTCGCAACCTGGGTAACGGCAGATTCGAGGAGCTAGGCCAGGAGGCTGGCCCGGGAGTAACCGAGGCCCACTGCAGTCGAGGTTGTGCTTTTGGAGATTTCGACAACGATGGCGACGTAGATATTTTGATTGTGAATCTGAACGAACCGCCGTCCCTGTTGCGAAACGATCTCAAGGCGAGACAAAACTGGATCAAAGTCAAGCTAGAGGGAGTCAAGTCAAACCGCAGTGCAATCGGCGCTCGAGTTCTGGTCCGTTATGGTGGCAAGGTCCAGGCGCAGGCCGTCCTTAGTCAATCAAGCTTTTGTTCCTGCAACGATCCGCGGCTGCACTTTGGCCTCGGCTCTTCTGATTCGGCCGAAATCGAAGTTTATTGGCCCAACGGCCTAAACGAAAAGTTCAAGGCGGTGGGAGCCTATCAGTTGGTGACCCTCCGGGAGGGGGCAGGAATCGTGCCCTCTAAAGGATGGGCGAAGAAATAAGCCCATCGGTGTTGAGACGCCGCAAATAATCGCCGCCCGTTGCTCCAAACGACCACGCACTCCTTGCGCAGGTCACGGAGCACGCGCAAGGAGCGATCAGTTGAACGCGGCGCCGTCAACTGATCGGGCCTCACATCATGACCGAATTTGGCTAGTCGATCTCGGCCTCAGAAATCAAGGTGAAGCCCAAACTGAAAATAACGGGGCAGGTTCTGACTGGTTGACTTACCGAATTGGCTGCCGTTCGCCAAGTCGCTAACGGGCTGAGTCAGGTTCACGCGATTGAACAAGTTGAAAATATCGGCCCTAAACTCGACCGAAATGCGTTCCCATTTCATCACTTTTGCGAATTCTGTATTAACGTTAGCCAAACCGGGGCCAGTGAACGTGTTCCGGCCCACGTTGCCCTCTTGTCCGGGTGCGGGGCTGGGAAAAGCACCCGTCGAAGCAAAGCCTGTAAGAAAATCGCTTCGCTTGCCCGTGTGTACCGAGCCAGCAGCGGGTGCATTGGGCAGGTCGTAGTTGTATCCGTCGGCGTTGAAGTCGCCGCCCCCCGTGAACGGCGCCGTGGTATATACGGAGAAGGGCAAGCCGCTCTGCAGCACCACTATATTGGACATGCGCCAACCGCCGAGGAAGCTCTTCGCAAACCCATTCTTGAACAACCCCTCCGGCACCTCCGCCACGCTATCCAACGTGAGGCGCTTGGACACGTTATAGTCCGCCCGGCCGTGCTGAAACCCGACATCCAACGGGTTGAAGATCGCCTCGCCGTTGTTTGTTCCATTGTCGTTGCTGCTTGTGTCATCCGTGGCTTTACCGAAGGTGTAAATACCCCTTAACTGCCAGGAGTGACTCAGCCGTTTGCTCAACATGAGGGAGGCGTAGTGACCATCAGCGATTCCCATCGTACGGCCGAAGATAATGGGGCCGAAGTTGGGATTCAAGCGCGTCTGAGTTCCGTTGTTTAGGATCAGGTCGCCGGGGAAGCGATTCACGTCCGTCTGGACAAATAGATCGTTGCTGTGAGAACCGTTGTAGTCCGCCTCAGCGCTCAGACCGTGCCCAAGATCCCGCTGCAAGGACAACATGAAGACGTGAGTGCGCGGCTGATTCAGGTTGGACGAAAAACCCGACGTCTGGACCGATAAGCCTACCAAGCCTCCCGCCGGGTTAACCTGAAAGGTGATCCCAGGCGGAACCGGCCAGACAGTACCAGTGGAGTCTCCCAGAGAATAGGTGAACGGGTGGTTCGGACTGTTCACGCTGAAAAAAGGGTTGGCCCAGTTGGGCGGGTTAGCGCGTTGCGAGAATGACCACGATCCGTCCGCTACATTGTTGAAGAACAGGCCATATCCGCCTCGCAACGAGGTTTTCCCATTACCAAAAATATCCCACGCAAATCCCATTCGGGGCCCCCATCCCTGGGGTCTATTATTTGTCACATATCCTTTTTGTCCACCCCGGACGGACATCACTCCGCTGGCTACCTGAGCAGCAAAATCACTCCCCGAGCCGAGGGAGAACAAAGGAAATGGCGTGTGGGAATTAAAGAACGTCCCCCAGTGGCCGAAGTAGTCGTAGCGAAGACCCAGATTTAGCGTAAACCGGCGGTTCACCTTCCAGTCGTCCTGGACGAATCCTCCTGCATAAAGCCAGCGCAGGATCTGATACAAGTTGCTGGCCAACGCGCCGTTCGATACCTGCATTGCCGGACCAGACTGGTCATAAGGCTGATCCTGGGCGAAGGCGAGGAGGTTGTCAAAGTCGAAACTCGGCCGCAGCAACGGGCTGGTAAATCGATCGTCGTCATGATGCCGATCGATATCGACTCCCGCGCTGATGGTGTGACTGCCGTGCGTCCAACTCAACACGTCATGCCAACTGTAGTTCTCATGCACCCAGCCCGCCGGACCCCACTGGGAAAACCCGGCCTGGCCCGTGAAGAAGTAGGCGTTAGGAAGCTGCTGGTTGTTGATTGCACTGGGGTTGAATCCGTCGGCGTCAACCCAGGTGAAACCGGCGTCGTTCAATAGTCTGGAAGAGAACGCATGAGTCCAGTCGAATTTAGCGAAAAAACCGTTGTTCGGAATCTTTACTCGATAGATCGACCGCGGATCCGCTTGTAGTTGGTCGGAGTGGGTCCGGAACCAATCGAAGAAGAAGCGATCCTTCGATTGATTCACGTTGTAGTCGAGCCGGACATGCCACTGATACGCATTATGGGTCAGACTCAACGGGAAAGTTGCAGTCCCGAAAGCGGGCAGATTGGGGTTGCTTTGAAACAAAGGGGACTCGGGATAAACGCTGGGGTTACTTGCCTGGATTTGTCCCACCGTAACAAAAGACTGAGTGGGCGCGACACTCGGGGGGGCCTGCTTGAAGAATGTCGACGAAATGTTATTGGGGAAATTTTGTTCGACAAATTGTGCGAACTGGGGCGTCTCGACAGGGGCAACCAAGGTTGTGGCATTGGAGGATCTCAAGAGAAAGAGGCCGCCAAATCCGAACAGCTTGTCCTTTATGATCGGGCCCCCGAGGGTTCCGCCGAATTCATTTCGTCGAAAGGCAGGTATTGCTCGGCACCCGATTGACCCCGGTGGACAGTATTGAAACTCTGTTCGGGCCGTCAACTTGTTATCGGTGTGGAACTCCGACAACGACCCATGGATGCTATTGGTCCCTGGCTTGGTGAAGACCTGCACGTACGCTCCGCTGTAACGCCCCTTGGAGGCGTCAATCGTCGCCCCGGTCACACGCACGGCCTGAATAAAGTCCGGCTCAGGAGAAAGGTTGACTACTCCGTCCCGAGAGGCGCTCACCGTAATGCTGCCGTCGACATCGTACTGATTGTTCTCCTGCCGCTGTCCGGCTGCGTTGAGCTGGTATCCCGCTTCCTGTTCAAAACTGTCATTATTCGCGGAACCGGAACCCAGCGCTCCTCCCGACGGCAGCCCCGAACCGGTTACACCGGGAGCTAACTCGATCATGCTGGTATAGATATTTCTTCCGATAAGTGGTGCATTATGGATCACCGACTCGGAAATTTCTCGTGACGTGTTGCTCTTGTCCGTTTCAATCGCCGCTACCCCTGCCGTCACTTCCACTTGAACGGACGCGTTGGGCAAGGCAAGGATGGGGTGAAGGCTCTTTACCTGGTTCGATTCCAACTGCAAATCCTTCTCCACCCACGTCTTGAACCCTGTCTGCTGGATCTCGACTGTATAGGTCGCTCCGGGCAGCGACGTAATTCGGAAATCACCGTTATCCGCGGCAACCGTAGACCGGCTGACGTGAGTGTCTTGATTGGTAACAACGATTTTGGCACCCGAGATGGCTGCCCCAGTCTGATCCGTCACCGTCCCTGTGAATCCGCTGCTGAATTGAGCATGGACTGGCACACTCGTAGCCAGGAACAAGAAAACAAAAGTCACCCTCGTCGCTGTCAGGCAGAATGGTTTCATGGTGTTATCCCCTTTTCCCGGGTCGTGATTCATCTCTGTGCTAATTCCATACTGGGTTTCTGCGCGACCTTGAGCTTCTCGGCTTGCTGATGGCGTTCGAACGCTTCAATTAAAGCCTGCCCCTGTGCTTGCCTTCCGGTTTTGAGATACAGGCGGCCCAAACTGTATTCCGCCGATAGGTGGTTCGGGTCCAGTCGGAGACAGGCCAGCAAGTTCTCCTCGGCGAGTTTGGAGTCTTTTTTCAAATAGAACTTGGATAAGTGGTAGTAAGAGTCAGCAAAAGAGGGATTCAGTCGTATTGCTGCCTTGAACGCTTCCGCGGCCCTTTCGTCTTGGTCCAGAGTCTGTTCGAGCGCCACGCCCAGGTAGTAATACATCTGGGAATTCGAGGGGAATGTGTTGATGGCGTCAGAAAGCGTGTTAATCGCATCATGCAGTTCGCCTGCATGCGTCTGGATGATGGCGAGGCTCAGGAGCGAGACACTGTTGTCCTCCTGCAGTTTGCTGGCTTTCTGCACGATCTCTTCGGCTTCACCGAAGCGGCCAAGCTTTTCAAGGATGGCGCCCTTTTGCACCTGCAGGCGATAGGAATCGGGGACGTGCGCCAGTCCCACATCGGCCGCTTGCAGGGCCAGAGGATAATTTTCGTAGTCCATACATATCGAGCTATAGTCTAAGTAATTCTCCTCTCGTCCCGGGTCGAGTTGTGCAGCTTGACGCAGCGATTGGATCGCCAGATTGGGGTCCCCTGTTTTTCTGGCAACGTTGGCCAACAGATTCAAGGAGTTGGCGTCCCGCTTGGCGCTGATGAGATTCTTGAGTAACTGCAGCGCCTCATCCGAGCGGCCCAACTCGTCCAAGACAACCGCCTGCTGATATTGGAGCCCTCTGAGGTTGGGATCTGCCTGGTTTGCCCTTTCGAACTCTGCAAGGGCCTGGTCGAACTGCCTGTGTTGCGAATAGAGGAGGCCTGCTTTGAAGTATTCGGAGGCCGCGATGCCGGACATCGCGTCCAGGCGCTTTAAGACAAAATCCGCCTTCGATGCCTGGTGCAACTCGAAGAGGGAGTGCGCCCATGACAGCAGCGCCTGCGGGTATTGATAGACAATATCCCCGGTATCTCCCAAGAACGATGCCGCCTTTCTGAAGTTTCCTTGCTTTTCGGCGATCATTCCCAGAAAAAGTGAACCTGCGGAGCGCGAGTCTCCCGGCGCACGCATCAGCTTTTCAAATTCCGGGATGGCCAAATCGTACTTGCCCTCATCGAAGTAGCTAATCGCCAGGTTCTTCCGCGCCGCTGCAAACTCCGGGGCAATCTGCAGGCACTTGAGCAAATAGTTTTCGGCTTGTCCAAAGTCACCCTTCAAGGTGAAGGTAGCCCCGATCACATTCAGCAGGGCCGCGCTTTGCGGATCGGTTTCCAGGCCGTACTTAAAAGCTGTGATCGCGTCATCGGCGCGTTCAGCTTTGACCAGGCTCATACCCAAGCGGTACGCCTTGGCAGCTTCGGTCTGATTCGAACCGGAGAAGATCGGAGCAGACTGTGCCCAGAGAACTGGCGAAGCCGTGAAAATCAAAAACAGGCCAGTCCATACCGTCCAGCTATATCGCAACCAGAAGCAAGGTGGATGAGTGGAACCAGTTGATCTTCCGGTCTTGTGATTGTCGAGAACCCTCACCGGCTCTACCCCACAGACTTTGGATGACAATTTACGGAAATTTCGGGAACTCTCCCGCTCATTGGGGCGAAACATTAATCGTTTCAAGTTTCCCTTGTCAAGCCAAATGTTTTTGCGGCGGTTGCCCCCACATAAAGAGGTGATTCAGAATTCGGTCCTCATGGCAGCAGGTTCGCAATGCCACAAAAGCTGCGGCCTCGTGTAACAAAATTCAAGCTCTGGCTCGCGATGAAACTGATAGTCGGCTTTCCACAGCCTTGCGTCTACATAAATGACTGTGGTAGACATGGCTTGAATCGTTATCAAATCAGTGTTCTGTTTTCCCCAAAACAAGTTGCTTCGAGGAGGACCTCGTGATGCTCCGCTCCCTCGTTCTTGCCTCTGTATTTCTTTGTGCTGCCAGAATCGCATTGGCTCAGGACTCTGCCTACGTCTCAGGCGCATGGACTGGATGGGACCCGGAATGGCAGCAGATTCCAGGACCCAAGTGTCTGGAGATCAGGAATTTCTGGGAAGGTGTCTCAGACGGGTGCTCCCTTCAGCAGCACGAACAGTGGCTCGCCGACGTTACGCGCTGGCGCGAGGAACGACGCATTCGCATCGGTTACAACGAATCCCGTTACGCGGTGCCCGATTTCAGGTGGGCACAATCCAGTTTCATGCAGCCACAGATGATGGTGCACGATCGCTATTTTTACGATCCGCTTGGCGGCGAGTACAGCAAGTACACAGTGGGCCGCTACCTGGACGATCTGCAAAAGCGTTACGGGGGGATCGATTCAGTTCTCATCTGGCCCACTTATCCCAACATGGGTATCGATAATCGCAACCAGCACGACATGATCCGCAGCATGCCCGGCGGGGTGGCAGGGGTGCGACAGATGGTTGCCGACTTTCACAAACGAGGCGTGCGGGTGCTGTTTCCTATGATGATGTGGGATCAGGGCACACGGAAACCCGACAAGTCATGGCCGGAGGAGATTGCTGAACTACTGAAAGACATCGGCGCCGACGGTATCAACGGCGACACCCAGGATGGCGTGCCACGGGCTTTCTCGGAAGCCGCGGATCGGGTCGGTCATCCTCTCGTATTTGAGCCGGAAGGCGGACCACATGACGAAGCGGTCTCTTATGACGTGATGACATGGGGGCAGTATAAATTTCCCTTCGTACCTCGAGTAGACCGCTATAAATGGCTAGAGCCGAGGCACATGGTGAACATTTCCGACCGCTGGAACCGGGGAAAGACAGATGATCTTCAGTTTGCCTTCTTCAACGGTGTGGGTTGGGTGAGTTGGGAAAATATTTGGGGCATTTGGAATGGCATAACTCCACACGACGCCGAAGCTACCCGCCGCGTGGCGATGATTGAGCGAGCCATCGCTCCATTTCTAGTATCTCAGGACTGGGAACCATTCTTCCCCATGTTGCACTTCGGGGTATTTGCCAGTCGATGGCCACTCGGAGACGAGACCGTCTGGACGATCATTAATCGGAACGAATATGACGTGATTGGACGGCAGATGGAAGTACCGTTTCAGGATGGCATGCACTACTTTGATCTCTATCACGGAGCGGAACTTGTACAGCAGCGGCGAGGCGACAAAACGGTGCTCAGCTTCGGCCTCGAGGCTAAAGACTATGGCGCTGTATTAGCGACGAAGGCGACTCTCTCGGAGGGATACAAGACTCTTATGGGTCAAATGAAGGCGTTAACTGCCACACCACTGGCCAGTCTGGCCGATAAGTGGACCGTTCTACCGCAACAGTTAAGGCAGATCGCGCCTACAAAGCCACCTTCACGAACGCCCTCGGAAATGATCAGGATCCCTGAAGGAGAATTCCTGCTCAAGGTGAAGGGCATTGAGATCGAGGGTTCCAACGACATCGGTGTCGATGTTCAATATCCGTGGGAGAGTTCGCCGCGTCGCTACCATGAGAATCTCATGCATTTGAAATCGTTCTGGATCGATAGGTCTCCCGTAACGAACGCGGAGTTTAAGACATTTCTGGATTCCACGCATTACCACCCTCAGGATGACCTGAACTTCTTGCGCGACTGGAAAGCAGGCAGCTATCCCGACGGCTGGGGTAATAAACCTGTCACCTGGGTTTCGTTGGAAGACGCGCGCGCCTATGCGGCATGGGCTGGCAAGCGTCTCCCACATGAGTGGGAGTGGCAGTACGCCGCACAGGGCACCGATGGCCGGCTATACCCTTGGGGCAACGACTGGGATGCCTCGGCCGTTCCTGCTCCCGACAAGTCACGCACCATGCGCGGTCCAGATGCTGTCGATACCCATCCCAAGGGAGCCAGTCCGTTTGGCGTGATGGACCTCGTCGGAAATGTTTGGCAATGGACAGACGAGTTTATCGACGAACACACGCGAGCAGGTATCCTGCGGGGAGGCAGCTACTACCAGCCGCAGGGTTCGATCTGGTATTTCCCGCAAGCCTACAAACTAAACGAGCACGGAAAACTCTTGCTGATGGCACCTAGCACAGACCGCTCCGCCGCTCTGGGTTTCCGTTGTGTGCAAGATGCGGAATAACAATCGGCCTCCAAAGAGGGGCCCCCAATATGAGGCTGGAGTGGCTGATTATGAGTTTCTTGAGGACGTGCGTGCGCGGAGCTGTGGCGATTCTGTTCTTTGCGTTGGGAGGAGGTCTGGTTGCATGGTCCCAACTTCCCAACCCTACTTCTCAACCCGTGACAAAGGAACAAGCTCGAATTGTGTTTGCTCATGGTCTGCCGAAGTTGGACGGTTTTCACCTTAAGGTGACGTTGGTGGAGGTCAACTACGGGCCGGGTGAGTCGTCCCCACCGCACAGTCATTCGTGTGCTGTTATTGGTTATGTCGCAGAAGGGACACTGCGCACGCAGGTAGCGGGTGAACCCGAAGCGATCTACAAATCTGGCGAAAGCTTCTATGAACCCCCAAACGGCGTTCATCTGATCTCGGCCAACGCCAGCCAGACGAAGCCTGCAAAGCTCTTAGCATATTTCGTTTGCGATCACGACGGGCCACTCAGCACCGACCCGACGAAAGCAAGAAAGTCGGAAGGAACACAATGATGGGCACGCCGGCAAAGGAGATACCATGAATTGGGATCGAGTGGGAGTCCTCTACGCCAGACTTGCGCTAGGCGCGGCATTCCTTTCGGGAATTGCCTCCCGTTTCGGCCTTTATGGCAAGAACGTCGGTTACGGAAACTTCGCAAACTTTGTTAGGTATACAGCACAAGTGAATTCCTTCATGCCGGCGTTCACCATCCCGTTTCTGGCTTGGACAGCCACGGCGGGTGAGTTTGTCCTTGGAATCGCTTTGATACTCGGGGTATGGCCTCGCTGGGTGGCTTCAGGCAGCGCCTTGTTATTGGCGGTGTTCGGCATTGCCATGGCCATCTCCTTCGGGATCCGGTCTCCGCTAGACTACTCGGTGTTTTCCGCGTCTGCAGCAGCGGTACTACTTGCACTGCAGCAGAGCAGAAGACCCTAGCAGACGCAGTTGAATTTTTCGCGAGAATGGCGAGGACTCGGGGGACAAGCGATGCGATGCCAGTCGGAAACAACACTCTTGATGGGAGGAGGATCTTAACCGTCGCCGCGAAAACCAGCTCGCAGGCAATCGGTTTAGGTAATGACCCACCATGGGCGTTACGGTCATGCCTCTGTAGTTTTTGACCTAGCCTTAAGGCGATTCGAAATGAGCAGCCACGTCACAATGCGGCAGATTGCTGAGAGGGCCCAGGTCTCAATCGGTACGGTGTCTCACGTCGTGAATGGCACGGCGGGCGTCCGGCCGAAACTCCGGTCGCGCGTTCTGGAAGCGATTCGCAATCTCGGCTTTCAGCCGAGCGCTCTGGCGCAGGGGCTCCGTTTGAATCGGAGCAGGATGTTGGGGATGATCGTACCGGACATCACCAACCCCTTCTTCCCAGGAGTCGTACGGGGAGCGGAAGACGTCGCTTTCAAAAACTCCTATCGCCTGGTCCTCTGCAACACCGACAATGATCCTGCCAAGGAGGCTTTATATCTTGCGGAGCTTAAGTCTTTTCGGGCTGCGGGTCTCCTGATCATTCCCGCCGCAGGTTCTGACCTCGTATCGGAACTCGAAAATGGTGATCCAGTCAAGCCCCCGGTCGTCTGTATCGATCGATGCCCAAATGCTTGGACCGGCGATGGCGTAGTTGTCGCCAATGAGGAGGGTGCCTATGAAGCAACGAAGCACTTGATTCGATCTGGCCACCGCCACCTCGCCGTTATCACCGGACCAGCCCTCTTAGCCAATGCGACGGAACGCTTAAACGGGTTCAAGAGGGCCTTACGCGAAGCACGTCTACCGATTGCTCCCGAATTCATTCAGGAAGCGGCATTTGATATGCGGACCGGTGCTCAAGCTGCCAGGCGGCTAGTGCGAATGTTACCGCGCCCTACGGCGATCTTCGCCTGCAACGACCTGATGGCACTGGGCACTCTGCACGCCCTGCACGAACTCAGGCTGCGGTGCCCAGAGGACGTTTCGGTTGCAGGTTTCGACAATCTGGAATTCTGCGAATTTACAAATCCCGCCCTTACTTCGGTATACCAGCCCGGCTACCAAATGGGAACGGTGGCGGCGAGTCTTCTGGTGGAGCGGATCAAGGGACTCGCGGATGCTCCGAAACGCATCGCGTTGCAAACGGAACTCAAGATAAGAAATTCGGTCATGTCGATCGTCGATTTCTCAAAGCTCACGCCTGCGAAGATTCGCAGAGTCCGGAAGGCAACTCCCAAGCCTGTTCGATAACCGGCGGGATTAGGGCGAAAAACCCTGCGGGTATCCATAAGACGGCCATCTGGAAGGCTCCGATGGCACGTCTTGCGTCAGGCTGTACGCATGACTTTAGGAAAACTGCGGCCTTGACCCGCCGCGCGACTGAGCAGCAGTCTGAACCGTTCGTACACTATTGGGACTTCACGAACGGATGAGCCTGATCTGAGGGGCCCCGGATTCACCTTCGAGGAAACGTTGCACTTCGATAGGGGTTGGCATCGATGGCTGAGCACCATGGCGAGTAACGGAGATCGCAGCCACTACGGACGCCCATGAGGCGCTGTCGATTGGTTCTCGCCCGTTCACCAGCGCTACGGCTAGAGCTCCATTGAAAGCATCACCCGCAGCAGTGGTATCCACAGCGTTCACCTTGCAGGCGGGCAAGCGCCGTCGGGTTCCATCCTGGAGCACAACGTAGCAGCCTCGGCCTCCCAGCTTTAGAATGACATTTCGGCTCCCGCCTTTGAGCAGGGCGTCTGCCGCGTCCATGATCGATTCTTCCGGGAGTTCTCCCGGTCCGGTTCCCATCAGGACACAGGTCTCGGTTTCGTTCGGAGTCAGCCAGTCAACATTCTTCAGCAGTGACGGAGAAAGGAGCCGGGCGGGGGCGGGATCCAGCACCAGTGGGATTCGTTCCCGAATTGCGATCGCAGCCAGGCACTCCACGGTCTCCAGTGGAATTTCCAGTTGCGTAAGCAAAATGCCGGCGCTGCGGATGAGTGCGGTATTCGCTTCGAGATCCTCCGGAGATAGGTGTCCGTTGGCACCAGCAACCACCGTAATCGCGTTCCCCCCCTTTGCGTCGGTAGTTATCAAAGCGACGCCCGACGAACCGGGAACGACTTCGATTGCGTCAGTGTTGACGTTCGATTCCCGAAGACTCTCTTTTAGCTGACCGCCAAAAATGTCGCTGCCCACCTTCCCCAGCATGGTGACGGAGGCCCCAAGGCGCGCGGCTGCCACCGCCTGGTTAGCGCCCTTGCCACCCGGGAACGTACGAAAGCTCACACCGGCAACTGTCTCCCCGGCGATGGGAATTCGTTGTGTGGAAGCTACCAGGTCAAGATTGATACTGCCGACAACCACGATCCGCTTCGCCATATGGGTTCCTAGGTCGTTTCTCGTCTGCTTCAAGGGTCAAGGCCGAACGGATCGATCACGTGACTTCACCTCGGAAATACCGGCGCCACTGCCACCGCACCCAACCCGACGAGGAAGAAAATGAACATCAGTGGGATCAACTTTCGTGCACCCGGAGGCGCGCCGGCAAACTCTTTCCACACAAATACTCCCCATATGGCGGAGATCATCGTCGCGCCCTGGCCGATCGCGTACGAGACTGCCGGACCGATGATGTGTGCGTGGGAAGCTACGAAGTTCAAGACCGCCCCCGTGCACCAGACAATTCCGCCGAGAATTCCCCACCAATGCCAGGAAGCACGCCCATTCCCATAGTCGGCCATGCTGACGGGCGCTCCTCCGGCTAGAGGCTTCCGCATCAGTAAGTAGTTCACCGGCGCCGCACAAACTGCAGTGCCCAGCGCAAAGAAGAAAGCTACGGTGTATGGCCCGAGTGCGTGGTTCCCCGTAATCGCCCTAGCGACGAGGGGATAGAAGACACCCATCAGAGCGCCACACGCGACGCTGATCTGAATGCCGCGTGCGCTCAGAGTCTTTTGTGTGGTCTCGCGCCTGCGATAGGCCAGCGCGTCCACAACAATGGCAAGGACGACCAGTAGCACGCCACCAAACAACAACAGGGGACTTCCCTGCGGCGAGATGAAGTAGTTCAGCAAGACTCCTACCACTAGGGCTAATCCGATTCCAATCGGAAACGCCACGGCGAGGCCGGCAATGTCAATTGCGGCCACCAGCAGAAGGTTCGCCACATTGAAGACTGCACCGCCGAGCAGGGCGAAGAAGATGTGCTTGCCATCTGCCCCAGCGATATTGCTGAGAAAGGACAGATTCCCGCCTCCCGCACTGCCCAGCGTGACTCCCCAAAAAAGACTGGCCCCGAGGATGCCGATCACATAGTCCCAGTAGAAGAGCTGAAAGGGCCAGCCCGGCGTCAGTTTCATGGTGTTGGCCCACGAGCCCCAGCACAGCATGCTTCCGAACATGAAAAGCAGCGCTATTCCGTACGCTTCCGGCTGATACATAGATTGCTCCGAAGGCGGTCCTTGATCGATCGCCAGCAGCTTCGGAAAAAGTGGCGCAGCTACCGGGCGGAAAGGGGGATGTTTGAAACGTTTCAATATTCAAAGCCCTTAATTTATGCGCGCTCCAAAACCCTTGTCAAGCAGAAATACGACTGATATCGAAGTGTTCGGCACGTCTCGTCCAGCTGCCTGAGTTTTCCCCGCGGCTAGGCTCTGTCATTGATAACGTGCGATACGGTTCCAATGGACATTTCGGCCGGTTCGCAATTTACGCATTGCTGCCGGACGGTTTATTGGGCGGCGCGCTACGAGATTTAGGTTAGCAGTTGACCACCAGACTGCTCTGGGGACACCGATTTCAGATCGGCAGCCTCGGGTTTTGAACTATCAAATCAGTTCTCGATTCGGACTACTCCGCATCTTGTGCGCAGCGGAAACCGAGTCCACCTGACCGGTCCATGCTGGGTGACATCATCAGCAGTTTTCCATGCTCGCTCAGCTTATACGCCTGGGGAAAGTACCATATCGATCCCTGGGGTTGGTAATAACTGCCGCCCCGCAGGATGCCCCCACGCGTGTGCTCGTCCTGAAACTCTTCCGTCCACTGCCACACGTTGCCCACCAAATCCATCACCCCAAACGGGCTGGCGCCTTGAGGGTGGGCATCGACCGCGTCCGGGCCGCGCATCGTACGGCTCTTGTCCGGTACGGGAACCGCATCGGCCTTCCAGTCATTCCCCCATGGATATGTGCGCCCGTCCGTGCCTTGGGCCGCATATTGCCATTCCCATTCATGGGGCAGACGCTTCCCTACCCAATCCGCAAAGGCACGGGCATCCTCCAGCGATACCCACGTCACCGGCTTGTTGTCCCAGCCAGTGGGATAGTTCCCGTCTTTCCAGTCCCGCAGGAAGTTCAGATCATCTTGCGGCTTGTAATGAGTCGCATTCAGGAACTTCTTGAACTGCACATTGGTCACTGGATATCTATCAATCCAGAATGCCTTTACGTGCATGGGTTGATCATGAAAGCGTCGCGGCGTGTCCTCCCACGGATACTGCACGTCAACCCCAATGTCATTAAACCCTTCAATCTCGATACCCGATATCCGAAAACCAAAATCTCCTTCGGGAATTTTGACCATGTCCCCCGGTGATCCAGAGGGAGGCTTAACCGCCGGGATCGGCACGATCTGCTGCGGTACTACTCGCCACTCATGGGGGTAGCTGGACAGCTGTGTCGCGGTCAATTCCTTCATCTTTGACATGAGTTGCCGGATGCCGGCATCCGGGACAGAATGCGAGGCCAAGAGCGCGCCGTAGCCGTGCGCTTCGATCTGGAAGCTCAACACATTTTGGCCAGCCTGATTCTTCGTCGGCGTGAGTTCGACGCCGTGATACAGATCGAAGTAACGAACGCCTTCCTCCAGCGCGAGTTCGATCTGCGGCCCCTCGACGACATACTCGTTGCGGTTCACGATGGTCCAGACCGTCTGCGTGCCGGACGGCCATCGGCTGGCGTAGACGCCGTAACGCAGCGTCTGCGCCAGCGGCTCCCAGTAGCGACTCACCAGAAATGGGGCAAGCGCACGCTCCATCGTCGCCACGCGGCGCGTGGCTTCCGCGTCCCGCGGCGTAATCCCGTTCCAGATGCCCCAGATGTTCTCCCAGCTTTCCCAGCCTACCCCGTTGAAAAAGGCGAACTGCAGGTTATCCGTCTTGTCGCGTTTCCAGCGATCGGAAATGTTGACCATATGGTGCGTTTCCAGCCATTTGTACTTGTCCACCATGGGCACGAACGGGTACTGGTATTGTCCCCACGTCATGACGTTCCAGGCCAGAGCCTCGTCGGACGGACCACCCTCCGGTTCGAACACGAGAGGATGGGCAATCTTGTCGGCGGCCGCCGAAAACGCAAGCGGGACACCGTCCTGGGTGTCGCCGTTGATACCATCGGCTCCGATTTCCGCCATCAGGCTGGCTATTGCATCCGGCCAAGACATTCCCGGATCTCTTGTGCCCTGATCCCACATCATCATCGGAAACAGGACGCGCACTCCGCGGCGATGGAAGTCCGCAATCATCTGGCGCACACCCGGTATACCCCCTGGCATGGACCGGATCATGTCGTGCTGGTTGCGGTTGTCGAGGCCCATGTTGGGGTACGTTGGCCAGATAAGCACGGCATCGATTCCACCGTATCTCTTCTCGAGATCATCGAGGTAACGGTCGACCGTGTAGCGATGCGCTACCGGGTCGTAGAAATAGCGGTCTTCCACCATGAGTTGCGGCTGGAAAAAGCTGGACTGCGTCCACTTGAATGCCGGCAGGTCATAGCGCGAACCGTCGTAGCCGATGCGAATCCGGCGTTCGTCACGCCAATGACGAATGTCAGCCAGCCAGGAATCGTGCTCATTCTGAGTGCAAGGTGTGAATCCCCCTTCCCACGCTCCTTTCATGTTGAGGCAGCTGGGAGTGGGAATCTGCTGACGATCGGGACGAAAGCGCGAGTCTTGGGCGGAAACTGCAGAAGTGATGGTTAGAACGGCTGCGGCGAGAATCGGGGCGATTACGAATTTCATCGATACGCTCCTGGTAGGTGAGGGGCTTACGGCTGCCGAATATAAAGCGCTTCAAACACTATGTCCATGGCCCTTGGAATAGTCTTTGCTATGAGTCCGGAAAGCGCCGGTCAAAAATGACTGGAAACAAGACAGAAATGGCCGGCAAAGCGGGCTTGGAGCAGGGTTGAACGCTTGCGGCAAAAGAAAGTTGTCGTACTCTTACGTGAACGAAAGCAGGGGCGGGTCCGCACAGCGATCTGCTCGGCGAGTTCCCCTATCTGGGGCCTCCGCACGAGGGCTGACAGTTGAGCACAGGTGTCGTGCCCGCACTGCGCCGCCAGGGCGCCAAATAGACGTCAATTTGGGTTTTCAATTCAAAGGAGAAATCGAATGGCTGATGGAAACGACGTTTCCCGCGAGCATCTCGCGGAGCTGTTGAACGAAGACCTTGCTCGCGAATATCAAGCGATCATCGGCTACGTAGTCTATTCACAAGTCCTCAGCGGCCCACAGTACATGGACATCGCCGCGCAGCTCGAAATCCACGCCAAGAGGAGCTCGACCACGCCCTGATCATCTCGCGGCAGATCGATTACCTGGGCAAATGCCAGCGATTACTCCCAAGGCGGTACACACGTCGAAAGATGCGAAAGAGATGTTGCGGTTCGATCTCGAAAATGAAAACGACACCATTCGTAATTACCGCGATCGCGTCCGGCAATGCGAAGCGCTTGGTGAATTCGCGATGGCGGAACAGATTCGCCAGATCCTCGTACAGGAGCAGGACCATCAAATCGATCTAGCCACCGCGCTCGGCGTAGAAGTTCCGGACGTCAGCGATGATCCGCAAGGACGCACTCTCGGCAAGCGCCGGTAGCGCGGTTCGCATCGCGCGATGAGTTACGAATAGCTCTGAGCCAAATGCTGGCGGCTGCTGCAGCAGACGAAGATGCCTGTCCGCACAGAGGAGTTTTCGGGCTACTGAGGGGAACAGGCCGCCTTGGGGTGTAGGCTGAAGTTAACACGGAAAGGAGTATTCCTATGACTCGACCAAAGACGAAAATATTGGTGGATGGTGGTGACCCGCAGGAAACTCGGTGGGTCAAGGAATTGCTGGGGTTTGTCGATGGACAGACGACTAACCCATCTTTGATTGCGAAGAACCCGCACATCAGGGACCTAATCGCCTCCGGGCACAAACTTTCGAAGCGGGAAGAAATGGACGAATACAAGAAAATCGTTCAGACAATTTCTCCATTGGCCGGCGACGCGGGAGTGTCTATCGAAGTTTTCTCGGATGAGAGGACATTGGCAACAGAGATGTTCGACCAAGGCCGGGAAATGTTTTCGTGGATACCCAATGCGTACATCAAATATCCATGCACGGCAGAAGGCCTCCGTGCGGC
>Ga0070732_10000689_pt1 | contig 20045 bp, 18 predicted proteins | sample Coa_R1_5_FD_66449 | JGI IMG/M metagenome (GOLD analysis project Ga0070732, IMG submission 66449) | Surface soil microbial communities from Centralia Pennsylvania, which are recovering from an underground coalmine fire - Coalmine... | ecosystem: Environmental > Terrestrial > Soil > Unclassified ... | reverse complement strand
CGCCCCTCTCACCTTCAGCATCGCAACTGGACTCAGCTGCGGGACGATTTCCTAGTGATAAACGCGCCCACGGAAATTCTCGCGAAATCGGCCCGCCGATCTGGCCCCACGCCGGAGCCCGCTCTTCACCGCTGAGAATGGTCTTTGTCTCGGTCGTGGTCGGCGTGATTGTGCCGCCAAGTCCAGTACTCCTTTTGCTCGTCCGGAGGGATTCTGCGGAAGTCGCGATCAGGATCTCGGTGGTTTTCCCGTGCCCACTGCTGATAATAAACCGTCTCGCGATCATCCCAGGTGTGGTAGTCGGTGTAATACGGATCATAAACGCGATAGTAGTGGTGATGAGAACATCCTATACCCAACATGGCTGAGCCAAGGGCGGCACTCAAAAGGAACCGGACGGCACAACGCTGGAGCGGCTCAGACCACTTTTCTCTCGAGACAGGCATAAGAGGTTCTCCCGTAGCTTCTCAGAGATTGGTTGCGCGAGAGCTCCTTTTTGTTGCGGGGCACCTTTGGATTATCGCTAGCAGTTGCTTGAACCGCATCCGGCAACTCCGGCGTTGGGGATGCCGGTCCATGGATGGTGCGGTGCCGCCGGTTCGTAGGGGCAGAACGGATCGGTCCCCAGAGCATCGCCGGTATAAGCGAAAGCGCGAGCACGAGAGCCACCGCAGATGTGACTGTACTCGCATTCGCCACACTTGCCGTGGAACTGATCCGGAGAATGCAGCCCCCTGAATGTCTCTGAGTTACGATAGATGTCCACCAGAGAATCTCGGCGCACGTTCCCGCAGCGCAGCGGCAGGAATCCCGAGGGATAAATATCTCCCAGGTTCGACACGAATACGATGCCGTGGCCATCGCGGATTTGGAACCCCTTGTACACCGCTGTGCTCTTCATCTCGGGCGTAGCCATGCCTGCGGAGCGCATTTTATTGATCGCGATGCGGCGATACGAGGGCGCCTCGGTGGTTTTCACGGCAAACGGCGCCTGCGGAACCAGGTCCACCACCCAGTTCATGATGTTCTCGCCTTCCTGGGGGGAGACTTCGTGCAAGGCCTTGCCTCGTCCGACTGAGATCAGGAAGAACAGGCTCCAACGCATCACCGGAAAAGTGGTACGCAGCAATTCGTAAATGGCCGGCAGATCTTCAGCTGTTTCTTCGGAAACCAGCGTGTTGACCTGGATGGGCAGGCCAATGCGTCCGGCGTGCTTCGCCGCTGCCACCGTGCGATCGAATGTTCCCGGGACGGCGCGAATGGCATCATGCCTGGCGGCGCAAGATCCATCAAGGCTAAGGCCGAGACTTTGTATGCCATGCTCCTTCAGCTTCGAGATTGCATCGTTAGTAAGTTCGGGTGTGGCGCTGGGTGTGATGGAAACATCCAGCCCGATGCCGGTTGCATAATCGATAAGTGAGTAAAGGTCTTTGCGGCTCAGCGGATCGCCTCCGGTAAGAATCACGTGGGGCAGTGGATCGCCAAAGGCCAGCAACTGGCTCAAGAAGGTTTTGCTCTCAGAAGTGGTCAGCTCCAGAGGATGCGGGCTCGGCATGGCCTCGGCCCGGCAATGCTTGCACGCCAGTCCGCAGGCTTGGGTCATCTCCCAGTACACCAGCATCGGATTTCGGGAAAAATCATGCACCACTCGGCTCATGTTTGGCATAGCCCCCGCGACGACCATGACGGTTTACCCCCTTCGGCGAATGTCCTGAGAAGAACCCCAAAAACAGCTTAGTTTTCGGGATCGAAAAGGGCTGTGATCAGAATCACAGGTGGCCGTGACGGGTCTCGCAAGAATCGGATTCCTTTGATGCTGGCGCTCCCCATGTCGAGGCTGTGGAATGCTGTGAGCAGCAAAATAGCCCGGGTCCGGGGGTGAGCACCGAGACCCGGGCGGGCTGTTCCTATGGAGAGGCGAACCATGGAGGGGATCGGCTTCTGGCCAGCTTGTAGGCCAGACCAGCCGAGGAGCGGACTCACCCTCCGACGTTGTCGCGGCGACCGGGCGGAAACCTGGGCGGCGCGGGTTCGCGGTAAGGAACAGCAATCTTACTTCTTCTGCAGGTCACGCACATATCCCGCGAGCAACTTGATCTGATCCGGGCTGAGGCCCTTCGCGGAGAATGCGTGCGACGCTTTCTTGTCCTTCCCTCCATTGGCAATCATGTCGGTCAGATCGGCGTCAGAGAGCTTCTTAGCATCGTCGGAGACCAGACTGGGAATCTTGGCGGCCGGTTTTCCGGTGCCATCGGCTCCATGACAGGCTGCGCACTTTGCTTTGTAGATCGGGGCACCTTCATCGGCAGCCCACGACAGATTCGGGATCATGATGAACAAGGCCAACGCGATCATCACAATCAAAATTACGAGTTTGGTTAATTTCATGATTGCGGTCTTCCTTTCGGTCGTGCAGTAACAAGGAATTAATAACGTACGAATGCAGCAGCAGTGTCGGATTTCTCGGAAAACCGCGCTGTGATTTTGGTCACCGCCGAACGTGACCAGCGTCCCAGCTGTAACCCTGTGTGACAGAATGGGATCGCCCCAGGCGCAAGCCGGCATCCGGGGTCAAAACACACGCAATTCCGCGCTATATGCCGCACTTGATTAGAGAGCGCCTTCTGCCAGCGTTTGGGGTTTCTTCTAAACCGCTGAAAATAGGTCTGCTATTGCCGATTTATCGAACCTCGGAATTTGGCCAGCCGCCTGCACTCCGAAAGTGCAGCACCGCGTGAGGGAGTTCGCGTGGAACCTACGTTGATGGTTATCGGATTGAACCACCGCACCGCTCCCGTGGAGATGCGCGAGCGTTTCTGGATCACCGAGGCGCGGCGCTATCTCGCCTTGCGAACGCTTGCCCGAAGCGAAGGGATTGAAGAAGTCGCGGTTCTGGTTACGTGCCATCGTACCGACTTTGTGTTGTGGGCGAGTGAGCCAACACTGGCTGCCAATTCACTGCTTCATTTCCTTAGTGTCGAACGTGGGCTGAAGTTGAGCGAGTGGGAGCACTTTTACCGCTTGCTCGACGACGCGGCTGTGCAACACATCTTCCGTTTTGCCTCCGGCTTGGGCTCGGTCCTTCTGTCTAACGAGCCCATTTCTTATCTGCGCGCTGCTTGGGAACAGGCCGCCACAGTCGGCGCCGCCGGTCCCTTTCTCGATACGCTGATGCAAAAAGCAGTAACGGTCGCGGAACGTGTCCGCAGTGAGACCGCAATCGGAGATCTGGCCATCTCGATTCCGTCCGCAATCACTGAATTCTGCCACCAGACCTTCGGATCACTGGAGGGCCGGCGGGTGTTGTTATTTGGTGTGAATGAAATCAGCGAGCTCTCTGCGCGGCAATTGCTCGATGCCGGCGCATTGTCTGTGTCCGTGATCGGCGACAGTTCGGAGGCTTCCGAGCAGCTGGCAATCAGGTTAGGAGGGACGGCCTGCGCGTTTGGCGAGCGGTGGCAATGCATGTTGCACTCCGACATCGTCATCAGCGCGACCGGTTGCCCGCATGTGGTCCTGGCTCGAGACGAGGCGAAAAGAATCGCGGAAGACCGCCAGCGCTGGCCGCTGCTGATCATCGATGCTGCCATGCCGCGTGACGTCGACCCGGAGGTTCGAAGAGTTGACGGCGTTATCCTCTGCGATTTGGATGGGTTGGCTCGGATGGAGAGCCCTGATGATCCCCGGCGCCGTGCGGCAGTTTCGGAGGCGGAGAGAATTGTGCTGGAGGAAGCGCAGGCTTTCCGGAGCGGGCTGTGCTCCGAGAGGGATGCGCCGACCGTTATCCGGTTGCGCCGCCGCCTGGATGAGATTTGCCGTCAGGAAGTGTTCTCTTTCATCCAGGAGCGCGGGCCCTTCTCTCGCGAAGAGGACCAGGCCTTGCAGGCGGTTACCGGCCGCGTGGTGCAGAAGATCGCAAGCTCGATGGCCCTCGAACTCAAGGATATTGCTGAGAAAAGCGAGCAGGAACAGATGACCATCGCGGTAAAACGCCTGTTTCATCTGGAAGCGCCTTCACCCACGCTTGCCGCCACCGGATCAGAAAAAAGACTCGGAGAGAATTGGAAATGAACCAAGCAAAGATCGCTCAGTTGCAACCTCGCAATGTGACTACGTGGACTGCCACGCAAGCCTACGTGCTCGCCGTTTTCTGCCTGCTGCTCGGTGTGGTGCTCGGCTATTTGTTTCGCGGCTCGGCATCACCGAGTCCGGCAGCGGCCACTTTAAACGCCGCGCAAACCAATAGCGGCGCGCACCAGCAACAGCCATCGGCGGAGAACCAGGCGGCTCTGGCACAGGCTGCTGCCCCGCTCCTTGAAGTCCTGACTAAGGATCCCAACGATTACGACTCGCTGGTCAAGCTGGGCGATCTATTCTATGACGGCCAGCAATTTCCATCCGCGATTCAGTACTACGAGCGCGCCCTAGCCATCCATCCGGAGAACGTGGACGTCCGCACCGACATGGGGACCGCTTATTTTTACGGCGGCAACTCCGACCGCGCAATCACCGAGTTGCAGACCTCGCTCAAATATCGTCCGGGACATCCGCAGACACTGTTCAATCTGGGTTGGGTAAGGTGGCAGGGCAAGTCTGATCCCAAGGGTGCTGCCGCGGCCTGGGAAGAACTGCTGAAGGACAATCCCAACTATCCGCAGCGCCAGCAGGTCGAGCAATACATCGCCAAGGCCAAAGAACACTCATCCCGAGGCTAGTCAGTTCGACGTTGGGCGCCACTTCATATCTTCTGCTCTCATACTGGCGCCAGGGGCTTCCGACAAGGACGCCCCTATTTTTCATCTGGAAGGCTGCGGAGAACTTTCATCGGATCGTCATTCTTTGAAGGGCGCAGCGTTATAGTTTGCGGAAAAAACTCATGGTTCGTATCAGGGCTTCGCTTCAGCGATGCCGCAAGGACCAACAAAGAATTGCCGGCCTTACGTCTGCGGAAAAGTCGGATTTGGGTAGCGCAGCGCTTTCAACGCTGAAAAGTCCAGTGTTATTCGTGAGGGCTTCAGCCCCTGAGGTAAGCAATGCGGGTTTTTCAGCAGGCTGGTTAGCCGCTGCGTCTCGTCATCGGCCCGAGACGCGGTTTTCAGCAAACGGTTTAGCCGAGGCTAGAGACATCAAGCCCAGAGTTGTCGACTTCAGTCCGTAGTTCCAAACACTTCACTAGTCGGCTGAGTTCTCTGAGGGGACCGAGTCTGCGACTTCTTCGTCTCCCGCGGAGACAAGTTCGAATTTCTTCAGCTTGTAGCGCAACGCGTCGCGACTGATGTCGAGCAGCCTGGCGGCGTGGGTTTGATTTCCGTTGGCCTGCCGCATGGCGAGTTCCACCATGGCTCGCTCCACTTCTTCGAGAGATGTGCCTTCTTCAGGGATATAGAGCCGCGGCAAGACCCGCCCATCCGCGAGTTGGCGTCCTCCGGCATCGCTCGGCGTGCTGACGTGCTCAAACGCCGTGAGGCCGCTGCGGGCCATTTCGCCCACGGCGAATGGCATATAGGCGGGCCGGAGAATCAGCTCATCCTCGAGGATCATAGCGCGCTCGATGCAGTTCTTCAGCTCGCGCACATTTCCCGGCCAGTTATGCGCCAGCAGCAACCGGCGAGTCTCCGCGGTAATTCCACGGACTGATTTCTTGAACTTGCGGTTGTACAACTCGATAAAAAAATCGACCAGCGGAAGAATATCTTCCGGGCGCTCGCGCAGGGCAGGAATAAAGATCGCAATGATCGCCAGTCGGTAGTAGAGATCCTGGCGAAAGTGGCCTTCGCGCACCGCCTTCTCCAGATCCCGGTTGGAAGCGGCGATCACGCGGACATCAACTTGCATATCGCGCACGCCGCCCACGCGCCGGATGACCTGATCCTCCAGCACCCGCAGCAGCTTTGCTTGCAGCAGCGGCGAGAGCTCGCCAATTTCGTCCAGAAACAGCGTCCCGCCATCGGCGGTCTCGAACAGCCCTTTCTTCATCTGCTTGGCATCGGTAAAGGCGCCTTTCTCGTGGCCAAACAGTTCCGCCTCCATCAACGTCTCGGGGATGGCAGAGCAATTGATCGCAACAAAGGGACTATTCTGTCGCGTACTTTCATAGTGGATGGCCTTGGCCACCAGATCCTTCCCTGTGCCGCTCTCGCCCTGAATCAGGATGGTGGTGGCTTCGCTGGCCGCCACTTTCCCCACAAAGCTCATCAATTCCGCCATCTTCGCAGAGGCCGCCACTACCTCGTGATAGCCGGTGCGGCGGCGCACTTCGCCGCGCAAACTCTGCACCTCGGTACGCAGCCGGTTCGTCTCCAGCGCATTCTGGATGGTGACGTGTAGCTCTTCGAAATCCAGAGGCTTTCCGATGAAGTCGTAGGCGCCTAATTTCAGCGCGCTCTTTACGTCGTCGAGTTGCGGGTCGGCCGTGATCATGATGACGGCCCGCGCATCGCCATTCTTCTTGAGTTGTTCGAGAACTTGCAGGCCGCTGAGGTCGGGCAGTCGCACGTCGAGCAGCACCAGATCGGGCGATTCATGCTGCGCCAGCCGAAGCGCGGGTTCGCCGGCGGCAGCCTCGACCACCTGGTATCCCCACTCTTCACACTTCTGCCGCAGCGACCAGCGCACCAGTCGCTCGTCATCTACGATCAGGATTTTCTCCGACCCCATCTACTAATAGCTTACTACGGAAGGGAAGGGGAACCGTGGTTAACGCAGTCCCAGCAGCACCGAAACATAGGCACGCACTCTGCCCAGAAGCGCGGGATCGGCCTTGGAATGAAATGTGGCTTTACGGGCCGTCCAGTCCAGACTTTTAATGTGATCCACCAGGACCGCTCCTTCAACGTCATCCACGGTGGTTGGAAGGGCGAAGGGATAGGGTTTGCGCCGACTGGTAAGCGGGCACACCACGACCATTCCGCTGGCTTGATTGTAGGTCTGATCGGTGATTACTAGCGCCGGTCTGCGCTTCGATTGCTCACGCCCCGCCTGCGGATCAAAGTCGAGCCAGATCACATCTCCCGCCCGCGGAATATAGCGGGCTACCAATCGACGTCTTCCTTGCCCTGCGCTGGCCCGGTCGCAATCTCGGCGTAGCGATTTTCGGGTTTGATTTGCGCCACCAGTTCGCGCAGGCTGGGAACCCTCTGCTTGCGCCGGCGAAGCTGGATGCGTCCTGCGGAAGCCTCGATGACGAGGGAATCGCCTTCCCGCACTCCCGCTTGTTCAGCCACGGGTTTGGGAATCCGGATGGCCAGACTGTTTCCCCATTTCACGATTTGAGAGGCAGCCATAAAAATACTCCCAGCAGGGTATTCCGTAAGCTCGAATCATCGATCTGGCTTGTCATCCTGAGCGCAGCGAAGGATCTATGCAACTCCGCTCGCTAAAATGCACATTTCGCATTGCGAGCAAACGCGCGCAAGTCGACTCTACATAGTATACACGATATAGATACAAAGGAGATACAGCTTGAATCTTTCTATGATTGCCTTCACACAGAGTGCCGGCTCGCCGGCCCGCGCAGCGGCAGCTTGACCGAGAACGTCGATCCTTTGCCTACAACGCTGTTGACGCTGATCGCCCCGTGATGATCCTCAACAATCCGCCGCGCTAGTGATAGCCCCAACCCCGTGCCTTCCCCCTTGGTGGTGAAGAAAGGCCGAAAGATATTCGGGAGCTGCTCCAGGGCAATGCCGCGGCCGGTGTCGGCGACATCGATCACGGCGAAGTTCCCATCCCGCCGCAGGCTCACCGTAACCGTTCCCTGGGCCTCGATCGCCTGGAGAGCGTTCAACAAGAGATTGAGCAGTACCTGATGAATCTGATCGCTATCGTGCTCCACCTCGCACAGCGACGTATCTTTCTTGAGAATGATCTCAACCGACTTGCTAATTGCCTGCTGCCGCCCCAGCATCACTGCATGTTCGACGGTGATGTTGAGGTCGCTTTTCGAGACATGTGGAGGATGAGGCCTGGCCGTCTGCAGCAGGTCGGTGACGATGCGATTGATGCGGGCAATTTCCTGGCGTACGTCTTTAATGACGGGTCGTGCCGGGCTGCTTGCCGGAAGATCGCGACCCACAATTTCGATCACCCCGGCAATGCCCGCCAGTGGATTGCGAATCTCATGCGCCAGTCCGGTGGCCAGCTCGCCCAGAGTTGCGAAGTGTTCGGCGCGAGACATCTGGGTGCGGTGCAGGCGCTCGATTTCCGCGCGGCTCTCTCGAAGCTGCTGCACCATGTGATTGAAGTTGCGGCCGAGGTCTCCGATTTCGTCGTTGCGCCGCGCGAAGCTGACGGTCACATCCAGATTGCCGCCGCCCAGTTCCGCGATTTTCTGTTGCAGCTCCACCATGGGTCTTTGCACCGTGTACGTGAGTACCACTAGCAGCACGCCGCAGATGGCGACGGCTCCGGCGCCGGCCACTAACAACACGATATGCCGTTCCGGATCGCGCCAGGAGAGAGTCGCCAGCAGGAACAGTAGCATTCCACCCAGCAGCACACAGGCAATCGGAACCAGCGCTTTAATTTCCCAATAGATGCGGAAAAAAGGCAGTTCCGGATTCGAGCTATTCTTATCGGTCACGGTTGTTTGTTCAGAATCCGGTGGAACAGCCATTTCTCCCTGCGCATCGATCAAGGTACCTCCCATTGCGACCGGGCGGTCCGCGACAGCCGATGCCATGCCTCCTGCCATCTCTCGCTGCGCCGCAAATGTCGAAGACTCACGCATAAGCGTGCAGCCCCGGCAGCAGATAAGTGACTCCGAAGAAGGTGAACATCACCACGGCGAAACCCAGAATCGCAAAGTATGCCGCCCGCCGTCCCCGCCAGCCGCGCGTGATGCGCATGTGCAGGTATCCCGCGTAAACCAGCCACGTAATCGCCGCCCACGTCTCTTTGGGATCCCAATTCCAATACGAGCCCCAGGCGCGGTTGGCCCAATAGGCGCCGGCGGCGATCATCAGGGTGAGCAGGGGAAAGGCAATGCAAATCGTTTTATACGTGATGCGGTCCAACGCCTCGGAATCCGGCAAGAGCTTCTCCAAGTCCTCACGCCGCCACAGCAGCAGCAGATAAAGCAAGCTGGCAAATATCGCGGTCACCAGCCCGGTCAGAATGAACGGACTTGCCGCCAGAGTGGTGGGATAAAGCCCGTCCGCATCCAACGAGGGATACTGGCCATCGCGCGCCCGCAGCACAAAGAATACTAGTGCCAGTGTCTGCAGCAGGATGCTGACAAAAACGGCGCGGTTTGCGGTAGCAAGGAAGCCTTCGTCCTTCTTCAAGCGAGCAGCCAGGTAGAGCACCAGCGGAGCCGCTACGGCCGCCAGCACCACCAGCATCATCCAGCCCAGGTCCGGAATCGTCACGAAAAGCCGCACGCCGCGCGAGAGAAATACCTCGGACTTATTTTCGGCATCCCAGGCGATCACGCTCAGCCCGCCCCATTTTTCAAAGCGCGTCAGAATGGCGGCGTAAAGACCCACCGTAAACAAGCTTGTGCCCGCCAGGAATGTCTCGGTCTTCATCTTGTCCTGGATCAGAAACATCATGGCCAGGGCGAAGCTGAGTGCGCAGGCTGCATAGGCCAGCATGGCCAGGGTTACGTGCACATGCAGCCAGGTAGATTGCAGCGCCGGAACCAAAGGCTTCACATCGCTGCGCAGCAACTGCATCAGCACCACGCCGACAATCGCCACCGGCATGGTCACGGTGCCGATCACTTTCACGCCGTAGCGTTTTTCGGCAACCAGCGTAAGCGCGGCTAGCGTCCAGACGAAGCTCAGCAGCATTTCGTAGAGGCTGGCAAACGGCGGATGTCCCGCCTCATACCAGCGATGGACGACGGCTCCCGTGTTTGCCAGAAGTCCCGCCCATGTCGCCAGGGACGCGAACTTGATGTAAGACTCGGTCGCGGTCACACCGAATCCCAGATACAACGCCCCGGCGCCGGCGTAGAAGATCAATGCCGCATACAGCAGATTGGCCTCGTTCAGAACGGGTCCTGACTTCACCACGTTCAAAAAGGCCATGAACAGCAAGAAAGCGATGCTTAACCCGACCATCACGATGAGCGTAGTGCCAGTGGCGGGCTGTTGCTCAGCTCTTGCTCGTGCCATTACTTTCCTCCGCGGCCGGAATTATTTTCCGGCAAAAAGTGTGGACTGCTCTTCGAACGCTTCCGTCTCTTGCGGCTGTAATTCGCTCTGAACCCGCCCGATTAGTTTCCGGAACTTTTGCTCGAAGGCGTCACGATTTCGATTGGCAGTTCCGCCCACCCAAAGCATCATCTGTCCGCTTTCATCGAGTACTGGAACCACCCACAGGCGAATGTGGACGATATAAAACACACAAGTGAGCCCAAGCCCCATCAGAATCACGCCCGACCATACCGCCCACTGCCCGGGCTCATGCGAAACCTGGAGTCCCGTGTAGTAGCCCATCTTCAGATCCTTTGGCTTAAAAACGTAGGGCGACGCCGCGTTTTCCGCGATGCCGGGAATCTCGGGGAGCCAGAAATTCACGCTGCGACTCGTCTTTCGTGAGGTAACGACCATGCGCACTGCGGGATTAACCACCTCTCTGCTGCGCGCATACACGTGGCCGTCTTGTACAACATAGTCAGGAATGAACTCTGCGAGCTCGACCGACGTGTCCGAATCCAGAGTGACGGTCTGGCCTGGGGCCAGGGAAATCTCCTGCGGTTGCCGGGTCGTACCCGTACTGGGAGTCGCCGTCAGCAGCACGTGATCCAGCTTTCCAGTACTGCCATAACTCGCCTGATAAAAGCGAATCCCGGCGTGAACCAGCGGATCGTTGACGACGATTTCCTTTCGCGTGACTTCGCGGCCGTTCTCGACAATCGCCAGCTTCGACCACCAGCGCTTGGGCGTGCCATCGCTGTAAGTTTCTTCGCCGGTTCCGTCGCAACGAATCGAAAAGGGAAGAGTGCGTATGGTGCCATTGCGCACTGACACCTGCGCGCTTTCCGTTCCGGGAGTCAGCATCAGGAATCCGCGCCAGCCATAAAGTGCGTCGACAATTCCGCCCAGAAAAATCAGCAGCAGGCTGGTGTGCACGATATAAACCGCCATCTCCGAAATGCGATGCCGCTCGGCGAAAAGCGAGAAGCCCTCCCGCCGCACGATCCGTTCCGGCCTGAATCCCAGCTCTTCCAAAGCGCGGTCGGCTGCGCTTAGGGCGCGCTCTTCATCCGTGATCGGAATCTGCGCCTTGGTGGCCAGGATCCGGCGAAAGGTCTCATCCGGACTCTTGTATGGGCGCGCGTAGTATCTCCACGCATTTGGAAAGCGTTGCACCGAAGCCGCAATGATGCTGATGCTGACCAGGATCAGGAGAGAAACGAACCAGCGGGTGTGGAAGACATCCGTAAGCCCAGTCGCGTCGAGGATGCGGAGCATCTGTGGCGAATACGCCCGCTGCATGTCCTCGGCATCGGTCATCGGCCGCTGCAGGATCACCGTTCCGGCGGCGGACAGGATCACCACCATGATGATGAGAACTACCCCGGTCTTGATCGAACTCAGAGTCTGCCAGATGTTGCGAGATATCTCGCGAAATGACAGTGCCATTGCTTGCCCCTTCCCCACCACAATGGCAATGCACGTCCCGCGCCAGATGGATGGGCGCCAGTAAACTCTGCATTTTCAGAAAATTGGGGGCTTCCCAGGGCAGTGCTCGAACCTCATTCGTGAGCCATAACACTCAACTGATGGCGTTGAAAACTGCGATTTCACCCACTATTGATATGCGGACGAAGAGAGGCCTAACAGCTCGCGTATCTAACTTGAAGGGAAGGCTTTGCAACGCTTAATGGGTTCGACAGAAATGGCGCGAAGCCGGAAGGCCACGCGCCAATCTTGCTTCTCTTTTTCCCTTGACCCGGGCGCTGACTGTCGGAACGCGCCTGACTGCCAGACCAAGCAACGGAAACGGGGGGAGAGCAGGCCGGATTCTATTTCCCCGCTTGAGACGGCGTCGGTCCGCTAGCGCACATAAAATGGCAGGCCAGCCCTATCCCGCAAGCAGTGCCACGCCGCCAGCCACGAGCACGGCGGCAATCCAGCGGCGTCGGTCGACTTTCTCGTGCAAAAATATTTTGGCGGCGAAGGCGTTTCCGACGAACGTCAGCGATGCCGCCGCAGGCGCGACCAGGCTCACGTCTCCCCACGAGAGTGCGAACAGCAGGCTGAAGAACGCGAGTGCCATCGCCAGGACCCCGAACAGAAAGTTGGGATGGCTCAGAACGCTGATCACTACGCTCCACAAGCCGGAGCGGCGCATGAGGGCGTGAACGTCCCCCACTTGCTTCATGGCGCGCGCGAGCAGAACGTCTCCGACAACCGAGGCAAAAACCACGACCCCAATGGCGCACCAGGTATAGGCGTCGGCGTAGAGTTCCTTCATCGTTCCGCCCCGCTGGAGACCAGTTCTTCTTCATGCTCAACCCGCTCCTCGGATTCTGTTTCGCGCGGATGAGGAGTGGTGTGTGACGGCCCTCCGGCGACGAATCCAACGCCTCCCGAGATTAGCGCAATACCCAGCCAGCGCAAGGGACTCACCGCCTCGTGCAGCACAAATCGTGCCGCCAGCGCCAGCAGCACGTATCCCACGGAAGTCGCGGGCAAGACATAGGTGAGATCCGCCCAGGACAGCGCAGTCATATAGGAAGCGAAGAACGCGAGCAGGAGAAGGATTCCTCCGGCGACCCAGGGATTGGTGACCGCGAAAATCACGTTGTGCAGATGATCCAGAGGAATGCTGCCGACCTGCTTCATGCCATGCGAGAGCATGGAATCGCCCGCCGCCGCGAAGACGGCAACTCCAGCCAGCACTGTGTATTTCCGCACCGTCACAGGCAACTCGGGATGCAGGCCCGGCGCTCGACTCTGCAATCGCGTAACGATCGCGATATTGTTCGCGCGGAGCGTCTGCCGCGCACAATACTATGGCTCTGCATGACGACGAGCCTCATGCTTTAACCGGCTCGGCCTCGGCCGCGGATCCCCCGGCCTTCGACTTCGACATCTTATTGCGCATCGAGCGCACTTTGAGGAAGGTCTTGGCTTCCTTATAGAGGCGCTTGCGCTCCGAGCCATCGAAGGCCGCTTTCCTCAGGATGCGGAACACAGCCTTGGGCCGGAAATAGTATTCGTCATAGAAACGATGCACCGCGGTCAGAATCTCGTCGGCGGGCAAGCCGGGATACTGAATGTGCGCCAGTTGGTGTCCGCCTTCGTCGACCATCTTGTTGCCGGCCACCATGAATCCGTTCTTGACCGCGTAGTCGTAAAGCTCAGTGCCAGGATAGGCATGCGCCACTGAGACCTGAATGGTCTCGACATCCAGTTCTTTGGCGAAAGCAATCGTGTTGTTGATGGTTTCGCGCGTCTCGCCGGGCAGGCCGAGAATGAAGTCTCCGTGGATCACAAGCCCGAGTTTGTGGCAATCTTTCGTGAACTGGCGCGCGCGCTCGACCGTGGCGCCTTTCTTAATGTTTTTGAGAATCTGCTGGTCGCCGGATTCGTAGCCGACGATCAGCAGGCGGCATCCTGCTTCCTTCATCGCCTTTAAGGTCTCGAAATCAGTGGTGACGCGCGAGGTGCAAGACCAGGTCAGCCCGAGCGGCTTCAGCCTGGCGCACAGTTCAATGGTCCGCGCCTTCTGGATGTTGAACGTGTCGTCATCGAAGAAAAATTCCTTCACGTTCGGCCAATATTCCTTCGCCCTGGCCATTTCGCGCGCCACATCTTCGCTGGAACGCTTGCGCCAGGGATGTCCGCTGAGCGTCTGCGGCCACAGGCAGAAGGTGCACTGCGCCGGGCACCCGCGGGTGGTGTAAAGCGAGACATAGGGATGCAGCAGGAACGGCACGTTATAGCGCGTGACGTCGAGATCGCGTTTGTAGATGTCGGTAACGTGCGGCAAAGCATCGAGATCCTGTATCTGCGGCGCGTCTGGGTTATGCACAACCTGGCCATGCTTCAAAAACGAAACGCCAGGGATCTCCTCCAACGGCTTCCCGTTGGCGTAGTCGACCACGGCATAGTCGAATTCCTTGCGGCAGACGAAATCGATGGCCGGACAGTCGCGCAGCGATTTCTCCGGCAGCACGGTTACGTGCGGTCCCACAAAGGCAATCTTGATCTTTGGATTGGCGTTCTTGATCGCCTGCGACAGCCGGATATCCCCAGGGAATCCCGGCGTCGAAGTGAACAGGACCAGAAACTCGTAGTCCTTGGCAATTTCGATGGTCTGCTCCGCCGTAATATAGTGCGGGGGCGCATCCAGCAGCCGCGCGCCTTCGAGCATGCCGGCCGGATAAGCCAGCCAAACCGGGTACCAATAACTTTCGATCTCACGCGTGGCAGGCCAGCGCGAGCCGGCGCCTCCGTCGAAATTCTCAAACGAAGGCGGATTCAGCAACAATGTTTTTAAAGGCATATGGGTATCAGACTATTTTACCATCCGAATGGATCAGCTTTATCTTCCCCAGTATTTCTGAAGGTTCCCCAAGGGACCGGGACGCATGGACATAAGTGGCTTGAATTCAATCTACTAGGTTACGTCCCCAAAAGACATTCGGCCGCGTTGAACAGGGGGTGCGGCGGGGTGAACAGCGAAAATTGGGGTTGAGCGGGGGCGGAGAATCATGAACCGCAGTTTGCGCCGTCGCGATTTCCTAACCAGGCTGCCCTTGCTCAAAACAATTCCAACGAGAATTTTACGGCGTTCCCAGCGCCCATTTCTCCAGATCCCCGGTGGAGCGCAGGAGCTCCACCTGCAAGCGCTCCAATTCAAAGCTCACGTCTTGCAACGCAATGAAGCGTTCGCTGGCTTGGGTGCGGGCGTCATCGAGATCGTGGAGGGTGGCATTGCCAGAATCCGTGCGCGTCTGCACCGCGTCCAGATTTTTCTGGGCGAGTTCGTATTCGAGTTCCGCGACGTCATGGGCCGCTTGCATCTGCGTTACCGAACGCTGTAAGCGCAGCGTAGCTTCGGAAACCTGATCGCGTACAGCTTCGGATTGTTTCTTGGCGATCAGAGCCTCCGCGTCGGCGCCCTCGGCGCGTGCGCGCTGGGATGCATTGAGAAATGGAAATCGGAGCACGACTCCGATGCTGGCGTTGTTGCGTTTGAAACTACCCGGCTGGAAGTAATCCTGATAATGGTTGAAGCGGGAGAGCACTGCGTACTGCGTGGCGAAGTCGGCGGTCGGCCACAGCGTTCTGTGTTCGCCCTGAGCCCGCAGAAACTGCGCGCGCGCATGTTCGACGGCGGCCTGGACTCCAGGATTGGATTCGACAGAATTGCTGTTGCTGGTGGCTGAAGCCGGTGTCGCTTCAGGGCGCGCTGGGATAGAGTCTGGTTCAGTCTGGATGCCCTCTGCAGGCAGCCCGGTGAGCTTCGATAGTCGCTCGCGCAGGACGTCGCCAGCCCCCTGGGCTTCGGCGACGCGCAGCCGGGTTCGTGCCAATGACAGCCGGGCCTTGGTGGCATCGATTTCGCTGTCGACCCCTTCTTTGACGCGGTCGGAAACCGCGGCCTGCATCTTCTCGGCGTCGGATTCGACCTCATGCAGTCGGGCGAGGCGCTCCTCCCACTTCTGCAGTTCGGCATAGCTGAGCACCGTGTCTTGAATGATCTGGTTGCGCTGATCTTTGCTGCGGAACGAAGCCGCGGAAGAGTCGGCCTGCGCGGCTTTCATAAAACTGCGCAGCTCGGGATGGATCAGGGCGGATTGGGCGGTAAAGTTGAACAGGGAAGGAGCCGCGCCCTCCAGACTGAGCGGGAAGCCGTAGGAGTATCCCAGCCCGGCCCCGGCGGTGACCTGGGGAATGTAGCTGGCGCTTAGCTGGCGATAGCCCGCCTGGGCGCGTTGTTCGTCCCCGGCGGCGATGTCGGCGGCAACGGCGTGCTTGAGGGCGAGCTCGACCGCATGCTTCAGCGTGACCGGTTCCGCGAGCAGGGAAGTTGGCAGTAGGGAGAACAACAGCAGCGCCAGGATCGTCCTGTGCGCGCGCGCAACACACCACGAGTTCGGCTTCATCGCGTCCCCTCTTGAATAGTCTGGGATGATTCTACGATGCCGGAAGAATGGTAAATGGTGGAGGGTTGAACTTTCGCCGCGTTCTCCGGCGGCAAGCGGCTTGGAATGACTCGATCGAACTTACCGCTCGACTCGCTTCAGCGCTTCCTGAGCGCTAACGAAAGTGTGGGCCAGGGCGAGGGCGGCGTGATACTCGCCGGCTGCGGCCTTGCCGTCACCTTGCTTTTCCAGCAACTGCCCCAGCATAAGGTGAGCCTTGAAAACGGGGCCTTCTTCGACGGTGGCGCCGGAAAGATATTGGCGCAGCAGTTGTACGGCGAGAGCGGGATCGCGTCCGGTGCCCAGGAGGATGGCGCCTCCGTCCATGAGCGACTCGGGGCGGTCCATGGGGCGGGTCTGCATGGTTCGCAGGGTCTGCTCCATTTCATCGAAGCGATTTGCGTGCTTGTAGAAAAGCGCCAGGTTCAGCCAGGCATGAGCTCCGCCCTGGCTGGCATCGATGGCCGCGCGGTACTCGCGCTCGGCGGAGACCGCATCCTTATTTTTTTCGGCGATGCGACCCCTCACGTAATTCGCCATGGGCGGATTCAGCGAAGCCAGCGATTCGGCCTGAGCGCGAGCTTTGTCTTTTCCACCGCCGACGATGCCGGGAGCCTCAAGGTCGAACTCGGCCAGATCGGTGCGTGCCGCCCAGCTTTGGGGATCGAGTTGAACCGCGCGTTCGAACTCGGAGTGCACCTTCTTCGCGAGTCCAGCGGCGGAGAAGAAGTTCACCTTGTCCGCCTTCTCTCCGAGAGTTCGCGCCAGCCAGAGATGGTAGAAGCTGCTTGCGGGTTGAAGACTGACGGAGCGCTCACATGCGGAGATGCCGCGATCCCATTCCTCGAGCATGAAGTATGCACGGCATAGAAGATTGTAGGATTCAGCGTCGGTCGGAGTGCGATTGATTTGCGATTGCAAGGCTTGGATGGCATCGTCCACGCGGCCTTGCGCAAGGAGTTGCTGGGGTGAATCAGCGGCGCGGGCCGGCGAGGCCAGAGTTACCAGGAAAATGAGGGCGAAACAGAATTGCTTAGCGAAGAATGAGCTAATTTTTTCAAAGGCGGCAGGGTTGCACAGATCCTTCGCTTCGCTCCGGATGACAACCGACACTTTTAGGCACGGCGCACTCAACTACGGCACCACCTTGACCGGAGCATCGTCATAGAGCGGCTTGGTATCGGTGGCATTCAACGCGATCACCGCGTGTTCGGGGACGCCGCCGGTAATTTCCACCTGCGTGAGATTTTGCAGGGCAATCTGGACGTCGCGGCGCTTCAGATGATTGCCCACGACCTCGTAGACATAAGGCTTGCTATCGTCCAGTCGGATGGCGTCGCGCTGGACGGTGAGGACGTTGTCGTGTTCCGCCGTGGTAATGGTGACGCCGACGTTGATGTTGGGCAGCAGGCGGAGATCCTGGTTATCTACTGTGCAGGTAGCTTCGCCCACATTTCGCGCGCCGCGCAGTTTCACGGTGGAGGGAACGGTCTTCACGTTGCCGGTCCAGCTGCGACCGGGAACCGCGTCCCAGGTGATTTCGCTTTTTTCTCCGGGGATGAGGCGGCCGATGTCAGGCTCGTCCACGAAGACGCGCACTAGCACGTGGGTTAGATCTGCGACTTGCAGCAGCAAATCTCCCCCTTGCACGAATGTTCCTTGTCGCACAGGAAGAGAGTAGACGATGCCGTCGAAAGGCGCGCGGATATTGGACTTGCTGAGGGCATCTTCAGAGGCGGCGTAAGCGGCCTGGGCCTCAGCCATCTGCGCGCTCACTTTTGCCACTTCCGATTGGGAATACCGGTCTTTCTGCTTCTGCTCGAGCAATTTGAGATCGGTTTGTGCCTGCTGCAAGGCATCGTCGGCTTGCTTGACCTCAGCGGAAGAGGCCGCCCCGAGCTGTTGCAAGCGATGAAAGGCGTCAGCACTGCGCTTCGCTTCATCTCGCGTGGTTCGCGCCTTGGCGAGTTGCGCATCGAGCGTGAGCACTTCCTCGTGCGTGCCGCCGGTGGTGAGCGCGCTCTGGTCGGCTTCCGCAGCCTTCACCTGGGCCTGGGCGCGAGCCGCCTGGCTGCGAATGTCGGCGTCATCAAGTTGCAGCAGCAGCTGGCCTTTGCGCACGTGATCACCTTCTTTCACCAGAAGGTGTTTCACGCTCGTGGCGATAGGCGCATGGGCCTCAAAATTCTGGATTGGCTCAATCTTGCCGTTGGTAGAAATCAGGCTGCGGATCGGGCCTCGCTCGATGGTGGTCGTCCGGATGGGGAGGGAAGTGCGCCGGGAAAATACGGGTATCAAAACGACTGCAGCGATAAGTCCGGCCACCAGCCAACTCCAGTGCCCGCGCTTGCCTGGCGATCCGCTGCCGTTATTGTTCGTTGAAGCCAACCTATTTTCTTTCAGGGCTAAGCGGAGAATAGTGTACGTAGTAATTTACCACCGCTACGCCATCAAAACACGCAAACGACACACCGCGGCCCACTGTCGAGTTAGATGCGGGGAGACAGCAGTCTGCTTCACGAAGGCATACTTCCGCCTCGGGCGAGGCCTGCCGGCTTCACGACTGAAGTGATGGCCATTACAATGAGCTATGCCCAAGAAGACCGGCTACTCGCCGGCGCATGCCGCTGCTGGACTGGATACGAGGTTTCCGGAGATCGAAACCTGGCCGAATCAGTTTCCCGGTTACGAGATCGTCATTGACGATCCGGAATTTACCTCCGTGTGTCCGAAGACCGGCCTGCCAGACTTTGGAGTGATCACGATCCGCTACATGCCGGACAAATCCTGTCTGGAACTGAAGTCGCTAAAGGAATATCTGCAGACCTATCGGAACCTGGGGATCTTTCAGGAAAATGTTGTGAACCGCGTGCTCGAGGATGTGGTGCGCTGGGCGAAACCGGTGTGGGCGGAAGTGAAGGGTGATTTTCGTCCGCGCGGGGGCATTTCGACGACTGTGGTCGCAAGATGGCCGCGGCCCGAGGGGAAAGTACGAGCCTGAGGCAGTCGACAGCCTCGGAGCGACAGATTCGTTAGCGCATTCGTGCGCTGTATACAATTGACGCCGACCATGGAACTGCTGACCCGCGTAGCCAAAAGGGCAATTCTCTCTCGTACCCCTGTCGAGGCAAATCACGCGGAACCGAGCCTGTTACCCCGTAATTATTTGTGACGACATTCGGGTTTGGAACATGCTCAAGATCTGGCGCGACATCCAGAAGCCAAAACTGGATATGACTTCTTTTGGACATTGGTCGGGTACCGGCTTCGTTCATTGGATTTAGCCATTCTCGCTTGCGCGGAAATCTACCAATTTTGGGAAACAGAGTTGAGGCAGCTTTGCCTGCGCCGGCGCGGAGGCATGTACTGTCTTTCCCGCATGTTATATTCGCTCGACTGTGCCTCCGCCCAAGCTCTATCCCCGCACTGCGCTGGTCCTGCTTACGGCGCTGAACCTGCTCAACTACATCGATCGCTCCGTGTTGAATGCGGTTCAGCCATTGATCCAGAATGAATTTCATGTCAGCGATGCGCAGATTGGCAGGCTCACCACGGTCTTCCTGATTTTCTATACCTTGGCGGCGCCGCTGATGGGGCCGCTGGCTGACCGTTATTCCAGAAGGCTGATCATCGCGCTGGGAGCATTTGCCTGGAGCGGCGCGACGCTGCTTACCGCGGTTACCCACAGCTATGACGCCTTGCTGATTCGGCACACGCTGGTGGGAGTGGGGGAGGCGAGCTTTGTCACGATTTCGCCGACCGTGGTGGCGGACTTGTTCCCCGAATCCAAGAGGGGGCGGGTGCTGGGTTTTTTCTACCTTGCAATCCCGGTGGGATTCGCGCTGGGATATCCGATCGGCGGTTACTTTGGGACTCACTACGGGTGGCGGGCGCCCTTTCTTCTTGCTGGCTTTCCCGGGTTTGTTCTAGGAGCGTT
>Ga0070732_10000687_pt1 | contig 20203 bp, 17 predicted proteins | sample Coa_R1_5_FD_66449 | JGI IMG/M metagenome (GOLD analysis project Ga0070732, IMG submission 66449) | Surface soil microbial communities from Centralia Pennsylvania, which are recovering from an underground coalmine fire - Coalmine... | ecosystem: Environmental > Terrestrial > Soil > Unclassified ... | reverse complement strand
AGTGTACAAGCCACAGCCGACTGAAAAATGGTCAAAATTGCACACTCCAAAAGGTGATCCCCAGAGCCTCATCTAAAGTCTTGATGTCGCGTCGCTGCTTTTCGCGCACGAGGATAACTGTTGTAACCAGCGATTACACTCAGAACCCCTTCATCGATTCGCCCTGCGTCTACAACCCATCCCCCTTGTTTACTCATTCGTTACTACGGAGGACGGACTTTTTTTCTCCTACCTCCTATCCCGGTAGGCACTTGACCACGACGTCGAAGCGCTTTACCATTAGGCGAACAAACGGCGAAAACATGAATACCCTTCCCTTGCTCCCCCTTCCCGAAAAACCCCGACTGGTCGGCATTGCCCGCCTGGCCTCCGAGGGCGAATCCATGCGCGAAGGACATAACGTCGAATACTTCACGCTACCAGCAAAATCTCTGCTGAACCGGTGCGTCAGCATGCGGCAGATGCCCTTTACCTGGACCATCAACCCCTACCGTGGATGCGAGTTCGGATGCCGCTACTGCTACGCCCGCTATACGCACGAGTTCATGGAGATGCGCGACGGTATGGCGTTCGAGCAGAAAATCTACGTGAAGCAGCACGCCGCCGATTTGCTGCGTCACGAACTGCGCCGCGTTAAGCCGGATGAATCGATCGCTCTCGGTACTGCCACGGACCCCTATCAGCCAGCCGAGCGCCGCTACGAAGTTACCCGCGGAATTCTCGAGGAATTTGCGCGCCATCGCGGATTCGAACTCGGTATCGTGACGAAATCGAACCTGATCGTCCGCGATCTCGAGTTACTCAAAGAAGTTGCGCAGGCGAATCGCTTCTCGGTCCACATCACCATAACGACTTTGGACGTGAATCTTGCTCGCATTCTTGAGCCGCGCGCTCCGCGTCCTGATCTGCGGCTCGACGCCGTCCGTGAGCTCACGCAGGCCGGATTACGCGTCGGTATCAGTTGCTCTCCGGTTGTGCCGGGGATTACTGACTCACCAGCGGATCTTGAAGCGCTGATCCGCGCCGCTGCTGATTCAGGCGCCGACTACGTTTTTGCGAACCCGCTCTTCCTGAAGCCCTGCTCGGCCGCCATTTTCCTGCCTTTCCTGGAGCAAAACTTTCCGCATCTGGCGGACAACTATCGGCAGCGCTATCAGGATCGCGCGTTCCTCACTCCTGCTTACGGAAAGCGTCTGTCGCAGCTCATTGCGCGCCTCCGAGAGAAATACAAACTCACCCGCGCCCACCGTCGCGAGCGCTCCGCATTCGCCACGAAATGGCCCGTTCAGGCATTCGAGGAGCAGTTGAACCTGTTCTGAAAACTGATTGAGTGATTGGGAGATTGAGTCGTCGGAAGATTCGGGCCGCACTCGTCCGTGAGAAAGCTTCTATAATTCCTTGTTACCCATGGCGACCGCCTCCCCACCCACCGGACAGCCGGCCGCGCCGTCGATCCCGCTCAGTGTTCACCTCAGGAATTTCTGGCGGCGCGTAACCGAAGGACTCGAGGTCAGCCAACTATGGTCTCAATTCGAATCCGAGGCCCGTGCCAGCTATCGGCTCTATTCCCACGACGTCGCTGCCAAAACGCCCGAAGGCTTGACCCGTCGTGGTCATCATCTGCATGTGGTCAAGGAATTCTTCTGGGCGGTATTTGAGAAGCTCTCACCCGCGCGGCGCGTCCTGCTTCTTGTGGCGCTCCTTCTGCTGGTCGTCCCTCACGCCGGTTTTCAGTACAGCGGCGAAGGAGGCAAGGTTTATACGACGGAGTTTGATCTTCACTTCTGGGGCGCTCTGATTCTTCTGCTGCTTCTGATCCTTGAGATTGGAGACCGCGTCGTCATGAAGCGCGACTTGCAGATCGCGCGCGAGATCCAGACGTGGCTGCTTCCCGGCGCACCGCCTCAGATTCCCGGGCTCGCCATTGCTTACGCCACGCGCCCGGCCAACACCGTGGCCGGCGACTACTATGACGTCTTCCCCCGCCCGGGCAAGACAGCTGAAGAAAATCGCGTCGTTCTCGCCGTGGCCGATGTCGCTGGCAAAAGCATCCCCGCTGCAATGCTGATGGCAACTTTTCAGGCGAGTTTGAAAACCCTGTCTACAGCTCAAGTCCCCCTGGCTGAACTTGCTTCGAATATGAACCGCTACGCCTGCTCAAATAGCCAGGGCGGCTTACGCTTCACCACCGCGTTGTTGGCCGAATATGACGCAGTGCATCGAACGGTTCACTACATCAACGCCGGCCACAACCATCCAATCCTCAGGCGTGCCAGCGGTCAGATCGAGCGCCTCGATGTCGGCGGCCTCCCCTTCGGCATCATGCCCGAGGCCGCCTACCAGGCTGCGACTGTCACCCTCGCTCCCGGGGACTGGCTCGTCATCTTTACCGATGGATTGGTCGAGGCTGTGAATGCGCGGGATGAAGAGTACGGCGAGGCCCGCCTGCTGACCACCCTCGAAGCCGGAAAGGCTTTGCCGCCTAACGATCTTCTGAAGTGCCTGATGAGCGATCTGGATGTGTTCGTCGGCACCACTCCCCAGCACGACGACGTCACCTGCATGTTGCTGAAATCGGAGTAATCCTGGTGCTAGATAATCTTGACTGCGTGCAGAACGATGAAGACAATCATCGCGAGCACTGCCAACCAAATCACGATGCCTCTCCACCCCGGTTGATCAATAGATTTGTAACCAGAAATCGCAGGCACACAGCAAGCCCAGAGCGTAAAGCTCTTTGGGCGATCTTCCAACTTGTGCACCATTGCATCGTAACGCGCAGCAGCCGTTGGGTCACTCGCACTTTCTTCCGCGATCGCTCGTCGCAGCAGACCACTGATTCTGTCGAGAAAGGGTTGCCAGGCGTCAATGCCACCGAATTCCTCATCGAGTTTGCGGAATTCTTCTCCAGACAGTCGCCCGCTGTCAAATTGCCGCAACTCAACTGGTGTGAGCGGCGTCCCTTCGGCCTGAGCGCGGGTCGCAATTCTATGCACAATAAGCTGATGAAATCCCACCGCTTCCACTGACTCGGCTGCCGGATCCTCGGTTTTCATTCTTTCTCGCTCTCATCGGCAATGCCGATTTTCGACAGCCGATAACGCAGCGCGTTGCGCGACAGTCCCAGCAACCGCGCCGCCTGGCTCTTGTTTCCATTCGCCCGCCGCAGAGCTTCCTGCACCATCTCGTCTTCCCACTGCTCCAGAGTCATGCCCTCGGGAAGAAATCCGGGCGCCCCATTCCCCGACTTCGAAGGTCGCTCATCGATGTGAATGTCGGACGCTTCCAGTTGGGACCCCTTGGAGAGCGCGCATGCCCGTTCGACGATGTTCTGCAACTCTCGCACATTGCCCGGCCAGTGATAGTTCACCAGCATCTGCATCGCCTGTGGAGTGATGCCTTCGATGAGTTTCCCAGACTCTCCGGCGAACCGCGAGACGAACAGATTCACCAGATCAGGAATGTCTTCCTTCCGCTCGCGCAGCGGCGCAATATCGATCGGCACAACGTTCAATCGGTAATACAGATCTTCCCGAAAGGTCCCCTGCTCCAGTGCTTCGCGCAAGTCGCGATTGGTGGCAGCAATCAGGCGGACGTCAACCTTGACCGTCTTCGTTCCTCCCAGCCGCTCAAACTCACGCTCCTGCAAGACGCGCAAGAGCTTCACCTGGGTTGCCGGAGGCACGTCGCCAATCTCATCCAGGAAGAGCGTTCCTTTGTCGGCCAATTCGAACTTGCCCGGCTTGCTCGCCACAGCGCCGGTAAAGGCCCCCTTCTCGAAGCCGAACAACTCGCTTTCCAGCAGATTCTCTGGGATTGCCGTGCTGTTGATCTTCAGAAATGGACCGTTGGCACGCCGAGACTTTTCATGAATCGCGCGTGCAATCAAATCCTTGCCAACTCCGCTCTCGCCACCGAGCAAGACAGTCGCGTTCGTCGGAGCAACGCGGTCGAGGGTCGCAAGCACTTCCTGCATCTTCGGACTTCGCGCCACGACGTTGGGATGGGCATAGCGTTTGCCGAGCGCCTCGCGCAAAGATCGGTTCTCTTCCCGCAGATTGCGGACGTCCAGTTCCTTGTGAATGACCATTCGCATTTCCGTCAGGGAGAACGGCTTGAGGACGTAATCGCTAGCTCCCGCCTTCATGGCTTCAACAGCGGTCTCGACGCTCCCAAATGCAGTCATGACCACGACTGGAAGAGCCGAATTCTGCCGCTTGACGGTTTGCAGAAACTCCAACCCGTTCATCCCAGGAAGCTTCAGATCAGTCACGACAAGATCGATCGGATTCTGTTGCAGCAGTTTGAGGCCGGTCTCGGCATCCTCGGCAGAAAAGGTCGTGAAGCCATCTTCACCGAGATTCAATTCGAGCAAGCGGCGCATTTTGGCTTCGTCTTCGACAATCAGAATGGCGGGCATGAGTTCCGAATCCTCGATTTAGCTCCTTCTCACGAAATCACCAGATGCGTCTTTTCTGCCATAGGCGTCTGCTGGCTTAGTGCTGGGAAGAACATGACAAAACACGCGCCCCGATTCTTGTTCCCGTCCCCGGACGAGCCAGAAGAATCTTCAATGCGAATTGAACCATGATGCCCGTCGATGATCTTGGAAACAATCGATAAACCTAATCCCACTCCGCTCTTCTTCGTGGTTACGAATGGATTGAAGATTTGCTCCCGCAAGTCAAGCGGGATGCCCGGCCCGGAATCGGCAATGCGTACTTCCACTCCATCGATATTGTCTCGATCCCGGGTGCTGCGCCGCGCCGTGTTCACCTGAATTCGCAACAGTCCGCCGCCTTCGGCAGTCATCGCGTCATACGCGTTCTGAATGATATTTACGAATGCCTGTTCGCATAGGGCCTCATCGAGCGCAACCTGCGACAGACTGGCCTGATACTCCTTTTCCACCTTTACGGGCGCCCCTTTCCAGAACTGTGCGACGTCATTCAACGCTCGATCCAGCACTGCGGAGATATCACTCGGCGCGAGATCAGCATGCAGCGGCCGCGCGAAATCGAGAAAGCGGGTGACCAAGGCGCTCAACCGGTTCGTCTCGGTTGAAATGTAGCCTGCCAGTTCGGTGGCTAGAGGATTCGAGTCGGCGAGTTTCTGTGTCAGCATCTCCGCCGAACCTTTGATCACGCCTAGAGGATTGCGAATCTCGTGCGCCAGGCCTGCGGAAAGTTGACCCAGTGCCGCCAGCCGCTCCGATCGCCGCGCCTCCGCCTGCGCCTGCTCGAGCCGCCGATTGGTTTCTGCCAGCGTTTCGGCCGTGTCCTGATATTGCTGCGTCAATCGGCGGCTCTCTACAACAAATCGGTTCACCAGCATCGCTGCCAGGAAAAAGAACAAAATTCGGATGGCGAGCAGGCCATAGCTTTCCGTCGGAATTTCCAGTTCCTGAACGTCGGGGTCCAGGTAGAGGTAGGAACAATAAGCGGCGGACGCTAGTGTCGTCCAGAACAGGGTCGCCCAGGGCGAGAAATATTCGGCAGCCGTTACCGCCGGCAAGAAGTAAATCGGCCAGTAACTGCTGTTGATGCTGATCTCTCCGGTGTGGTTGACGAGCAGGGTTGCCAGCCCAATCTTGATCACAACAACATAAGCGGCACCGCGCACTTGAAGACGATCTACCAGCCATCCTTCGCAAAGCTGAACCACGCCGAACGCCAGCAGGATGAACTGTTTGTGGTACTCCCTTACCGGGGGCAGCAACGCTAGCCCCGCCAGAAACAGGAGCCACAGAAGATCCATCCAGTTAAAAGTTGGACGTTTCGCTTCGCTCATTGCCTCGTCAGATCCAGCGCTACAAAATACGACGCCGGGAGAAGGTGAGCCGCTCCCGGCGTTTTCATCGTTCTCTTCCTGGTTCGCACTCGCACCTCATGCGAACCCTATCACAAGGCAAGCCCTTAGCGTCAACGTCACTTCTTCGGCGGTTTCTCCTGCTTCGGTTCGGGCCGCGACGGCTGCGGTCTTGTTTGCGGCGGAGGCGCAGCCTGCCGCTGTTCGTGCCACTGATTAAATTTCTGCTCTTGCTGTTGTTCCTGTTGCGGCGAGCGCTGTTGCACCGGAGGCGCAGGGCGAACTAACGGATGAGTTTCCTGCGGAACCGATTGCTGCGGCGGACGGAATTCGTGGTTTTCGGGCTGCGCCGGACGACTCGGCTGTGGCTCGGCCATCCGATTCTCCGGCTGCGCCGCATTTCGGTTCTCTTCCACGGGAGTTCCCTGCTGTTCATACACCCGCGGTTGAGGCTTGAGCGTCGGCTTCACCCGGTTATTTCCGTCGGCGCTGTTCCCGGCGCTTGGTTGCCCAAACGGCCGAAAGCCTTCCTGGTTCGGCTGTGGTCGAGCCGTCTGATTTACCGGAGCTGGCCGCGCTGGTGCCACCGGCCGGACGAGTGTCTGTTCGTTCAGATGTCCGCCAGCCTGCGCCTGCCGCTGGTCAATGGGACGCACCGGCGGGGGTGGCGTTCGCACCGCCACCACAGGGCGGCTGATCACGGCTGCAGGTGGTCTAACGGCAGCCGGACGTCCGGCACCGATCACACTCGTCCGTACCGGCTCTGCAGCAACTGCCCGCGTCACAGGGGCAGCCACTATTTCTCGCGGCTCGACCCGCATGATGTTCTGCGCCACTGGCCGAGCGTTGACGAACGCGTCATGCGACACCACCGTTACGCCATTCGTGACATGCTGGTTCACATACGTAATGTTGTTGACCGTCGTGCTCTTGTTGACGATCACTGTGTTGTACACATTCGTGACTCTCGTGACATTCACGGTCGTGTTGGTGATGTTCACGTTATTTACATACGTGCGGCTGACGCGGTAACCCGGCACGTACACTTCTCCCGGTGCCAAGGGGAACCATCCCACGCCAACGCCAGCCGAGAAGTGGAAGCTCGGACCGCCGCCAACAAACGCCACCAGTGCGGGCGCCCACACCGGACGCACCACAACCGGACCCGGGACCCAGAACCATCCGCCGCCTACTGACGCCCATCGTCCGTAGTGGAACGGCGCAAATCCCCACGGCTCGTCTTCCACCCACGTCCAGCCCCAAGGGCCGACGTAGACCCAGTGTCCGAAGCGGTACGGAGCCCATCCCACAACCACCGCGCGCGGATGCCAGCACGGGCCGTATCCCGCGACATAGCTCCAATCGCCGTACTGATCCAGATCTTCGTATCCGGTCATCTCGCGGGAGACGTAGTTCGCTGAGTCGGCGCGGTCTTCCCGATCGTCCCGCTGAAACGCCCAATCATCAAACCCATCACGATCGGGAACCTGGTTCAGGTCGTAATCGAGATGATCCTGATCACCAGTAAAACTCGCGGTCTGCCCCGCGACCACGTTGTAGGAAAATCCCCCGCCAGTGACATGACCGCGGCCGTGCCATGTTGTGACCTCGGTCCGGCTTCCGTCCTGGCTCACATCAAGGCGGTATTCACCCGGCTGCAACAAGGTGAATGCGATGTTGGGCGTGTCGATCTCGAAACTGTCATCGTCGTCTAGATGGCGCACGCGTAAGATCAGCGATCCCTGCGCCAACCGGATCTGTGTATTGTTGTCGTCCAAGGTAAGAAAAGTAATTCCCGTCTGCGATCCCAGCCGGATTGCCGTCGAGCCCAGATGGACTTCGGCGCGAGAATTTTCATCCGCCCACAAGTCGTCGCCGGTCACGATCGGACGGTTCGGAACTGCCGTAACCCAATCATCTTCACCCGCCGGACGAAACGATACTGATCCCTCCGAATAATTCAGCCGTGCTACGCGGCCCGGGGGATCCTGTGATTGATCCTGATCGTCATCTTGTGCTGAAGCAGTGGTGGAAATTTGCAAAGCAAAGACAAAACTCGCCAACAGAAGCATCCACGCCCACAACTTGTGCGTCTTCATATCTCCGCCTCGACGGAACCGAAATCCGTACACGTTAATCTTACCGACTTCCCCATTAACACCACAGGAACGGTTTAGTTTCCGCATGCACAACTGCTTCGTTTTATGGAGGTTGGGATCAAGGGAAAACTGGCGGAAAGTAACAAAACACGAGGATAAAAACTTGTCATCCTGAGCGAAGCGAAGGACCCATGCACTCTTGCCGTTAGCCGCCGGAATGCATAGGTCCTTCGCGGCAAAATACGCCGCTCAGGATGACAAGTATTACTCCTTCATCTTGGGCCGCTGACACGCATCCACAATTTTGGTCGGATCGATTGCGTCCTTATCCACTTGCTCTTCCATGATCTTTCCATCTTTCCCGATCAGGAAGTTCACGCGGCGCGGCGCCTGATATTCGTCTTTGTAGACTCCGTACTCGCGGGTGACTTTGCCGCCCCAATCACTGAGCAGCGGGAAGGTAACTCCGATTTGGTCGGCGAAGGCTTTATTCGAGAACCAGCTATCCATGCTCACACCCAGGACCTGGGTGTCGGCCGCTTCCAGCTTTTGCAGATTCTGCTGGAAGTTTTTCATTTGTTGCGTTCAACCACCGGTGAAAGCAAAAACGTAGAATGCCAGGACGACGTTCTTTTTGCCACGATACTCGCTTAGTTTTACCTCTTTCAGATCTTTGCCGTCGGAATACTTCAGCGCGAAATCAGGAGCGGTGTCGCCGACTTTGGGCATGCTCGAACCCTCCTTTTTGGTTTGGGCGAATGCAGGGGTCGTCATTGCGAACGCGCCCGCCAGCAGCAGTCCCGCCAGCAGGCCTGAAAGCCTTCTTTTCATGTAGAACTCCCCCCACGGGAGTCCTGTTTAGCTTAACCTGCCCGAACGGTTGTAGTAAACAGACCGCGAAGCCGTTATCCAGACCTCTGTCGCGGGAACACTTGTCCCACACGGGTTACCACGAAGCAACTTGGGTAACGATGGCTTGCCGGTTTCACGTTGCCGAAAGCATCCAAAAACCAGTACAGTTCCCACAGATCAGGCGCGCGACTTCCGCCGGGCCCCGAACGACGCGATGACCATCGCCACTCTCAACGACATCTTCTTCGCCGCCGTCAAACGCAATCTCGACCAGATCATGCTCTATCGTGAAGCCGGGAAATGGCTGCCCATTTCTTCCCGTGAATTCGGACAGAAAGTTGCCCGCACCGTCCGCGCCCTTCACTCGTGGGGCATTCAACCGGGTGATCGCATCGCCATCCTCGGCGAAAATCGTCCCGAGTGGCCGATCGCCGACATCTCCAGCCTGCTGCTGGGCGGAGTCACCGTTCCCCTCTACACTACGCTCACAGCCGACCAGACCGCTTTCGTCCTGAGTGACGCCGACTGCCGCGTGATCTTCGTTTCGTCCGACCAGCAGTTGCACAAAGTCATTTCCATCCTTCCCAAGACCCACATCGAAAAGATCGTGGTCATGGACAACCTCGAGTTCACCGGAGACCTGGCTCCCTTCGCCGACCGATGTGCGACGATGGGCGACATCACCCAGCAAGGTCCTGAAAATCTCGACGCAGAGATCGAGCGCCAAGCCCGCGCGATTACTCCCGACGACCTGGCCACAATCGTTTACACCTCGGGCACCACAGGACAGTCGAAGGGCGCGATGCTTACCCACGGCAACATCGCGTCGAATATTCAATGTTCGCTGCTGGGATTCAACATGCGCCCCGGGCTGGTCAGCGTTTCGTTTCTACCCCTCTGCCACATCACAGCTCGGCACGTGGACTTTTCGATGCTGTATCACGGCGTCACGCTGGCGTATTGTCCCTTCATCGAGCGTCTGCCAGAAGCGCTGCTCGAAGTCAAACCATCTCTTTTTGTCGCGGTGCCTCGTGTGTACGAAAAGATTTACGCCCAAGCCGAGCGCCAGGCGCAGGGTTTCCCCAAACGCTCCATCTACGATTGGGCACTAGCCGTAGGGCGCGAACACAAGCCGGACATCCTTGCGGGAAAGATTCCAACCTCACGCACTTGGAGACTCGCTTATAAACTTGTGTTCTCGAAAATACGGGCCGGCATAGGCGGGAAAGTTGAGACCTTCATCTCCGGCGGTGCGCCGCTCGGCCGCGAACTCGCCGAGTGGTATGCCACAGTTGGCATTCGTATTCACGAAGGCTATGGCCTTACCGAAACTTCACCGGTCATCGCGGTGAATACGCCGGTAAACCACCGCATCGGAACAGTGGGCAAGATTCTGACAAACCTCGAAGTCCGTATCGCTGAAGACGGCGAAATCCTGGTGCGGGGCCCGTCAGTATTCAAGGGATACTGGAACCGCCCTGAAGAAACGAAAGCAGCGCTCGAAGACGGCTGGTTTAAGACTGGAGATATCGGGAACATCGACGCCGACGGATATCTCTCCGTGACCGACCGTAAGAAGGACCTGATCAAGACGTCGGGCGGAAAGTTCATCGCGCCTCAACCGATCGAGAACGCTCTCAAGCTCAATCCATATGTAGGAATTGCCGCGATCTTGGGCGACCGCCGAAAGTTCCCCGCGGTGATGATTTCTCCCAATTTTGTGCGCCTCGAAGAATGGGCGCGCGCGAACGGCATCTCTTACTCGTCCCGTGCTGAATTGATTGCGAATCCGAAAGTACAAAGCTTGTACGAAGCCGTAGTCGAAGAGCAGAACCAGAATCTGGCCCGGTTCGAGAAGCTTAAAAGAGTCATGCTGGTGCCGGATGAATTTACCCTCGACAACGGCGCCCTGACCCCAACGCTAAAACTCCGCCGCCGCGTCATCGAAGACCGCTATAAGAAGCAAATCGACGAACTATACGCCCAAGCAGAAACGGCAGCCGTGCCGTAGTGGAAGCTGAGCAAAAATTTGGGTTTTGTCGTGCTGTCTCTAACGACGCGGCCTCGCCGGCTCCACTCAGGTTTCCTTCATCATGGCTAGCGCATTGCAGCTTCGATTTCTTCTGCGGAATAAGGCACTTTGGGGGTTAGGAGCTCCGCGCCATTCTTAGTGATGACGTACATGTCTTCCAGGAAAAATCCCTGACCGTCAACCGCAGCGATTGGCTCGAAGTTGATCGTAGTACCCTCTCGTAGCGGCTGGGTCGGGAGCGCGGCCACCAGGTTGGTCGTGTGCACCTGCCAGAAAGGGATGTTCTTGCGATCCGACCAGGCGTCGATCGCGTGCTGGGCAAGCACGGTTTTCGCCGAGGCCCGATGACTCAGGAGTTCCTTCCGCCAGGCATCAAACACTTGATCGATAGCGACTCCGTCGCGCAGTGTTTGTGCGCCCGCATGATACGCCGCAACGAATATGCTCCAGGTCTCGCGCTGACCATCGTCATAGTGACCCGAGACTGGAACCGTCCTCCCCAAGTCTCCGGTGTAGTGATTCCATTCGCAACCCACATCGAGCCGGACCAGGTCCCCCGATCGCATGTTCTGATTCAAATGGTCGTAACGAGCCATGGAAAAGAACGGATGGGGGAAGACCGCATTGTCTCCCGCCATGGCCCACGGCCAGAATGCGACACCGCGCGCGCCCTCGTCCCAACACGTTTTCGTGACCACCGACTCGACACTTCGTTGCGAGGCATTAGGACGAATTGCATGCATGCCGGCCATCACGGCTGCGACCGTTGCCTTGGCTGCCATTCGCAAAGCGACCATCTCTTCTGCATCCTGAACTTCCATCAGGTTTTCAATTCGTGAACTCACTTCTTTAGCCTCGAACGCCGGCCATCTGTGCAGGATGATTTGCGGCCAACTTGGAGCTTCGGGCGACTTTGGACTGAGCAGTTTGGGAGGCAAATCCGCGAACTTGGGATAATCCTCGGCGTAATACAAATACTGGGACGTCCCAGCCCGCGCTGCCAGGAAGGACTCGAGTTCCGACCAATCGACAACATGTTCCAGCCCCATTCGTTTTGCGGCCTCCACTCCCGGCTGAATTTCCGGCTGCAAGCCCCTTTTTTGATAGGGCGGGTTCGACGGCAGGAAGAGCCAACTCTCCCCTCTACTTCCGTCGATCGCGAGAAGAGCTCCAACGGTATGTTCCAGGCCAGTGAAGTAATAGAAAAAAGGATCCTGGCGGAAACCATCGCTCGTGAGATCGAGCATGGAACTGGCGTGTAGCAAGAGCACGCCGCCGTGGAACTCTTTTAGGGCGCGCTGTCTGCGTCCCATGGCAGATGGTTTCTCAGCGTGCGCAACAGAAAAAGACGCAATCATAGCAATCGCCAGAACTACTCTCGGCTTCCACATAAGGCAATAAATTAGCACGTAGACCGACTTGTTCCCAGCCTGCCGTCGTACCCCACTTTGGGGCTCGCCCTGTGCTTGAGCACCACGCTTTCATTACAATGGCTTCATGTCGGATTCATTAATCATTGCTGGACGTTCCTTCCGCTCCCGGCTTATTGTTGGCACGGGAAAATACAAGTCCTTCCAGGAGACTGCGCGCGCGCTCGAAGCCAGCGGCGCCGAAATGGTCACGGTCGCGGTTCGCCGCGTGAATCTCGATCGCAGCAAGGAATCGCTGCTCGACTACATCGATCCCAAGAAATACTTCCTGCTGCCCAATACCGCCGGATGCTACACGGCCGACGAAGCTATCCGCGCTGCGCGTCTGGGGCGCGGAGTCGGGCTTTCAGACTGGGTTAAGCTCGAGGTCATCGGAGATCAGGCCACACTCTATCCCGACGTGCAGGCCACGCTCGAGGCTACTCGCGTGCTGGTGAAGGAAGGCTTCACTGTCCTCCCCTATACTTCCGACGACATTGTGTTCGCCAAGCGTTTGATCGATGCCGGCGCGGCCACGATCATGCCGCTAGGTGCTCCCATCGGCAGCGGGATGGGAATTCAAAACATCGCGCACATTCGCATCCTGCGCGAGATGATCAGCGGCGTGCCGCTGATTGTCGATGCGGGCGTCGGCACGGCCTCTGACGCAACCATCGCCATGGAACTCGGCGCAGACGCCGTGCTGATGAACACCGGCATAGCCAACGCGCAAGACCCAGTGCTGATGGCCGAGGCCATGAAGCATGCGGTCATCGCGGGAAGGCAAGCATATCTCTCTGGCCGGATGCCGAAGAAGCTCTATGCCACGGCCAGTTCTCCGCTGGAAGGCGTCGTAAAATAGTCGGCGCAAATGGAACGTCCCTTACCCTCCGCTGTGTACAGCAGCCTGAACGGGAAGGTTGTTCTTGTCACTGGAGGAGCCAGCGGAATCGGGGAGGCCATCGTCGAAGGCTTCGTTCTGCAGGAATCCCGCGTTCTGTTTCTCGACATTCAGGATGACGCCGCCAATTCTCTGGTGCAGAAACTGCGGCAACCCGGCTGTGTTCCTCCCGAATACTTCCGATGCGACCTCACGAACACTTCAGAGCTCCATTCGGCAATGGAGAAAATACTCAACGCCCACCCTGCAATCGATGTCCTCGTCAACAACGCCGGCAACGATAAGCGCCACAAGATCGAAGAGGTAACCTCGGAATTTTGGGATTGGTGTATGCAGATCAACCTGAAGCACCAGTTCTTCATGGCGCAGGCCGTTCTTCCCGGCATGCGCCGGGCGAAGCGCGGATCCATCATCAATATGAGTTCGATTGGCTGGGTCATTCCTTCTACGGGGATCCCGGTCTATGTAACAGCGAAGGCCGCGATCGTAGGCATGACGCGTGCGCTGGCTCACGAGGTTGGAATGGACGGCATTCGAGTGAATTGTGTAATGCCAGGAGCCATTTCCACCGAGAAGCAACGCCGGCTCTGGTTCACGGAAGAGTACAAGAAAGAAATTCTGAACCGGCAAGCCATCAAGAGAGATATTCAGCCGGAAGAAGTCGCGAAACTCGTTCTCTTCCTGGCTTCCGACGAAAGCCTCACCATCACAAATCAGAGCTTCGTGATCGACGCGGGCTGGGTCTAAGACATTCGACTTGTCATCCTGAGGCGCGTTCTTTGCGCCGAAGGACCTGTGAAACATACCGGCAGCATTCGCACTCCAAACAGAGTGCATAGATCCTTCGGACCGCAAAAAATCGCGGTCCTCAAGATGACAAAGTGACTGGTGCGACAAGGAAGAAGGGCGGCTCGCAAGCCGCCCTTCGAAAATCCGCAGACTCACTTACAGCATCTTCACGCTTGACACCTTGATGGAGTCCTTCCCCATCGTACCGGTGACCGCGACGTGATGTCCTTCGTGTCCCTTCAGCGCATCCGGGTTCTCGACCATCAGAACCTTCTGATCGCTATCTGTGACGACGACCATCTTTTCCCCGGCAGCGAGGCACTTCTTGGTGCAGGCCTCACCACCGGCGTTGGCGCCTTTGGCTCCGCACTTGGCGTCAGTCACCCATCCGTTGACGGTTGAGTTCTTCCCCATGTCATCCAGAGCCAGCGCCGACAAAGCAAGCACGAAACAAACGGCAAGGCAAATCAGCAGCACTTTTCTCATGACCCTTTGTTCTCCTTTTTGCAGTTCAGATTGCGGCCCCACACCGCAAGAGATTTGGACACCAGGCGATCATGCCTTCGTCTTTGAACGGCAGATCCCTTCTTTGGTCGTTGAAGTGAAACTGAGGAAATATACCACAGGGAAACAACGCATGTGTCAGCGGACGCCGGAAAGCGATACTCCGAAGGTGCATGCCGGAAATAGCCGGGAGGACTATTTCTTGGCTGAGTGATTCGCAGGAGGGGTCGGCTTAGTGGCCGGGGGCACGTACACGTATTCTCCTGGTTTGGCGTATCCCAATTGTTCGCGCGCCTCTTTTTCGATCGCAGTCTGATTGCTTTTCAGTCCCTGGATCTGCTGCGTATAGCGCTCGTTCTCCTGCTGCTCCTGCACGATGCGCTCGTGCAGTTCCTGATACTCGGCGCGCTTCTGCCGGTAAACGACCATCCCGTTCGCGCCAAACATAACGTGGACAAACAACCAGGCGGCGAGCAGTGCCACCGCGCCGGTTGCGATCCGACGGCGTAGTGCATAGATCTGCAGAGCAAATGGACGAACTCGCACGATCCAAGTCGCGGCCAGCGCCTCGGCCTGCGGCGCGCGTTCGACCATGGCCCGCAAGCCATCTTCGGCACTGGGAAACTTCGCGATTTTAGGAAACGGCTTCATGATAGCGTTATTCGAAAATCCAGCTCTTGGCTGCGGTGCTCAGTTTCTCCAGACCCCGTTCACTGCGGGCTTCGGTGTAAGCGCGGACCACGGGCTCGGTCCCTGACAGGCGGTAGCAGACCCACGATCCATCGCTGAAGACAAGTTTCAATCCGTCGGTGCGGACGACCTCGCTTACCGGATGGCCGCAGAATTCGCGCGGATCAGACTTCAACTTTTCAGTGAACTTCGCTTTGACCTCGGGCGTCAATCGGAAATTCTCCCGCTTGGGATAGAAGGAACCTACTTTGACACTGATTGCCTTCAGTTGTTCTCCCAGCGACTTGCCTCTTCGCGCCACCGCCTCGCAACAAAGCAGGCCGGCAAGAACGCCGTCTTTTTCCGGAACGTGATGCCGGATCGACAGTCCCGCACTCTCTTCTCCGCCAATCGCGATCTTGTCTTGCATGATCAGTTCACCGATGTACTTGAACCCCACGGGAGTCTCGTGCAGTTCCACTCCATGAGCCTTCGCCAGGGCGTTGATGAGATTCGTTGTCGCAACCGATTTCGCCACACCGTTTTTCCAGCCACGGCTCTCGACCAGGTAGTCGAAGAGTATGGCGATCACATAGTTCGGTTGCAAGAAGGTTCCGTCCGCGTCCACGATGCCAAAGCGATCGGCGTCTCCGTCGGTCGCGATCCCGATTGGGGCTCCGGTCTCGCGCATCTTCTTGCGTAGATCTTCAAGCAGATGATCGTCCGGCTCCGGCGCATGTCCGCCGAAGAGCACATCGCGGTAGTCGTGCACCGTCGCGACCTGAACTCCAGCGCCACGCAGCAATTCATCGCAGTAGCCACGCGCTGCTCCCCACATGGGATCGAAAGCAACCTTCAATCCGGCTTTCTTGATCACGTCGAGGTCCACGACCTCGCCCAGACGCTTCAGATACGCAGGCTTGGGATCCAACGACTCCTTTGTTGCAGAAAGAGGAATCATCATCTCCGAGGTTGCGGATGTGTCTCCGGCCGTGATCTGGGCCTCGATCTGCCGAGTTACTTCCGGGAGCGCGGGGCAGCCATCAGGCGTCGAGAACTTGATCCCGTTGTATTCCGGAGGATTATGCGACGCAGTAAAGTTGATGACGCCATCGGCTTGGTTGGCGACCACAGCATGAGCAAAGGCCGGAGTCGGGGCGGGATCGGCTACGACCAGCGGCGTGATCCCCTGAAACGAGAGAATGTCCGCCGCCATCGAGCAGAACGTTTCACCCAGAAATCTCGGATCGCGGCCAACAATCACACGCGCGCCTTTACGCTTCTGCGAAGCCACGTACCGGGCAATCCCTCTCACCGCGCGCTGCACGTTGGCAAAGGTGAACTCCTCAGCCATCACCGCTCGCCATCCCGATGTGCCAAACTTGATTTGCGTTAGCATGTTGATCTCCGCATCGACGCTTCTGGCGCCTGGTTCCAATCGAGCTTTAGCTACGAGCCAGGAGCTAGAAGCCAGGAGCCATGTTCTGACGGCTGATTTTATATGACTGACAAGCGAATCGTACTCACCACCTGCGGTTCCCAAGAAGAAGCAGACAGGATTGCCCAATACCTCGTCGAAAACCTGCTGGCGGCGTGCGTGAACATAATCCCCGAGATCAAGTCGATTTACCGTTGGCAGAATAAGGTGGAATCGGCCGGAGAATGGTTGCTTATCGTGAAGACGACTGCGAAGAACTTTGCCGAGGTCTGCGATGCAATCCGCGGACTCCACTCCTATGAGGCGCCGGAGTGCATTTCGCTACCCGTCGACGACGGCAGCCCTTCGTATCTGCAATGGATCGACGACTCGGTGAAGTAAAGATTTCTGGCGGAGCCCGCTAGATCGCAGCCAGGGCCTGATCTAGATCTTCAAGAATGTCGTTCACATTCTCAATCCCCACTGAAATCCTTACGAGCCCGTCGGTGATCCCAATTGCCTTACGCCCCTTCTCACCCAGCGCCGCATGAGTCATGGTCGCGGGATGCGAGATCAGTGTCTCGACTCCGCCCAGGGATTCGCCCAGCGAGCACACCCGAACCTGCTTGAGCATTTTGTTCGCGTTCTTCAGCGACCCAGTCTCAAACGTGATCATCGATCCGAAACCGCTCATCTGGCGCTTGGCCAGTGTATGTTGCGGATGATCAACCAGTCCGGGATAGAAAACTCCTTTCACCTTCCGGTGCCTGGAAAGGAAATCGGCGACGATCCGCCCGCTGCGGTCGTGTATCTCCATGCGCGCCGCCAGCGTTTTCACGCCACGCAAAATGAGCCAACACTCAAACGGCGAGAGAATCGCCCCCGCGGCCTTCTGCAGGAAGGCCAGCTTGTCCGCGTGCTCCTGCTGTGCGCAGACAACGACTCCCCCCAACCCGTCACTGTGCCCGTTAAGGAACTTGGTGGTCGAATGCACCACCAGATCCGCGCCCAGTTCCAGCGGCTGCTGAAAATACGGAGACATAAAGGTGTTGTCGACCACGAGCAGCAACTTCTTGCGCCGGCAGATCACGCTGATCGCCGCCAGATCGCTCAACCGCATCAGCGGATTCGTCGGCGTCTCCACATACACCATGCGCGTATTCTTGCGGATGGCGCGCTCCACATTCTCTGCATCGGACGTATCGACGTAAGTGAACTCGAGCCCGAAGCCGGCCATCACTTGGTTAAACAGCCGCGGGGTTCCACCATAGAGGTCGTTGCCGCAGACAACATGATCGCCGGACTTCAGCATGCTGACGATCGCGTTGATGGCCGCCATGCCGCTGGAGAAGACGCGCGCTGCGACTCCGCCCTCGAGCGCAGCCAGGTTCTGCTCCAGCCGCGTTCGCGTCGGATTCGACACCCGCGAGTACTCGTACCCTTTGTGCTCGCCGATCCCTTGCTGCACATAGGTGGAAGTTGGATAGATCGGAACCGTCACCGCACCCGTCAACGGGTCTGGTTCCTGTCCTGTGTGAATTGCGCGAGTCGCAAAGCCCAGCTCTTTCGTCTTTTTCATGGGAATGAGAGCCGCGAGGTCCGCAGCCTAGATGCCGCCTTCAAATATCTTCTTCGACAAATACCGTTCCGCCGAATCCGGAATGATCGTCACCACCCGCTTCCCCGCCCCCAGCCTCTCGGCCACCTTGAGTGACCCAAACACGGCCGCGCCTCCGCTCGACCCTGCCAGCACGCCTTCCCGGGCCGCCAGCGTCTTCACCATTCCGAACGCATCATCGTCCATCACCATCATCACTTCGTCGCAAGCGGAGGGATCGAATGTTTTCGGGATAAAACTGGAACCGATACCTTCTACTTTGTGCGGACCGGGCTTCCCGCCACCGAGAATCGAGCCCTGCGTTTCAACGGCGACCGCCAGCACGCGCGGAGATTTCTCCTTGAGGAAGCGAGCGACTCCCGAAAAAGTGCCGCAGGTTCCACAGCCTATAACAACACCGTCGACCTTCCCGTTCATCTGCTCGAAAATCTCTCGAGCCGTCGTCTCGTAGTGGTAATCGGGGTTCGCCAGATTCTCGAACTGCCCGGCCATGAATGCGCTGCGATCCCCCGCCACGAGCTCCTTTGCAGCGTTAATGGCCCCCTGCATGCCCTCGGCATCCGGAGTGCGGAAGACCTCCGCCCCGAGGGCGCGCATGATCATGACTTTCTCTTCTGAGAATTTCTCCGGCACAAAGAGCTTTACCTTGTATCCGCGATTCACTCCAATCAGGGCTAGCCCGATGCCTGTATTACCTGCCGTAGCCTCGACAATTGTGGCTCCCGGTGCGAGTCTCCCCTCCTGCTCGGCGCGCCGAATGATCCCGATTGCAGCTCGATCTTTCACGCTACCGCCCGGATTCAGGTACTCCAGCTTGGCGAAGATATCCGCCGATCCGGTAGGGACCAGGTGTTTGAGCTGCAACATAGGTGTTTCGCCGACCAATTGAGTGATGTCGTCGGCGACACGCAGGCGAGACATTTCTGAGGTTTTTGAACTCACCTTACAGGGTACGGGCTGAGGTCAGAATCGTCAATCGGGGCGAACCTGCACGTCGCGGGCTCAAATTCACCAGAAACGCCTCGTCCCGCTGAGGAAGAACTCTCGGTCGCAGGGAGCCCTTGATCAAGATCATCTCCGCATTCGCCGATATAAACCAAAGAGTCGTCTTTAAGGAGACCGGTATGTATCGACGCACGCTCGAACTTGTACTCGTCTTGCATTTCCCTGGCGCAGTGGGGATGGACGCAGGAAGTAAGAATCTGGAATCGCACGGTGCAGGCTCACGGGTTCGTGTCCCAGGGATTCGTCTATACGAACCAGAACAACTGGCTGACCATGAACACGACCGAGGGCAGCCGAGCGATGACCGAGATGGGGCTGAACGTGTCTTCGCAAATTACTGACAAGTTCCGGGTCGGTGCGCAGGTCTACGACCGGAATTTGGGCAACTGGGCCAGTGGCATCCCTCACTGGACTGGGCGGTGGCGGATTATCGGTTCACCAGTTGGTTTGGAATTCGTACGGGCAAGGTCAAGACAACGTTCGGTTTGTACAACGACTCCCAAGATGTGGACTTCTTGCGTGTTTTTGCCCTGCTGCCGCAAAGCATTTATCCCACGGACCTCCGCGACACGACCATCGCCCACGCGGGCGGAGATCTTTACGGCCACGTTGCGCTCCCTCACCGCCTTGGTGATCTTTCCTATACCGCCTATGCCGGTCATCGCAACGACGGCATGTATAGCGGGTATCCCTACCTCGTGTCGCAATGGGGAGTGTTTTTCCGAAGCCTGGGAGGACTGCAGTACGGAGGCGACCTCCGCTGGAACACGCCCGTGAAGGGGTTATTGATCGGGGCGTCGCGGATGAACCAGGAAATCACGGGAAAGGGTTCTTTCGTGAACCTATTGAATCCCAGCGCTGGGCTGCTTCCCTACCGGACATCGACCACCGACTACTGGACGAACCAGTTCTATGGTGAATACCGGGCTGGCAAATTGGATTTGAACGCGGAGTATCGCCGTTACTTCAACCGTACGCCCTATGCACCCGGCGCGGGGAGCGTGGAAACGGACGTTCGGGGTTGGTATGTGTCGGGGGCCTATCGGCTTGGCAAGCGTGTGGAAATCGGCTCCTACTATTCGCATTACAGTGTCACGAGT
>Ga0070732_10000686_pt1 | contig 20240 bp, 19 predicted proteins | sample Coa_R1_5_FD_66449 | JGI IMG/M metagenome (GOLD analysis project Ga0070732, IMG submission 66449) | Surface soil microbial communities from Centralia Pennsylvania, which are recovering from an underground coalmine fire - Coalmine... | ecosystem: Environmental > Terrestrial > Soil > Unclassified ... | reverse complement strand
CGATGCGCCGGCCAAAGAGCGGCCGCTCATCGAACCAGCGCAGATGGTCACGCAGCGAGGCGACCTTGCCGACGACGAGGATGGCGACGCCCGACGGGGCGTCCGTCGACACGTGTTGCAGCAGGTCGCCAATGGTGCCGGTGACCGTGTGCTGGCTTGGGAGGGTGCCGCGATGCACGAGGGCCGCTCGCGTATCGGGCGCTGAGCCGTGACTGACGAGCTCGCCGAGGACCCGCGCGGCCAGCCGCGCATCCGCATAGCAGACGAGCGTGCCGTCGAGGGCGACCAGGGCGTCCCAGTCGACGTCCGGCATCGCATCCGAGGCGTCCTCGCGCCCCCTGAGCAGCACCACGACGTCGTCGCCCCCCGGGTAAGTGACGGGGACGCCCGCATAGGCGGTCGCGCCAAAGGCGGCGGTGACGCCGGGCACCACCTCGATCGGGATGCCCTGTTCGCAGAGGACCAGCGCTTCCTTCGCGCCGCTGTCGAAGACGAACGGGTCGCCCCACTTCAGCCGGGCGACGGTGTGGCCGTCGCGGGCCTTCTCTGCGAGCAGGAGGGAGATGGCGTCCTGGGCGACGGCGCTCTCCGCCGGTGCGCCGACTTCCAGGCGTTCGGCGTCTGGCCGCGCCCACCGCAACGCCGCGGCGACGCTTCGATCGTAGACGACGACGTCAGCCTCGCCGAGCAGCCGGAGGCCCCGCACGGTGATGAGGCCGGGATCGCCGGGTCCTGCGCCGATGAGGAAGACTCGACCGGTCGGGGCGCTCACCGCCGCCCCTGCGGCGCGAAGTACCCGCTCTTCGTGCGGGCCGTCGCGCCCTCGCGATCGACGGTGACGTTGATGCGGCGCCAGGCGCCGTCGAGGCGGCGGTTCGTGGAGGTGTAGCCAATCATGTACTGGTCCGCCAGCTCGTCGGCGATCTGTTGATAGACGGAGTTGAGATCCGCCGCTTTCAGGACGAAGAACGCCCGACCGCCCGTGTCCTGAGCGAGCGAGCGCAGCACGAACTCGCCTTCGTTGAATCCCCTCGTCGTTTCACCCGTCGATCGCAGGCCAATCGCATACACCGTGACATCGGACCGCTTGGCCGTGTCCTCGACCGAGTCGTAGTCGAGCAGGCTCGACGTGTCCTCGCCGTCGGTAAGGACGACGATGGCCTGGCGCCGAAGATCGTCCGGCGTGGCGGCGCGCACCTTCCCCAGATCGCTCAGGGCAATGTACACCGCCATGTAGAGCGACGTCGAACCGCCCGCGTGCGTGCCGCGGATCGCGTGCTCGAGGGCCGCCTGGTCAGCGGTGAACGTCTGAAGGACCTGCGCCTGGCTGTCGAAGGCGATGACCTGCGCCAAGTCGTGCGGTCCCAGACGACGCGCGAAGCCGATGGCGGCGGCCTGGGCGACGTCGATCCGGGGTTCCATGCTCGTGCTCGTGTCGAGGAGCAACGACAGCGCGATGGGTTGCGGCTCGCGGGAAAAGACCCTGATCTTCTGCACCGCGCCGTCCTCGAAGACATGGAACGCGCTTTGATCGAGGCCGCCGACGAAATGGTCGGCATGGTCGGTCACCGTGACGTTCAGCAGCACGACGTCCGTGCCGCCGCGGAACACCTGCTGCGGCGCGGCGGTCAGCGTCGCCACCGAGAGCGCGCAGGCGGCCAGGGCGGCCGATCGACCCGCGCGCCGCGCGGTCATTTGCCGCTCCAGTGGGGCGCCAGCAGCTTCGTGTCGGGTCGCGACACCGCGACGTCCACGCGCTTCGGCGGCACCAGGGATTCGGGTCTCGCGTAGGTGATGTCGTACTGCGACGCGAGCAGCGAGGCCACCTGCGTGAACGTCGCTGCGAGGGCCGTGGCGGCGAGCACCTGCACGTTCTCGCCGCCGCTGCGATCCGACCCATCCTGGAGGATTTGCGAGCGCTCCTCGCGCGCCTTGAAGTCGAGCGGGTCGCTCAGACCGCGGTTGATGGCGTTGCGGTCCGGGAGGCTGATCGTCCACAGGGCAGCGCGCGTGGTCTGGAGCGCCTCCTCGACGCGCACGTGATCGAGCGAGCTGAAATCCACACCGTTTTCGTCCACGAACGCGACGATCACCGGGCGCCGCGCGCCCATTTTTGCGAGCGATCGGCAGGCGTCGTTGACCGTGTCGTTGAAGTAGGCGCCGGAGCCGCGCACCGGGAACACGGTGTCGGCGGCGCGCAGCAGCGGGATCGGGCTCGAGGCGTAGTCCACGACTTGGGTGGGGAGATCCCCGAACGTGTAGAACGCCATCTGGCTGGTCGAGTTCGACGTGAAGACCGCGTCGATGAAGGCCTTGAGGCCCACCCGCAGGTCGTTCGTCACGGACGGATGCACCGAGCCGTTGCCGATGATGTCGCTCGTATCGACCACGAGCGCCAGCTGCATCGGTGCGGCTGACGGCTCGACGCGCAGGACTTCGCGCTTCGCGTTGTCTTCCCGCACGGTGAAATCGGCCGCGGTGAGGCCGGCGACGGGCGCGCCCTTCTTGTCGATGACGGTCGCGAACGCGTGCTGCTCACGCGGGTCCCGCTGGCCGCGGGCGACGGGGTACGCGACCGCCAGGGCGACCAGGGCTGCCGTTCCCCACACTACGCCGTGTCGCACATGCCTGTAGGTCGTCATAAAGCCTCCTGAGCCGAGTATACGAGGACGGGTCTCTTTTCCACAGGAGGGTCTCTTCGGCGCCAGGGCCCGAGCGCGTGCGGATGTCACGCCGGAGGGCGAGCGCGGGAGAGGTCGCGGGCGGCGATCGTGAAAAACTTCACAAGGTGTGGTATTACTGTGGGGCTTTGCGTTCGCTGAAATCCCTGCAGGACGCGGCGAACCAGGCAGGTCCGGCGGCCGCCGCCAGCTACTCGCTCATCGGCGCGGTCGTGCTGCTTGGGGGCGCGGGGTACGGCCTCGATCGGTGGATCGGCACGTCTCCCTGGTGTGTGCTTGGTGGCTTGCTCCTCGGCTTGGTCGTAGGATTCTACGAACTCGTCAAGGTCACGAGTGTGAGACCGCCAGCCGACGATGACGGAAATGGGCGCGAGGCGCCCGGCCCGTCGAGTCGCCAGCGGTGATCGGCCCCGCCCTGTGGATGATCGGCGGATGCCTGGTCGCGTGGACCGCGGCGGTGGGGATCTGGGGTCAGGCCGTGGGCCTGGATGTCGGGCTCGGGCTGGCGGGTCCGTTGGTGGCGGCGCTCGCCACATGGGCGATGATCGTCCGGACGGTGCCGGCCGATCCCAGTCGGCTGACGCGCCGCCTGTTGGGCGCCTTCGCCGCCAAGATCGTGTTCTTCGGCGTGTTCGTCGTGGCAGCGATCCGGGGGCTGGGCCTCAGCCCGGTGGCGTTTGCCGCGAGTTTTACCGTGTCGTTCGTCGCGCTCCACGCGGTGGAGGCGATTTTGCTGCGACGCGCGCTGACCCACAGCTTTTCGGGTCACTGACGCGCGCGCCCGGATGCTGATGGCGATGGTGCCGCAAATTCCCGTGCCCGAGGCGCAAGCCGCCGGCCAGGCGTTCGATCCAGGCGAGATGATTCTGGGTCACGTCTCGAACAGCCCGCTCGCGCACCCCCTCATCCATCTCCCGACCATCTTCGGCGTCGATCTGTCGGTCACCAAACACGTCTTCGTGCTCTGGGCGGTCGCCGCGACGGTTTTCGTCGTCGTCACGACCCTCGTCCAGCGCTTCGTTCGACAGGCGCGGCTCGTGCCGGGCGGACCGATGAACGTCCTCGAGGTCGGCGTCGAGTTCATCCAGGACACCGTCATCACGCCGAACATCGGCCGCAAGTGGACCAACGCGTGGACGCCGCTCATCTTGACGTTCTTTCTTTTCATTCTGGGGTCGAACATGGTCGGCCTGGTGCCGATCTTCGACGTGCTGGCCCTGCTCAATCACTACGTGTTGCACGCGGGCGACGAATCGTTCCTCAGCCGGGTGGTGCACGGCGGACCGGTCGCGACGGGCAACTACAACGTCACCGCGGGGCTCGCGACGATCACCTTCCTCGCGACGATTCTGGCGGGCACGCTCGCGCACGGCTTCATCAAGCATTGGAAGAACCTCGTGCCCCCCGGACTGCCCAAGCCGCTCTATGTGCTCCTGATTCCGATGGAGATCGTCAGCATGTTCGTCCGGCCGTTCGCGCTCACAATGCGACTTGCGGCCAACATGACCGGCGGACACATCGCCATTCTGGCGATCCTGTCGTTCGTGTTCATCTTCACGAACATGTTCGGCACGTGGCTGGCCGGTGCGGGAATCGGCGTTGCCTTCTCGGTTCCGCTGGCGGTCGGCATCTCCGGTATTGAAATCATCGTCGTGCTCGTGCAGGCTTACGTCTTTACTTTGCTGTCGGCCGTGTTCATCGGCATGGCCATCAACGCGAATCACTGATCTGAACGGACGCTTCAGGGGAGGAGACCGGTAATGGGTGTTGCCATTGCGTACGCAGGCGCGGGAATCGGATTGGGGCTGGCGGTCGTTGGCGCGGGCCTCGGCATCGGCAGGCTCGCCGCGGGCACCGCGGAAGGCATCGCACGGCAGCCGAGCGCCGAGCGGCAGATTGTTGGCGCCACGAACCTGGCGCTCTTCCTGCTCGAAGGCGTCGCGATCCTGGCGGAAGTGTTCTGCCTGCTGATCATCCTGCTCAAGAACTAGGGCGGGCGCTGGAGTGCTTCGATGAATCCACTGGTGCAGCCGGATCCCGGGCTCTTCATCTGGACGATCGTCACGTTCCTGGTGCTGCTGGCCCTCCTGGCGAAGTTCGCCTGGAAGCCGCTGCTCGCCGCGCTTGAGGCCCGCCAGGCGCTCATCGCCAAGGCGATCGACGACGCCGAGCGGACGAAGCAGGAGCTCGAGCGCGTTCAGCGGGAGTCGGGCGCCCTGCTCGCGAAAGCCCGCGTCGAGGCCGAAGGCATCCTCTCGCGCAGCCGCGCCGATGCCGACGCCTTCCGCGAGGAGATGCGCCAGAAGGCCATCGGCGACGCCGCGGCCATCGTCAAGCGCGCGGAAAAGGAAATCCAGCTCGAGACGAACCGCGCGATCGAACAGCTGCGCCGCGAGTCGGTCGACCTGTCGCTCGCGATCGCCACGAAGCTCCTCCAGCGCAACGTGACGAAGGATGACAACGTCGCGCTCATCGACGAGACGATCAAACAGATCGGCACGATGAAGCACTGATCGTTGAACATGGGCCCGGCTCACGCCACGCGGGGCCAGACCCCAATCGATCTGCTGCTGGTGCTCATGGTGCTCATCTGGGGCACCAACTACAGCGTCATCAAGCGCGCGTTCGATGAAGTGCCGCCGCAGCCCTTCAATGCGGTGCGCCTCGCGATCGCGTCCGCCGTGTACCTCGTGGCGATCGTCCTGGCCCGGCGACGCGCACGCCGCGGCCGCGCACCCGCGTCGTCCGTGTTCTACACGCCGCACGCGCTGACGCGCACTGATCGATGGTCGCTGCTGTGGGTGGGCCTCGTCGGCCATCTCGTCTACCAGTGGTGCTTCGTCGCGGGCGTGAACGGCACCAGCGTGTCGAACGCGGCGCTCATCATCGGCGCCACGCCGGCCGTCGTCGCCATCGCCTCCGCGATCCTCGGGCACGACCGCATCACGCCCCTGCATTGGGTCGGGGCGGCGACGTCTGCGATCGGCATCTACATCGTCGTGGGCCACGGCGCCACCCTCGGCGGCCGAACGTTGCGCGGCGACGAGCTGGTCATGGTGTCAGTGTGCTGCTGGGCCGCGTACACGCTTGGCGCCGCCGGCCTGATGAAGCGCCATTCACCGCTGTACGTGACCGGCATGTCGATGGCCATCGGCGGGCTGCCGTACGCCGTGATGCTGCTGCCCGAGGTGCTGCGCGTGGATTGGCTCCGGGTGAGCGCCTACACGCTCGTCGCCCTGCCGCTCTCGGCGCTCCTCGCGCTCTGCCTGTCCTACCTCATTTGGTACGCGGGTGTGCAGCGCATCGGTCCGGCGCGAACGTCGATCTACTCGAACGTCGTGCCCCTCGTGGCGATGCTCGTCGCCCGCCTCTGGCTCGGCGAGGCGATCACCCCGGCGAAACTCGCCGGCGCGGCCGCCATCGTGGGCGGCGTGGTGCTCACGCGGCTGCACCGCCCGGTCGTCGCGGTGCCCATCGAGGAGTGAATCGCCGCACGTTCACTCGTATTTCAGGCTGTTGAGAAACGCCCCGTAGGCCTTGTCCCATTTCGCGACCGTCCTGGCCGGGCCCGTCACCTTGATGTAGTACGCGCCACCGGGCGTCTCGACGACCGCGGCCCGCAGCCGCCATCCGGGATAGTTGAAGTGCTCGGCGGCGCCAGGGCTCATTTCTGCGACATACGTGCCGCTGACATCCACGTCGCTGACCTTGAGCCCGTTCACGGTCATCGCCGACGTCTTGGCGACGTCCTTCGACGCGCGGCCGTCCGGCTGCGCCATCTGGCTGATCCACCGATCCACGTTGGCCTGGACGCTCCCGCCTCCCGTGGCGCTGAAGAAGTACACCACGAGCGACGCGTCGTCTTTGTCGCCGTCGGCTCTTGGCAGCACGAATTCGGCCACGCGCATGGACGACGAGGGCGGTTTGGCAGTCCAGCCCGCCGGCGCCGTGTACTTCAACGTCGCGGCAGATGGACCGGGTGTGATGAGCAGCAACAGGACCGTGCCGAGCATGTCGAGCATGCGGTCGATCTTAGCCGAAGACCTGGAGGTCGATCTCTTGAACTGGGCCGCAAGGTCTGGTCGCGCGCGGCACCCCGCGACTCGGCGTCAGGACACCGCCGGGTTGGCGCCTGCCATCGCGCGCGGGGAAAATGACTCGAAGGAGTCACAGGGTGGTGGCGGGTGGCCGACGCGTGGGAATGCTGATCGCGGGCGTGCGGGCCGCCGAGCGCATGTTGCCCGTGTGGCTCTTGTATGCCCTCGTCTGGCCACCGGCGGCCGCCCGCTCGGCGTGGGAACTCCGGTTCGGATTTGGCGGCATCGTGACGACGCTGCCCCGGTCGATGTGGACGCGGCCCGGCCGGCGCTGGCGGGCGTGGCTGTCGCGTGTGCCGCTGAACGCGGTCAAGCTTCTGCTGTTCTGGCCCGATCGGTTTCGGTTGCCACGCTGGCGGTCTCGGGCGACCACCACCGGGATTGAGCGATTCGAACGGGCCCGAGCGACGGGCCGGCCGGTTATCCTCGCCACGCTGCACTTTGGGCCGACGACCGCGGCGCTTCCCCTGTTGCGGCGAGATAAGCTCCCGGCCGCGGCACTTTTCATCCGCGATCCCGCGCGTGACTCGCGATTTCGGAGCATCCTTCAGGAGATCGCCGACGACGTGAACGGCCTCGGCGGGGTGCCGGCGCGCATGGGAGTGGCCGACCTCGACCGCGCTGTCCAGTTTCTCCGCGCGGGCCGCCTGCTCGTGCTGTCGGTCGACGGCCCGCGCGGTCGTCACCTGTGGTCGAAGGTCAACGGCCATGCGCTCAGTCTGTCGGCGACCGTCTGCCAGCTGGCGGCGATGTGCCAGGCGGTCATCGTGCCGTGTCTACTGACCGCGGCGCCCTTCTTTCGAGTGACGATGCACTTTGGCGAGCCCGTACCCGACGCCTTGGTGTTCGACTATCGTCGCCACCAGGCCGCGTGCGACCATCTCCATCGCGAATTCCTGCCGATCGTCAGGACGTTCCCGGAACAGTGCTACCCAGTGCTGGCCACCGCTCTGCGAGACCCCGACGACCCACGCGAAGGCTAAGGCCCTTGTCGTCCGGCCTGACGCATGACCCGCACGCCAAAGACCGGCGCGATGCGATCGGTCGGGCCGTCTGTCTGGAAGCGGACGGTGACCTTGCTCTTGCCCTGAGTCAGGTTCGCGGGTACCGGATACTCCGCGTCGTAGAAGCCCGACGCCGCCAGGTTCGACTCGAAGTGCGCGATCGTCGTGCCGTCGACCTGAATCGCGAACTTGCCGGTCACGGGCTGCAGACCCAGCTCGTTCAGGTACGTGACGACGATGGTCATCTTCGCGGTCGGATCCACCGTGACGTCATAAGAGAACCAGCCGGCGCCTCCCCGGCTCCCGCGGCCGTTGGCGCGCTGCGCGCCCCGATTCGGCTGGTCGCTCTGGTAGTTGGCGTCGCGCTCCGCCGGATCGCCGGGTTGAATGAACGCGGTCGTTGCGGCCTCCATGCGCTGAAGACGTTCGCGGTCGGCAGCGATCGAGGCGACGCGGCCCTCGAACTCCGCGGGCGTGAGCACATCGAAGTAGATCGTGTACGTACGCCGATCGGTGCGGTAGAAGGGCGTGAGCGAGACGTCGCCGGCCGTGGCCGGCTGAGCGCCGGGCACCCGCGCCACGGCCCGAGCCTGAAAGTCGCCCAACCGTGCCGCGGCCGGCACCACCCAGTCGGCGACCGGGCGATCGGCCGCGACCAGGACGGGCGATGGCGGCGCGGCTGGAGCGCCCCGACCCTCGGCGCGTCTCGGACCGAGGTCACCGGCAAGCACGAGCGGACCCCACAGGATGGCGGCGATCTGCCGAATGTCCGGCGTGGGTTCCAGGTGGACCGTCTTCGGCAGCGTGACGTCGATGGTGTCGCCGGTCTTCCACGTCCGGCGGATCTCGACGAACGAACTCGGCTGCACGATCGCCGACTCGTTGCCCGGCACGCCGACGCGTCCGCCCGCGCCGCCTTCGCGCAGACTGGCCAGGGGCGGCTGGTCGAGGACCTGGCCGTTGACCGCGATTCGGAAGGTGTCTCCGGCCCATACCGGCCGGCGAATCGACAGGGTCAGCGTCTTCGGCGGTGAAGCGGTCACGGTCAGCCTCGCGTCGTCGCCGTCAGGAAACCCCGAATCCATCTTGAGGCTCACGCCCGCGCGTTTGCAGTCGGCCGTCGAGGGCGCGAAGAGGTTGACCCAAACCGCGCCAGGCGACTCGTAGTACAGGCCGTCGCCGTGCAGGGCGTGACTCTCCATGCCCGTGCCGACACAGCAGGTGAAGCTCCGCAGCATGTCCTGGTATTCCTGCTGCACGCCTCGGCCGACCGGCACCATGTAGGACGTCCGGCCGTCCTGATCGTCGATTGACCCCAGGATGTGATTGAACAGCGCACGCTCGTGAAAGTCCGCGTAGAACGCATCCGGCCGCAGGGAGAACAGTCGTCGCGTGAGCTTCAGCATGTTGTAGACGTTGCACGACTCGCACGTGCGCCCGTCCACGCGCGCGCCCAGCTGGTCGGGCGGGCCGAAGTACTCGGCCAATCCGTGGCCGCCCGTGGCGTAGCTGTGATGCTGCGCGACGCGGTCCCAGAAGAACGACGCCGCGACGATGTCGCCCATGTCGCCCGTATAGCCGTAGCGCGCCGCCGACCCGATGAGCTTCGGGATCTGGCAGTTGCCGTGCTTGCCCGAGAGGTTGTCCTGGTGCCGTTTCAGGGCGTCGGTGAACGCCCGGTGCTCGAACTTGAGGGATAGCGCGAGCCAGCGTCGATCGCCGGTGTCCGCGTAGAGATCCGCGAGCACCTCGTTCATGCCGCCATGCTCCGTGTTCAGCATGTGCTGCACCTGATCGTCGCTGAGTGGCGCGAGCACGCGTTCCGCCCAGGCGGCGAATTGGATCGATACGTCGAGGGCCGCGCGATTGCCCGCATGACGGTACGCGTCTCGCAACCCGGCGAACGTCTTGTGCAGGACGTACCAGGGCGACCAGAGACCGTTCAGATCGAACGCGGCCGATCGGATGTCGCCCTTCGACAACGCGCCGAAGGCCTCGCGCCCGTTCTCGAGGGCACTGAGGTAGCCGTCGCCGTTCTTCTCCTGCACGACCTTGAGCTCGCCGACAAGGTAATCCGCGCGCTCTTTGAAGCGTGGATCGCCCGTGGCCAGGAACATGAGGCTGACCGCCGACAGGTGATGGCCCGCGATGTGGCCTGTGAGGTTTCGACCCGGACCGTCCCACCCGCCGTACGGTTCCGCCTTCTGCGGCAGGCCGGCTCGAACGCGATAGAACGCCATCATCCGATCGGGTTCGAGCGACAGGAGATACGCGGCGGTGAGCTGCTGCGCGTGTTGCAGCGGGCCTCCCGTGAGCCGCACCTGGTCGAGGGGCACCGGATGGGCCACGACCAGCCGATCTTCAAAGGTCCGGATTCCAGGATTCCTGGCCTGCTGGAGGGCGGAGCCACGGGCCTCCGCCAGCCCGGTGAGCGGCCCGAGCGTGAGCGCCGACGCGGCTGCGCCTGAGACTTGAAGAAAGCTACGGCGTGATGGGTGTCTCACCAGGCGAGTGTGAGACGACCAGTCAGATTTTGCAAGAGAACGGACGCGGCTAGGCGAGGCGCCGCGATCGCACGCGCGCCAGCGCCGCGACGGCGGCGATCGCCGCGAGGGTGACGACCGACAGCCGCATGAACTGGCCATACGCCGCGCGGCCCATGACGTCAAACGTCGTCAGGCACATCGTCGCCAGCGCGACGGCGACGACCGCCCGCCAGAAGATGCCGAGCAACTGCCAGCGATCGAGCAGGCACACCACCGCCGGCGTGCCAAGCAAAAGTACGTAGTCCCAACCCTGCGGTGAGAGCAGCGGCACGACGAGCATCAGCGCTGCGACATCGACGTAGTCGGGACTCGTCACTCGCCGGCGGCGCCACACGACCCAGCCGACGAGACCGACGAGACCCACCGCCGAGCCGACGGCCATCGTCGTCGCCACGATCCCGACGCCCAGCCACTTCGCCCACATCGCGGCGAGCGAGATGTTGTCGGCGTCGAGCAGGTTGGGGGTCGTCGACGCCGGGACCGTTTGAAACCAGGCGGCGAGGAGCTCGACGTTGCCATGCCACCCGTAGATGGCCGCCGGCACGAGGAGGCCACCGACGATCACCGCGCCGGTGACAAGGCCGGCGCGCCAGCCTCGCGTGGCCGCGAGCCAGGGCCACGCGATGACCGCGTAAGGCTTGACGAAGACCGAGAGCCCGATGAGGACGGCGGCCGCCATCACGTGTCGACGATCGAGCAGGACGAGCGCTGTGACGAGCAACGCGCCGAGCAGCGCGTTGGCCTGGCCGAGCGTCAGCTCATGGCCGAAGAACTTGCCCATGAGCGCGACGGCCACGATCGACAGGACTGGCGCCGAGAGGCGACGGTCAGGCAGCACCCGAATCGAGGCCCAGACGAGCCACACGAGCCAGGCGACGGAGAGCGAGAACCAGACGGCGCGTGCCCGGCCGGTGGCGATGACGTCAAACGGCGCCATCGCGACCGCGAACGCGGGCAGGTACTTGAACTGGTAATGACCATCCTCCGCCCGATAGAGTGCCTGCGCGGCGACGACGCGTGTGCCGGCTGTGCGGTACACGTCGAAGTCGACCATTTGGTGCCGGATCCGCACCTGGTACTGATGCGCCAGCACTCCGATCACGACGACGGCCAGGGCGACGTAGAGGAGGCGGCGCATCGTCGGTTGGGCGGGGTCAGGCGAGCGACCGGCCACGCAGGTAGACGGCGATCGCGACGAGGAGGAGCGCGGCGATGGTCGTCGCACCCGAAGACATCGCGGCGTTGTAGGTCTCAACCGGGACGAACAGGCGAAGCGGCGTCGCGAACACGATGGCGATGGCCGCCAGCACGACTCGCCAGGCGGGTGGGAGTTCCCGCCATCGGTCGATCGCCGCCACGACCGCCGGTGTGCCGAGAAGCAGCATGTAGTCCCAGCCCTGCGGCGAGAGGAGCGGCATGGCCAGCATGAGAAGGCCGCCCTCGAGATAGCCGGCGTGTCGAACGCGGCGTCGAAGGAGCACGACCCCGCCGATGACCGCGATGAGCGCGACGCCGCTCGCGACGGCGAGCGCCGAGGAGGGCGCGCCCACGCCCAGCCACTTTGCCCACATCGAGGCGAGAGACACGTTGTCCGGATGCACGAGATTCGGCACGGTCGTGTCCTGGACCGTGCGGTACCAGTCCCGAAGAAGACCCAGATTCCCCGACCAGCCGTAGATCGTCGCCGGCAGCACGAGGCCGGCGGCCAGCGTGGCTGCCGCTGCGACAGTCGCATCAAACGGCTGCGTGAGCGCGAGCCACGGCAGGAACAGCACCGCATAGGGTTTGACGAACACCGCCGCGCCGACGAGAACACCGGTTAGGCGCGGGCGCCGCGACGCGCCGACCACCGCCGGCAGCAGCAGCAGTCCGAGAAGGGCGTTCGTCTGTCCGAGCGCCAGCTCGCGCACGAAGAACTTCGCGGTCACGACGCCCGCCAAGGCGCCGAGCCCGACCGCCGGGAGCCGCCGATCGGGCACGGCGACGACGAGCGTGCGGACGAAGACGAGGACCATGCCAAACGAGAGCGCGAACCACACGAGTTTGGCCGTCTCTGGACTCATCCACGTGAGGGGCCTCGCGGCCACGGCAAACGCCGGCAGGTACTTGAACTGATAGTGGCCGTCGTCGGCTCGATAGAGCGGCTCGACCGCGGCCGCCCGGGTGGCGGCCCTCCGATAGACCTCGAAGTCCGTAAGGTCACGATGCGCGCGGATTGCCGTATACATCGCCAGGATCGCGACCGCGAGGATGGCCAGCATCGCGAGTCGGCGCGTCATGCCAGCCGCCGCCACCGCAGGTGGACGACGCACGCGGTGATCGCGACACCCGCGAGCGTGAGGAGGGAGAGCGACATCGCCCGCAAGTACGTGGTGCGTCCGAGCACGTCGTAGATGGTGAACCCGGTGACCACGATGGCCAGGGTCGCCGCGACGCGCCAGAATGAATCGACCTCACGTGAGCGGTCGATGAGCGCCATCGTCGCCGGAATGCCGAGGAGCGCCATGTAGTCCCAGCCCTGTGGTGAGAGGAGCGGAATCAGCGCCAGGAACGCCGCCACCTCGAGAAAGGACGGGCTGCGCACGGAGCGGCGGCGAACGAACATCGACAGGACGGACGCGAGCAAGCCGGCGTTCGTGAGAATCGCCAAGTCGGTGGCCAGCGGACGGGCACCGATCCACTTCGCCCACATCGCGGCGATCGAGATGTTCTCGGGGAAGAGCAGGTTCGGCGCCGTAGTCTCGGTGACCGTCCTCCACCATTCGAGGTGCAGCGCCACGTTGCCGTGCCACCCGTAGACAACGGCCGGAAGGACGAGTCCGACGGCGACCGTCGCGGCGAAGGCCAGAAGACCGGACAGGCCGGCGGCGACCGCGAGCCAGGGCAGGAAGATGAGAGCGTACGGCTTCACGAAGACGGCGGCGCCGATGAGGCATCCGGCCACGAGGGGGCGGCGGCGGTTGGCCGCCCCGAGGGCGACCACAACCAGGCCCGCGAGCCACAGGTTCGTTTGGCCCTCGACCAGCTCTTTGATCCAGAGCTTCGCCGTGACGACGGCCGTCACAGCCATCAGCCTGGCCGACGACTGGCGCCGATCGGGCAATCGGTCGGCGCTCCGCGTGAAGAGGAACACGAGGAGGCTGCAGCCCAACCCAAACCAGATGATCTTGGCGACTTCAGGATTGCCCCAGGCCGTCGGCGCGGCGATGACCGCAAATGCCGGGAGGTACTTGAACTGGTAATGCCCGTCCTCAGGCCGGTAGAGCGGCTCGGCGGCCGCGGCCCGGGCCGCGGCTGTGCGGTAGACCTCGAAGTCCACGAGGTCGCGACGGGCGCGCGTGACACCGTAGATCGTCACCGCGAGAGCGAGACAGAGGAGAGGCCAGCCGAACGCGCGGAGGCGAGGGGGCACGGCCGCCACGGCTGTCGTGACTCAGTCCACGTGCCTGGGCCGCTGGTTTGACGCCAGAACGCGCTTGCGGAGGCGCAAGTGATTGGGCGTCACCTCCACCAGCTCGTCGTCGTTGATGAACTCGATGGCCTGTTCGAGGCTCAGGAGGCGCGGCGGGATCAGCCGGACGGCCTCGTCAGCGGTCGAGGCCCGCATGTTCGTCTGCTTCTTCTCGCGCGTGATGTTGACGTCGAGGTCCCTGGTTCGCGAGTTCTCGCCGACGATCATGCCCTCGAACACAGGGGTCGTCGGCGCGATGAACATCTCGCCGCGTTCCTGCAGCGCCGAGATCGCGTACGCCGTCGCCGGGCCGGATCGGTCGGAGACGAGCGCGCCGGTCGGGCGCGACGGAATCGGCCCGTGCCACGGCTCCCATCCGGCAAACAGGTGGTGCATGATGCCGGTGCCGCGCGTCTCGGCGAGGAACTTCGACCGCAACCCGATGAGGCCGCGGGTCGGAATGCGGAACTCGAGTCGCACCCGCCCGCTGCCGTTGTTCACCATTCGCGTCATCGCTCCGCGGCGCGTGCCAATCTCGGCGATGACCGTGCCCTGGTATTCTTCCGCGACGTCGATCGTCAAATCCTCGATGGGCTCGACGCGGCCGCCGTCCACGTCCTTGGTCACGATCTCCGGCCGGGAGACCTGCAGCTCAAAGCCCTCGCGCCGCATCATCTCGATGAGGATCGAGAGCTGCAGCTCGCCGCGGCCGACGACGCGCATTTGCTCCGGGGTGTCGGTTGGCTCCACGCGAATGGAGACGTTGCCGACGAGCTCTCGTTCGAGCCGATCCTTGATCTGGCGTGACGTGACGAAGCGGCCATCCTGGCCCGCGAAGGGCGATGTGTTGACGCCGAAGATCATCGACACGGTCGGCTCGTCGACGGCGATGGTCGGAATCGCGACCGGCCGTTCGGCGTCCGCGATCGTCTCGCCGATCATGATGTTCTCGATTCCGGCGAGGCAGATGATATCGCCCGCCGCGGCCTCGGTGGCGTCGATCCGGCGGAGACCCTCGAACGTGTAGAGCTTTGTCACAGTCGTGCGTTGGATCGATCCGTCGAGCTTGCACACCGCAATCGGATCGTCGACCTTGACGCGCCCGTTGAAGATCCGGCCGATCGCCAGTCGGCCGAGGTAGTCGCTCGAGTCGAGATTCGCGACGAGCGCCTGCAGCGGCGCATCGGGCGATCCGAGCGGCGGCGGCGTCCGTGCGATCACGGCGTCAAACAGCGGGCGCAGCGTCTCGCCTGGTACCGCCGGATCGGTCGTGGCCGTGCCGAGCCGGGCGTTCGTGTACAACACCGGAAAGTCCAGTTGGTCCTCCGCGGCGTCGAGGTCGATGAAGAGGTCGTAGACCTCATTGAGGACGGCTTGGGGTCGCGCGTCCGACCGATCGATCTTGTTGATCACCACGATCGGCGGCAGGCGGCGCTCGAGCGCCTTGCGCAGCACGAACCGGGTTTGCGGCAGCGGGCCTTCGGACGCATCCACGAGCAGCAGGACGCCGTCCACCATCGACAGCGTGCGCTCGACTTCGCCGCCGAAGTCGGCGTGGCCTGGCGTGTCCACGATGTTGATGAGGATGTCGCCGTAGTGGACGGCGGTGTTCTTCGCGAGGATCGTGATGCCTCGCTCGCGCTCCAGCACGTTCGAGTCCATGACGCGCTCGGCGACCCGTTCGTTGTCGCGAAAGATGCCGCTCTGATGGAGCAGGGCATCCACGAGCGTCGTCTTGCCGTGGTCGACGTGCGCGATGATGGCGATGTTGCGCCGCAGCGGGTTGGCGACCGTGGTCGTCGTCGGCGACGGTGCGGACATCCCACCAGTATATCGACTCGGTTCGCGGCCTGGACGCCTCGCGCGGTCCAGACGCTGGAATATGATCGCGACGACGGCCCCGCGAACCAAGGAGTGTCGATGGCTCGATCAGATGAGGACCGGCGAACGGTGTTAGCGAGATTCGTGACCGTCGTCGGGGGCATGCTCACGGCCGGTGTCGCGGGCCTCGCGGGGGTGGTCGCCGCCCCGAAGCGCTTGACCAATTCCCGGATCTGGCGGCGGGCGGCCGCGCCGGACGACTTGTCGGGCAACCAGCCCCTGACCGTGGTCGTCACGGCGCGAGACGAGGACGGCTGGTACGAAACAAAGAAGCAGTCGGTCGTGTTTCTCGACCGCGACGGCAACGGTTACCGCGCCCTCTCGGCGACATGTGCCCACCTCGGCTGTCGCGTGAAGTGGGACGAGACACAGGCCAAGTTCCTCTGCCCGTGCCACGGCGGCGTCTACGACCGTCAGGGCAACGTGCTGGCGGGTCCGCCGCCGCGCGGTCTCGAACGCCTCAACGTTCGCCTCAATCCTCAAACCGCCCAACTCGAGGTCGAATTGTGAAACCGGGCGCCGCCGCGCTCCTCGACTGGCTGGACGACCGCACCGGATTCCGCATCATCCGACACCACCTGCTCGACGAGCCGCTGCCCCCAGGCACAGCGTGGTTCTTCACTCTCGGCAGCGTTCTGCTGTTCGGTCTGGGCATTCAGATCGTGACCGGGACGGCGCTCGCCCTCTACTACGCGCCGACGCCGGACCACGCCTGGGACAGCGTCCGGTTCATCACGACCGAGGTTCGCCTTGGGAGTGTCCTTCGGGGGCTGCATCACTGGGGCGCCAGTGTCGTCGTCGTGGCCGCAGCGCTGCACCTGGCGAGGGTCGTGCTCTTTGGGAGCTATCGCAAACCCCGCGAGGTGAACTGGATCATCGGTAACGTCCTGCTCCAAGTCATCCTGGCGTTCGGGCTCACCGGTTACCTGCTGCCGTGGGATCAGCGCGCCTACTGGGCGACGGTCGTCGCGATCAACATTTCGAAGCTCACCCCTGGGGTCGGCGAGTGGGTGGCCGGGTTCCTGCGGGGCGGTCCCGAGGTCGGCGCGTTGACCCTGACACGCTGGTACGCGCTTCACGTGCTCGTGCTGCCCCCCGTGCTCGCCCTGCTCGTCGCAGTCCATTTGTACTTGATGCGCCGACAGGGCATTTCCGGCCCCGTGCGTGCGCGCCGCGGCCCGATGACGCCGTTTTTCCCCGGTCAGGCGGCACGGGATCTCGTCCTGGTTCTCGCGGCCGGGGTCGTGCTCGCGGTGCTCGCCTGGAAGGGCGCCCCCGCCCTCGAGCCGCCCGCCGATCCGACGGCGAGCGGCTACGTCCCCCGACCGGAGTGGTACTTCCTCGGCTTGTTCCAACTGCTCAAGTACTTCCCCGGACGGCTCGAGGTGATTGGCGCGCTCGTCGTGCCGGGCATCGCCATGACGCTCCTCGCCCTCTTGCCGTGGATCGATCGAGGGAAGAGCCGGGCGTGGCGCGATCGCCCGTTGGCTCTTGGCGGCTTCGCGTTCGGGCTGGCCGCGGTCGCAACGTTGACCTCCCTCGGGGCGATGGATCGACCGTCGACAGCGGCGGCGGGCACGTGGAACCTTCAGGAACTGGATGGCGTGACGCTGATCGAGACCAGCACCCAGTGCGCCACGTGTCACACGGCCACCAGCGCGATCGCAGGTCCCATTGAGGCTGGCCACATTGGCCGTCCCGCCGACTGGCTGGCCTCGCACGTCGTCGATCCCGAGGTGATCGCGCCGGGCGTACGGCAGCCGCCCCCCACGAACCCCCGCGATACGGCGGCGATCCTGGCGGCGCTCGCGCGGCTGCGATCGGACACGGCTCCGGCGCTCGATCCGCTGACGCGCGAGGCCGCCGGACTCATCGATCACAACTGTCTGCGGTGCCACCGGATCGACGGGGTGGGCGGCGACGAGGGGCCGGACCTGTCACACGTCGGCCGCAAGTACGACGCGGCGTCCATTGCGAAGCGCGTCAACAATCCCCTCGACGTCAAACCCGACGCGGAGATGCCAGCCTTTGCCGGCAAACTCACGCCGGCCCAGATTCAGACGATCGGCACGTGGCTCGCCGCGAAGCGGTAGCTCAACCGGCGCGCACCTAGTGGCCCAAGGCCAGCAGACGAAGGGCGTTGCCGCCCAAGATGCCGTCCCGCTGTGAGTTCGGGATGGGCAGCGCACGTACGGCCTCGAGCATAAGCGCAATGCTGCCGATGAGGTGCGGGTAGTCGCTTCCCGCCAGCACGTGATCGGCTCCGGCAAAGTCGATCGCCAGCATCAAGGGCCCGGCGGCGAAGTTGACCGTGTCGTAGTAGAAGTGGCGCTTCAAGTACGCCGTCGGCGGCTCGTCGATGTGCGCCCGGCACTCCTTGAAGGCCCGCCAGCCGCGGTCGAGCCGCTCCGCGAGGTACGGAATTGTGCCGCCCAGGTGGCCGAGCACCCACTTGATCCGCGGATAGCGCTTGACGACGCCGCTGAAGACGAGCTTCGACGCCGCGAGCGTGGTGTCGAAGAGAAAACCGTTGAGCGGCATGAGCCAGTACTCGCGCATGGCTTCGACGCCGACCGGAAACGTCGGATGGATCATCAGGACCGCGCCGCGATCGTTCGCGACCTCGTAGATTGGCCAGAAACGAGGGTCGTCGAGGCCGGTCCCGTTCACGTTGCTGAACACCATCGCGCCCGGCATCTTCAACGGGCCGGTCGCGCGAACGAACTCGGCGACCGACGCCCGGGGATCGCAAAGCGGCAGCGTCGCAAGCGGCACGAACCGGGCCGGACGCTCCGCGTGGACCCGCGCGAAGGCGTCATTGGTGATCGTGGCCAGCCGGGCCGCGACGGCCGGTGTCTCGACGTGCGTGCCGGGCGTCGTGAGCGAGATGACCTGGACGTCGATGCCGTCGTGATCGAGAACCTCCTGTCGGTACGCGATGTCGCGGTGCCCTCGCACCATGACGTTGTAGTCGCCTGGGTAGTGCACGACCGGATTGCCTTCGGCGTCGTGCGTGATGCGCAGGGCGGAGCCCTCGGGCTCGAGCGCCGCCAGGTATTCGGGCGGATAGAAGTGATTATGAAAGTCGACGACGGGCATGGCGTGACCAGAGAAAGTATACGGGCAGGCCGATCAGCACGAGCCCCAGGCCGATCGCGCTGCCTGCGGGCGCCGCGGCGACCTGCGTGACGACGATGACGAGCGAGGCGACGATGAAGACCGCCGGCACCAGCGGGTAGACAGGCACGCGGTACGCCGGCCGGTAATCGCGCCGGCGCCGAAGGCGGATGAGACCCCAGGCCATGGCGGCGAAGAAGATCCATTCCGTATAGACCACGCGCGCGAAAAGTGTCCCGTACGTGTTCGTGGCGGCCAGGGCCGACGCGATGACGGCCTGGGTGACGAGCGCCAGGTGCGGCGTTCGCAGGACGGGGTGCACGGCGCCGAGCCAGTCAAAGAGCAGCCCGTCGCGCGCCATCGAGTAATAGACGCGCGGGCCGACCAGAATGATCCCGTTCGCGGCCCCGAAAGTCGAGACCAGCACCAGTCCCGCGACCAGCGTGGCGCCGCCCGCGCCGAAGAGGGCCCGTGCGGCGTCGGCGGCGACATGCGTCGACGCCCGCACCGATTCGAGCGGGAGCAGGCGCAGGTAGGTCGCATTGAGCCCGGCATAACAGACGGTCACGATGATCGTGCCGGCCAGGAGCGCGCGCGGGATGGTGCGCGCCGCATCGACGGTCTCGCCAGCCGTGTAGGTGACCATGTGCCATCCGCCATAGGCGAACAGGCCCGCCGCGACGGCGAGGATCAGGCCGTGGATCGAGGCCGATCCGGCCGCGACGGTCGTCGTCGCCGGCCCGGCCGGCCAGAGCAGTCCCGCCACGATGAGGGCGACGATCGCGGTGAGTTTGGCGGCCGTGAAGAGGTTCTGGACGAGGCCGCCCAGCCGCACGCCGGCGATGTTGACAGCCGAGAGCGCGACGATGAGGCCGACGGCGGCTACCCGCGTTCCGATTTCGCCGAGCGGGACGAACACCGCCAGATAGCGGGCGAAGACGACGGCGATCGCCGCGATGATGCCAGAGTGCATGCTCCACAACATCGCCCAGCCCCAGAGGAAGCCGACCACGGGGGAGTAAGCCTCCTTCAAGAACACGTAGACTCCGCCCGTTTCGGGAAACGCCGACGCCAGCTCGGCGGCGACCAGCGCGCCGGCGACCGTCAGAAGGCCGGCGCCGATCCAGGCGGCGACGACGCCGGCCACCGAGGGCATCTGGCGCGTGATCTCAGAGGGCTGGACGAAGATCGAGGCGCCGATAATCGTGCCGACGACCATCGCCGTCGCGTGGGTCAGCCGAAGAGACGGCCGCAGGGCGAGGGGATCCGACACCGTGCGTCAGTCAGGATCGAGCGCGTCGGCACGGTTCCGACCGCCCGTCCGGGTAACCGGCCGGCACAGACAACCGGGAACCGGCCGCCTGCGTCAAACGTATCGAAAAAGACGGAGGCGACATGACCCTTCTCAAGCGACTGTTCGGAAACGGCACTGCGCCGAAGACCCGGGTTCGCATTTGTGTCGA
>Ga0070732_10000685_pt1 | contig 20250 bp, 14 predicted proteins | sample Coa_R1_5_FD_66449 | JGI IMG/M metagenome (GOLD analysis project Ga0070732, IMG submission 66449) | Surface soil microbial communities from Centralia Pennsylvania, which are recovering from an underground coalmine fire - Coalmine... | ecosystem: Environmental > Terrestrial > Soil > Unclassified ... | reverse complement strand
AGTAATCTGGCCGACAGCGGATTCCAGCAAACGTCTGTGGAACTGAGGAAAAATATTCTGGCCTTCTATGCCGAACCAGTAGCGCCACAGGCAAGCAAGACATTGCCCCGGGAAAAGGCAAAAGACTGGAAGAAGGTCCAGGAGAACTTGCAACAACTGAAAGACGCCGCCATCACTTTGGAACGGGACGCCATCGTTCCAACGCCAGCCAATCGCTAAAGTCCCCAACGTGTGGCCAAGTCATTACTGAAAGGCCTTCCTTACGCGTCCGCTTCCGGCTAGGATAATCTTATTTCTTTTCCGTACGACCGTTCGGTTGGACGGATTCGTGTATCTTGGAACTGGGGCTTACGATCTAAATTTACTTGATCCGGTGAATCAAGGGATCGCCTCCTTCGGACCCCGTGTGCGGATGAATTGTTGAACAAAGAACTTGGAAATTCGAGGGCGACGCAGATGACCATCCCTGACGAGAAGTTCTATCACGCGCAAATCACCAAGCGGGTTGATTTCGCGCCAGACCTGTGGATGTTTCGCATCCGCAGCGGAGGAGAATTCAACTTTATCCCGGGACAGTACGCGACGCTCGGGGTGGAGGCGAACGGGAAGCGCGTGGAGCGACCGTATTCCATCGCATCGTCCCCCGCCGAAGATGAAGTCGAATTCTTTTTTGAACTGGTGCCCGAGGGCGCGCTTACGCCGCTGCTACACAAATTGCAACCCGGCGACCCGTTGCTCATGCGAAAAGTACCGAAGGGAAAATTCTCGCTCGACATGCAAAATGGGCGCACGAATCATCTGCTCATTTCAACCGTAACTGGGGTGGCTCCCTTCGTCAGTTACGTACGGACTTTGCACAAAGAGTGGAAAGAAGGCCGGTTCGATGGCAAGCACAGGCTGTTTCTCTTAAATGGAGCCAGCCGGCCCTGGGAGTTCGGCTACAAAGATGAACTGATGAATTTTGATAAGGAGTTACCCTGGTTCAAGTATGTGCCAACCGTCAGCCGCCCCTGGGATCATGAGGACTGGCCGGGAGAAATTGGCCGCGCCGATGACATCCTGCGCAAGTACGCGGATCACTGGGAACTGGATCCGAGTAACACCATGGCTTATCTGTGCGGGCATCCCTACATGATCGAGCACAGCAAAGCGATCCTGAAACGACGTGGCTTCACGGATAAGGGAGCGGTTAAGGAAGAGGTCTACTGGATACCGCCACGCAAATAGCCCCGAGTATGCAGTGAGGTTCGCTGGCTAGCTCTCCGCAGGAGCGAAGAAAACCAGCACCGCCAATTCTTCCCTGATGTCGTAAAAGCGGTGTTCCATTTCCGCGGGCACGAAAAGCACGCTGCCGACTGACACTTCCCGCTCTTGCTCTCCTGCGCGGAACTTGGCCTTCCCACGCACGACGTAGTACAGCTCGTCCTCGTGGTGAGGCCGTTGGGGATCAACCGATCCTGCGGCAAGAACGTAAAGGCCGGCGCTCATGGCCGGTACTCGCAGGAATTCCCGGTATGCTTTACCGCTCTGGGCGCGTTGGCTGTCGATCTCAGGCAGTTTGAAGAAGGATGCCACGGGTTGAGTCACACCTGATCTCCTAGTCTTCCGGGGATTGCATCACGCTTGTTGGTCAGGAAGCCCACTCATCATCGGAAGCGGTGTCCGTGCCGTTTTCGTCGGTGATGATGACTTGGACCATGTTGTCCCCAGGATACTGGCCCTTCTGAGTCAGTTGTACTTGCCAGGTACTCATCGCCGGATCGAAGCTCTCGTCGTATTCGCTGCGCCCGTTGACCAGAATCTGCGCGCGAGCGATCTTCTCACCTTTTTCGGCCTTGGCCGACGCAGTGACGTCCCAGTCGGCCAGGGGATTTTTCGAGTGCGTACTCTCTACCGTCATCGCGGTCCCCCCTGCCTTGGCCCTAGGCGAGGATGCCCCCGAAGAAAAGATCGGTGAACTGCGGGATAAGATTGTGGGCCTGGAGCGCGCCTTCCGGCTTGTACCACTGGTATATCCAGTTGATCATCCCCAGAAGCGCGAAGGCTGCGGCGCGGGGACTGACTCCGCTTCTTGCCTGGCGCGCGCGTTGTACGTCGGCGATGAGACTTTCCACAAAGTGCACGTATTCCTTCTTCCGCGAATTGATCCGCTTGCGCAGTGCGGGTGGCAGCGGATGATTTTCGTGCAGCATAACGGTAATCTCGCGGTCCCGCGGGCTGAGGACCACTTCCATATGCCGCCGGATGAGGGATCGCAACCGGTCTTCGGGATCTGGAATGCTGCGCACCGGGGCCATCACGCGTTCCTCTGTGATCTCCATGGCGTGGTTCATGATCTCGAACAGGATTTCATCCTTGCCCTGGAAGTGATGATAGAGACCACCCTTGCTCAGTTTTAGCGCCGCGGCGACGTCGTTCATGGAAGTCGCGTCATAACCGCGCTGCTGGAACAAGCGGGCAGCAGTGCGCAGAATTTCCTGCCGGGAATCGACCAGCGTCTCACGTGCCATCGCGTGCCATGGTAAACAGTTGCGGGCGGGATTGCCAAACATCATCAATTTCGATGGGAGGAATCGAGAATTTGCGTTGTCCCTGGCAGTGGCCCGCTGCTATGCTCGTCCCGCACTCGACAGGAACCGTATGAACCTCCGCCGGATCGAAATTCGACTTAATGTAGTGGTAGTAGTCGGTGTACGACTGCTTCCCTCAGGGTTCTGGCTGGGAGGAAACGGTTAAGCAAAACTAGATTTCAGGCTTCCGAAACCCACCGCCAGAGAGTTGGCGGTGGGTTTTGCATTTTGGGCCGGAGAATGATGGCAGAGCTGATTTCCAACCTTTCGTCGAGCGATAAGGAGCTTATATGCAACAAGATAGCGGGATCCTTAATTGCAATCGGCGCATACAGTCCCCGTCCGGGATTTTCCTTGACAGCGGAAATTGGGGACGTTACGATTTCAGGACAAACCGACCGACCGGTCGGTTGTCGGCGGATGTCCGCCGGAAAGTACGTAAATCCCCAACAAGCAAGGGCTTCTTTCCTCCCCTTGTGTAACGAGAGGAGCACGCTGGTGGCTACGATTTTTTACGAACGCGACGCCAATCCCGACGCCCTGAAGGGCAAAACCATCGCTATTCTCGGTTACGGCAGCCAAGGACACGCACAGGCACAGAACCTGCGCGATAGTGGCTACAAAGTCATCGTGGGCCTGGAGCCTACTCGAGGCAGCGCGCAGCACGCGCGAGCTGATGGCATGGTCGTAGTGGCGCCGGACGAAGCCGCCAAGCGGGCCGATTGGATCCATGTTCTGACGCCGGACGAGACCCAGGCAGCGGTTTACGAGCAATACATCAAGCCTTATCTTCATCCCGGAAAGGTTCTGGGCTTTTCCCACGGTTTCAGCATTCATTTCAAGACCATTGTCCCGCCCGATGACGTCGATGTGGTGATGATCGCGCCCAAAAGCCCCGGCCATTTGCTGCGGCGGGTTTACAGCGAGGGGCGAGGCGTCCCGTCGCTGATCGCCATCCAGCAAGATGCCAGCAAGCGCGCTCACGAATACGCGCTCGCCTATGCTCACGGCATCGGATCGACGCGCGCCGGAGTCCTGCAGACTACTTTCAAGGAAGAAACCGAAAGCGACCTGTTCGGCGAGCAGGCAGTGCTGTGCGGCGGACTGACTTCGCTGATCAAGAAGGGATTCGAGACGCTGGTAGAGGCCGGTTATGCTCCGGAAATCGCGTATTTCGAGTGCCTGCACGAAATGAAGCTGATCGTAGACCTGATCTACGAAGGCGGGCTCGGACGCATGCGCTATTCGATCTCGAATACTGCGGAATACGGTGACTTGACCCGCGGCGAGAAAGTCGTCGGCGATGAAACCCGCGCGGCCATGAAGAAGACGCTGGCGGATATTCAATCGGGCAAGTTCGCCAAAGAGTGGATCGAGGAAAACAAGAATGGCGGCAAGCACTTCGCCGCTCTTCGCGAGAAAGAAAAGCAACATCCGATCGAGATCGTGGGCGCAGAACTGCGCGGCATGATGAGTTGGCTTCCCAAGGACGGCAAGAAGCCGGCTGAAACTCCGAAAGAACCAACCAAACAGGTGGTGAATGCTTAGAGGAGCAGAAATCACTCTGCAGTGCCTGCGGGCCGAGGGGGTCGAACTGATGTTCGGTTATCCCGGCGGCGCGATCATGCCTTTGTACGACGCGCTCGATGGCAGCGGCATCCGGCATGTTTTAACGCGGCACGAGCAAGGCGCGGTTTTTGCGGCGGAGGGATATGCGCGGGTCACCGGAAACGTTGGCGTGGCCATCGCGACCAGCGGTCCGGGGGCGACGAATCTGGTCACCGGAATCGCCGACGCGAAGATGGATTCTGTCCCGCTGGTGTGCATTACCGGGCAAGTACGCAGCGCGCTGATCGGCACAGACGCCTTCCAGGAAACCGATGTTTTTGGCGTGACGCTCTCGCTCACAAAGTGGAGCCGGATTGTCCGCTCGATCGACGAAATTCCCGACGTAATCGCCGAAGGATTTCACTGGGCACGCAGCGGTCGACCGGGGCCGGTGATCATCGATATCCCGACCGACATGCTGAAGGCGAAGAAAGAATTCTCCGGGCCGGTAAAGTTCGTTCCCCACGCGCGCCCGGCAGAGGCAAAGGCCGACGGCGGATTTACCGACACGATTGTGGCCATGCTGCGTCAGTCCGCCAAGCCCGTGGCCCTGGTGGGCGCTGGTGCGAAGCTTTCGGGAGCGATCCCGGGGTTAAGGCGGCTACTCGACGAATTGAATGTTCCGACGTTTGCCACTGTGCATGGGCTGGGCGCCGTTCCTCCAGACGCACCGTATTACCTGGGCATGGTCGGCATGCACGGAACTCGGGCGGCGAACACGGCTCTGCACGAGACTGATTTGCTGCTGGTATTCGGTGCGCGGCTGGATGACCGGGTCACGGGTGATCCGACGCGCTTTGCGCCGCACGCCAAGATCGTGCACTTTGAAATTGATCCCGCACAGCTCGATCGTGTTCGTCCCTGCGATCTGCCGGTGATTGGAAATCTCGCCGATACCGTTCCTGCGTTTCACGCGGAGTTGCGGCGGCATACGGCGTCCCTGCCCGACTTCAGCGCGTGGCGCGGTGTAGCTTGCGGTCCGGAGCGCGCGGAACTTGATCCGCGCGGGCTGGCGCAACCGACTATCCGCTTCCTCGATGAACTCTTCAGCCGTTTGCCTGAAAACAATGTCGTCCTGGCAGACGTGGGACAGCACCAGATGTGGGCGGCCCAGCGCTACCGGTCATCCTCACCGCGGGGCTTCATCACTTCCGGCGGCCTTGGGGCCATGGGTTTCGCTCTTCCCGCTGCCGTGGGCGTGCAACTGGCCAAGCCTGACACTTGCGTGCTTTGTGTCTCGGGCGATGGCGGATTCCAGATGAACATTCAGGAACTCGCCACCGTGCACCGGCTGGGCCTGCCCGTCAAGATGGTCATCGTCGACAACAAATATCTCGGCATGGTGCGGCAGTGGCAGCAGCTGTTCTACGAGCGCAACTACGCCGAGACCGACCTGAGCGACAATCCGGACTTCGTGGAAATCGCCAAGGCCTACAAGATCCCGGCGCGACGGCTGAATGAAGAGGCGATGCGCGAGTACCCGGTTTCGGATTACACCGGAGACTTGATCGACGGTTTTCTGCGCTCGGCTGGACCGGAGCTGCTGGTATTTGATTGCGCTCCCGAGGCGAATGTTTTTCCGATGGTGCCGGCCGGGGCAGCGCTTTCGGAGATGTTGCTGGAGGAAGAACCAACGCAGTAGGAGAGCACGAACATGCAAGCCTTTCAAATTCGCTATCGCAACACGCAGGGAACGTTGATGCGCATCCTGAACGCAATTTCGCGGCGCGCGCTCGACATGCCTTCGGTGCACGCCCAAGCCGCCGAACAGGATCATCAGGTGCTGCTAGTGCTCGATGTCAATCCCAAGCAGGTCGGCCAGCTTTATCGCGAGTGGTATGCGATTGCCGATGTGATCCACGTGCGCTCGGGTTCCGCGCAGGCTATGGAGTGGGCGACGCCGCACCCTCCGGCGGGGGTCACGATTGAAGGTACGCGGGCTGCGGCCCGAGCCTGACTCCATTTCGCATTGGATGGGCAAGCATGGCGCGCTCTGGGCAGCGTCATGCGACTGGGGGAACCTGCAGCAAGGCGGGTTCCCCGTTTTTGTTCCAAAGCAACTTTCAAAGTTGCCAAGCTTCAGAGACATTCGCCGGCAACCAAACGTTGACTTTGAAACTTTACTCACCTGTCTTGTAATCTTTTTCGAGTGATCAAAATATGGATCTGAAACACATCAGCCGGGGAATCACGGAAGGGCGCGACCGTGCCGGAGCGCGCGCGATGTTCAAGGCAGTGGGATTCACCGACGCCGATCTCAGCCGTCCGCTGATCGGCGTGGCCAATACATGGATCGAGACCATGCCCTGCAACTTTCACCTGCGGCGGCTCTCGGCCAAGGTCAAAGAGGGCATTCGGGATGCGGGCGGCACGCCGATGGAGTTCAACACCATCGCAATTTCCGACGGCGAGACCATGGGCACTGAAGGCATGCGGGCTTCACTGGTGAGCCGTGAACTGATCGCCGACTCGATTGAACTGGTCTGTCGCGGGCAAATGTTCGACGCCGTGGTGTGCGTGGTCGGCTGTGACAAGACAATTCCTGCCGCAGCGATGGCACTGGCACGTATGAATCTGCCTGGCATGGTGCTTTACGGTGGAACGATCGCTCCCGGAAAGTATCGCGGGAAAGACGTGACCATTCAGGACGTGTATGAAGCAATTGGAGCGAACGTCGCGGGAAAAATGAGCGACAAGGATTTGCGTGAACTGGAAGATGTGGCCTGTCCGGCGGCCGGCGCCTGCGGCGGGCAGTACACCGCCAATACCATGTCGACTGTGATGGAGATGATCGGCCTCTCGCCCATGGGCTTCAACAGCGTCCCGGCGATGGAGGATCAGAAAGACAAGATCGCATTCGACTGCGGCAAGGTCGTGATGAATGTGTTGAAAAACGGAATTAAGCCGCGCGACATTCTGACGCGGGCGGCGTTTGAAAACGCCATTGCTTCAGTCGCGGCTAGTGGCGGTTCGACCAACGCCGTTCTGCATCTGCTGGCGATCGCGCGCGAGGCAGGCGTTTCGCTGGAAATCGACGACTTCCAGACGGTCAGCGGGCGGACCCCTTTGCTCGCCGACCTCAAGCCGTCGGGACGGTTCGTTGCATCGGATATGCATCGCGCGGGAGGAATACGGCTGTTAGCGAAGCGGTTGCTGGATGGCAAATATATACACGGAAGCGCGAGCACTGTAACCGGTCGACCGATCTCAGCCGAAGCTGAGAGCGCCTCGGAAGCACCGGGACAGGAAGTTATCGCGCCTCTCGCGAAACCGCTGAAGGCCACGGGCGGGCTGGTGATTCTCAAGGGGAATCTTGCACCGGAAGGCTGCGTCGCGAAGATCAGCGGACATGAGCGGCTGGAGCATCGCGGGCCGGCGCGGGTATTCGAATCCGAAGAAGACGCGATGGCCGCGGTGACTGCCAAGAAGATCAAAGCCGGAGATGTTGTCGTGATCCGCAATGAAGGCCCGAAGGGCGGACCGGGCATGCGCGAGATGCTTGGCGTGACGGCGGCGATCGTGGGTGAGGGATTGGGCGAGTCCGTGGCATTGCTCACCGATGGCCGGTTTAGCGGCGCGACACGCGGGCTTATGGCCGGACACGTTTCTCCGGAGGCCGCCCTGGGAGGCCCAATCGCGGGTGTACGCGATGGCGACATCATTCACTTTGACGTGCGCAAGTGCCTGCTCGAAGTCGAAATCGGTGATGACGTCCTGAAGCAGCGCATGGCGCAATGGAAGCCGCCGAAACCGCGTTATCCGACGGGCGTGTTTGCGAAGTATGGAGCGCTGGTATCGTCGGCATCGCAGGGAGCGATCACGCGGCCCAGCTAGCACCATCGACTCGCGCTTAGTCGCCGCCCTGGAAGGCGCATGGTTTAACCTCTAGGTGGGCCGCCCAGAAGGGCTTGCCCTGTTACGATTTAATGACGGTGAATAAAACATTATTCGAGAAACTTTGGGATGCACATCTGGTCGCGCAGCCAGCGGGCCGGTCGCCCATTCTCTATATCGACTTGCATTTGGTACATGAGGTGACCTCTCCGCAGGCTTTTGACGGGTTGCGGGCGGCAGGTCGTAAAGTCCGCCAGCCTTCTCGCACAGTCGCGACGGTCGATCACAATGTCCCTACCGAGCCGCGGGGAACGCCCATCACGGACCTGATTGCCGCGAAGCAGATTTCCGCGCTGCAGAGCAATTGCAAGGAATTCGGCGTCCGCCTGTTCGACATGGACGCACCCGAACAGGGCATCGTGCATGTCATCGGCCCGGAACTGGGACTGACGCAGCCCGGGATGACGATTGTCTGCGGCGACAGCCACACCAGCACGCATGGCGCGTTCGGAGCGCTGGCGTTTGGCATCGGAACGTCGGAAGTCGAGCACGTTCTGGCGACACAGTGCCTCGGCCAGCAGAAGCCGAAGACCATGAAGATCAATGTTCACGGGCGGCTGTCGGACGGCGTCACCGCCAAAGATCTGGCTCTCGGGATCATCGGGCACATTGGGACCGATGGCGCCACTGGGCACGTGATCGAATATGCCGGGCCGGCCGTGCGCGAGCTGACGATGGAAGGCCGCATGACGCTGTGCAACATGAGCATTGAAGCCGGAGCCCGTGCCGGCATGGTTGCTCCCGACGAAACCACGATCGCTTACGTGAAAGGAAAAAGATTCGCGCCCGTGGGAGATGAATGGGAGAAATCTGTCGAGCGTTGGCGCAGTTTGCCGACAGACGATGGCTCGTCGTTCGACAAGGTGGTAGAGATTGACGCTGCGCAATTGTGTCCGTTCGTGACCTGGGGAACGAATCCCGGAATGGTCGCCCCGGTCACCGGACGCGTGCCCGAAGTGAACGACATGGAGGAATCGAACCGCCGCGCCGCTGAACTCGCTCTGCAGTACATGGGCCTCGAACCTGGACGGCGAATTGAAGACATCAAGATCGACCGCGTATTCATCGGCTCCTGCACGAACTCGCGCCTCGAAGACTTGCGGGCAGCGGCCCGTGTAGCCAAGGGGCATCACGTCAGCTCGAAGGTGCGAGCCATGGTAGTTCCCGGATCGCAGACGGTAAAGCGCGCGGCGGAGCAGGAAGGCCTGCACCGTGTATTTCTTGATGCGGGATTCGAGTGGCGCGAGTCAGGGTGCTCGATGTGTCTGGGCATGAATCCCGACATTTTGCAGCCGGGAGAGCGTTGCGCCTCGACCAGCAACCGCAATTTCGAAGGCCGCCAAGGGCGCGGAGGACGCACCCACCTGGTGAGCCCCATGATGGCGGCAGCAGCGGCTATTGCGGGACATTTCACCGATATCCGCAATTGGAAATACCAGTGAGGATGGAAAACACGCGATGAAACCTTTCACGATTCACCGCGGCCGAGTCGCTCCTCTGGATCGCGTCAACGTCGATACCGACCAGATCATCCCGAAGCAGTTTTTGAAACGCATCGAGAAGACCGGCTTTGGGCAATTTGTGTTTTATGACTGGCGCTTCGGCACGGACGGGAAAAAGAATCCCGACTTCGTGTTGCACGAGCCGCGCTACGAAGGCGCAAGCATTCTGGTGGCAGGAAAGAATTTCGGCTGCGGATCATCTCGCGAGCACGCCGTATGGGCGCTGGCCGATTTCGGTTTTCGCGCCGTGATCTCCTCTTCGTTCGCTGACATCTTCGCGAACAACAGCACCAAGAATGGCTTCCTCACGGTCCAACTGAACGAAAATGAGATTGCCGAACTGATGCGGCGCGCCAACGACATTGACGATTATCAGCTCACCCTCGACCTCGAACAATGCGAAGTGCGCGATGATTCAGGATTTCGCGCGAAATTCCCGATCGATGATTTCGTGCGGCATTGCCTGCTGAATGGGTTGGACGACACCGGGCTGACGTTGCAGCATGAAGCCGAAATTGCCGCGTACGAAGAGCGGCACCCCGTGCCTGCTGCGCTCGCGAACTCGCGAATTTCACGTTAAGTCAAAACGAGTAAAGATTTGTAAAACCTTCGCCCTCGCCTTGACCCGAAACCGGGGCGCAGTTGATCCTGATCTTGCGCGGTTCTGATCGGCAATTCTCGCTTTGTCCCGTGTTTTACGGACGACCCTCCGGGCGCAGAAAATTTCCTGCCTTTTCGGGTAGAGTTGCAGAAACCGAGCCTACAATGCATACGTCTAATAATTGCACCCGGCTGGCCCGGGCTCGGCGAAAGGCTAGCCCCGGATCAAACCTGTGAACATGATTGAACTCCGCTTTCCTTCAGAACCATCGTCACGAACAAAGTTTGCTGTCCGATTCTTCGGGCTCCTTGCAGTGGGAGTATTGGGCATTTCCCTGGCCGGTTGCACCAGCGCTGCCGATTCCAAGCAGCAAAAAGCCCAAGCAGCCGGCCCGCACGCCGTCTCGGTCGCGGTGTCGGCGGTTCAGCAACAGGACATCCCCGTCTACCTTGGCGGTCTGGGGTCCGTAACTGCATTTAATACAGCCAACATCAAGAGCCGGGTTGACGGGCAGATCATGAAGGTCAATTTCCGGGAAGGGCAATTCGTCAACCAGGGGGAATTGCTGATCGAGATTGATGCTCGCCCCTACCAGGTTCAACTAGAGCAGATGGAAGCGCAGTTATTCAAAGATCAAGCGACCTTGCGCGACGCCAGGCTGAACCTCGACCGCTACACCGCGCTCATCCCTTCCGGCAGCATCGCCCAGCAACAGGTCGACACGCAAAAGGCCACTGTGGACCAGTTGGACGGACAGGTGCGCAACGATCAGGCGCAGATCGATAACGCGAAGCTGCAAATTGTCTATTGCCACATCACGGCGCCGTTCAGTGGGCGCGTCGGATTGCGGCAGGTCGACCCGGGCAACATTGTGCATGCGGCGGATACGAATCCCATGTTGATTCTGACGCAGTTGCAACCGATCGCAGTGATCTTCACCCTGCCGGAAGATGTGCTGCCGACTGTCGCCCAGCATATGAAGCAGCGGACACTGGAAGTGGACGCCTTCAGCCGTGACGACCAAACCAAACTGGCCACCGGCAAGTTGCTAACCATTGATAACCAGATCGATCCCACGACCGGCACGGCCAAGCTCAAGGCGGTTTTCGACAACAAGGACAATCAGCTCTGGCCAAACCAGTTTGTGAACGCCGACCTCTTGCTCGAGACTCGCAAGAACAGCACGGTCGTGCCGACTGCGGCGATCTTGCGCGGTCCGCAAGGCACATTCGTTTATGCGATGCAACCGGACAAAACGGTCGTAGACAAGCCGGTCACCGTCGCTCTTACTCAAGGAACGACAACGGTAGTGACCACTGGTGTGAACCCGGGAGACGTCGTGGTCACCGACGGACAGGATAAGCTGCAGCGAGGCAGCCGGGTTGAACCCCGCAGCGGCGCGCCAAGCACTAATCCGAGTGGTGGCGCGCCCACCGCTACGCTTGGAGTCGGCGAGAAGGGTTGGACGGACACGGCGAGCGCCGGATCCAGCTCGCAGACAACGGGCGCTCGACATTCGACTAAGCCAGCTTCCCGCAATCCAGTTTCAGGCACTTCCGTTTCAGGGCGCCCAGGTTCATGAGTCCTTCACGGCTATTTATTCTGCGGCCGGTCGCGACCACGCTTCTCATGATAGGCGTGCTGTTGGTGGGCTGGGTCGCGTTCATGCAACTCCCGGTTTCAGCCCTGCCGGAAGTCGATTACCCGACCATCCAGGTAGTGACGTTTTATCCCGGTGCGGATCCCGAAGTGATGGCGTCTTCGGTAACTTCGCCATTGGAACGTCAATTCGGGCAGGTCCCCGGTCTCAGCCAGATGACTTCGACGAGTTCATTTGGCAGTTCGGTAATCACGCTGCAGTTCGGTCTCGATCAGAATATTGACGTCGAAGAGCAGCAGGTGCAGGCTGCCATCAACTCGGGTTCGACGTACTTGCCCACAGATCTGCCCAATCCTCCGATCTACAACAAGGTGAATCCCGCCGATGCACCGATTCTGACCCTGGCACTATCGTCGGATTCGTTGCCCTTGCCGAAAGTTGAGGATCTCGCCGACACTTCGCTGGCGCAGAAGATTTCGCAACTTCCGGGAGTGGGCCTGGTTTCGATCAGCGGCGGGCAGAAACCCGCGGTGAGGATACAGGCGAATCCCACTGCGCTGGCCTCGTACGGCCTCAGTCTTGAAGATCTGCGCGCCGCACTGGTCCAGGCGAATGTGGACCAGGCCAAGGGCGTGATTGACGGTTCGCGGCAGTCCTACACGATCGGCGCCAACGATCAGCTTTTTTCCGGCGATCAATACAAGCCGATTGTCATCGCTTATCACAACGGCGCGCCGGTGCGGGTCAGCGACGTGGCGAATGTGATCGATGGCACAGAGAACAGGCTACTGGCCGCATGGATGAATCTTACCCCGGCGGTGATCGTGAATATCCAGCGCCAGCCAGGCGCGAACATCATCAGCGTTGTCGACCGGATCAAGAAACTGCTGCCGCAACTGCAGGCTTCGCTGCCGCAAGCGGTCAGAATGCAGATTCTGACGGACCGGACCACCACCATCCGGGCCTCGGTCAAGGACGTTGAGTTCGAGTTGATGCTTGCCATCGCCTTGGTGGTGATGGTCGTCTTTCTATTTCTGCGGAATCTTTCCGCCACGGTGATCCCGAGCGTTGCCGTTCCGCTCTCATTGATCGGGACCTTTGGCGTGATGTACCTCCTTGGCTACAGCCTGAACAACTTGACCTTGATGGCGCTGACGATCTCAACCGGTTTCGTTGTCGACGACGCAATCGTGATGATCGAGAACATCGATCGCTATCTTGAGGCAGGAGATTCGCCGCTGGATGCCGCGCTCAAGGGATCGGGCCAGATCGGCTTCACCATCGTTTCACTGACAGTGTCGCTGATCGCCGTCCTAATTCCGCTGCTGTTCATGGGCGACATCGTGGGCCGGTTGTTCCGCGAGTTCGCGGTCACGCTGGCAGTGACGATTCTGGTTTCGGCCGGAGTCTCTCTGACTCTCACGCCGATGATGTGCGCCAAGCTCCTCAAGCACCGCAAGGAAGGCCAACAGGGAACGTTTTACGAGAAGACCGAGGACCTCTATAACCGGATCATCGCGTTTTACGGACGCACGGTGAAATGGGTTCTGAAACACCAGACGGCAACCCTGCTTGTGACCTTCAGCACCCTGGTGCTGACGCTGGCGTTGTACGTGGTAGTACCGAAGGGATTCTTTCCAGTGCAGGACACAGGGGTGATTCTTGGCGTATCAGACGGGCCCGATGCGATTTCCTTTGACGCGATGGCTGATCGGCAACAGGCACTCGCTAAGATCATCTTGCAAGACAAAGATGTAGATAGCCTGTCTTCGTTCATCGGGGTTGATGGAACCAACACGACGCCGAACGAGGGCCGTATTCAGATCAATCTGAAGCCACGCGACGAGCGCAGCGATGATGCGTCCGCCATCATCCGTCGACTGCAGCCGGAACTGGCGCAGGTGGAGGGCATCACGTTGTACATGCAGCCTGTGCAGGATCTCACGGTAGAAGACCGAGTGAGCCGGACACAGTTTCAATATTCCATTGAAGACGCCGATGCGCAGGAATTGGCGCAGTGGACTCCCAAACTGGTCGACAAGCTGCGCACATTGCCTGAACTGCGCGACATCGCTACGGACCAACTCAACAGCGGCCTGAGGACAAATATCAGCATTGACCGGGATACGGCTTCGCGATTGGGTATTTTTCCCCAAGCGATCGACAACACCCTGTATGACGCGTTCGGGCAGCGGCAAGTCTCGACCATCTTTACCCAGTTGAATCAGTATCACGTGGTGCTGGAAGTGCTGCCCGGCTTTGCGCAGACCCCGGAAGCGCTGAAGGATATTTACATCCGGCCCAGCACCGTGACGCCGAACTCGGGCGCACCCACGGCGAACGGCGCCGCCGTGACAACAAGCGGATCGCCGGTGCCCATCTCCACGTTCACGCGGATGCAGTCGACAAACACTTCGCTAGCCGTAAATCATCAAGGGCAGTTCCCGGTAGTAACGCTGTCGTTCAATCTCGCTCCGGGCGCCTCGCTGGGCGACGCGACCAAGGCGATCCAACAGGCTGAGAAAGATATCCAGCTTCCCCCCAGCATTCATGCCGCGTTTCAGGGAACGGCTGCTGCCTTTCAGAACTCGCTTGCCTCCGAGCCTTACCTGATTCTGGCGGCGGTCATCACGGTTTACATCGTGCTGGGCGTTTTGTATGAGAGCTACATTCATCCCATCACCATTCTTTCCACGCTGCCATCGGCCGGCGTGGGCGCGATTCTCGCTTTGATGATCACCGGGAACGATCTGACGGTGGTCGCCCTGATCGGCATCATCCTTCTGATCGGGATTGTGAAGAAGAACGCCATCATGATGATCGACTTCGCACTTGAGGCGGAACGAGAAGAGCACAAACCGCCGGAGGAAGCCATCTATCAGGCGTGCCTGCTGCGCTTCCGTCCGATCATGATGACGACCATGGCAGCGCTGCTGGGCGGACTACCGCTGGCCCTGGGTTCAGGAACCGGTGCGGAGTTGCGGCGGCCGCTCGGCATCACGATTGTTGGCGGACTGCTGCTCAGCCAGTTGCTCACGCTGTATACGACGCCGGTTGTGTATTTGTGGTTTGACCGGCTAGCACAAAGATTCTCGCGTTACCGGATCGGTAATCCGATCACCGAGGAGCCGATGTCGGCGGACTAGATCATGAGTATCTCAGCTCCATTTATCCGTCGTCCGATCGGCACGTCACTGCTGGCAGCTGCGCTGTTGCTCTCGGGGATTCTCGCGTTCAATTTTCTGCCCGTTGCGTCGTTGCCAAGAGTGGACTTTCCCGTAATCGGCGTCGGCGCGGGTCTGCCGGGGGCTGATCCGCAGACTATGGCCTCAGCCGTAGCCACTCCTTTAGAGCGGCAATTCGGACGAATTGCGGCCGTGAACCAGATGACCTCGTCGAGCCAACTGGGCACGACCAGCATCACGCTGCAATTTGATCTGAATCGGAACATCGACGCCGCGGCCCGGGACGTTCAAGCGTCGATCAATGCGGCGCGGAGCCAGCTGCCTGCGAATCTGCCAAGCAATCCCAGCTACCGCAAGGCGAATCCCGCCGATGCGCCGATCCTGATTCTGGCCCTCACCTCCGACACCATGACCGTGCCGCAGATGTATGACGCGGCGGATTCAATTCTCGCGCAGAAGCTCTCGCAAGTGGACGGCGTGGGTCAGGTCTTCGTCGGTGGCGCGGCACAGCCGGCCGTCCGGGCGGAAGTGAATCCGACCCTTCTGAATAAGTTGGGCATCGGCCTTGACACCGTCAGAAACGCGCTCAATGCGGCGAATGCGAACCGGCCCAAGGGACAGGTGTACGACGCAACAAGATCTTATGAGTTTGACGATACGGATCAACTTTTCACCGCGGACCAGTATCGTCCCCTCATTGTGGCCTATAACAACGGAGCCGCAGTGCGCCTGGGAGACGTGGCGGATGTCCAGGATTCGGTTTCCGACCGGCGCAACATCGGACTGGCCAACGGCAAACCCAGCGTCCTCATCATCGTATTCCGGCAGCCGGGAGCCAACATCATCGCCACCGTGGACCGCGTGCGGGGGTTGATGCCGTTTCTGCAGTCTTCGATCTCTCCCGCGATTCAACTGACGATTGCAATGGACCGCACCGTCACCGTGCGAGCCTCGGTTAAGGACATTGAAACCACGCTGATGATCTCGGTAGTTCTCGTGATCCTGGTTGTATTCGCGTTTCTGCGCACCGTGCGAGCTACCATCATCCCGAGCATTGCCGTGCCCCTTTCGCTGGTCGGAACGTTCGGTGGCATGTACCTGCTCGACTACAGCCTGGACAACCTGTCGCTGATGGCGCTGGCGATTTCCACCGGATTCGTGGTCGATGATGCCATCGTCGTGCTCGAAAACATTACCCGATACGTAGAGCACGGCATGGACGCGGTAAAGGCAGCCTTCAAGGGAGCAGCTGAAATCGGCTTTACGGTTCTCTCGATGAGCGTGTCTTTGGTGGCTGTCTTCATCCCACTGTTGATGATGGGTGGGATTGTTGGCCGCCTCTTCCGGGAATTTGCCGTGACGCTCAGTATCGCGATCGGCGTCTCACTGCTGGTTTCCCTGACCACGACGCCAACCATGTGTGCGAAGTTCCTGCGACCGCTCAAGAAGGAGGGACACAATCTTTTTTACCGTAGCAGCGAATGGTTCTTCGATCGGCTCCTGGCGACCTATACCGCAATGCTGAAGTGGGTTCTCGCACATCAACCGGTGACGCTGACGGTAACCATTCTGGTCGCCTGCCTGAGCGTGTTCCTCTACATCAAGGTGCCCAAGGGATTTTTCCCGCAGCAGGATACGGGACGCATCATGGGTGGCGTGATGGCGGAGCAAGATATCTCGTTCCAGGCGATGAGCGAGAAGATGCAGCGTTACGTCACCATCGTCATGAAAGACCCCGCGGTGGATACGGTGGTCGGGTTTGCAGGTGGCAATACTGCTCAGAACCAGGGCCGTTTTTTTATGATGCTCAAACCCCTGGAACAACGCAGCAAGTGCGAGAAGAAACACTTCTGGCAACGCTGCCCGAATGTGACGGCTGATGACGTGATCAACCGGCTTCGTGGAAAGCTGGCTGTGGTTCCCGGCGCTACATTGATTCTCCAGTCAGCGCAGGATCTGACGATTGGCGGGCGCTTTGGCAACGCTCAGTACCAGTACACGCTGCAAAGCGCGAATCTGGAGGATCTGAATAACTGGGCCCCCCGCCTGCTCGAGAAGATGAGAACTTTGCCCGAATTGCGCGATCAGAACTCCGATCAGCAGGATAAGGGTTTGCAAGCCAAATTAGTGATTGACCGCGACACCGCAAGCCGCCTGGGCATTACCCCCCAGACCTTGGACAATTCGCTTTATGACGCTTTCGGACAGCGGCAAGTATCCACCATGTACCGGCCGCTGAATCAGTATCACGTGGTCATGGAAGTGGCGCCGCAGTTCCAGCAAACGCCGGAAGCCCTGCAGAACATTTACCTGCGGTCCACGGCCGGAACTCCTGTGCCCTTGGCCGCATTCACGCACTACGAGCCATCGAACACTCCGTTGGCAGTGAACCATCAGGGGCAAGTACCGTCGGTCACGATCTCGTTCAACCTGGCGCCTGGAGTTTCGCTGGGCCAGGCAACACAGGCCATTGAGAGCGCGCAGCAATCGATCGGCATGCCGTCCACCGTCCAGGCCAGTTTCCAGGGAACGGCTGCGGCCTTCCAGTCTTCTCTTTCCAGCGAACCGATTCTGATCCTAACCGCATTGATCACGGTCTACATTGTGCTGGGCATGCTGTATGAGAGCTACATTCACCCCATTACCATTCTTTCTACGCTTCCTTCCGCGGGCGTGGGAGCATTGCTTGCATTGCTGATCACGCACAACGAGCTCAACGTCATCGGAACCATCGGCATCATTCTGTTGATCGGGTTGGTGAAGAAGAACGCCATCATGATGATCGACGTGGCCCTCGACGTAGAGCGCACTCAAGGCAAAAAGCCGGTCGAGGCGATTTTTGATGCTTGCATCCTGCGCTTCCGTCCGATCATGATGACGACAATGGCCGCCTTGCTCGGCGGACTGCCGTTGGCCTTAGGAACTGGAACGGGCTCGGAATTACACCGGCCGTTGGGTATCACCATCGTCGGCGGATTGACTGTGAGCCAGTTGTTGACTCTGTTCACCACGCCAGTTGTCTACGTTTATCTCGACCGTCTGCGTTTGGCGTTGCGCGGCGGTACCGAGGGGGCGCTGCCGGAAACCTCCGCGCCGCCAAGCCCGAGCCCGGCCCACTGAGATTGGCGGAAACCCAAGGGGTAGCAGAACTCTCCGCAACAGTCAGACCAACTCAGCCATCCCCGGACCTTTGTGCAACCTCGGCGGAGATATTCTGCATCGCAGGACCTTAGGCACATCGAGTGGTCCCGACGCGTGGGAGAGCCGATCCGCGCGATGGGCGGCTGCGAAATTGCCGCTTCTCCCGTATGATAGGTGATCGGCAATTTCACGGACCCAGGAAAGTCGGCCCGGTGGGGCCACGACTTCTCCGATTTTCGCTTGGACAATTTCTTTGAGGAGTAACGGATGCTAAAGAAAGCCGCTGCTATGTTCCTGCTCGCCTCGAGCATAGCGATGTGGATGGGCTGTGTAACAAACTCGAGCCGTTATCTCTATGCGGCGCTTCCTACCCCCAGCGAGATCGTGGCCTACCGCGAGGATCCAAATTCGGGTGTGCTGACGGTGCTTGCGGGCAGCCCGATCACCGCAGGGCCGGCCGTGCAGTCCTTGGTAATTCACCCTTCAAAGAAATTCTTGTATGCGGCCAACTCGTTTGAAAATGACATTTCCCTGTTTGCCATCAGTAGTACGGGTGCACTCACCGAGCAGGGTTCGCGCACTCTAACCGGCACCACACCGACGCTGCTCTCCATGGACAAGGCCGGACAGTTTCTTTACAGTGCAAACGTGGGATCGGGAAATATTTCTTCTTTCTCGATCGATGCCAGCACCGGGAGCCTGTCCCAGGTAACCGGCTCTCCATTCGCCATCGGCACTTCCCCGCTGAATATGGTGCTCGCACCTTCCGGAAATATTCTTTATGTGACTTCGGCAGGCACTCCGGGAACGATCGAGATTTGCAGTTTCACTGCTGGTGTTCTCACTCAAGTGCAGCTGATGCAGCAGGGAGTGGGCACGAATCCTTACGGCTTGGCAATCGATCCCAGCGGAGGACATCTTTACCTGGCCAACTCCGGTCCCGATAACACTGTTTCGGAATACGCGATTAACTCGGATGGAACGCTGAAGTTTCTCGCGACCATCGGGGGATCGAATTTGACCGGACCGACCGCCCTGTTGATCGACAATTCAGGGAAATATCTGTACGCGGCGAACACCGCCTCCGCCAATCTTGCCGGTTTCTCGATTGCCTCGAATGGCTCTTTGAGTCTTCTGGCGACCAATGACATCGTCGCTACCAACGCGTCGCCGAGTTACCTGGTCAGCGATCCCAGCGGAAAATACATCTTCGTAGGGAGTTCTTCGACGGCGGCTATTCAGTCCTTCAGCCTGGATTCGGGTAGCGGGACGCTGAGCGTGATTGCTTCGTACTCGGTCGGCAGTAAACCGACGTCGATCGCGGTGACGCCGTAGTCACCGTGTGGCAGGCGGACACGCCGAAGCATCGGCCGATTGCGGTTCATGAATATTGATTGTTGAAGGGAGCCTGTTCTCAGTGCGTCTTTGACCGACAATCAAACGATCGTCACTCTGCCATGCGCAGTATTGAATTTAACAATCGCGTGACAACCTGCGAATCCGGCTTCGGGACAATATCCATGCGGTAATTGAAAGGATGCAACTGAGGCCATGGATAGCGCCATCTAACTTTACATCTCTGAAATCTGAAAGCGAGGCGACTTGGTGCCGCAACTGGACGCTGAACCCACGAGAATCGCCAGTGCCGCAAGCGCGTTTCCCAAGCACTACTATTCACAAAAATTTCTGCTGGAGCAGCTCCAGCAGTACTGGGGAGATCGCCTTCGCAATCCCCAACTTCTAGCCCGCCTGCACCGCAATGTGAGCGTGGAAGGGCGCTACCTCGCGCTGCCCACCGAAGAGTACTACGACATCGAGACCTGGGGCCAGGCTAACGATCACTGGATCGCTGTAGCGCAAGAATTGGGCGAGCAGGCGCTCTGCCGCGCCTTGCATCACGCCGGACTGGGCCCGCAAGCGTTGGGTGCTCTGATTTTTACGTCCGTGACGGGTATCTCCAGCCCTTCGATTGACGCTCTGTTGATCAACCGCATGGGGCTACCGGCAAACATCCGGCGTGTGCCGATTTTTGGCCTCGGCTGTGTTGCCGGCGCGGCAGGCATTGCGCGAGCCGCCGATTATGTGCGGGCATATCCTTCTCAGGCAGCGGCTCTGGTCTCGGTGGAACTTTGTTCCCTGACCATTCAGC
>Ga0070732_10000684_pt1 | contig 20251 bp, 18 predicted proteins | sample Coa_R1_5_FD_66449 | JGI IMG/M metagenome (GOLD analysis project Ga0070732, IMG submission 66449) | Surface soil microbial communities from Centralia Pennsylvania, which are recovering from an underground coalmine fire - Coalmine... | ecosystem: Environmental > Terrestrial > Soil > Unclassified ... | reverse complement strand
CGAGACGGTACGCGCCATAGTTTGTTCCCAAGTGTATTGGAGGGGTGACTACTACGAAGAGTATGATTGAGTAGAATCCTATTGGGAAGAAATAGTATCCGAATATGAGCGCTCCGAGGACAAAATCGAGCTGGTCGAGTATTGGGAAGGCTTTACCCGGTTCGACGCGAAGCCGGCGCTTGACGAAGGCACCGAGAAGATCGCCCAGAACCGATCCCAATGCGATCATGAAACCTGCAAGTGCAAGTCTGGGGTCAACTAGAGACTCGACTAGTCCGATGATCGTCCCGGCCAGAATTCCTGCGACTACTCCTCGAATTGTCTTGTGGGATCCAAAGATTGGCTGTCCGTCAGAAAGCTTCCTGCCCCCATCGAGAGTCCTTCCCCCTCCAAACAGTAAGGGCGAAGCGTTTGCGACGTAAGAGGGACCGATATACAACAGTGCGGAAACGATCCATCCTACCATCTGGAGATCTAACGCCCATTCTCGCACTGAGCCATGGTTAAAAATCCCGACTAAGCGTCTTCAATTCCGCTCTCGGTTATTTTGAATGGAGAATGGCTTCCCACGACCTCCAGCCCATTTCTCTTCTCTAGAAAGCAATCCCTGACCCCGGGTCTTGGAGTCTTATTCAGTCTCACAATCAGATCAGACCAGTGCCTGAGAGTGCGCTCTCCAACCGGCTCGACGAGCCATACGGGTCCTGCAGGCGAGCTGTGAACCTGCCCAGTCAACAGAACCCAAGTAGCAAAGCGAGAAGCTAGGGCGTGCAACCGGGCGATTTGACGGTTCAGTTCTCGATCGCGCGCAAAGAAGCCCTCAGAGTCGGCCCGTCTAGTTCTGTATAGTCCGGTGATCGAATCAATGACTACTAGAGCGGGAGTCTTTGTTAGAAGATTCTCGATACTCTCAATGATTCGGCCCTGTTCTTCGAAGTCGTCCGGTCGAAATAGGACGACTCTCTCCGCCACTTCCGCGCCGCCGGCAAGATGTTCCATTCGATTAGCAGAGAACGATTGCTCGGAATCGACGTAGAAGACTTTGTAATCCTTCCGGGCGGCCTCCAAAACGCACTGCATGGAGAGAATGGTCTTGCCTGTCGCAGCTTCTCCATAGACCAGGCTTACCTGATGGAGAGCGAGGCCTCCTCCCACCAACCTGTCTATTCCACTGCAACCAACGCTCAGGAAGTCCAAGCTCGAAGCTCTTCGACACGGGAAGCCGGGTAAGAATGTTGGCCAACCTGCATCCATCCCCACTGCTTGTCGAATAGGCAGATGGATTCAAGAGTGGCAATACATTAAGCAAGCACTTGTCGTTTCGGACACAGATTGCCGACCCTTGGTAGGACACGTAGACTTGAGGTCGGACAGGGCCACACCCTCCTGCTAAACGGACCCGGGCAGTTCAGACTCTCCAACGGCAGAGCGGATTGTTTCGGAGCGCCCATTGGATTAGACAAGTGGATTCGGGTCGAAAAATCGAGACAGGAGCCGATACTTACCGTTGACCCTTCCGTAGTTGAGATCGAACTGGCCCGTGGTAGTAGTTGGAAGATTGTAAACGAGTCGACCATACCTACGGGATGGAACGAAGCCGCGCAAGTTGCCGGGCGACAAGGCGGAGTCGCAGTTATCTTAGGCGACGTTGACTCGGGCAAATCCAGTCTCTGCACATTCCTTGCTAATGTTTGTGTGCGGTCCGGACTCAGAGTTGGAGTAGTGGACGGTGACGTTGGACAATCCGATATTGGACCGCCGACTACCGTTAGCTCTGCGATAGTATCTCAACCCGTCTTGTCATTACAGGAGCTAAGACCAGAGACATCGTTCTTTGTAGGTGACACTAGTCCCTCATCTGGTCCCGACAAGCTAATCCGATTACTAGTCAAACTGAAAGAGCATCTCACTAGATTATCTGATGTGGTGATTCTCAACACGGACGGCTGGATCGGAGATCCGGCCGCGCTTCGCTTCAAAGAAGAGCTTGTACATGCGATGAAGCCTGACCTAGTCCTCGGATTGAGCAGAGCAGAAGAAATTGATCCACTCCTCAACATCCTGTCATTTGCATCGCTGAAACTTTCTAGCTCCACCTATTCTCGAATACGGTCAAAGGATGAGAGGAAGGACGCTCGTGAAGCAGGGTATCGCCGTTTTCTGAGTGGCTCGAGGGTTATGAGAATTGGTCAGGATCAGGCGGGATTGAGAATGTTCGATCATCCAGAACAATCGATCCTTCGATGGGATAGAAGCTTCAAAGGATTCCTCGCCGGTCTGTTAGACGAGGAAGAAAGACTTCTCAGCATCGGAAGAATTAGAGAGATGTCGGACGGATATGCCCTCGTCGAAACTCGAAATCTGGAACAGCCGCGGTTTCTCGAGATTGGAAATATCCAGCTCTCTTCGAGCTATGAGGAGACCGGGGTTGGGACTCTACACTGAGTAGGATTCTGGAATCGAGTACACGTAGATCGTGTGCTCGTTGTAGTTCTCTTTCCTTGACGGCTTCCAGCCGTTGATCATAAAGTCGTGGCTAACGATCCGAGTACCCGGCTGAGCCTCTGCACGCAGTTTCGGTTTCAATCTCTCATTCGCGTATGTGGTAAGGTAGAGGGTTATGAGCGTGGCCTCTTTGAGGTCAGCTTGGAAGAGATCTCGATTATAGACATGGACTTTGTTTGAGAGGTTCGCTTTCTCGACTTCGCCGGACGCGGTCTTGAAGAGATCTTCTCTGATCTCGTAGCCGAACGCTGCTTTAACTCCGAAGTCTTTGACTGCGGTTGATAGGATTCGTCCGTCGCCGCATCCTAGATCGACGAGAACATCGTCCTTGCTGGCTTTTGCGACTTCAAGCATTTTTTTGACAACGTCGTGCGGAGAAGAAACGAATGGTGCACAGCTCATCTAGTTCGAACTCTTGTGACTGAAAAGTGGTTGAGCTCAATCAAACTATTTAAACAACTCTCCGGAAGAATCGATAAGATATCTTTCATCAGGACTCACATGATGAGTGACGATACTAGAATTCACGAACTCTCAAAGGTCGAGATGAAAGAGCCGATCCTAATTCAGGGACTTCCTGGGCTCGGCTATGTAGGAAAGGTCGCCGTGGACTTTTTCGTCGAGAAACTGAAGCCGACAAAGTTCGCCGAGCTCTATTCTAGCTATCTACTCTTCCCAGACGGCAACCTTGGCATCAACATCTCAGAGGACGGAACATATTCACTTCCCAAGTACGAGTTCTACTCGTTCAACGAAAAGGAACCTAACGTAATTTTCCTCACCGGCGACGCGCAGCCTAGCGTAACTGGTCAGTACGAGGTTGCTAGCAGGGTCCTCGACTTTGCTCAACAATTCGGGTGCAAAATGGTCTTCACGATGGGCGGCTACGGGACCCGCTCAGGCAACGACGTCGGTGCCGTGTATGGAGTAGTAGGAGATGCGATCATCGGCGATCGATTGAAGAAGCTGGGAGCCAAGCTTGCGAAGGGAGGAGCAGTTACGGGAGCCGCAGGCGTCATTCTCGGGATCGGACGCCAGCGAGGCCTACAGTGCGCAGGACTTCTAGGCGCGACAACGGGAGCCTACCCCGACCTTGAAGCGGCCAGGGCGGTAATACAAATGCTGACAAGCTTGACCAATATTCCGGTCGAGCTCAAGGATCTCGACTCGGAGATCGAGGATATGCGGAAGAAGATGGAAAAGTTCCGTCGCACGGATCTTGAAGAGACTAAAGAGGGCGAAGAAGAGAAGCCGGAAGAAGGAAAAGACCGCTACATAACATAGACAATAGAACAGGATCGGGTTGCAGGAAGCAAGCATCGAGCAGAACGGACGAATTCACAAAATCAGCCTGCTTCAAATGGACAATGCTGTTGTTACTTTCTGCTTCGAAGGAACAATGAAGATCGGCACCCTTGCAATTTCCACGCCCGGTCTAAGAGACGGCGCGGTCGGTACATCATCCGTTCTTCTCGGCGGAAAATACTTGATCGCAACACGGGCCCTGGCAGAACGGTCCGCAGCCATCTTCAACAAGATGAGCCTCGTCTCCCTCAACACGAGCCTCGCCGAGGGAGAGGCTCTGCGACTCTACTCGTCGCTCCTAGACAAGGCCAGAGCCAATTAGTGTATTCGTCATAACCTAGAGATTGAACAAAAACCCAAGGGCAATTGTGACAACGGTAGCAGTGAAGGTGAGCGCCGCCACTATATCGTCAAACTTTTCGACGCTCATCTTATTGTCACTGACAACCGGATCATTGATAGTATCGTAGCAATCTTGGGACTGATGTTCTTCCGACCCTTACCCATTTTTCCTCACCAAGATCGTAGAACGATCTAGCCCACGTTAATCCCGATGTTACAAAGAGACCCATGATCGTTTGTCCGAGACTCTTTAATAGAATGACGTTCTGATCACAAGTTGGCGGTCGCGTGGCCTCTAGCTCCGACGACAGGTTCTAGAAATAGTGGAAACTAGCGCCAAGAGTTCAGCTTAGTTCCGGCGGCCTCTCTTACATCAGTCCCATTATGACCAGTGACCCATTCGGGAACGATGACTGCTCTGATCAGTTCTTGGATAGATATTCCTCGACGTTTCGCGATCTTTTCCAGTTCTCTGTATATTGTATCGTCGAGGGTTTGCATGAACTTTGGCAGGTCGCGCACCACGGTTTCCTAGGATATCAGTATCAGTTCAAGGATTGCAATTTAGTGCTGCTGTAACTTCCAGAATTCCTAATCAGTGACAGCAACCGCTGCGAACATCGGATCACTAGCTAATACGAGATCTTGGTCGGGGTGGGGGATTCTCCGAGGATCTGTAGAGCTGCGGACTCGACTCTCGACCGATACTGTTCCCTCGTGTAGACTCTTACCAGATTCATGAAGGTCCTGAGGACACCGATAATTCTAGAAACCTCGGACAGCTGAACTATCTCTTTCTTGCCAGAGGGTCCTCGTTTGAAGACGGGTATATCGAGAGGTTGTATCTCGACAGCATTGTGATAGGGCACTGAGGGAAGAGTTGGCACGTCGATCACAACATCATCGGCGCTGAGCCTTGCTTTTCGCGCAATTTCCATCTCGATATCGTGTCGGACGCTATCCTTGGTGATCACGTTCGAAACAAGCTCTTCGGGAGCGTAAACGGTCTTCTCGTAAGCGCACTTGAGCAGCTTTCTCGCTTCGAGGTCCTGTACTATTCTTCGAGACTTTTTCGACTCTTTCAGATCAGTCCAGACCTTGTAATCGTCGAGTTGCAGATACTCTTCGGGCTTATCGAAGGATAGAAGATTCAGCTCATCCTTTGCAGCCTCCAGCGCCTGTACAATCATTATCTGGACAGCTCTCGACGCTCGGTGGAAATAGATAGTCCTGAATGATTCGAGTCTAGCTAAGAGGAAGCTTTCAAGAGTTGCTACGGCCCTCCCGTCCACCGACAAGTTTCCATTGATCACATCCATAGTGTAGAGCAGCCGATGAACGTCGACCGAGCCGTATCCTGCTCCGGTATGGAAGGAGTCGCGGACCAGAAAATCCATCTTGTCAACGTCAACACTACTGCTGATTATCTGGTCAAGATAGGGCCGCTTCTTGTCACGCAGACGCCCAACCGCCAATTGTCCTATCCTGTGAGCGTTGAAGCCTGCTTGTTCAAGTCTGTCTGCTACCTCTGTCTCTTCCACTAGCCAGGGGACAAAGTCTTCGTGGGTCTTTTTCAGATATCGTACGACGAGGGGCTCGAAGACGTGCGAGAACGGGCCATGGCCTATATCGTGCAACAGTCCTGCTAGACGCAATTCTTCCTGGTCATGATCATCAAGATGGGTCTGGAGAACCTCGGACAAGGAACCGGCGAGGTGCATCGCTCCTAGAACATGTTCGAAACGAGAATGATTCGCGGCTGGATAGACAAACTCCGAACCTGCAAGTTGTCGTAATCGACGGAGTCTCTGGACTGGTCGAGTGTCAGCTACTGACCTCTCAGTCCGGCTTAGTCGGATATAGCCGTGAATTGGGTCTTTGATGAACGTGTGACCCTTTTGCGGCGTCTTCTGAGCCATGGAGGATAAGGGAGGAAGGTCGTCTTATAGCAGGTTCCTAAAGGACCAAAATCGTTTGTAGGAGGAACGTCAGGCTAGGCTAGGCTGGTCGTTAAGTATGAATGAACTCTGTCGAGAAACTTGCAGAAGGCCGCGAGCTTGGTCCAAGTATCCATTGAACACCTCACTAAGAACTATGGGACCCTCGTTGCCCTAAACAACGTCTCCCTCAAGATCGGGTCGGGGGAAGTCTTCGGTCTACTGGGACCAAACGGCGCTGGAAAGAGCACCCTCCTGAAGACTCTAGTCGGAATTCTCAGACCGACCAGCGGTACGATCAAACTGGACGAGATCGACATTGTCGCCAGCCCTGAGAAGGCTAAGAGCATGATCGGATACCTGCCAGAGAATCCCTCACTCTATACTGGACTTACCACTCTCGAGTTTCTCCAGTTTGTCGGGAAGATCCGCAGGGTGGCGGATGACCTCCTGGACCAAGAGATCTCAGATTCCCTGAAGAGTTTCAGTCTAGAGGACAAGCGGAACAGCCTGGTCGGAAGCCTGTCGAAGGGAATGAAGCAGAAGGTGGCCTTGATAGCGACCAGTCTCCACAACCCTCTGGTGTTGGTGCTGGACGAACCCTTGACGGCCTTGGACCCAAGGACTAGGGTGTCAGTGAAAGACTGGATCGGATCGCAGACCAAGAGAGGCGTGACCACGATATTGTCAACCCATGATCTGGATGTGGCACAGGCTCATGCGGGAAGAATTGCGATTATCGACCATGGAAAAATAGTCGCAGTTGACAATATTGAAGGCCTCCGGAAAATGGCGAACGCGAAGAGCGACGCACAACTGGAGGACGTTTTCTTGCGGCTCACCGAGGAGCAGGCCCAAGATCCGATAAGGTGATCCCCCGTTGTCGCTTGGCACTGTTGGAGTCCTCGTAAGATACTGGATAAAGGGTCGCTTCACAAGAGCCACTATTGCTAGCCTGGCGGTCGGCGAAGCATTCTCCGTAATCTTTGTCCTATTCGGCAGTTCAACCTATCTATCCTTCTCGAACAAAGTTGGGCTAACGACGGGTCTGTCCGAAGTGGCGGGAAGCCTGATCCTCGCCCTGTATATTGTGGGATTGATTCAGAGCGGATTCAATGGAAGCGGTCTACCTGTAAGCTCAAGTGATGTCGACTATGTCTTCACCTCGCCCGTTCCGCCTCGGGATGTTTTCAGCGCCAAGGTTCTACTGAACTCTCTCACGACAATCCTTTTCGGTTTCCCTCCGATCCTGGTTCTATACCTGAGATTCTCATCATACTATCACACCGGAGCCCTGGTCGCCGTTCTTGCCGGCACCGTGACTCTCATGTTTTTCGTGATCGGCCTCCTCCTCAGCGCTGACATCACGCTCTCGCTGGGACGAGGCATCGGTGAGAGGAAGAAGCTGTTGAGGAACTTCTTCATCATTCTAGTCCTAGTCATCAGCCTTCTACCAATCACACTGCTTATCCCCGAAGTCCCAGGCACTGTTGCTGAAGCGGCTCGGATCTTGCCGAATGGGCTTGCGGCAACGATAAGCGTGGGACTTGTTAGCGGATCCCCGGGAACAATAAACTACCTTCTCGATCTGGCTCTCCTCTCAGCTTGGCTGGCCGGTTTCTTGATTCTAGGAATACGATTGTCGAGGGGCCATTTCTATGAAGTGCTTGAGGTCGCGGTGCCTGGCGTCGAAAAATTCGACAAGCCGGACCAGACGTCTCGACTCAATCCGCGAGGCCGTTCTCTATGGTCAGTGGTGAGAGCGAAGGAAAGGATTCTGATCGGCAGGACCCGAGAGGCGAGAGCCTTGTTCATCAACGCCATGTTCCTATCTGGATTCCTGATCATTTATGCACTATCAGGATCTTTCCAGTCTTCCCCAACCTCATTTCTCTTCATACTCTTCATCATCGGATCGTTCGGGTCCGGGACCGCGTCGCGGTGGATCGAGAAAGAACGCTTATGGATCCTGAAATCCTCGCCGGTCAGCATGAGGCGCTATGTGAAAGAAGTCTTCCGCGCCAGAATCGCGCCGCTACTATTCTACTTGGCACCAGTAACGATTGCGGTAGGCGTCCCCCTAGTCTTGAGCCAACTGGGCCAACCTTCTCTGCTGCTCGGGGTGGTTCTAGCGTTGCCCGGTGCGCTTGAGATCGCAGGAATCACAATGGCCGGCGGAATGTACTTCGCTTCAAAGTATGGTCAAAGCTCAAACGATGATATTCTATCTTCACAAGCCCAGGAACTCGCAGACATCAGAAGGTTCCTGTTTCAGACAGTCATCAATCTGATCATAGTTTCGCCAGTCATAGTACTAGTCCTAGTATCACAGAACTTGGCCACTTCTGTTGGATCCGACAGCCTGCCTGAACTGGCGGCAGGACTAGTTTTGGCGTCGATTGTTTTCACAGCCTTCTCGATCAATCTCCTGCTAAACAGGGCTGGAGACGCTGTTAGACGACGCGAAGATCTATAGCTCTAGATCTAATTCACGGAGATGATTGCAGCTAGACGAAGATCGCGACAAGTGCGATTAGGGCGCCGATTATGACGAGTATTCCTCCGAGGCCCCCGGCTAAGAATCCGAGTATGAGAATAACTATGTCCCAGGCCGCATTAGAGACTTGGCCTATTCCCGCTAGGGCGAGTAATCCAGCAAGAACGGCAATGATCAGCCCGACTATGGACCCTAACGATGGGATTCTGAATGCGAAGTCCGATAATCCCGTTAAGCCTACTCCGAGCTGAAGGACCGCTCCAAGAATCAACAATAGTCCTCCGACGAGGAACAGGACCCGTGCAAGTGTCCGAAGAGACTTTTTTGTAGACGTCAATCGTTGGCCCCGCCCGATTCCTCTGCGTTAGGTCAACATCATATTAGGCCTAGGTTACCGCAGACGATTTAGTCTATTGGACTGGCCAAATCTTCCATTAATTTTCCAAATGGGATTCGATCTTTGACTCTAGCTGGTGCTTGGGAACTGCTCCGATGATCCCGTCAACGGCCTCACCGTTTTTGAAGATAAGGAGTGTTGGAATACTCTGCACTTCGAACTCGTTTGATGTTAGGGGATTCTCGTCTACGTTGAGCTTGCCGAATGCGACTCGGCCAGCATATTCCTTGGCCAGCTGTTCTATGATTGGCGCGACCATTCGACACGGAGGGCACCAGACCGCCCAGAAATCCACTAACATTAGTGGGTGTTTCGAAATCTCTGAGGAGAAGCTGGCGTCTGAGAGAATTATTGGTTTTCCATCGTTCTTAGCGGCGGTTTGAAGCTGGGCTCGCGCCTTCTGCATCATTTCAACCAGTTTCTTTTCTCGTATTCCCTGAATTTCCATATCTTCGTTAGACGTTACCAATACTAATCCCTAAGAGTAGTCAGGACAGTAACAGAACGACTCGGCCACTCTTAAGCTCCTCGTCCTGGTGATGCTGTCTCGTTCTATTGGCTTGAACTCTCGTCCTAGGGAATTATTGTCATCTGGGTCTTTGCTTCGACCTTCGTGCCGACGAAACGGTCGCTCCATTTCTGGCTCATCTCACCATGCATACCGAGCCCGACTAGAACATCTAGGAGCAGCAGTATCCAAGAGATCTTGCTGACGTTCCGGATGAGGCTACTTCGGAAGTCTGGCGGTTTCCCGTCTAACCTCTCAACCCGGAGACCCATGATCTGTTTTCCGATTGTTCTCCCGTACATTCCTTCTGCAAGGAAAAAGTAGACGAACAGTACGAGACTGGACACTCCTCCAAACCATGCTCCTCCAAACCAGAACCCCCACCAACCTGCCCACCATGCCGGAAACGTCGAGGTCGTCGTGGGAAATCCAGAACCGATCAGGAAAGGAATCGCTACAATGGCTGCAATTATGGCCAGCGCGACTGAGACTATGACGGCGTCGATTATGAAAGCGATGAGTCTGCGGGCCCAGTGATTCTGGACGCTCTTATCGTGGGTCAGCAGTTCTAGTCCAGTGGCTGATTGAGCGCCAACCGTGCCCTTCAAAGACGCGCCGCATTTTGCACAAAACTCGGCTTCATCGCGAGACTCGCTTCCGCATTTCCAGCAATAGACCAATAGATATCCACGATAAGGTGCCGGGACTGTGGGATTAAGCTTACTCGATCAGTATGTCGTGCAAGACTGTTCAACAATTTTTGTCTTTCGAGCCGCTCGGCTGATTTAAGGACAAGTCCGCATTCCCAACAAATGGCCGGGAAGCTATGGGTATGAGATTGCTGGTCGTTTCAAACAGGCTGCCTTTCACGGCGGCTAGTGAGGATGGCGAGCTTGTTCTCCACGCGAGTCCCGGAGGACTGGTCTCTGGTCTGACATCTTACTTGAACGCGGCGAAGACGTCTGGCAATGAGTACCTTTGGATCGGTTGGCCGGGAATTGAGATCGACGACAAGTCTCGAGATAAGCTCAAGTCGAAGGCGGCTAAACAACACGCTCTCCCAGTGTTCATCGACGCCAGTACGATGGACAGGTTCTATCACGGATTCTGCAACAGTACGATTTGGCCGCTATTCCATTATTTTCCAAGTTTTGCGAAATTCCGTGAGGAGGACTGGAACGACTATGTTAAGGTCAACGAGATTTTCCGAGACTCGATAATCAAGGTCGCAGAGCCCGGAGATACCGTCTGGGTCCATGACTATCATCTAATGCTGTTACCGAGGCTCCTTAGAGAAAAGATTCCAGATCTGTCTATTGGATTCTTCTTGCACACTCCGTTTCCATCCTATGATGTCTTTCGAACCCTACCTACCAAGTGGCGAAAGCAAATCCTAGAAGGCATCCTCGGAGCCGACCTGATCGGATTCCACACGATAGACTACACTCAACACTTCCTACGATGCATCCTGCGCATTCTAGGAGTTGAGAACAACTTCGGCCAGCTAGTCGTCGACGATGAGAGAGCGGTTCGAGTTGATACGTTCCCGATGAGCGTCGACTTTCGACAGATCCGGGAGACAATCAAGACCAGCGTCGCGCAGAACGAAGCACGAATCCTCCGATCGACCCTCGGAAATTTGAAGACAGTATTGTCACTTGACAGGCTGGACTATACGAAAGGGATCAAGCATCGCCTCGAAGCATTCGCAACTTTTCTTAACCAGTATCCAGAATGGCAACGCCGGGTCGTCCTCCTACTCTCCGTCGTCCCATCCAGGATCGGATCAGAACACTATGAAGAGATGAAGGAGGAGATCGATAAGCTAGTCGGCAACATTAACGGGAAATTCGGAACAATTGACTGGACGCCTATCGTCTATCGATACCGGTTCCTCCCGTATAATGAACTGTTGGCCGTCTTCGCCGTAAGCGATGTCGCACTGGTGACACCTCTGAGAGATGGGATGAACCTGATCGCGAAAGAATATGTTGCGTCAAGAGCCGACCGGAAGGGGATACTGATTCTCAGCGAGATGGCTGGCGCTTCCAGAGAGCTGGGAGAAGCATTGATCATAAACCCGAATGACCAGTCCGAGATCGTTGAAGCTCTCAAGACAGCTCTGGACATGCCTGAGGAAGAGCAGATCCGTCGTAACCAGGTAATGCAGACTAGACTCGAGCACTATGACGTTATCCGCTGGGGACAAGAATTTGTCAGCGAGCTCGGATCAGTAAAACAACAACAGAAACAGTTCAACGCCCGACTAATGGATAAGTCGACCAAGGAGAGGCTGATCAAGGACTACGCTGAGTCTGAACGTAGAATTCTCTTCCTAGACTATGATGGAACACTCTCGCCGTTCAAAGAACGACCTGACACTGCCATCCCTGGTGCGATACTCCTCGGAATCCTCAACACTCTCGCAGAAGATTTCCGGAACGACCTAGTCATCATCAGCGGCCGCCAGAAGAGTCTTCTCGAGAAATGGTTCAGCGGTCTTACTATCGGACTGATTGCTGAGCACGGGGCGTGGATCAAGGAGAAGAACAAGGATTGGGTCCCCGCCATCAAGGTGGAGAGCAACTGGAAGGAGAAGGTGCTGCCGATTATGAGAAGCCACGAAGACAGGCTTCCTGGCTCATTCACCGAAGAGAAGGAGTTCTCGCTCGTGTGGAACTTTCGCTCGGCCGATCCCGAACTTGCTTCCGTACGCTCGAAGGAGCTGGCTGACGAACTATCCTATTTCTCGGAGAACACGGATCTGCAGGTCCTTCAGGCGAGCAAGTCTATCGAAGTTAGGAACATTGGTATCGATAAGGGAACAGCGGCTAAGCTTCTTCTCGCTGAGAAGGCGTTCGACTTTGTTCTCGCAGTGGGTGATGATCAGGCGGATGAGGATCTCTTCAAAGTACTGCCCGACAAGTCCTACTCGATCAAAGTCGGACTGTCAAAGTCGTATGCTAACTATAACTTGAAGAATCATCGAGAAGTTGTCCAGCTCCTAACGGAGCTTACAAAAACAACGAAAGCGTAACGGATCATCTGGCTCAGAACCAAGCTTAACGGCTCGTTATCCTCTTCGATATTGCTTTGGCATATCGTACGAATCCACTCTTCCGCCGCGCATCTTCAAGATGCACGCTTGCTGTTATCAGTCCCATGTGAGTGTAGGCCTGCGGAAAGTTGCCCAACGCTTCGCCCGTGACGGGATCAATCTCTTCCGAGTACAGTCCCAGATGATTACTCCGTTTCGTCAGTTGGTTCAAGAGTCCTTCAGCCTCGCGCAGCTTTCCGAGCCTTGTTAGACAGTCGACCAGCCAGAAGCTGCAGACGGTGAAGGTGCCCTCTTTTCCTAGCTGGCCATCGTCTATCTTGTATCTGTAAACCAGATCGTCTTCGGACAGTTCTTCCCGAATCTTCTGGATAGTGGAGGTCATCTTGGAGTCTTTTGCCGGGAGAAATCCGACGAGAGGCATGAGAAGGTTCGCGGCGTCCAAGTCCTCTTCTCCGAAGACCATTGTGAAGGCTTTCTTTTTTTCGGACCATCCCTCGGAGAGGATCTGGTTCTTGATCTTCTTCTTAACGGGCTCCCATCTCTGCCAGTCTTCGTCATAGCCGAATTCCCGGGCCATCTTGATCGCCCGGTCGAGGGCTACGTAGCACCACATTGTGGACTCTACAAGCGTTTTCGGCTGACGGATTTCCCAGATTCCGCTGTCGGGACTCTGCCATTCTTTCATAGCCTGGTCTGCGGAATATCTCACGAGATGCTCGTAGACCGGCCCCGTTGTCCATCCCAGTGTGTGGAGGAAGTAGACGTAGTCGGCTAGAATTCCGTAAACGTCCAGTTGTAGCTGTTTCGAGGCCGCGTTGCCGATCCGGACAGGGCTGGAACGCCGATATCCTTCAAGATGGTCAAGAGTCGTTTCAGGTATTTCCCTCTCTCCCCCGATGCCCATCATTATCTGCAATTTCTCCTTAGAGTGCCTCCGAAGATTGATGAGCCATCTCGCATAGTCCAATGCCTCTCTGCTGGCACCGGCCTCGCTCAATGCCCAGACCGAGAGAGCATTGTCTCTTATCCAAGAATACCGATAATCCCAGTTCCTCAATGTGCCAACACTCTCTGGCAGTGAGGTCGTGATTGCCGCAACCATCGCGCCGGTTGGCGCGTACTGGAGCAGTTTGAGTACTAGGCAGGATCTGACGACCTGCGGCCTGAAGGGTCCATCATACTTTACGTGTCCCACCCAGCGCTTCCAGTAGCCTAGTGTCTTCGCCAGCTTCCGGCCGCTCTCATTTTTGGCCAGGGAAGCCACGTGGTCTTTTCCCCATCTGAGAACGAAGACAGTCTTCTCTCCCTTCGAGAGATGGAACTCTCCTGTGGCATCATCTTCTGAAACGTTGAAGCCTACTGGCGACACCAGGCTTACTTCTTGCCCGTTATTCTTAGCCACACAGCCGTCCCGGGCGTTTGAGAGGATTGTTCTCCCCCTAGCATAGTCGAGTCTTGGCTGAAAGAATATTCTCAGACTAGGGTTACCGTCAACACCTTCTACCATGCGATGGAGTTCCTGGAAATCCTTGAGTTTCCCGGCCTCCATGAAACATGGCATGAAGTCTGTGACCTTGGCTCGTCCGTCTGAAGATTCGAAAAATGTTGAGAGTACGTTCGTCTCGCCCTCGTAGTACTGTTTTGTCGAGAATTTTCCAGTTGGTGAGACCTGGAACTTTCCCCCTTTTCGAGCGTCTAGGATTGCTGCAAAGATGCTGGGAGAGTCGAACCTTGGGGCACACTGCCAGTCGATAGATCCGTCTAGTCCAACGAGAGCGGCGGTGTGCATATCGCCGATTACTCCGTAATCGCTGATGGGTTTGTATTCCGCTGTGGTCTTGCTTCCATCAGACAAGGACGAACCTTCCCAGAGTCTCCGCCCTTCGAGGTCAGCTGCTTGAAAAGCGCTTCGGGACACATTATATCGCAGAATAGGTTGTCGAGGTCCAGAAGACGGAGGCCCCATGATAGGATCCTTGGAAGGGACCCAGAAACGGAAACGGTTGCTATCGATTGGGTGTTAGGTTGCTCGATTGGACGCGGGAGTAGAGAAATACTAGCCAGAGGCGTGATGCTTGTTTTCTTCGGTACGCGAATCCTGAGTCGCTAAGGGTTCTGTCGACATGTTTCAGAGGATGAAGATAGAACATTATGTTGCCTCCTCTTCGCTGGAAGTAGTTCACGATTCTCACTCCGAGTCTAAAGGGGAGTTTTGCAATTCCATCGTCGCGAGGAACTATGAAACCGACCATTGCTCTACTGGCTCCAATTGCATTCTTCAACAATGGCGACCAGTCTGAGTAGCAGCAGAGAACCTTGTCCATGATGACAATATCCGAAACCGGAAGTTCGGCTTTGGCCGCGTTTCCGACCTGGAACTTTGCCCTGTCAGCGAACCCGTTCGCCGCTGCGAGATCGTTTGCGGAGTCGATCATTCTTGATGAGAGGTCGAATCCGATTGCTGTCTCTGCTCCTTCTTTCAGGAGCTCTATCGAGAATCCTCCCGTACCGCATCCTAGGTCAGCCACTGACCTTCCCAAGACACCCTCTTGCATTATGAAGTCTAGAAGGAGCTTGCTGCTTCGTGATAGGCCTGATCGTTTGTAACGGTGGCAGAAGTCGCAGGCGTCCTCGTCAAACTCTTTTCCAATCTTGTCAGTCTCATGGAGATCCCTCTCTTTTAGAGGCGATTTCTGCGAGCTGCTAGTCATTACTGTTGGAAGTGAATATTAACCGCCAGATATTCTTGTGGATTGAGTGTGTGAATAGTGAATTATCGTAGGCTCGGCAGTTCCGGGCTCAAACTAAGCGAACTCTCGCTAGGTGCCTGGGTCACGTATGGAGGACAAGTCGGTGAGGAGGTCGCGGTAAAGTGCATGTCCAGAGCATACGATGCTGGAGTGAACTTCTTCGACAATGCTGAGGCCTACGCTCATGGTAATGCTGAGACCGTGATGGGCAACGTGATCAAACAACTAGGGTGGAAGAGGGAGAGCTTAGTAGTTTCGAGCAAAGTGTTTTGGGGCGGAGACGGCCCCAACGATAAGGGACTGTCGAAGAAGCACATCTACGAAGCGTGCCGAAACTCTCTGAAGAGACTTCAATTGTCCTATCTCGATCTATTCTTCTGTCATCGCCCTGATCCTAATACTCCGATCGAGGAGACGGTCCGCGCAATGGATGATCTAGTCCATCAAGGACTGATCCTTTACTGGGGAACTTCGGAGTGGAGCGCTACCGATATCATGCGCGCTCATGGTATCGCACGAGAGCTCGGCATGACTCCTCCGACGATGGAACAGCCACAGTACAACATGCTTCATCGCGACCGTGTCGAGGCCGAATATGCCCCGCTGTACCGGGAAATTGGCCTCGGGACTACAATCTGGAGCCCTCTAGCGTCAGGCCTTTTGACCGGCAAGTACAACAAGGCATTCCCCTCGGGCACGCGCGCTTCGCTGCCCGGTTATGAGTGGTTGAAGGATAATCTGATCACGCCTGAGAAGATTGCGAAAGTAAAACAGCTTGAACCTATCGCGAACGACGTCGGTTGCAGCATGGCTCAACTCGGCTTGGCTTGGTGCCTCAAGAATCCCGACGTCAGTACCGTCATGACGGGAGCCAGTCGTCCAGAACAGGTTGTCGAGAATATGAAGGCTGTTGACTTCGTAGACAAGCTCGACTCCGAAATGATGCAACGAATAGAAGGAGTATTAGGCAACAAACCTGGCCAAGACCGCGAATAGTCAAGGCCCGAACTTCCTAGGCAGCTCTCCAGCTAGGAGTTCAACGGTGTATTCCGGCATGTTTATACCTATACACGTGGATATACGGACTGATGCGAATCTCGGGCCATCGAAGCCTCTTTTTCCTCACAGCGCTCTTCATATCAGGGATAATGTTAGGGGTAGCGGTCTATGCTGCTTGGACCCAGACTCACACGATCAGCATTAACGGGTCAACCCCGGTCGTGCCCTCTTATGCTACCAACCCCTCCTTCGCTCTGACGGCCTTGGTGACAAATGGTGTCGCCCAGGCCTCGACCGGCTTCCAGACAGGATCCGCAGGCACTGGCACTATAGCTTTCACAAATACAACGACGAATGTCAACAGTATGACTCTCGTGCTTATTCCCGCACCGGGAAGCTTCACGTGTCCAACCACGGTGCCAACTCAATCTCAATCCGCTCCAGTCATGACCGGAGGCCCAACCGGAAGCCCCTCCGTCTCGTTCAACCTGCCAGCCGGCACAGCCTATACGTACTGCCTCTACTACAGCTCAGGTCCCACCACGCCAACAGGGAATATCAAGGTCATCTACACTGGCACCAGTCCATAGTTAGAACCCGATAAGCTTCCCTGAGCCTCGACTAGAGACACTGTTACTAGATTCGCAACGCACTGGTTAAGCATGGAATTTGACCGGCCGAGACCGCGTTATCAAATGGGTTCTAAAAATGAATGCTAAGAAGAAATCCAAGCCAAAGACCCGCTCTAAATCGAAGACACATACCAAGACCCGAACCACTACTCACGCTAGAAACAAGCAACATACAACTTCTCTAACCGTCTCGGAACCGATTACCAGTCCAAGCCTCACTATCAATACTGCTGTGAAGAGTTGTCAGGAAGTTGAGGTAGGCGATATCGGCGGATTCGGCAGCCCTGATGAGCTAGAGGAACACGAGAAACGTTGCAGCGAGCCGGCAACAGAGTTCTGCAGCAACTGTGGCAGGACATTCTGCCACAGCCACTACGACCTCATTCACCGTGACCACGATCGACCTTCGAGCCACTCTGCAAATAATCTCCCAAGTTCGAATCTAGCCTAACATAGACAAGGGGAATATTCTGTCCCCTCCCTATTTCTTAGAATACAGCTCACGTAGGGTTCTGACTGAGTCCAGCTCTCAGTGGGCGGGACGTGCTCAGACTGACTCCTGGTGATGCCCAGTTTTCAGCGAACCGGAAGACCACGCGTCTGTACGTCACATGGATGACCAAGATGAGAGCCCGTGAATCCAGCTAACCCGAAGCATTTCGTGATCCTTTCCAACCCTTTGTTTCGATCGATCATTCATCGCATCTTCGTTCAACATGCGGAGAGTGACCTTCAGGAATGCTCCAAAATGCCCGATCGCCCCTTTGAAGGCGAGGTTAGCTTCTCCGTTTGGTCCATCCCCGCTCGTTACAATCACGTTTTGAACCCGTCAGAGAACGCTGTCCCAGTAATCTTAGAGGGACAGAGGAGCCCTTGGCTTCCAAACCAGTAATGCTGCTCGGCAACATAGCCAGCATAGTGCTCACTATCGCCGGAATTCTACAGGCAGTATCATGGACAATAGCAGGAGCGACAATTCTCGCAATACTCTCGATCACCACACTAGCCCCCACGAAACTAGGGTCTGGAACGGCCGCCAGTCACTCCACCACAAAGAAGAACCATTCCACAACGACAGACACTAAGACGAGCCGAGAAAGGCCGCAGGAGAAACAGACATCTCGTTCACACCAGACGTCCACAAAACCAGAACAGAGGCAAGCTCCAAGGGACGAGCTTGCGCGGGCAGCACCACAAACACGGCCGGATTTTCAGAAAGCAATGGCGCCCAAAATTATTCCTCCAAAAACAATTCCCGCCAGTGTCAGCCCAGCGAAACCGAGCCCGAGCAAAACCAGCAGTGTAAAAATGGAGACGCTAAGACCAGTGCCAGTTGGAACAGGCGCGACGGTTATCGGCCTGAGCAAACCCTTACCGCTGAGAATAGATCCCAATACCAGAATCATCGCCAAGGGCGACTATGCAACATACGACGTGGAACTGAACCAGCGCGCAGAAGTAACATGTGAAGTGACTGCCACTGCGCCCGTCAACGTTTACCTGATGGACAAGGACAATCTGGACAGCCTCGACCTTGGCGAAGAGTTCTGGAGCGAGACTGGAGAAGAGGGCGTGCAGAAGGCCACTTTACACTTCATCGCACCTCAGAATGGCAAGTGGTTCCTGGTCGTGGAAAACGCAGACAACAAGGAAGTGTCTGCGACAGCAAATATCCGAAAATCCCCTGCTAAGACTCCGGCCTCCACTTAGGCTCTTTCCACAAGTTTCTGTATCAATCTATACCCTAGGCTGTCCGTATCAATCGAACAGAAGACGGGCGACTCTCTGTCCGCGCAAGGGCTAAATCCCCCAAAAAACCGGGCCAACCCACTTTGTCATACTCAATTGTCCGGACTTCAAAGTCACGATCCTCCGGTGTGACTCTGACGAAATTAGGATTGATGATGGTCATTGTCGCGCTTATGCTGGTGCCCGCTCCGTCCCACTTCGCTTCTTCATCTATTAATTCATCACTCGCCTCACAGATTCCCACGGCAACCTCCATCACAACAACAGCGCTGACAATCGCTGACTTCAATGTCTCCGCGACCCCGAACTCCGTAACGCTCGCTGAGGGATCGACGACGACCTCCACGATCAGGCTAACGAGCCTATCAGGATTCGCAGGACAAGTTTACCTCACTTCGTCATCATTTTTCGGTACAATAGCGAGTCTTGACAATACCAACATAACGCTCACATCTGGAGGAACGGCCAGCGCGACTCTGACAATTACTGTTCCCAACAGAGCATTTTTCACCGACGACTCGGTAGTTGTAGAAGCGAATGGTGGTTGCGCCTTAAGCCACACCGCCTACATTGATGTGAAAATTACAAAACCCGACTTTACGATCTCGGCGTCAAAGATACAAACAACAATCTCGCCCGGCGGTTCGGACACGGCTACAATTAGTGTAACTAGCACTTCCTCGTTCACGGGTCTTGTAATTCTCACTCCTTCCCCAGACAGCCCTGTACTTGCGGGACTCAACGCCAGCAGTGTCGAGCTTTCCTCAGGAGGAACTCGATTCGCAAGTCTGAGCATCTACGTACCCGCGGGGGCAAAAGGCGGCAACTATACCGTGTCGGCAGATGGAGAGACTTCTGACTTTTCGTTATTCCACTCAGCAGACATCACGGTCGTGGTGCCTGGACCGCACGGGCCAGGTTTCTCGCTCGTCTCGAACCATGACCTAACGGTCATTGCTGGAGGAGCCTCTAATAGCTCAACGATCACGATAACGGCTTCCGGCGGTTTCGCAGACTGGGTCGACCTTTCATTATATTCCCCGACTCCAGGCATTGTTCCAATTCTGGCTCCGCTCAGCGTCAACATCCCACCGTCGGGCACTTCTACATTGACGGTCAGCGCTCCCATAGGAACCCGAGAGGGGGTCTACGTGGTTGGAATAGCCGGCAACAGCGGCTCGCTAACTAACTCCACCTACTTCCTCGTCGAAGTTGAAGCACCAGACTTCTTTGTATCCCCCAGCCCGTCCTATTTGATCATGCAAGCAGGCCAAACATGCACGTCTACTCTGACTGTTGCCGGCATTGACGGATTTAGCGGCCCAGTCGATCTAACAGCAACTCCTTCAGCGGGTCTAACGGCGACTCTGAGCCCCTCTAGTGTCTCTGTACCATCATCTCCGACTTCCATCCTGACAGTCAAGGCGTCTACGACCGTAAATCCGGGCTTCTACAATGTAAAGATCATCGGAAAGAGCAATTCTCTTGACATAAACGAGACGACAGAAGTTGATGTTGCCGTCATAGGTCCCGAGTTCCATCTATCCGCCAACCCCACCTCTCTCACAATAT
>Ga0070732_10000681_pt1 | contig 20304 bp, 15 predicted proteins | sample Coa_R1_5_FD_66449 | JGI IMG/M metagenome (GOLD analysis project Ga0070732, IMG submission 66449) | Surface soil microbial communities from Centralia Pennsylvania, which are recovering from an underground coalmine fire - Coalmine... | ecosystem: Environmental > Terrestrial > Soil > Unclassified ... | reverse complement strand
GAATTGGCATGGCCGGACCCGCAACTTGCGAACGCGACGCAGCCACGGCGGGCGTTGGCGCTGACTTTATCGGTTGACCCAAAGCCATGTGCACCCAGTCATCCAAATGACGATAAGCCGGAAATTGACGGTCGCGAATCGGCGGCGCGGACGCATCGCCGTGCGCGGTTATGGCCTTCGCCAACAAAATGCTGGCGTCGGGTTGCTGGCGATTGATAAACGAAGTCGCGGCGGCTGCGTTGGCGAGCGTCGCCCGCTGGCCCAAGGCGCTGTTCGAGTAGGTTCGCGACAGTTTGAATGATCCGCCGTGTCCAGTTGCATGGCAGGTGGCGCATACGTTCATCAGGATGGGCTGTACCTTGCTCACGAACAGAGATAGCGATTCCGGTGTAATGTCCACCTCGCCCGGTTCCATCGGGGCCGGTTCCGGAAGGTTGACCGGCGCTGCCGGCGTTGGAATCGCCGGAAGCTGTTTCAAATCATCGCGAAGTCGGGCTAAGTCCTTATCCTTTGGTCGCAGGTTTGCCGCGGCCTCGGCTTCGGCCAGCGCCTGCGGCCGCAAGCCATAGGTCAAGCACCAACGAGCCAGGCGGTAACGTTCATCGGCATCGCGCAGGTTCGCGCGCTTTTTCAGCAATTCGTACGCTGTCTTGTGGTCGGCCACCAACGCCATGGAATCGGTTGCCGGAATCCAGGTTTCGCCGCTGCTACGCCGAATCCGAAAGCGATTGCCCACGCGGTCAATATCGCCTTCCAGAATGCGCTCCTGATCCAGCACCAGCACCTTGCCGGAGGCAGGCTCCGCAGCGCATACATGGCCGAGGCCGAGGAACAGGCCGAGGCAGATGAGAAGCTTTTTCATGGCGGCGGAAGAATAGCGTGCGCCGCGGTGGTGTCAAGCGAAAAATCTTTCAAGCCGGCAGGCGAGTCTTCGAGCCTGCCGGGTCACGCCTTGATAATATCCCGGACTGACATGCCGCTCGGGATCATCGGCAGCACGTGCTCCTGATAGGGCACGAGCACATCGAGCACATACGGCCCCGGACTCTCAATCATTTCGACCAGCGCATCGTCGAACTTTGCCTTGTCGGAGATATGTCGGGCGCCGACCTTGAAGCCGCTTGCCATGGTCACGAAATCGGGGTAGGGCGCTTCCTCGGGTCCAGCGCCGAGATAGGTGTGGCCTCGATTTCCCTGGAAAAAGCGATCTTCCCACTGCACCACCATGCCCAGGTGCTGATTGTTCAGCAGCAGCACCTTCACCGGAAGATTCTCCGTGTAAGCGCAGGCAAGTTCTTGGATGTTCATCAAGAAGCTGCCATCGCCGTCGATGTCTACAACTAATTTCGACGGGTGGGCCGCTTGAGCGCCCAGGGCCGCTGGCAAGCCGAAACCCATCGACCCCAGGCCGCCGCTCGTGATCCAGTGCCGCGGTTGGTTGAAATGGAAGTACTGAGCCGCCCACATCTGGTGCTGACCGACGCCGGTGGTGACGATGGTGTCATCGAGTTGCCCGCGTTCGTTCAGAATCTGCCACAGGCGCTGAATGGCATATTGGGGCAGAATGGCATCGTCGCGATCCTGGAATTGCATCGGCTCCGCTGCGCGCCATTCGTCGATCTGCTCGAACCATTCGGGATAGCGGCCGCCGGCCACGAGGTCGGCATTCGCTTCTTCCTTGAGCATCTGGTTCAGATCGGCCAGGGCGTCCTTGAGGTCGCCCCAAAGCGGAAGCTGGGCCGGCTTGTTCTTGTTCAATTCCGAAGGATCGATGTCGATGTGCACGATCTTGCCGTGCTTGGCGAACTCGCTGAGCTTGCCGGTGACCCGGTCATCGAAGCGCACGCCAAAGGCGAGCAGAAGATCGGCTTCGTTGATCGCGTAGTTGGAGTACACGGTGCCGTGCATGCCGAGCATTTGCAGGCAGAGGTAATGCTCCGACGGAAAGCTGCCGAGGCCGTGGACGGTGAGCGCCACGGGAATGCTGGTGCACGTGGCAAATTCGCGCAACTGCTGGAAGGCGCCGGAGAGCACGATGCCGCCGCCGCCGTAGATGATCGGCTTGCGGCTGTTGCGAATCAATTCGATCACGCGCTGCAATTCTTCGCGCGGGATGCGCCGATACGGCTTGTAGCCGGGCAAGTTCATCGGCGTATCCCATTCAGGGACGATCTGCCGCGTCTGCACGTCTTTCGGCACATCCACGATGACCGGACCCGGCCGGCCGGTGGTGGCTATGTAGAACGCTTCTTTGAAGACGCGCGGCAGATCTTCCGTTCGTTGCACGAGATAATGGTGCTTGGTGACGGCGCGGCAAACTTCGACAATCGGCGTTTCTTGGAACGCATCGGTGCCGATAACCGGCGTGCTCACCTGCCCCGTGATCGCGATGATGGGTGTGGAGTCCATCTTGGCGTCGGCGAGGCAGGTGACAAAGTTGGTGGCTCCCGGCCCGCTGGTGGCCACGCAGACACCGACCTTCCCCGTGCTGCGGGCGTATCCTTCAGCCATGAAGCCGCCGCCTTGCTCGTGCCGGGGCAAGATGGTGCGCAGCCGCTCGGCATAGCGGGTAAGCGCCTGGTGAATGGGCATACTGGCGCCGCCGGGGTAGGCAAAGACCGTGTCCACACCCTGCCGCACGAGACATTCCACCAGGATATCGGCGCCACTCATCAACTTAGGCATAGCTGCATAACTCCACAGAAGACCACCAGTTATAGTATAGCTTGGTTTTCACAGGTCCTATAGGGCCTATAAGACCTCTAGCCATCGGGTTAAATAATGCTCGCCGCGGCCGAACCGGCCTTTTTGGAAATGAGAGCCGGCCAGTAGGCGAAAAGTTCGCGCACGGCGGGCCTGCCGGTAGTATAGCCGGTGATGCCGGGTGGACCGCTCGTCACGAGAGGCGCGAATTCCTTGGAAAAGCGTTCCAGAATTGCCTTGTGTGGATCGCGCGCACTGACGCGCAGCACCACTTCGGGGGGATCGGCAGCCGGAAACACACCGGGCACGCAATCGCCGGCGCCGAGGCATTCCACGAGCGATTGTGCGGGCGCGCAGCCGATCAAGTGAAGTCGCTCTAACAGGATCTCGCCGCAGAGGCGGGCCTTCTTTACCGCATGGGGACCGGCGACTACGAGCGTCCCGGCAGCAGCAAAACCATCGCGATAAGCAATCGAAACCTTGTAGGAATCCGTTGCCGGCTTGCCCCGCGCGCCTTCCACGAATACCGAGTCGGGGCTATCTCCACGTAATCGAACGGAAGTGAAGTCTGCTACCACGTCGGGTGTCAGATAAGCGGTCGGATCGCCAACTTCATAGAGGAGCTGCTCGGCAATCGTCTCGCGATTCACCGCGCCGCCCGAGCCTTCGGGCTTGGTAATGCGAAAGGCGCCGGAAGGCTCGATCTCCGCAATTGGATAACCGACGTTGGCGAAATCCTTCACTTCCTCCCACTGACACCATAAACCGCCCGTCGCTTGAGCGCCACACTCGATGAGATGCCCAGCCACTGTGCCCGCCGAGAGCCGATTCCAATCGTCCCACTTCCAGCCGAATTCGTGCACCGCTGGGGCAAGTGTGAGCGACGCGTCCGCCACGCGGCCGGTGATGACCAAGCTGGCCCCCTTCTGCAAAGCCAAAACAATCGGCCCGGCCCCGAGATAGGCATTCGCACTAACGACCTTCTCGCGAATCTTCGACAGCGGTTCGCCGGTGTCGAGATGCGAGAGCAGATTACCTTCGGAAATGAGCCGATCCAGATTCGGCAGCAAATCGTCGCCAGTGACGATGCCGATCTTATGGTCCTTCAACCCGGCGCGATCCAGGATGGCCCGAGCCTTAGCGGCGCAGCTTTGCGGATTCATACCGCCCGCGTTCGTGATGACCTTCAGTTTCGGCTGCTTTTGCCATAGGGGAACGAGCCGTTCGAGCACGTCAAGAAAGTCGCCGGCAAAGCCCGCTTCCGGCTTGCGCTGCTTTTGCAGCGCGAGGATCGACATGGTGAGTTCGGCCAGGTATTCGAGCGTGAGATAATCGAGCCGGCCCTGCTCGGTGAGGCGAATCGGGGCATCGAGGTTGTCGCCCCAAAAGCCGCAGCCATTGCCAATGCGAATAGAACCCATGAGCTTATTTAAGCAATTGAACAGAAGAAAACGAAGAAACAAAGCGTGGCGGTAAAAGTTGCAGAAAGCGCTGGCTGGGGCAAACTCGCACTCACGGCCCGATGCGCCGCGTTTCAGATTTTGCCAATTTCCGGCCGCGCCGCGAGTCTGTTGACGTGGTTTTCCCACGGCCAGACGCGCCGCGTTTCAGATTTCACGAAAACAATGAATAACCCCGTGAAATTCGGCGCAAACTATGAAACGCGGCGCACTGTTTCTGGACTAATGTACAAACGTATCGTATAGTAGTGTGGGAACCGTTCGCGTGGCATCGGAACAAGCAAAAACGGTGGGCTACTTGTTCGTAGACGACGCTGCTAGCGTCGTTCTGGCGGGACGACGCTAGCAGCCTCGTCTACGACAGGATGAGTTGGGCGATGGCCACCTTAATTCCATTCCTTTTTTCTTCGTTTCCTCTGTTTGCTTCTGCTCCATTTCACTCCGTTGCCAGCGCCAGCGCGACCTGGCAGCCGCGGGCGAACTCAGCTAGATCAACGAACTCCTGCGTCGTGTGAATCTCATTCTGTCCGGCGCCGAGTGTCACCGTGGGAATGCCGTGGCGCACCAGCCAGTTGGCGTCCAACCCCCCATTGGCGATGCGGGAAACCGATTCCCAGCCCAGGCGGGCAATCGCTTTTTGGGCGTGCTGGTATGCTGCCTCCGATTCGCTCAAATGAAACGGGTAATAATCGAGCTTCGATTCGAATTGCACCTTGCCCGTTGCGCCTTGATCGTCTTTGACTTGCATTGCGGCTCTCTCGAAGGCGGCGCGATATGCGGCGGTGATTGCTGATGCGAAGGCCAGGTCATGGCTGCGCGATTCGCCGTGAATACGAACGAAATCGGTGACGACGTTCGTTGCCTGGCCGGCGGATTGGCCCTGCTGATCTCCCACTTTGCCGACATTGCTGGTGCCTTGCTTATTGCCTTGAATGACTTTGCCAAACCAGCCGCCGCGATAGACATCGGTCAATGCGAGGGCTGCGATCATCGTGGCCGAGATGCCCTTCTCCGGATGGACGCCGGCATGCGAAGCTTTGCCGGTAATTTCCGCCTGCCAGCGCTCCGCCCCCACTGCGCCAATGCAGATTTCCGTGGCCGACTTGCCGTCGAAGTTGAAGCCCATGACGGCACCATGCAAATCCTTCGGATCAACATGCTTCGCTCCGTAGAGCCCGCTCTCTTCGCGCACAGTGAACAGCAATGTGAGTGGCGGCTGCGGCAGCTTGCGCTCGATCAACGTTGCGGCCAGTGTCACCAGTACAGCGCAGCCGGTACGATTGTCGCCGCCCAAGGCCGTGTGGCCTTCGGGCACAATCCGGTCGTTTTTCCGAACCGGCTTCGCACCGGCGCAAAGCGGCACGGTATCGAGATGCGTCATGAACAACAACCGTGGCCCAGGCCGCGTGCTCGGCAGATCGACAATCAGGTTGCCGGTCTGTGTCGGCACCGGAATGCGCTGGTTGGCGCTATCGAAGCGAATAGCCGAACGCGGCACGCCCGCTTCCGTCAATGCCGCCATGACTTCGTGGGCAATGGCTTGCTCTTGGCCAGTGATGCCTTCGATGGCCAAGAAGCGCATGAGGCGCGCGATGGCTTTTTCGCTATCGATGGTGAGATTCAGGTGGGTCATTTTGGTGGTTGTGCCGGCGGTGGTGGTAATTTAACCGGGAAATCATCTGGCGGTTTGGACGTCTCATCCAATGCTGGCTCGATTCCAGTGACAATTGCGCGGGGCTCCGCTGGGTCAAGAACCAAGGGCTGATCGGTTTTACAAACACTTTTATTTCCGGCGCGGTCAATGGCCTTAATTTGAAAATAGACGCGCAGCGGCGCATCCTTGGGGAAGTACCACACGTACTCGCCTCTGTTTGCGTGCGCGTCAATAATCACTTTCCACGGGCCATCCCGCGATTCGGAGTAATAGAGCGAAATCGGCTCAGGGCCAAAATTTTTGTCTGTCGCCGACCAGCGGAACATGACTTTCCCACCTTTTGCATCCATCCCAAGAATTGGCTGAAACAGCTGGACTTGCGGCGGGACAGTATCGATTTCGACCCATCGCTGGGGATAATCTCCGGCTTGTGGCGATTTGGGATTGATTTTGGCGCCGCTAGTGGCAATCACCGTGAGACCATATCGGCCATCCTCCTGGGCTTGAAAGATGACATCGCCCCTGTCCAATTTATTGTAACCTTCCTCGCGCCATTGCTTGCCATCCCGAGTTGACCACAGATCGACTCGAGAAACTCCGGATCGCCCCACCTCGTTGCACTGATACTTGATGCGAATGCGCTTATTGTTGCTGTAATATACGGGCACATTGGGGATCTCGACGTTAGGCGCTTTGGGCGCCAATTTCGGCTCTTCGGATTCCGGCTCTCGCGACTTCGCATGGCCCCAGATCAATACACCAAATGCCAAAACTAAGCATGCGCCGCCCATGAATCTGCATCGGATCATCGCCAGACTCCTTCCGCGGTTTTGGAATTGCTACGTCGCTCGCCGGTATTGGGCCTCATCCTACCAGCGCGTTGTTTCGTAAAGCAAGAACAACCGTCATTCTGCCATGTCTGTGAGCTAGAAATCTTGTACTATGCCAACAATTCGACTGGCCAAGGTTAGCGAGAGAACCAATATGCGAACGCGCCGAAACCCTCGCGGTGTCCAATGCCTGATCTCCGTTTTGATCCTCTTCGCAGTTGGTGGCTCAAATCGGAAAGCATCGGCCGACGACGCGCCCCCCAACATCGTCCTCATCGTCTCCGATGACCAGGGTTGGACCGATTACGGCTTCATGCAGCATCCGCACATTCAGACTCCGAACCTCGACAAGCTGGCATCGCAGAGCCTGGTCTTTCGCCGGGGCTACGTGCCGTCGCCGCTTTGCTGCCCGAGCCTGGCGTCGATCATCACCGGGCTCTATCCGCACCAGCACAGGATCACCAGCAACGACCCGCCGATTCCGACCGGCATGAAGCAGGCAGAGTTCGAGAAGTCGGCTGCGTTCCGCGATGGCCGCGAGATCATGAACCGGCACATGGAAGCCGTGCCCACCCTGCCGCGGCTGCTGGCCGAGCGCGGCTACCTGAGCCTGCAAACCGGCAAGTGGTGGCAGGGCTCGTACCAGCGCGGCGGCTTCACGCACGGCATGACGACGGGCCTGCGCCACGGCGACGACGGCCTGATCATTGGCCGCAAGACCATGCAGCCGATTTACGACTTCATTCAAACCTCCCAGAAGGAAAAGAAACCGTTCTTCCTCTGGTACGCCCCGATGATGCCGCACGAGCCGCACAATCCGCCCGAGCGAATTCTGAACAAGTACAAGGATAAGACGTCGTCGCTCTTCGAGGCGCGCTACTGGGGCATGGTGGAATGGTTCGACGAAACCTGCGGCGAATTGCTCAAATACCTCGACGATCAGAAGCTGGCCGACAACACCATCGTGTTCTTTGAGACCGACAACGGCTGGATTCAGAACCCCACGGGCACCGGCTCGGTGCGCTCGAAGCGCGAGCCATACGAGGGCGGCGTGCGCACGCCGATCCTCCTGCGCTGGCCCGCAAAGGTGAAGCCGCAGGAATGCGAAGACTTCGCGATGTCCATCGACATTGCCCCCACGATTCTAACGGCACTGGGAATGCAACCGACCAAGGAAATGCAAGGCCTCAACCTGCTCGATGAAGCGGCTCGCAAGAAGCGGAAGACGATCTTTGGTGAATGCTTCACGCACAATGCCGTGGATCTGAATGAGCCCGCGAAGAATCTGCAATACCGCTGGGTCATCGACGAGCGCTGGAAGCTGATTGTGCCGAAGGACGAGGGCGCGAAGAAGAAAGCGGAGCTTTATGACATCGTGGCCGATCCGTATGAGAAGAAGGACTTGATCCTGGATGCGCCGGAGCGAGCGGAAGCGCTGCGGCGGAAATTGGATGCGTGGTGGAAGCCGTGAATTCGTGAGTAATGAATGCTGAGCGGTGAGCAATAGGTGATAGGCGAGCAATGACGTTATCATGGAACGGCGCAATCGTCCTGTCACATAGCTTGCCGCCTTTCGTCAGCTTCCAGCCGGCGGAGCTGCTTTCTCCCCGCCCATTCGTCGCGTCAGATCGCCGAAAGCATCGATCCGCCGGTCGCGCCAGAAGGGCCAGTTGCGGCGGACGTCTTCGATGCGGTTCCGGTCGCATTCGACAATCAGCAATTCTTCCTCGTCGTGGCTGCCGCGGGCCAGGATCACGCCGAAGGGGTCGCTCACGAAGCTGCCGCCCCAGAATTGGATGCCGCCGTTGGCCGGGCCTTCGTGACCCACACGGTTGACGGCCGCCACGTACACGCCATTGGCAATGGCGTGGGCGCGCTGACTGGTGACCCAGGCTTCGTATTGCTGTTCGCCGAATTGCTGCTTCTCGCGCGGGTGCCAGCCGATGGCGGTGGGGTAGACCAGCACTTCGGCCCCTTGCATGGCGGTCAGGCGGGCCGCTTCCGGGAACCACTGGTCCCAACAAACAAGGGTGCCAATGGTGGCCGCCGCGGTTTCAAATGCGTGGAAGCCGAGATCGCCGGGCGTGAAATAATACTTTTCGTGGTAAAGCGGGTCATCCGGAATGTGCATTTTGCGATAGACGCCGACCAGATGCCCATCGCGGTCGAGGACTACTGCGGTGTTGTAGTATACGCCCGCGGCGCGTTTTTCGAAAAGCGAGGCGACGATCACAATGCCGATTTCGCGGGCCAGCATCCCTAGCCGGCGTGTGCCAGGGCCTGGAATTGGCTCGGCGGTGTCGAACCATTTCAGATCGGTCGTCTGGCAGAAGTACGGGCCGAGGAACAGCTCCGGCAAGCAGACGATTTGCGCGCCGCGCCTGGCCGCCTCGCGAATCTGGGGTTCGGCCTTGGCCATATTGGCTTCGGCTTCGGGGGCGCAGCGCATTTGCACCAGGGCGAGCGTGAATTTGTCAGCCGCTGCGGGCATGGAGGTTCCTCGTGATTGGGAGACTTCGAAATTATATCGGCGTGGATAGAGAATTGAAATTCAGAGCCGCTCAGCAAGGCTAGCTGAGTAAGCGGACAATGTCGAGTGCCATGCACTGCGGCAGGACGCCGCTGAGCATGCCCACCGGCATCCCTGCCGGAGAGCATGGCACGGCCAGCCAGTCGGCCGCTTACTGCGCGGCGCTCCGTGCGCGGCTCTGATTTGTACGTAAAATGGAAAATGTAAAGGAGACATGTATGTCGGATTCGAATCAGGATCGGGCCGCGGCGGCGCGGCAAGTTCAGCAGCGGATTGAATCGCTTCAAGCGGCCGGCGTCGAGTTTTTGCCGGGGCCGGATCGCAGCTTGCCTCCGCCGCAGGCTATTCTTGTGGAAACGGGGTCGTCCCTGTTCGGCGAAGCGGCCGAAGCCAATCCGCAGAGCGACCCTGATACCCGCCGCCAATCGCTGGCCGTATTGATAGACGAAGTGCGCGAATGCATGGCCTGCGAGGAGCTTTGCTCCACGCGCACGCAAACGGTGTTCGGCGTGGGGCCGATGGACGCGGAACTCTGCTTCATCGGCGAAGCGCCGGGGGCTGATGAAGACCGGCAGGGCGAGCCGTTCGTCGGCGCAGCCGGCCAACTACTCACGAAGATCATCCTCGCCTGCGGCATGAAGCGCGAAGAGGTTTACATCTGCAATATCTTGAAGTGCCGGCCGCCGGGGAATCGTACCCCCAAACCGAACGAAGCGGCGAATTGTCGCGGATTTCTTGATCGCCAGCTGGAACTGATCCGGCCCAAGTTCATCTGCTGCCTGGGGGCAACGGCAGCGCAGTATCTGCTGAAGACGCGCACGCCCATCGGCAAGATGCGCGGCCGGTTCTTCGATTACAACGGCACGCCGGTCATTTGCACCTATCATCCGGCATCTCTGCTGCCGCACCGCAGTCCGGAGAACAAGAAGCTGGTGTGGGACGATATGAAAATGCTAATGCAAAAGATGGGCCGGCAGATTCCAGCTACTGGAAAGTAGAAAGTAGGGTGGGTGGAGCGCAGCACAACCCACCGTTGCCGCGCAGGTGGGTTGCGCTCCGCTCCACCCACCCTACTTCTGATCTCTGACGTCTGAGTCACGGGGCATCGATTTTCAACAGCCGGGCCAGCGTCGATTCCAGCAGGCCCTTCTTCACCGGGAACGTCAGAATCGCCAGGCGCTCCGTTTCCGAAATGCGGTTGCGCCAGTGCGCTTGCTCCTCGTCGAGGATTAGCACGACCGCGAGCGGAGCCTGCTGTTTGTCGGCTTCACGCTGAATTCCGCGGTAGGTTTCGAGCGCTTCCTCGCCCGATGTGGCCGCATCAATCACGATCGCGTGAAATGGCTGCTGCTGGTAGCGCAGAAGCGCGCGGCTGGCGTCGATCGACATCATCACCTTGAAGCCCATTGCCTTGAGCTTGTCGCGAATCACGTCCTGGAACTTGGGCTTCTTTTCCACCACGAAGACGGTCTTCGAGCCCTCGGCCAGAACGTTTTCGATTGCCGCCGGGCCGCCGCTAACTTCTTGTTGCACCTGGCGCACGGCATCGAGCATTTGCGAGGGCGTTTGGTAGCGCAGCTGCGGGTCGAGCACCATCATGTGGTCGAGCAACTGAAAAACAGAATTCGGCGCATTGACTTCTTCGCGCGACAGGACGGGGAGTTTCTCGAAGCGCTGCTTCTGCATGCGGGCGCGGCGATCGCGCGTGGGAGGCAGAGCGGGTTTTCCCGAAAGCATTTCGTAGAGGATGGTGCCCATGAAGAAAATGTCGCTGCGCACGTCGCCGGAAGCCACGTTGGTTGCTTTCTCCAGGCCGGCGTAATCGACCGTGCGGTCCACCGCGGTGTCTTCGTCATCGGCCAGGCTCATGCCGGCGGCAATCTCGGCCAGCCCGAAATCCACCAGCTTGGAAACACGCTGGCTGGACAGCAAGATGTTGCTCGGCTTCAGGTCGCGATGGGTGAGCCCGCGGGAGTAGGCATACGCCAAGGCCGAAGCCGACTCTTCCAGAATGCGGATGGCCTCGACCAACTCGATCTTGCGGATGGCCAGAATATCACGCAGGTTGCCGCCTTCCACAAACTCCATGACGATGAAGTGCTGGCCGTTTCTGCGGTCGCACTGCACGGCCAGAATCTGCACGATGTTCGGATGGCGAAGCGTAAGGCCCACTTTGCCTTCGCGCTCAAAGAGATCGACTTTGTGCGGGTCTTCACACCAGCGGCGGCGCAGCACTTTGATGGCGACCGCCGCGCCGGTGCGCGGATCGTCGGCGCGGAACACGCGGCCAAAGCTGCCGGAGGCGATTTTGTACAAGACGCGGTAACCGCCCAGCATCAGCCCATCGAAATCGCCCTTTTGCAGTTTGGCGGCTTGCCAGTCGGTGAGGTGCTGCTTGCGCTCCAACTCGGCCAACAACATCGGCGCGGGGGCAGCGGGGCCCAATTCAAACAGCGCTTCCCGCATGATTTCATCCGTGACCAGCCCGAGCCGTACGATTCGTTGCCCCAGGTTGGCAGCATCGTCTAACATCGCTATTCGACCACCGAATTCAGACCCAAGTGAATGTGGCGCCGCGCGGCACGCCGATCGCCGAGCTTTTCTCACCTTAGCTTAACCATCTTGCGGATAGGGTCAAGGAAAGTGCGCGGGGGCGTGCATTCTTGCTGGGCAGGAAAATCAGGAGCCGACGGCAGTGCCAGAATTTCCGCCAAAATCACCGCTGGAGTGCACTCCCCGTTGCGTTGCGCCGGACGATGAGGTAGACTTAACCCGACTGCTCACCCGCCTTCATCTGCTGGTTGTATGATGGAAGGTGCCCGCCCATGAAATTCTACCTCATCGTGGCCAAGGGCAAGCATCAGGGCTTGCCGATTCCTATCGAAATCGACCTGTTCCTCGTCGGTTCCGAAAAGATGTGCCAGCTGCGCTCGCAGGCGGAGGGCATTGGGGCGCAGCATTGCGCTTTTGTCACGCGCGAACGCAAAGTCTTCATTCGCGATCTGGGCAGCGGCGAATTCACCTACGTCAATGACGAACCCTTGCCCGAGCATTCCGAATGGCCCTTGCACGCCGGGGACCACATTCGGGTGGGGCCCTTGGAATTCTTGATCCAATTCCGCGAGAAACCACTGTCGCAGCGCGACCTGGAGGAGTGGGCGCTGCGATGCCTGGATGAAGATTCGGGCGATAACAAGAGGCACGTAATTGATGAGCTGGAAATGCAGGCGAACTCGCGCAGCCGCGCGCTCGATGCCGCCCAGGCCGCCGCCGCCATTCTCGACAAGCTGAATGCCCAGCGTGGGGTGGTGCGCGGCCGCTTGCGCATTGCGCGCGAGGGCAACGTCACGATTGTCCGGATCAACGACATCTATCTCGTGGAAGAGGCCGAGCTGGCACTCATCAACAAGGAACTGCACGACAATTTGAATCATCCTAATTTGCGTGTCTTGCTCGATTTCAAAAACGTCCGGCGCATGTCCAGCACCGCTGCACAAATGTTTGCCGAATTGGTGAACTGGCTGCGCCGGCAAAACAGCAGCCTGGCCATTTGCCGGCTCCGGCCCGAGCTTCGCAATGCACTACAAACCCTTCACATCACCGAAAGCGTGCCGACCTTTACCGATAAGAATTCAGCGCTGACCGGCGCGTGGTAGCTGATTGATAGCGAAATTCGCCTGGATTCCGCCTTCGCAACGCGGAATTCTGGCGAATTCCGCTACCCGCACAAGCCGGCTGCATTTCTCGTAATTCACCAGATTCTCGAATGTCATCTTGAATTCCCGTTCCCCATTGACACGCCAAAGCCGCATATGTTATCGCCCGGCCGCACGGTGTACTACGCGGGAGGGGGATGGAGCATGGGGCAAGGCACAAGTTTGCGGCGAACATGGCCGCGCGCGCTATTGGCATTGGGCGCCGCGCTGCCGCTGAACTTCGCGGCCCTGGGCTGCGGCGGCGGGATCATGGACGATCTCCGCAGCCGGGAGTTCCGGTTCCGCGACGTGTTCAATCATCAGGACCCGTTGGTCGCTCTCGAGTCCGAAACGAACGGCGATGAGCGGGCCCGGGCTATGCACCGCTTGAAAGAGCCGCTGCAGAACGGCGGCACGCAGGAACAGCAAGACAAGATGATGAAGGTGCTTACCGAAAGCGCCACGACCGATAACCGCGCGGTCTGTCGCATGGCCGCGATTGACGCCCTGGCCAAGATGAAAGATGGGCGGGCCACGCCGGTTCTCGTCCAGGCGTATACCAACGCTTCCACCTTTCAACTGGATGTGGCCAATGCCATCCGCGTGGATGCAATTACCGCGCTCGGATCGCGATCCGATGCCGATGCCGTGGCCCTGCTGGTGAAAGCGGCTAGCGATCCCGGCATCGACGTGAATGCCGCCGCGCAGCAAATGGCGCCGGCTGGAATTCAGCAAACATCACTTCTGCGCGACAAGCCGAAACCATCCGCGCAGGATGCCGAAGTAGAAAAATCGCTGGCTCGCGACATTCGCCTGGCCGCCATTCGGGCACTCGCAACCTCGCGCAGTCCCAAGGCGACGGACGCACTAATCGCGATGCTGGACGAAAAAGATATCGCCATCCGCGATCGCGCCCAGGAAGCGCTCGAAGCCATTACCGGCAAGAAGGGTGTTAAGCCGGAAGCGAAAGCGTGGCAGGAAGCAATGGCGAAGAAGCAGTGATAGAGGCCAGGGATCAGGAGTCAGGGATCAGGAGTCAGCCAGCAGAAACGGATCCGGGTTTTGAATCATGCTGCCCAGCATCTTGCCGACTTCCGTGCATTTCTGCGCTAGATCGGCTTGTTCTGTCGGACTGATGTACTCGCAATCCTTTGCAAAGTCCAAGGACGTGTCCGTTTCCGAATTCTCGCCATCAGAATCCGTGAGCTTGCTGACAAAATGGGCGCAGTAACGCCGTTTGGCCCACGCTTCGCGCAAATTAGTGCAAACGGATCGAGATGATCGAAGGATTTGACTCGTCAGCGCGAAGCGCTCGTCCGTGGGAAAGCGCTTACTTATTTTGAAAATCTGCATCGCCAGTTCGTAGGCCTTCTTATAAACGGTGAGTTCCTTCGCAGAACGCACGGCCATAAGCCACCCCTGTTGATGGGTTCTACCCAATTGTTGACTCTGACCCTGTCGCTTGACTCCTGACTCCTGACTCCTGTCTCCTGGCATCATCCTCCATCGTCCGGCTGGTCGCCCACTTTCATCTTCAATGTGTAGTACTTGCCGTCGCGGAAAATGAGCACGTCGGTCGTGGTGTTCACCGACAAGCCGCCGACGATGCGCGCCAAGTCGCCGCCGTTCTTCACGGCTCGGCCGGCCACGGAGACAATCACATCGCCCGCGTTCAGCCCCGCATTCGCGGCCGGCGATTGCGGGAATACCTTTCGTACGACTACCGCTGTCTCACGCAGCCCAAGCTGGGTTGCCCCATCGGGATCGACATCTTTAATCTGCACGCCCATGTAGCCGCGATGAACGGACCCGTCTTTCACCAGTTGTTGCATCGCCTGCTTCGCCAGGTTGCTGGTAATGGCGAGGCCCACGCCCTGGAAGCCGCCGCTGCGACTCTTGATGGCCGCGGTCACGCCGATGACTTTGCCTTCCAGGTTCACGAGCGGCCCGCCGCTGCTGCCCGGATTGATGGCCGCGTCGGTTTGCAGAAAATCCTCGTTCATGTTCATGCGTAGGTTTCGCCCCTTTGCGCTAATGATGCCGCTGGTAACGGAGCCCGTGAGTCCAAATGGCGCGCCCATCGCCAGCACCCGGTCGCCGATTTCCATGGCGTCGCTGTCGCCGAATACCAGAGATGGCAAGGCGGAGTGCGGCTGAATGCGAATAATGGCCACGTCGGTCTTCTTGTCGCTGACAATTTGCTTGCTCGGGTACTTCCGGCCATCGACCAGAGTCACTTCCACCTGGTCGGCGCCCTCAACGACGTGGTAGTTGGTAAGGATAACGCCGCTCGGGTCCACGATAAAGCCGGAGCCGAAGCCCATACTCTCTTCGGGCTGCATCCGCTCCTGCCGGCGTTCGAGTTCTTCCCAGAATTGCTGGTATTCGCGCGGAAGCTGGTCGAAATTGTCGGGCCGCTTGCGCCGCGGGTCGGGCTTTTTGGCCACGCTCTTGCCTTCAATGCTAACGACGGCCGGCAAGGCGCGCTGCACGACCTCGCGGTAGGAAGCAATCTCGCGCGGAACCGGCGGCGCGGGCCGGGGATTCTCTCCAGTGGACCGCGAACCGGCAACGAAACAGCCAAGGGCAATCCCCAGGCCCAGGCAAGCCAGGGCCAAGCCCCAGCGGGAAAAACGATGCATGAAGGGACCTCCGATATCGTGTCTCAACAATCAATTTATTGTACCAAGCAGTCCCGCGAGGCTCGAAGACTCGCCTCACGGCTTGGCAGAGAGAACAAGCCGCGAGGCGAGTCTTCGAGCCTCGCGGGTTCACGGTGCCTTCTTCAATTTCGGTTCCGGCACCGGCATCCGCACGACGAGATCATCGCCCTTCGGATCATCATCGTAGCCCTGGCCGCCGTCGTCGATGCCGTTCACGCCCACGCTGTAAAGCAAGTAACCATCTCCTTCGAGCCGATAGATCAGCGGCTGGCCGGAGAAGAGATCGTCGGGGATTTTGTCGATAAACTTGGGGGCGAGTTCGGCCAGCGTTTCGGGATAGCGGTGGTGATCGGCGTGGTATGCGGCGAGGGCGAAGGCGAGGTGGAGATTGCGGTAGGTTTGTTCGAGACGGTCGGCGGAATCCACTAGCTTGTTGAACGCCGGAAGCAACAAACCTACCAAGATATCGCCAATCTTTTCTCCCCGGAACTTAGGTCCCCAGATTTCTTTCTTGATGAATGTCTCGGGGCTTGCGGCTTCCGTCCGGCGCGTCTTAATTTCAGCGATGATTCCGGCTATCTCATTTTGGCGTTCACCACGGTCGGGTAACCTCAGCGCAACTGCCAACCGGTCAAAGCAATGATTGCCATAGCGGAAAGCAGGATCGTAGTTGACACTGTGGGAGAAAAACCTTACCCGGAAGCCGCTGCTATTCGGGGGCGGACCGCCTCTGCTTTCGGTCAATGATTCCAAGAATGCCGGCCCGTAGCGAGCCATAAGCATTACCGTTTGCAAGAAGGTTAGTCTTTCTGTTAGCTCCAATTTTTCGACGACGGGAGACATCGGGGGAAGGCCCTGGATCTGTCTCCACCACGTGACAGTTTGTTGAGAGGTGACTTTGCCCTTATCAAGCAGAGTTAGTTCAGCCCTTACGGTAATCATTTCGGTTGCGATTCCAACCAACATCTCTATTAAAGTGCCACCACGCTGTAAAAGCCGCGATAAACGATGGGACGTGAGTAAGTCTTCCCATGCGCCTTCGATGTTACCTTGTTCGAGTCGGAGCATGGCTTCGATGCACAAAATGGCGACGACTTCACGACATAATTGCACGTTCGGCAACAAAGAGCTAAGCAAACTTGGTGTCCACTCTTCGGTCCTGCCTTTCGGCACCAGGGGGTTGAAATATTCGGATCGACGACTGGCCTCCCTTATAACTGCGATGGGCTTTTGATTCAATTTCAGCCATTCGGCAATCTGCGGCTCGTCCTCCAATAGCCAGGGCCATTTCATTGCCCGCGCCTCGCGATCGTAGAGTTCGTCGCGGCGCAATGGGAAATCCTCTTTTAAGTGATCTGTCAAAAATGATATGAATGAGACCCAGTACTCCCCCGCCTCCGACGGCTGTGGCGCGCCAAGCCACTCAAAATACTCCGCCGGCATGTTGGCCCCCTCCGGATGCGGCCCCAGCGCTTGCCAGATCAGCACATTCGCATTCTCCTCCGGCTTGATGTTGCCGCGGAGGCGTTCGTTCACGGCCGTGACATAATCGACGTAGCCTTCCTTGTCGATGGGGCCGGTTGCATACGTGGTTTCCGGGCTGACGGTGAAGGTCGAGCTTCCCGGCCAGGCGGCGTAGAGAAGGCCGATGAGGAGCAGCACCAGGATGCCGAGCAGAATCTTCCGAATCCGGCGGCGACGGCGAGCCATGGGAAACCTCTTGCAAAGGATTAGATTTGAGTCTAACCCGCCAATCGGGCACGACAAGGCACGTATTCATGGCGCGCAGCATGCAAGAATTCAGCCCACGGAGCTGCGCTACACGGATTGCATAACACGGATGAACACGGATCAGAAAACCAATGGATTCTTATCCGCGTTCATCCGAGTTACGAAGTCCGTGTTCATCCGTGGGCTCATAAGCCCAATTCCCCAATTTTCCGATACAGCGAACTCAGGCCCATACCTAATCTCTTGGCCGCTTCCTTCTTGTCCGGCGTCTGCCTTAGGATGCGCTCGATGTGCAGGCGCTCGAAGCGGCGTGCGGCCTCGGTGAGATCATCGACCAACGCGGGATCCAGCGGCATGGGCGCAAGGTCGGGCGGCAAGTCGGCGGGCGTTACCAGCGGGCCTTCGCCGAGGATCACCGCCCGCTGAAGGACGTTGTCAAGTTCGCGGACGTTGCCTTTCCACGGGCAGGCAAGCAGAATCTGCATCGTCTCGTGCGTTACGCCGGTGAAGCGCTTGCCGATGGTGCGGGCATGGCGGGCGAGCAGGAAATCGACCAGTTCCGGAATGTCTTCGCGCCGGTCGCGCAGCGGCGGAATGTCGATCTGCACCACGTTCAGCCGATAATACAAATCTTCGCGAAACCGGCCCTGTTCCATTTCCTTGCGAAGATCTTTGTTGGTGGCCGTGAGGATGCGGGCTTCCATTTGCACGGGTTCGTTCGCCCCAACCGGCATGATCTCTTTTAGTTCCAAGGCGCGCAAGAGCTTTGCCTGCATTGCCAACGGGAATTCGCCGATTTCGTCGAGGAACACGGTCCCCGCCCCGGCATGCACGAAAACGCCTTCGCGATCGCGGTCGGCACCAGTGAAGGCGCCCTTGCGATGGCCGAAGAGTTGGTTTTCGAGCAGATCGTGCGGAATTGCGGCACAATTGACGGCGATAAAGCGCGAAATCGAGGCGGGTGCTGGGTCCACTCGCTCGGCCGACAGGGAAAGCTCATGAATGGTGCGGGCGATTAGTTCCTTGCCGGTGCCGCTTTCGCCGGTCAGCAGTACCAGCGAGCGCGTCGGCGCGACCTTGCGCATCATGGTGAGAACGCGCTGCATGCCCGGCGACTCGCCGATGATGTGGCTCGCATCGAACTCCCGGCTCAGTTCCCGCCGCAGCCATTGGTTTTCACGATACAGATCGCGGGCCGCCAGCATCCGCCGCAACTTCCCCAACACCTCGTCGAGCAGAATCGGTTTCATCAGGTAATCGTGGGCGCCGTGGTGAAATGCTTCGACCGCATTTTCGACGGTCGCATAGGCGGTGATGAGCAACACGAACATTTCCGGGTTGAGTTGCACAAGCCGGTCGAGCAACTCGATGCCGTCGATGCCCGGCAACTGCACATCGCACAGGGCCACGTCGAAACTCTGCTCGGCCGCGACGCGCACTGCTTCTTCCCCGGAAGCGCAGGTGGTGACCTGGAAGCCTTCCTGCTGCAAGTACTCGGCCAGAGTCTCGCGAATCAGCGGCTCGTCATCGACGACCAGGATTTTGGCTTGCGGTGCGGTGCGGGACATGATTCAACCAGCGACATCGCATTTTTTTCCCTCCCCCCTTGTGGGGGAGGGTTGGGGTGGGGGGTAGGAGCCCCTCTTCACCCCCACCCTAACCCTCCCCCATCAAGGGGGAGGGGATTAAATCTGCTGCGACTCGGCCAAAGTCGGTAACGCCAACAAAATCACGACACGGTAACTTCACCACAAATTCCGTGCCCGCCTCCGGAGCAGAGCGGAATGACACTTCGCCGCCATGCTCGGCGACCAATTGCCGGGTAACGAATAAGCCGAGCCCGGTGCCGTTCTTCTTCGTCGTGAAATATGGCTGAAATAGCCGGGCTTGCTCGGCCGGCGCCATGCCGCAGCCATTGTCGCGCACGGTGACATTGAGATAACCATTTTCCTGCTTTGCCTGTATTTCAATGCGGTCGTTCTTTTCGGTGGCATCGATCGCGTTCAAAATCAGATTCAGGAAAATCTGCACCAGTTGATCGCGCACGGCATGCAATGGCGGCAGGTCGTGGGGAATTTCGGCAACAATCATTCGGCTTTTCATCCCCTTGTAATACTTGGCGATGTTCAGGGCTTCGTCGATGATCTCGGCCAGACTCACGCGGCTGCGCACGGTGCTGGCGGGCCGGCTGAATTCGATCAGTTCACGAAGCGTGCCGCGGATGCGCTGCAGCTGGCCGCCGACGAGCGACAGCCGTTCACGCGAGTATTCGTCCAGATCGTGGCGTTCGAGCATTTGCACGATGGAACTAATCGACGTGAGCGGGTTGCCGACTTCGTGAGCAATGCCGGCGGCGAGCAGCCCGAACGCGGCCATCTTTTCCTGATGCAGTACGTGGGCCTGGGCTTCTTGAAGTTGCTGAGTCCTGTGTTCGATGCGCGCTTCCAGTTCCGTTTGGTTTTCCTGCAAGGCGGAGTTAAGCTTTCCCAAATGATCGCTGATGCGCTTGATCAGCAGGGCCATGGCGCTGCCGGCCCAGGTCACCCAGCCGAGCACGATGAGCATGAGCAGGAAGCCAAGCAGATCATTGCGGCTGGCCGGCAGGCTCAGGAACAACGCCGTGCAACTAATCCAGTGCAGGCCGCAGGTGATGAGCGTAATCCGGGCGGAGTGGCGAATGCTGCAACAGATGAGCGAGAGAATGTAGTAGTAACGAAACGGGCTGTCCATGCCGGTGTGGAAGAAGCAGAGCAGGCCGACGAACAGCGCTTCCATCACCGAGATGGAAAGCGGATAGCTGCCGAGGAAGACACGACCGCGAAAACTAAACGCGGTGTCGATGAGCGTGTAGAGCCCGCCGAAGGCCAGGATGGCATTCAGGATCGCTCGATTCTCGACCGGCGGACCGAGATTGACGAATAGATAGCCAATCAGCAGGCCGATCCAACGCATCTTCACGGCGATGGCTTCGGCTGCCAATTCCCAGCGCGGAGGATTGGAGACGAGAGTGCGTTGCAACATAGGTAGTCTTCATGCTA
>Ga0070732_10000680_pt1 | contig 20308 bp, 17 predicted proteins | sample Coa_R1_5_FD_66449 | JGI IMG/M metagenome (GOLD analysis project Ga0070732, IMG submission 66449) | Surface soil microbial communities from Centralia Pennsylvania, which are recovering from an underground coalmine fire - Coalmine... | ecosystem: Environmental > Terrestrial > Soil > Unclassified ... | reverse complement strand
CTGGACGACCGATGAGTGGCACACCGTTAGAGATACCCAGTCTGCTGGAACGGCGCTTGGAATTGACTTCGTGGATGTGCCGATACCCGCAGAGCAGCGAGCACCGGTCCGATTCACATTCTTTTGGACGACCAACAACTCATGGGAAGGCTGCGATTACATGGTGAGGGTTGAATCATAGAGGCAACAAGAATGATCACCTTAAGTTCTTGGTGACATTCCAACGAAGCTGTTTTCATTGGTTCATCAACGAACACAGACGCTGAACGCAAACAACGGAGACAGAGATTTGGAACAGATTTCAATTTGGGCGTGTGCGCTCCCGTCATCTTTGACATCACCTGCTGCGAGTAAACTGGCAACCTCTGCGCTTTGCAGGGTGTTCATGGAGGATCAAGGCATTATGTACTCACCCCTCAAACGCCGTTGTCTCCCCTTTGCCTGATTACGTCGGCACCTACGTCGGTCATCCCGGACAGACACTCGAGATCGTGGCTGGCTATGAGTTGGCAACGATCATCCTGCCGACATTGATTGCAGCTCGGATCCATCATGCAGAGGCGTCGCCGCTGAAATGAGTCATTTGGGCTTGATCCACTGCTGGCGGGTAAGGGACTGGCGCAGTGCCTGAGTGGAACCGGCCCGTTTCCAGCCCCTCCCCATCAGAACTCCTCGTGAGGTTTCCCCTCCAGCAGCTCACCCCGTGAGTTTCACCGGAAAGGGTTATGAGTCCTGCTGAGATCGGCGACGACTTTCAATCGAACCTCTCTACTCCGGGGAAAGGCTGAAGGGCCGCCTCCGGTAAAACCTGAAAGTTCGTAGGCCTCAGACAGGCCCACGCCCAAATTGACTGGCTCGTGACCCGTTGCCGGCCTTGCCGACATTCGCCCAGTGATGCCGCAGTATGCCGGCCCTGCCAGAGTCGGCACAGATGTCCCAGGAGCGTTAACTCGAGTGCAGGCCATAACCAGCGCTTTTGGGCGACTTGGCCTTCTCCGGTCATTTCGCGCCTGGAACAATTGTGCCGAGTCGCGTCAATTGGCCGGAATGGTCACTGGCATCGCCAAAGCTGGTCGACCTGGAGGCGTTCTAGCGCTCGGCCTCATGACTGCAAGGGTGATCCTAGCATTTCAAATAATCTGTTTGAGGTCCGCCAAAAGCTTGTCGCGATCAGGGGAAAATCGCTGGTGAGCCAGCCAGGCTTTTTGCTTTGATCCTGACGTTGCCAGGCCAAAAAGGTGCGTCACGCCGCCGGACACGCCGACGAGATGCGCGAAAACCCTGGGTGAGTTTTTCAGTGCGAAGAGTAGGCCTGTGGCGAAGCGCCGATGGTCCGCAACCCAGAGAACAATCTGGGTCAGCATCCGATAATCCCGCAACATGCGCCGGCGGGCGCGCTCGAATTCCCCGAGCCACTCTTCCTGTCTTTCCAGGCCACGGACCACGTATCTGGCAAGGAGCTCGGCAGACATCAGCGCCTGGGTCATTCCGCCGCCGGTGATAGGATCGCAGAACCCGGCCGCATCACCCAGGAGGACGACTCCAGGCGCCACACCCTTTCGGGCGCGACTTGCCAGCGGCGAGCTCCCCATCAATGAACTGACTTGCTCTGCGCCTTCCAGGCGCGAGGCCAGACTTGGCTCAGCACGCCACCAGCGATGAAACGCACGTTCGGCCGAGTCTCCCCAGGCCTCGGCGTCGGCCAAGGCTGCGACCAACAATTCTCTTTCGGGCAGCGGCGCTACGTAGAGTTCGTATCCGCGGCCCGCAAATACGTCCACCCACGGAGGCTGTGGTTGGCCTGCCGCCAGTCGGAAGTGCGCGCGGACTCCTAACCGTTTGCGGCGCGAAGGGAGGTCCAAACCTAGCCGATGGCGAATCCGCGAATGCGCACCGTCAGCCGCCACTACCAACCGCGCGCAGTGCGCCTCGCCGTTTACGAGCAAGCCCGCGACTCGGGCGTTTTCGATCAGCGGCGCCTCGACCAAAGCGCCGGTACGCGCCGTCACACCAGGAGTTGCCGCAGCAGCTTGAAACAGCGTATGGTCCAATCGCTTCCGCCGCTGGGCGCGGCCAGCGACGGGCCTGCCGGCGACCTCCGGGAAGCGACCGTCGGCAGTCTGATCCCCGAAATGGTAGCGAACGCCATAGAACGGCGCACCGCCCACCGCCTCCGCCAGGCCCAACCGGTCCAAAACGGCCACACCGGCTGGCATCAAGCCTTCACCGCATGGCTTTTCCCGAGGAAACCGCGCACGCTCGAAAAGTTCGACGATCAGGCCACGTCGTCCAAGCAGAATCGCCAGCGCGGAACCCGCGATGCCGCCCCCGGCGATAAGCACATCCACCATGCTCTTCTTACCTTTGCGGGCGCACCCTTTGCGGCTCACGGTCCGCTGATCCGGGCTCGTTGGGACTCCACGGCGGCAAGAATCGGGGTTTCATTGCCATGGTCGCCCGATACGTCGGATCGGCTAACAGGATTCGCTCTTCCACTGCGAGACGCCGGCGCAGAACCCACAGGTTAGAGGCGGAGGCCCAAACGGCGGTCAGCCACGCCGTATGAATCAGCGGCAACGCGATCAACTCGATAAAAACAGCGACGTAGTTGGGATGGCGAATCCAGCGATAGGGACCGCGGGTGACGATGCCCAACCGCGTAGAATCCATCACCTGAACGTTCCAGTGGTCTGCCAAGCTGGCGATCACCCACCAGCGCAGGGCATTGGCAAGAACGAAGAGAACGCCCATTGGCAGGGCAAGGGCAAAGATCAGCGGCCGACGCAGAAGCAGCACTTCCAGAGCTGCGGAAACGAGAACCCCGGTGTGCTGCAGAACCATCCATCGAAAATGCGGCTCAGGCACCCTCACTGCGCCCTGGGCTGCCAGCAGGCGTCGGTTACGCGCCGAAAGCCGCATCTCGACTAGACGACCCAGGCCAACCGCAAGGAGCAATGCGAAGTACGCGGCTTGGCTCAGGCCCATTGCAATAGGACCATTTCCGCGCTGAACCCTGGTCCGAAGGCGGCCAGCAGGCCGCAGTCCCCAGGGTTTGCGTCGTTCTTGGTTAGACACTCATGCAGGACGAACAACACTGACGCGCTCGAAAGATTGCCGTATTGGCTCAACACATCCCAAGAGACTTGAGTGTCGGAGCGCCTCAGCCCAAGCTCTTCCTCCATGTACAGGAGCAATTTTTGCCCACCTGGATGCAGAATAAACCGAGAGATGTTCTCCGGACCCAGCGAGTGGTGGCTCAGAAAGGAGGTTACTAAGCCCTTGATTTTTTCCTTGATCATCTGCGGCACATCTTTGGAAAGCACGATGTGGAAGCCGCTTTCCTTGAGATCGAAGCCCATGGCATCGAGCGATTGCGGGAATAGATAGCTCTCGGTATCCAGGACGCGCGGTCCCTGGGCTGGACGGCCGGTGACAACGGCTGCGGCGGCGCCATCACCGAAAAGCACGCTGGAGATGAGATTGGCCTGCGAGAGGTTTCCTCGCTGAAATGTAAGGCTTGGCAGTTCGACAGCGACAACGAGCACCGTGGCATCGGGAAACGCACAAAGGTACTCCCAGGCGCGGGAAAGCGCTGCGGCTCCGGCTGCACAGCCTAACTCGGTGATGGGTAAACGGCGAACATCAGAGCGAAACCCCAGATCGTTAACCAGATAGGCATCGAGCGATGGGATCATCACCCCTGTGCAGGAAACGGTGATGATCAGATCGACGTCCGTAGGCTTCATCCCGGCCCTTGTTATGCTTTCGCAAGCGACTTGCCGCCCCAGTCGGACCGTATGTTCCTGGTATTCCCAGCTGATCTGGCTTAGGGGACGCGGCTGGACAATGTAATCAACGGGGTAAATGCAGTAGCGGCGCTTCACTTGGGAGTTGTCCACGATCGACATCATCGCTTCCAGCCGGCTCGACTCCAGCGGGAAAACATGTTTGAAGTAGGCTTTTACCTCTTCGCGAGTAACCACGTGCGGAGGTACCGCGGTCGACGTCGCTGCGATGGTGGCGCAAACGTCATTTCGGCGGCCGAGCCTTCCCAAGGTGGTTTGCTCTGCCAACTGAGCCCTCCTTGCTCCGTTTGCGCGTTGTGGCCCTTGGCCATCCCGACGCGCGTGGGGGTGATTCATTTCACGAGGGCGATGTCGAACTCAATCCTGACCTCATCTTTGACTTTTACGGTGCCACCCGCGATCTGAACGGGAGTGATGCCGAAATCGCCCTGTTTGAGCGTCGCAAAGCCTCGGTAATGGCCGTCTCTGAGCGCGGCATCCACAACCACAGGATGGGTTTGGCCACGGAGGGTCAGGTTTCCCCGGACTGCCCAGTGGTCGGCGCCCATCTTCTCAATCGCGGTAGACCGAAACGAGATTTCGGGAAAACGACTACAATCGAGAACTTGGGGGCCATCCATCGTTTTCTGAACCTCGGCGCGCTTCCCTACTGCGAGTTCTGGATCCAGAACACGGAGCTTGCGCGCGTCCACGAGCAAAGTGACGCTCGGACTCGTAAGGAGTTCGACTCGGCCCTGAGCGATTGGTGCTTCAATTTCGTGATTGTGCGCGAAGGCAGAAAACAACCCGGACTTGTAGACCCGAATCTTCAGCACCGAGTGTGCTACATCGATCACACGCACCTCACCTCGGGTACCAACGCACGTCAGGATGCCCGCGAAGGCAACCATTAGAACCTTATTCGCGAGTCCTCTCCAAGCCATAAGCCCCTTTGCCGTCCCTAACGCGCAATAAAGTAACGTATCTTGGGGCACCATATCGTGCCGCTCTCCGCCCTCGGGTCCAAATCGCATGCAATTACCTTTCTTTCCGTACCACCTCTCGCTCTGTTTGTATGTAATTGGTCTCTTCACTTGACAAGCAATCCGCTCTCTTCATTTGGTCAGGTCTGCGCCCCAAATATTCTCAAGCGCTTGCAGAACCGCAATCAAAAGACAAAGGCCCACGGCACACACGGATACCGTGGGCCATCCCCGGACGTCAGGAAACGCCGATGCGCTGGTCGTAACTTTAGGCTTGCCCGACTGGCATCCGGCTGCACCGCGCGCTCCGCTCTTTCAGTGTGCGGTCACGGGGCTTACTGTTTGCAGGAGCCGTAATCCTTGGCCAGCTTTTGGACCTGGAAGACGGGCTCCCCCGAGGTGTCCTTCGTCTTTTTTCCCTTTAAGGCGACCCGCTCGCCAGGCGCCAGCGTTACATCGTTGCTCGCTAGCAGCGCGTAGGTGTTCTTATCCTTCTCGTTCATCAACTTCACTTTCCCGGCGCTGGAGGGTTCAACGCAGCCGACAATCGTGCCGCGATTTCGCAGCAACAGGTACGCGGCACCGATCCCGGCTGCCACCCCTACACCGGCTCCTATGGCGGCCCCGCTCGAACCATATCCTCTTCCAGTGGAGGTACTCGTGCCGGTCGAGCCCATTCCGCCGCCGCCGTACTGCGCAAACGCCAAAGCGGACATCGATACGGCAAGAGCCACACTCAAAACAAAACGAACTACCATAAGTCGATTCATGAGTCCTCCTTTTGCGATCGAGCCTAGATCGAATTCTGCCCTGCAAGCAGCATCCAAGCCAAACGAATCTGACCTGCAATCTTCAACCACGGGGTTGTGCCGGCAGCTTCTGCTGCGTCGTCGCCTTATCAACGTTATGCCGCTGCCCATCAACTGCCGGCCCCTTGCTCCCCTGGGTTACACCTACTGGCCTGACTTCCCACCGGATCGCCTCACGGTTGACGCGATTGTGACCGATGGGTGGCTGTGATTCGGCATCGTCGACATCCCCTTCATCGCGCTCATGGAGCCAAGTTCAGAGCTGAAAAAGAGGAAGAAGTTGGAGCCAACCTCGATGGCTCTGCCGGCCGCTTCTGCCGCGTCCATCTGCTTTACCGAGGTGATGCCGCTGCTCCCGTCGGCTGCCGGCCAGTCACTCTGGTTCATAACCAGCACTGGCCTAACTTCCCACCAGATGGCTCCGGAGTTGACGCGGCTAGCGTCGATGATGTGGCTGTGATTCGGCGTTGGCACGAAAAGCGGCGCGATCGGGGGACCAGCCTTCCCCAGTGCGGCCAGCGTCTTGGACAGGTCGACCGAAGAAGCGTGCATGGTGCAGGTGCCGGGCACAGGATTGTTCGGGTCGGGGCACTGAGTCGTGACAGCCGGTGTCTTCTTCCAGGCTTCGGGTACGGCGCCGAATGCGCTGATTAACGTGGCTCCGAGGGTCGCGCCGCAGAGTTCACCCGGCCTCCCTCCACCCGGGCAATCCATGGCGTCGCCAGCGGTTTGGTCATTGTCGACCGAGAACATGGGAATCAGCACGTAGAGATGCGCGGTATGCTTGATGTCCCCTCCGGCCGGGTCCTCGGTGGGTTCGGTGATCGGCTGGCAAATGGGCGTCTGCATCTCATTGGGATCGGACTGCGCCTTTATACCGTTGAAATCCAGGTCCAATGTCGGCTGGTCAACACAGTCGAAATTCTGCAGATAGGTGAATGTGACTAACCTGCCGTTGCCAAAGCCATTGGTCTGATTAGCTGCCAGTTGCGCCGATGCGCTGCCCGCGGCGAAGGTGATACACGCGCAAGCGGCGAGCGTTAGCCAAAGACGAGTGAGAGAGCTTTCTTCAGTTGTCGCGATTGGGATTGCAAGCGAATCATGTTGTTCTCCTTTCGAATTGGGTTAAATTGGATTAAAGGAATTACGCATGGTCCTCGCGGCGCGGCCATTGCACTGTGTCGTTCGTGTCCTGTGCCGTGAGGCCCAGGCTGAAACAACGGTCGTAGGGGTCCACCACGTCGAGCAAGGTTGCGCAGCGCTCGTGATAGAAGCCGCCTATGTTTCACACCAGTGGAGATTCCACTCCACAATGTGCTGTCAGTGTCGGTGAACTCGAATGCTGACTCGGAGCCTGGCGCCCTCAGAACTTGAGACTTATCAGATATTGGATCAAGTCTCTTTTCTCTCCGTCAGTGAGTCCCAGGCTCATACAAGTGTTGTAATGGTCAACCACAGCGTTCAAATCGGCGAAGCGCCCGTCGTGATAGAAGCCGCCTTTGAAATGGGTCGACAGCGCGCCAAGCGGCGAAGTTCGATAGCGCTGATCCGGCGCCCGATTGGCCTGAAAGCTGTCGATACAGACTTCGGTGGGCTGATGCAGGTTCCAACCCGGTTCGGTCCAGAGCGGCTCTACGTGGCAGTTGTTGCATCCTGCCTTGCCGCTAAACAGCCCGTCCCCACGTGCAGCAGCCGCCTTGTCGAAGGGCACCGTCGGATTCGGTGCAGGAATGGAGAGCTGATAGAGCTGCAAAGCTGCAAGCTTGGAGGTAATGAGGTCGTCATCCGGACTGATGTGCGGCAAATCCGCAAAACCATGCGCAGCGGCAATGGGAAATTGTGAAGCAGTATTCAGGCGCGGATCAAAGAACCTGCCTTTGCCATGCATCTCCAGGGTCCCCACGAACGCATTCCAATGAGGCACTGATCCCCAGCCAGTCCAGGTGTGCAGGTTCACGCCCCCGAGCCCAAAGGCGGGCGGAATCTGCGTGGCGCCGGGCACATTCGTGCCGGTAACCGTGCCGTCGGTGATCTGTTGGGGGTTGAATGTCTTGCCGTCCAGGATCAACTCTGCATCGAATTTCCCCGGGCCCCAACTGTTGAGTACATTCCTTACGGTGGGCTGGCCGGTCCCCAGCAAATCGGCGAGCGCGCTCAGGTCGGGCGCCAGGGCGACAATCGCGCCAACATTCAGATCACGATTCGGCCAGCCATCCAGGCGATGACCCACACAGCCGGTGCCAGGATTGGGCGTGACTTGTCCTGCGCAGAGACTGGGGTTGGAATTGTCGACGGTCGAGTGGCAAAAGGCACACTGAATGCCGACCGACTGGAGTGTTCCGGAGGTATTAAAGAAGCCGGTGAGCCCGACTACCGCGTTCAATTTCAGGAGCGCAAGCGTGACCGCCGGGTCATTGAGATTGAGTTTCCCGCTCAGGAGTTGCTGCAGCACATTGCTCGGCAGCGCATCCGCATCTACCTTCAAACCAACGCTAAGAGCGGTCTTGGGGCTCACTCCCGTACCGACGCCGCCGAGAGCAGCTCCTTCGATTGCCTGGTGCAGTTTCAGCGTGTCGCCCCAGAATGCTTGATCCCCGAAGGTATCAAAGCGGAAGATCTTCTCGCCCTGTTCCACTTTTTGAGTCGCATTCTCGACCACGGGGTTCTGGCTCGCGCTCTCGGCGCCAATTGATTTCGAGCGGCTAACATTAATGAGGAACGTGGCGATCAACAAAACCATGGCCGCCACGATCACCTTTGCAACGCGAGAGCCTGCTGGTGGCATTTGAAACCTCCTTATGTCTCCGAGTGGGTGACCTTGACTCGTCAGCTATCGCTCCGCTCACTTACTCCTGCTCGCGTTTGGCGTTATCCGCATCGGCTGCCAGACTGCCTAGCAGCTGAAAAAAAGCCTGCGATTGGCCGATGAAGAGCCCCATGGAGGTCAAGAAATTGACCACCCCCGTGGCAATTCCTTTGGTCTCGGTGGGGCGAATGATCGAACATACCGGGAGCTTGGGGTCGATGAACGGACACGGCTCCGGCATGATCAGGTTGGTTTGGAAGTCCTCGCCGCCCAAAGGAGAGGCATTGAGGTTCGGGAACACCAACCCATTCGTGGAGTCGGTTAGAGGAGGCGCATTGCCCGCCTTGTCCTGCCAGGTTTGAAAATGCATGGTCTCGGTGGGGCCGATACTGAGTACGATTCGCAAAACTTCCGGGTTCGTGACCCTCTGCGCCACCGAGGGGTAGAGGCTGTTTCCACCTTGTTCGATGGTGGGAAAGTGGAATGCGGCCGTGTTGGCGATGGCTTGCAGGTGGTCAGCGGGGGCGAGGTCGGCATCGGTGCGTGGGATGGCCGTGAACTTCCCGCTGTTCAAGCCGGGGACGGCTTGAGGAAACACGAAGCTGGGATCGAGATCGGGGTTATTGGCGCGGCTGCGGTACCGGGTCCACCAACTGGTGTCCAGGGTGAGCTGCATGAGATTGGTAAGTCGTAACTTTAGGCTCGATCCGGTCGCCGTACTGCCGGGCAAAGTGCGAAACGGCTCCAGGTTGACGGTCGCCGCGCCCTTGGAAGCCAAGTACGCGTTGAGGAAGTTCTGGTGGGTGAACTCATCCTCGGTGTTGTCGTGGATATATTGGTCCATGTCGCCATCCAGAACCTTCAGCGCCGCGGTGTAGGCTGCGCTCCCACTCCCGCCGGGGACTTCGTCGTCCTGGATTCCTCCGAGTTCGTTGTACTGTACCCAGAAGTCGGTCTCGAGGATTTCCGCCGCCGCCAGGAATCTAAGAATTGCAGCGTCTCCTTTGTTGAGACCGCCCCTCTTTTCTTCCCCGCCGTCGTCTTTGGCGAAGACAGACAAGCCATTGGCCAGCAGTCCCGCACCTACGGTGGTCGTGCCGGCCGCCGCAAATCCCTTTTTGAGGAATGAGCGGCGGTTCACCAGCTTGCTGAAATTCTTCAACAGGTTTTTCATGATCGCCTCCCTGAGCAGTCTTCTTTCGAACGCAGCATCGAGCCGCCGCACTGAGCTTTCTCCGATTGTCAGTGCCCCGGGCTCGTAACACATGCATTCGCGTAATGACTATGATGGCGCAACCTGACGAGCAAAATGCGAAGGGCTTGTCAACTATTTGTAAACAGTCTGCAAAAATGCTTGGGTGTAGGACTGGCGCGGGTTAAGGGCCTGGGAGATCGGTGCCCTGGTATCCCCCATATTGGTTGGAAGTGGGGCTACGGCGGCTTAGGCTAAAATAGGACTTGAGGCGAACACGATCTAGCCTTTGGCGACTTTGTCGGTCGGTATGGTCAAAGGAAGGACGAGCTTGAAGACCGAACCCTCAGGACCGGTGCTCTCGACGCTCACCTCACCGCCGTGGTCCTGCATGATCTTCTGAACGACTGCAAGGCCCAGGCCAATGCCGGTTTCTTTCCCGTAACTGATAAAGGGTTGGAAGAGGCTCTCGCGAATCGCTTCCGGGACGCCGGCGCCGTTGTCGGCCACACGGATCTCGAGGCCCAGCGCGGTGCGGCGGCTGCGTACGGTGATTCTTCCGGAATCAGGCCGCACGGCTTCACAGGCGTTGAGCAGCAGATTCTGCAGCACCCGATCGAGCTTGCCCCGGTCGAACCAGGCATCGCATTCACCCTCGTGAGAAAACGAAATGACGATGCCCCGAAACTCCGGTCGCGCTTGCACGGTCTGGATCGCCCGCTCGATGGCCTCCTCCGCGCTGGCATAAACCGGCTGCAGCACCTCCCGTTCCTTCGAGAAACCGAGGAGCGAGCTGATCTGCTCCGTCATCCGGTTCACGGCCAAGCGGATCTCCTGATAAAAGTCCTTTCGCTGAAGCTCGTCCAGGTTCGCTTCGGAGAGAAACTCTGCGTAGGCAAGAATGGCGGTCAGGGGATGGCGCAGGTCATGAGAAATGGTGCTCGCCATGCGTCCGACAGTAGCCAGTCGCTCGGCGTTGAGGAGCTCGCGCTGCGTTTCCTGCAGCGTACGGCGCATGCGATCGAAGGCCACGGTCAACTCCGAGACTTCATCGTGGCCGCGAGCCTCGAGGGGATAAGCGAAGTCGCCTTTCTCGAGTGCATGGACGCCCGCGACCAGGTGTGCGAGCGGCCGCGTAATGAAAGTCGTGGAAATCAGGAAGACGAGCGCCGTGCCGACGAGCACGGCAGCGACGCCTACCGCCAGAATCCAACGGTTAAGGTTCTCCAGGAATCCAGTGGCTTGGTCATAAGACTTGAGCACGCTGAGGGTAACTCCGGGCGAGCGGCCCGGCGCCAGTTCCACGGATGTCGAGAGGAACCTCTCCTGGCCCAGCTGAAGTTCCTCAGGCCTGAAGTCCGCAGCCGGGGAACGTTCGCCGCGCCGCGCCAAGTCCGCCTGCTGGGCGGCGGACAGCGTGCTGACTACAAACGTTCTACCGTAGCGGAACGCGACCCGGCTTGCTGCCACTCGACTGACGTCCTCTGCCACACGGTCGTCGATCTCGTAGCCTATGGCCAGGACACCGAGCATCGTGTTGTCGGCGGGAGAGCCAAAATAAATGGGCTGGATGAACACCTCGAAGAGGTGGCCGCTACCATACCACCAGTCTCGGGATTCGCCGTTCTGGAGCGAGCGACGCAGCAAATCCTGAGCTTCGCTCCGGGTAAAGCCGTAGGTGGCTGTTTGGAGAGCCATCAACTTCTCCGAGCGGTTCGCCAGCACGAACAGTTCACTCCCCATCAGACGCCAGAACTCCACCGAAGCATCCTGGATGGTCGCCTCGTGTTGCGTCGTCATCACCGCCTTGAGGGAAGGAAGGTCAGCGAGCAGAGCGGCTGACCGCTCGAGGGTCGTTTCGCGCTGGCGTTGAAGACTCTGGAACGTCACTACTGAGGTGCGCAGGCCCTCGAAGATCTCCTCGCGAACTCGCAGCCTTACGCGGTGCCGAACGATGAGTAGCGTCGCCCAGGTCACCGACGCCGAAACGAGCACCAGCGAGAGGAGGAATTTGGTTCGCAGCTTAGCTTTGAACATCAACGTGACGAGACGACCGGCAGGGTCTGTTGCCTTGGTTCGGAGCCCAGGAAGCCGGCGCTTTGATCCAGGCAGCCGGTGGCGGACTGTCTTGGCTCGGCCTCCCGATCATCCATCGCTGCTAGCGGTAAATTAAGGCACAAACTTATAGCCCGCATGGTGAACTGTTAGAAAGTGAACAGGGTGCGCAGGGTCTCTTTCCAGTTTCTGCCGCAGATTCAGAATGTGAGCGTCCACCGTACGCGTAGACGGATAGTCATTGTAACCCCAAACTTCGTTTAAGAGCTCCTGGCGCGAAATCACACGTTCCTTGTTCTGAGCGAAATACTTCAGAACCTTGAATTCCTGAGGGGTGAGCGAAACCGGATGACCAGTACGGGTCAGCTCCATCTTGGGGAAATCAACGATGACGTCGTCGAAACTATACTGATCGACGACCGTGCCTTGGTGCGAACGCCGCAGGGCCGCCCGTCCGCGCGCAAGCAGCTCTCTCGGACTGAACGGCTTGGTCACATAATCATCCGCGCCGAGCTCGAGGAGCAGGACCTTATCCACTTCGTCGGAAGCGGCAGTCAGGACGATGATCGGTACAAGCGGAGAGTCTCTCCTGATTTCCCGGCAGACGTCTCGCCCTGGGATCACAGGCAACCTCAGGTCCAAGATCACCAAGCTCGGGGGCGAAGCGCGAAACGCCGTGAGAGCGGCGGCCCCATCCTCGGCAACTTCAACGGCGTAGCCCTCAGATTCAAACAGGTGCTTGAGCGCTTTGTGGGTCGCGCGGTCGTCCTCGATGACTAGAATCTTTTCCATGCCTACAATCGCCTCTAGGTGGTCAGTCAAAGTATAAACTGAAAACGAAAGGTTGTCGGTGATCTAGGCCGCGGTAGTGAGTCGGTTGGCTGGCTCGGGCTGTCGCGACAGCCGAGAAGGCCGCGGTCCCCGGCGCTGCAGTAATCATTTGCCACCGAGCCACGGAAAGGCCACTCGAACATGGCCCTCCAAGGTTAGAATGTTCGTGTAGCGTCGGTTAAGGTGCTCTAGCTTCGGTTTCGAGATACGGCAGGAGGCTCTATGCAGCGGCCCGGTTTGGTCTGTCTTCCGAGGGGCGTAACACTGGTCCTGACGGCGTACTTCAGTTTGGCGGTGACGGCGATCCCTCAGGAAAGGCCGTCTCCGCAGAGGGCGACACCGGCGACGGCGGCCATTAACGACACGCTGCTGGACTTGAAAACGCAGGTTCAGGAACTCACGACGACTCTGGTTGAGATGAACGACCAAGTCGCGCGGTCGCGTCGGGAGACCCAGGAACTGCGCCAAGTACTCCAGGCGGCGCGAGAGCAGTTGGTCTCCTTTGAGCGTGAACTCGCCGAGTCACAGCGCCAAGCAGGGAAATCTGTTGTGACGATCCCCGGAGCGGAAAAAGGAGCGGCCGTTGAGGCTCGTTCGGCCGAAAACACAGGCGGAGCAATCGAGCAGGCCGCGCCAACCCAACCTACCGGTTTCAGGGAAAGCGGGCTCGGTGAACGCGTGACCCAGCTTGACGCTCGCGTGGAAACTTTAGAAGAGGACCAGCACTTGCTCAGCGCCAAAGTGGAGGACCAGTATCAAACCAAGGTGGAAAGCGGGTCCAAATACAGAGTACGGCTTTCCGGAATCGCGCTCCTGAACGTCTTTGGCACGCGCGGTTCCGTGGACAACTTAGACCTTCCCGCGCTCGCACGGCCAAGGGGACTACTCGATTCCTCAGGGACCTTCGGTGCCACCGTAAGCCAAACCCAGGTCGGCCTGGAGGTTTTCGGACCGACAGTGGGAGGCGCGAAAGCTAGCGGCGACCTGCAGTTCGACTTCTTCGGAGGATTTTCAAATACCGAGGACGGAGTCACCAGTGGGCTCGTCCGGCTTCGGACAGCCAGGATCCGACTCGATTGGGCTCACACGTCCGTTGTTGCCGGACAGGACGCTCCGTTCTTCTCGCCTCTCTCGCCCAGTTCGCTGGCGTCGCTGGCCTATCCGGCTTTCTCTAACTCAGGCAACCTGTGGACGTGGACTCCTCAGGTCAGAGTAGAGCACCGAGTCGTTTTTTCGGACGACTCCAGCATCTTAGTCCAGGGTGGAATCCTCGATCCATTAACGGGAGAGCCGCCCAGCGACCAATTCTATCGATTGCCACAAGCAGGAGAACGGAGTCGTCAACCGGCTTATGCGACCAGAGTTGCCTGGACGCAAGCTGCGTTTGGTCGCCCTCTTACGGTTGGTGCGGGAGCTTACTATGCCCGGCAAGACTGGGGCTTCGCTCGCTCCGTCGATGCCTGGGCCGGTACGGCGGACTGGGAGGTGCCGCTGGGCCGGTGGCTTTCACTCGCAGGTGAGTTCTACCGCGGTCGTGCAATTGGAGGACTCGGCGCAGCCACTGGCCGCAGCGTGCTGTTCAGCGGTCCGCTCATGGACCCCAGGACTTCGGTGCTCGGTCTGAACACCGCTGGAGGATGGTCGCAAGTGAAATTTAAGCCTCTGGAAAGAGTGGAATTCAACGGCGCCTTTGGGGAGGATTACCCCTTCGGGTCAGACTTGGGCCGTTTTACGCAGAGCCAGAGTTACGTCGACCCTGCACTGGGGCGCAATGCGAGCGCTTTCTTCAACGGCATTTTTCACGTTCGCTCGAATCTGCTGCTCTCGCTCGAGTATCGTCGGCTGTGGACCTCAGAAAGGTATGGAGCCAAGTCGACAGCGGACCATGTTAACTTCGGCGTTGGAGTGCTGTTTTGAGTAGAACAAAAGGAAGCGATTGCGTGTTGGTCTTGGTTTCTATGCTTGCGGTGCTCTGCGCGGATCCGGCGCGGGCTCAGTCCGTAACCGTGAGGGGCTTCGTCACCCTGGTCAATCGTGGACGCCCGGACACCACGAAGTCTGACAACTCGAACGCCGTGGTCTGGTTGACGCCTGCGGTCGTTTCCTCGAACCGGGATAACGAAGTCCAAGGTCATGTCCCGCGCCTGAGGTCTCGGCTGGTGCAGCGGCACAAACGCTTTGAGCCTCACGTCCTAGTGATTCCTGTAGGCTCGGTCGTTGATTTCCCCAACCTCGATCCCTTCTTTCATAACGTCTTCTCGCTCTTTGAGGGTAAACGGTTTGACCTCGGACTCTACGAGGCAGGCACGACGCACAGCGTGACTTTCGATCGTCCGGGCGTTTGCTATATCTTCTGCAACATCCACCCGGAAATGAGCGCTGTGGTCGTGGTGTTGAAGACCCCCTATTACGGGATTTCCGATCGCGCGGGCAAAATAGCAATCGCCAGTGTTCCACCAGGCCGCTACTTCATGAGCGTCTGGCACGAACGCTGCTCGCCGGAAGCCCTAAAGAACTTCCCCCGCGAAGTGACGATTTCGGCCATTGAAGCCTCCATTGGAACCATTTACCTGCGCGCGTCTGACGATTTACTAACGTTTCACAAGAACAAATACGGTCGCGATTACGACAAGCCCAACCCTCCCACGTCTCTTTATTGAGCGACCCTGGCGGGCGCGAACGTAGGAGCCCCACAACTCACTTCCTAGCCTAGCAGGCTGCTGACAAACTATGTTTAGCGAGCGAATTTCTTTCCTGGATCGTACTACGTTGTGGTTTGAGCCTCTTTTCGCGGCAGTTTGCGCGCCGCTGTGGCCCCACACTGGGCGTTTCAACGGGGTTCGAAGACACTCCGGCCTGGACCTACGGCGCCGGAACGGGCGCGGCCAACAGATTGCGCATGCGCACCAGGTTGTAGGCCGCGCACGCCCACATCAAGATCCAATCCACCTTCAACGTTCCGCGATGCCGGACTTGGTGCAACAACGCCACCGTCTTCAGCCAGCCAAAACATTCTTCAATGCGCTTGCGTTTCTTCTGGCTGAGGGCGTAGCCCGCCTGTCGGGTCGTTCGACCATCGATAGCGCTGCCGCCTCTTCGCCCCCCGTTTTGGGCCACGTGCGGCGTGACGTGAAGATGAAGCAGGTGAGTTGCGGTCGTGTGACGAACCGTGAGGTTTCGGCAAGCCTGCGTCATTTCGTCTGACCGAAGTTGGTAACGTCTGTCTTTGCCCTTCGGGGCCGAGGAGGACGGACGATGGCCAGCGAGTTATCTCATGTTCCAGAGCTTCCGAGTCTGAAACAATAGAGGAGGAAAGGGTGTCCGGTCAACACACCGGCGTTCGGGAGTAGTCGGATGAGAGTATTATTCTCGTGAAGGATTTCTTCGGAGTACCTTGACCCGAACTGACCCAGGGGGGCAACTCAAATGAAGTTGGGGGCCGCCCAGGGAGAGGAACAGATTCAAGGCAAGGCTTCCTGGCAACCACATGACCGAAGGGAGACGATATTACTACGGAAGCCCGGGGCCTGCAACGATGAAAGGCGTTTTGCTGCGGTTACCTCAGTTTGTCGGGGGTCGCCAGGGAGATGCCGCTTGACTGAGTCATCTGGGTTCGACCATCGCACTCAGGAGGCGCGATCAGTGCGTCATGGGGCCTGCCAGTCGAGAGCGTAGATTTCCTGGCTGCCCACGTTGCGCAGAACCAGAGGAGAACCGTCGGGTGTCACGCCGCTCCACGGGCCCCAACTCCCCATCGCCCGCCGGAAGTCCTTCAAGCTCGCCACCCGCTCAAGCTTCCGATCCGCGACGCTGATGCGATAGATCGCCTTTTCCTTTCCTACACCCGTGTCAAAATAGACGTACTTTCCGTCTAAAGACCAGGTCGGGTATCCTACGTCTGTCTTGGCGAGTTCCGACCACTTCCCGGTCACCAAGTCGAAGAGTACCAACTTGTGCGAATCCGCGGAGCCCGCAGCGAGATAGCGCCCGTTGGGGGAGCCGGCCAAATAGACCGTACCCTCGGAGCCTGGTACCGTAGAAATCTGCTTCGTTTTCAAATCCAACGACCTGATCCACCCAATCAATTCTCCCTGCTTCCCATAGTGAACACCCGAAAAATATATCGAACCACCATCGGGCGACCAGAACCCAAGGCCCGCGCTACCCTCACCGGTTGGCAGTTCTTCCGGGCTACCGCCCTGATGCGGAACCACCCAAAGCCTCATTAACTTGCCAGGTTCCACCCTCCCAAAGGCGATTAGCTTCCCGTCGGGAGACCAGGTTGGCAACAGGGCTTGGGTGGGGGGGAAACTGAGCTGCAACCGCTCGCTGCCATCCACTTTGCTGCGCCACAAAGTTCCTTCCGGGTATGCAACATAAGCGACCCACTGGCCGTCCCTCGAAAAGCTCACTCCCTCGGCCGAAATCCCCTCAAGGTAAGGCACGAACTGGTCGAACTTCGAGTCATAGCGAACCAGCTCAACGCGCCGCTGTTCCCCGATGACAAAAAGCTTTTTCCCGTCCACACTGGGCACGGCCGCATGAAAGTTCATCGGACCTGAAGTCACCTGCACCGGTTCTCGACTGGACTTTCGGAAGAGGTCACTTCTCTCCCTTATTGCCCAGATGTCAGTTTTCCCGCTGCGCGTGGATTCAAACACAAAGTACTTCCCGTCCGAAGTCCAATTGCCGCCCCATTCTTCTGGTGGGTTGTTCCACCCGGGGAGCAAGGGGTGAAGGTTGCTTCCATCTGTGGCAACCTCCCACAGCGAACTTCTGGAGTTTAGAATCTCATTTACCGTAAAGCGCAGGGCGCGTCCGTCGGGCGTCGAGCGTAGCCAGCTTGCGAAGCCAGCTACGGTCACAAGCTTGCGGGCCCCGCTGCCGTCAGCCTTGGCGATGTGTAGCTCGTTACCGGTGGCGATGACCAAATCCCCGCTCGGGGACCAAGCCGCGTCGTGACCGATGAGGTCGCCCAGCCTGCGAGGAGTTCCGCCCAGCGCTGGCAAACTCCAGAGCGGCTCTTCCATTTCGGCGCTGCTGAAGCTACCAACCAGAAGCTCAGATCGGTCGAGTGAAGTGTTCCAAAGCATGACGTTTTGGAAGGGCGTTGAAATCGGTACCGCTTCTCCGCCTACGGCAGAGACCTCGGAAATAGATGCGTGGCCTCCAATACTTTCCTGGACATATATCCGAGCCCCGTCGGTAAGCAGTACCGGTGCGCAACAGTAACCGCTGGTGATGAAAACCTTCTCTCGGCTGTCATTCGTGATGCGCGTATAGTTTGAGGTCTTAGGTGGTGGCAGCACGGGTCTGAGCGAGTAAGCTATAACCAGAGCGCCAAGTGTGGCCACGACACCGACGACTATCGACCGAGCCGGCCATCGCTTCTTAGGATGGCCGGCAGGCGCCGCGACTTCCGCCGCGGCCACGCGCGCGCTCGAACGTCCCGAATCCGTGTCGCGCTTCAGGCGTTTCAGGTCCGTCCGCATTTCGGAAGCGCGCTCGTAGCGCAGTTCTCGGTCCTTCTCCAATGCCTTACTGATTACCTCCGTGAGTCTAGGAGGGAGCTCAGGGTTCAGACTCCCTGGGGATGCAGGTGACCGATTAAGGACCGCATCAAAGATGACCGCCGTCGTGCTGCCTCCGAAGGCCTGGCACCCTGTAGCCATCTCGTAGAGGACCGCACCGAAGCTGAACAGGTCGCTCCGCGCATCGAGTTTTTCGCCTCGGGCCTGCTCGGGCGACATGTAGGCGACCGTGCCCATCGCCACGCCAGGACTGGTGAGCTGCTCGCGATCAAATGACGCCGTGGGCCGTAGCGCCGCCGTCTTGGCGGCCACCCCGATTGGCGTGCCGCCAGCGCTTCCCGGCGTCAGCTTCGCTAACCCGAAGTCGAGGATCTTGGCTTGGCCGCGCGTCGTTACGAATATATTTGCGGGCTTAATGTCCCGGTGGACGATGCCGCTCGAGTGCGCAGCGTCTAGTGCATCCGCAATCTGTATGGCGAGGTCCAGCAGCGTGTCCATGGGTAGGGGAGCACCTTTATGGTGCCCCCCTTCGGGGGAAGAAACGAGAGGGCCATGAAGGCCCTCACCCACCTCGATCCGCTGCTTGAGGGTTTGGCCCTTCAACAGCTCCATCGCAATAAAGGCCTGACCCTCGTACTCTTCAATTGCGTGAATCGTGCAGATGTTCGGGTGGTTGAGGGCCGACGCTGCCTGGGCCTCGCGCCTAAATCGTGCCAAGGCCTGGGTGTCCCCAGCCAGGTCTTCCGGCAGGAACTTGAGGGCCACCTCGCGGCCTAACCTGGTGTCATGCGCACTGTACACCACACCCATCCCGCCGCCGCCAAGCTTTTCCAGGATCTTGTAGTGCAAGAGGGTCTCACCGATGAGGCTAGCACTGCGTTCGCTGCTCTCCTGTGCTGGGCCTTGATTCTTGCCCACCACCTTAGCCGCAAGCTCCAAGGCCGGTGTCTCCAAGAAACGCTCTGCTTGCTTATGATGAGCGAGCAGCGATTCAACTTCCCGCCGGAGATCTGCGTCCCCACCGCACGCCTGTTCTACGAAGACGGCGCGGTCCTGCTCCTCACGCTCCAGCGCCGCATGGCACAACTCTTCAACTTGCCGCCAGCGCTCAGGCTTCATGGCGCGGCTCCCGGCTCAGTTCGCGAAGAAGCCAAAGCTTTGACAGCCTCCAGTCGCGCTTCAGCGTCTCGGGTGACACCTTCAGCACCTCAGCGGCTTCCTTGACGCTCAGCCCGCCAAAGAAGCGCAGTTCTACTCCCTGCGCCTTTCGGGGGTCTAGAGCGGCCAGGGAATTCAGCGCTTCGTCGAGTGCAAGCACATCGGCACAAGGCTCCAGCGAAGCCGCTAGACCTTCATCCAAAGTGACGCGTAGTGCCCCGCCACCTCGCTTCAGACTCCGCTGCGAACGGGCGAAATCCGTCAGGATCCTGCGCATCAATTTTGCGCATACAGCGAAGAAATGGGCGCGGTCCTGCCAGCTCACTTCGGGGAGTTCAACCAGCCGAACGTAAACCTCGTTCACGAGTGCCGTCGTTTGCAGTACGTGCCCAGGCTGTTCTCGCGCCATGTACCGAAGCGCACACTGGTGTAGGTCGTGGTAGACCAGGGGCGTCAACTTGGCGAGTGCCTGCTCGTCCCCAGCGCTCCAGGCCCGCAGGAGTTGGGTGATCTCGTGAGCGGATGGCGCGGACATACAAACCTCAGTGCGGGCTCGGTTTGGCGCAGGCCAACAATAAGTTACCACACTTTCCGGGCACTCTCTGTCACCCTAACCCCCCTCAAATCAATTTTCGCAGAGCATGGTTAACCTTTTCGACCTCGGTTTCCGCTTTATGAAGATAGAGGGGGCTCGGAAACTGGACAAAGGGCGCTTCTAAGTTGTTCGAGGTTTGCCAGCCACTTCCGAGGCCAGGACCCTCAAACCAAACTGAGTGAGGTGAGCATATGAAAAATATCAGCAAGCCGCTAAGCATGGTGCTTCCACTGGTGCTGGCTTTGTTGGCCGTGCCATTCGCCAAGTCTGAGGGGGATCCATGTTCTGTTAGCACGTTGAACGGTTCCTTTGGGGTTGCAACAAGCGGCTCGATCGTTGCCTTCGGACCTATTGGTCCCGTCGCTGAAGTTGGAGTCATCAAGTTTGACGGCGCGGGAGGTGTTTCACAGACGACCACGGTCAGCCTGAACGGCACCATTATCCCGAACAGATCGAGCGTCAGCGGGAGCTACGAGGTCAATCCCGATTGCACTGGAGATCTGTCGGTGGAGCTTCCTGCACCCGGCGGCACCATCACGTCAACTTCGCACTTTGTGATCGTG
>Ga0070732_10000679_pt1 | contig 20310 bp, 18 predicted proteins | sample Coa_R1_5_FD_66449 | JGI IMG/M metagenome (GOLD analysis project Ga0070732, IMG submission 66449) | Surface soil microbial communities from Centralia Pennsylvania, which are recovering from an underground coalmine fire - Coalmine... | ecosystem: Environmental > Terrestrial > Soil > Unclassified ... | reverse complement strand
TCGAAATCTCGTCAATTTCCTCTTATATCCTGGTTGGCTTTCGCCGCCGCGATGCTTCGAGCGCCGAATCCTCGTTAAAGTATTTTCTGCTGGGCTCGTTTGCGACGGCATTCTTCCTGTACGGCATCGCTCTCATGTTCGGCGCAACCGGTTCGACGCACATCAATCTGATTGCGCAAAAGCTGCAAACTGGGCCAATTGAGTTGCTCGCCTACGTTGCGGTTGCGTTGATGTTCGTCGGGCTCGGATTCAAAGTGGCGGTGGCGCCCTTCCACATCTGGACTCCTGACGTCTACGAAGGTGCGCCTGCTCCCATCGTTGGCTTCATGTCCACCGCACCGAAGGCGGCAGCGTTTGCTGTCCTGCTGCGCATTGTCTTCACCATGAATGCGCCCGGCAGTTTCTGGCTTATCTGGATTTCCGCGGCGCTATCCATGACGCTGGGCAACGTCGGGGCCCTGGTACAAACGAATGTAAAGCGCCTCCTGGCCTATTCTTCGATCGCGCATGCTGGCTATCTGTTCGTCGCCTTTGCCGCTGTTCCTGAGCTGGGCACATCTGCCGCGATTTTCTACACGGCCGCCTACGCTGCCATGAACGTCGGCGCATTTGCCGTGGTCAGTCATTTCGCCAATGTTGGCGAGCGCTACGTTACGCTCGAGGATTATGAAGGCCTGGGCCGCAGTTCTCCGCTATTGGCAGCCAGCCTCACAATTTTTCTCCTGTCGCTGATCGGAATCCCCATCACCGGCGGCTTCTTCGCCAAGTTTTACGTTTTTAGCGCCGCCTTGAAGAGCAATCTTATCTGGCTGACTCTGATTGGCGTGCTCAACAGCGCGATTGGCGCCTATTACTATCTTCGCATCATGGTCATGATGTACATGCGTGAGCCGCAACGTGAAGTGCCGGTAACTCCCATTCCCTTCGGGCTTGGCGTTGCCCTTGCGGTCAGTCTCGCCGCTACCGTCTATTTGGGTGTCCTTCCCAATCACGTGCTGCAATACACCCAGCGCTCAGGACAAGCGCTGCTGCAAGCCGCGCCTCCTGGCGCATCCCAGCCCGTGCGAGCCTCTCAGGTGTTTTGACGGCGGGTGATTTTCTTGTGCAAAAAACCCAAAACTTGTATTTGACAAGGCGCCGAGGTGCCGTGCATGATTGGTGCACTCAGTTCCGGTTCTTTCCTCGCGGAAGAAGCGGACTACGGCCTGGAGGGAGCATTATGTTGAAGGCAATTCAAAGGTTGTGGGGTGACGAGTCGGGGCAGGATATCGCAGAATATGCCGTTATGCTGGCAGTGATTCTGGTTTTGGTTGTAGGTACAATCAGGCTGATCGGATCAAATTCCAACACTGTGTTCTCCAACGTAGCAAGTTCGATTCAGTAGGCTGACACGTATCGTCTTTGAAGAAATTTTGTCGCGATTCATGCAAGGTGCAAGCGAAACAATGACTCGATTTACTTCTAACATCGCAAGGTTTGGCTACTGCTGGTTTACCGGAGTAGCGGCTGCGGGGAAGCTTGGAGGGCGATCAGGCCAGTAGGTCACCTAGATTCAAGTTTCAGTCGCAAGCCGCGATTTCAGATCGCGGCTTTATTTTTTTGTCTGAGAAAATACAGCTGGAGAGCCCATCCCATGATTGTCAACATGTCAGAAACGGCCACAGAGGAACAGATCGCCCACATTATCGAGCGGATCCGGGAGGCCGGTTACCAGCCTCATGTCACCCGCGGCACCGAGCGCACGATTGTGGCCGCAGTAGGCAGCGGACGCCGCCACGAAATCGAGGCGCTGCAAGTGGCACCGGGAGTGGATAACGTCGTCGCTATCGCCCAGCCCTTCAAGTTGGTAAGCCGCCAGGTCAAGCCCGATCGCTCGCTGATAAAGGTGAACAGCGTAACCATTGGTGGCCCTGAGGTCGTAATCATTGCTGGGCCGTGCTCGGTGGAATCGCGCGTACAGCTGCTCGACACTGCACACGCGGTAAAACGTGCGGGCGCCACGATGCTTCGTGGCGGCGCATACAAGCCTCGCACGTCTCCTTATGATTTTCAGGGGCTCGGCATTGAAGCGCTCAAGATTCTGCGAGAAGCCCGCGAGCAGACTGGCCTCCCCGTCGTGACAGAAGTCATGAGCACCGAGGACGTTGCGATCATCTGCGAGTACGTGGACATGCTCCAGGTGGGTGCCCGCAACATGCAGAATTTTGCCCTGCTGCGCCGCCTGGCAACGGTCGATAAGCCGATTCTGCTGAAGCGCGGTCCGTCTGCCACGGTAAAAGAGTGGCTGCTGGCTGCGGAATATCTGCTCTCGGGTGGAAATCATCAGGTGGTGCTATGCGAGCGCGGGATCAAGACATTTGAAACCGAAATGCGAAATACCATGGATCTGGCCGCGATCGCGCTCGCCCGCGATCTCTCCCATCTGCCTGTGATTGCTGATCCTTCGCACGGCACGGGCAAGCAGAGCTTGATTGCGGCGGTGTCCCGGGCAGCGGTGGCGGTCGGAGCGGATGGCCTCATCATCGAGGTGCATCCCTGTCCCGAGCGTGCACTTTCCGACGGGCCGCAGTCTTTGGACTTTGCCGGATTCGAGAACGTCATGCATGCGCTCTCGGAGCCGCTGCGGAGGACCCATACGCCCGCGGGGGGAGCCTGATGCTGCCACTGTGGCGTAAAGTTAGTGGCCCACCAGCTTGTGCATGCTGGAAGCGGTCGTGATCCTGTTTTGCTCGATTCCGGTCACCGCTTCGATGCTTCGTCGAGAGGAATGCGCGATAGCAAGCCCCTCTTGTAATCGGTGAGCCAGATTGAGCCGTAACCTAATCGCACAGAATCGCCACCCTTGCCTACCCACTGCCTGACGACCTTGTTCGTCGTGGCATCAATTCGAGTAAGCGGAACTCCGAGAACCGTTGGCCACACAGATTCGGCTCCATGGGCGATATCTCCGCCAACGCCGGGTATGCCCACTGAAATCGTGGCGATCACCTTTTTGCTCGTCTCATCCACCCGGCTGATGGTTCCGTCTCCTTGGTTGAGGGTCCAGATGGAACCTCCGCCCGAAGCGAGAAACCGGGGCTTCGGTCCAACAGGCACCGACTCCAGTACTTTGCCGGTGGCGGCGTCCACGGCAGTCAACACGCTCGTCTCTACTCCGGTGATCCAGATAATGCCATTGCTGAACAGCGGGTTGAAGGAACCGGATGGGACTGAAATTTTCTGGCGCACAACATTCGTGGAGGGATCGATCCGGCAGAGCGTTCCGTTCTTGTCCGTTACCATCCACACGCTATCGCGACTTGCCGTGATGCCTCCCTCGGGGCCTGCTGGCGCTATCGGGAGAACGGCGCTGATTGTGTTGCTGACGGCATCGACCCGAACCAGCGAAGGCTTCTTTCCACAGAGCGGAACCCAGATGCTTCCGAAACCTGAAGCCAGACCGGAGCAAGCTTCGCCGGCCACGTGCACCGCAGCGACAATTTTGTTCGTTGCTGGATCAATTCGCTGTACGGCATAAGGTCTGGTGCTCGCCACCCACACAGCATTGTCCGTCACCAGCACCCAGTCTGCCGTCGCGCCAATCTTGATCGTCGCGGATGGCTCCAACGAAGCGAATGGAACCTGAACCTCCCTGACTCCTGGCGTTGGCGGATTCCGTTGCGCGTCGGGACTTTGAGCTATAGCGGCAGTGAACAAGGCCATTAGCAGGAATACGAGATTTCGCGTCCTCAACATAGCCGACGTTTATCGAAGACCAGTGGAATCTTATTGGGAAGCCTGGGTTCTGTCTAATGATTGCGGGCCCGATTTCTCGATTCGATGTTCCCTTTGGTCACTTGTGAGCCCTCCGCGAACCACAGCACAATTACCAGAACCCGGAGGCTTTATGAGTAGAGCAACCAGAACTATCCTGAGCCTGGTGGTCAGCCTAGCCCTTTTCAGCGCGGTGGCAGTGGCCCAGGCAAGCGAGAGTAATGCCGAAAAAGATAAGAGCAACGAGCACCATAACCGCATGGCGAAAGTCGCGTTCTGGCGCCATCACAAAGACGCCGACAAGAATGCGAAACAAGCCCAGGCGCCATCGAAACCAGCTCCGTCGAAACCGGCTCCGCCGAAACAGGCTCAGCCTAAGACAGCGCAGGTAAAACCGGCGTCGGCCAAGCAAGTTGCCAGCAAGAAGGACCAGAAGCAAGAGCAGCATGCCAGCAAAGTGAGCAAGGCTTCCGCCAAGAAGGCGCCGGCTGCGAGCAAGACGACGCCGAAACAGAAGGCGCAGGATCCCAAGTCAGTTTCGTTAAAGCAATAGCTTTGCAGACTCGGCCTCGGCGGCCGTCCGTTTGGCAAAGATGGCCGCAGCCGAAGTGTTCCCGCAAGGTTTATGCTGTTCTGGTGTGGTATCGGATAATCACAATCCTTCTGCTGGAATGCGGCGCTTCGCTCGCGCAAGTTACTGCCGGAGCGCCTCTGAAGTCTTCACCAAGCATCGGTAACCTCTGCTTTGTGGATGGACTGAAGTATTCGACAATACAGTCCGCGATGAGCGCATGTGGCGCAGCCGGGATTGTCGTGATCCCTCCCACGTACGCTGGAACGGATTCGTTGGAGACTCGCCATAGCATGCCTGTGTGGGATTTCCGTCATTCCGAACGCCCCGACGGATTCACTCCAGTCACGGATTTTGGCGCGAAAGGCGACGCAACGGCGGGCACTGATGGGGCAAGCGAAGTTGGCTCTGCCACATTCAGAGTGGCGGCGGGGTCATTCACACCAGGAAGGGACGAGGGCAAAACCATCGTCATTACTGGAGCTGGATCTGACAATGCATCTTTCACCACAACCATCAAGGCCGTGAACAGCCCCGATCGCGTAACCCTGGGGGCAGCGGCGGCCTTCACCGCAACCGGTCTGACCTATTGGTGCGGAACGGAAAATACTTCTGCTTTTCAGGCCGCATATAGTTCCATGAAGCCGTTGTTCTTGCCCCCGGGAAAATTCCTCATGACCGGTACGGTGAGTGGGTCCACTCCCCTGGTTCTAACCGGGGCGGGAGAACAATCCATCATCATTGACGATAGGACCGTCTTCCACGTTTTCGGGGCCGGGGGGCACTTCCTCAACAACTTCCGCATGCAGGCAGCCACCAGACTCATCCCACTCGCTCCCAGCGCATTTCCGACTCCCTATGCGGGCACTCCGGTTGCGCTGGACCGCATCGGCGATGGCGTCGGCTATCAGCCTCAATTGGGGGATTTCGATGTTTGGGCCAAGCTATCGAAGCAACAGCAGTCGCAGCAAATAGGACCGACAATATCCGTGTCTTCCGATGGCACCCACATCTACCGGATTACCGGTGACTTGGTTTCCATTCTGCTATTCGACGTGCATTTTTCTGAAGTCGCACTGTGTGATTTTCGGGCCGGTAAGAACTTTGTTGCCGGCATCGCCCTATGGCACACGCCGCATGACGGCCGAATGAACAAACGAGACACGATCCACGACAACCATGTCCGATATGCCAGCTACAACGGAATCGCCTGGGCGGCTTCTGAAAGAGTCTCCATTCTTCATAACCAAACAGAAAATAACGGCGAGAGCGGGTTGAAGAATTACTCCACCCAGGGCGACGGAACCTACGATACCTACGTGGAAGTGATTGGCAATCACACGCAACACAACCATTACGACGGGCTCGATTTATCTGAGAATTATCCTCACACGAATAAGCAGAGAGCCTCATCGATTGTTTCTGGGAACACCAGCAACTTCAACGACCGGACTGGAACCTATGCGGACGGCCTGGAATGGACCCTGACGGACAATACCTTCGAAGGTAACGGGCTCAGCGGGATGTCGCTCGACGTCTCCGACAGCGTCATCTCCGGAAATATTTTGAAGCACAATAATACCCTGCACGAACGACACTCTCACCAGATGTTGATCGGGCCGGGCAATCCCAGCAAGAACAATGTAATTGAACACAACCGGATCGTGGGCTCGGTTGGCTCCGGGGCTGCGATTGTATGGGCGGCAGCATCCACTGGAAACAAGATCAATGACAATACGGCTACGGGAGGAGCAGTTTTCGATTTCAGAGCAGCTCCGGCCGCATCTCATGGCAACTCGGACAGCCATGGGCCGTACCCAGACAAATGACATCGGCTTCCTGGGACAGTCGTTCTGATGGAGTGTCGCAGGAATCTCCTAATTCCGCCTGCCAAGAAGTTTAAGCAAAGAATCGACAACGTATAATGCTCCCGAACTCGACTTCCGCCGTCATGCGGAACCTTCGGAGGAACGCCATTATGAGTTTTCATGCCTTGGACCGCCGCACTTTTCTTGAAACCACCGCCACTATGGCTGCCGCCTCGTTCTTGACCAGCCGCCTGGGTTGGGCGGCCGGCGAGCACAAGATCAACAAGGTCGGCGTGCAGCTCTACAACGTTCGCAATCAGGCCGATTTCGATAACGCCACCGCCAAGGTCGCTCAGATCGGTTACAAGGAGGTGGAACTAGCGGGATACTTCGGCCGTGGGCGAGCGCGCGACTGGTTCGTGTTGCCGCCCGTCCAGCTGGTACGCGCGGCGCTCGACAAGAACGGTTTGTCGGCGCTCTCGACGCACATGCACTACGACGAAATCGACGAGAAGTTTCCGTCGATCGTCGAAGACTCAAAGATCATCGGCTTGAAGTATATTGTTTGCCCTTGGAGTCCCGAAGAAGCCCGCAAGTCGTTTGACGCCTTGAAGGAAGCTGCCGAGAGATTCAACCGTTGCGGAGAGCAGGCGAAAAAAGTGGGGATTCAATTCGCCTATTACAACCAATGGTTCGAATTTCTTCCTGTCGACGGCAAGATTCCTTACGACGAACTGCTCAAACTGTGCGATGCCAATCTGGTGAAGATGGAAATGGATCTCTGCTGGATCACCGCGGCAGGAGCCGATCCACTGAAGTATTTCAATATGTATCCCGGACGATTCCCGCTAGTTCACGTCAAGGACCTCAAGAAACTTCCGGCCGTCAGCTCCGGCGGTTCGCAGAACCTCGGTGATGCCGTGGACTTGACCGCGGTCGGCAGCGGCATCATCGATTGGAAAAAAATCTTTGCCCAATCTGACAAGGCGGGGATCAAGCATTACATCGTCGAATACGACAATCCCAAAGACCAGAGCATTGCCGAGAGCTACGATTATTTGAGCAAACTGCGCTGGTAAGCGCTCCGAAACCATTGGGTGCTTCAGTTATCTACAGATGAGGATAAGCTAGCGATAGGCTGCTTTCGCTCTGCAACATCGGCTTCCGTGGTTCTGGAAAAACGGCACACTCTCAGAGCGGGAACTAAGCGTGGTCGCTACATTCGCGCTACATTTTTCCGCTCGAATGGGGACTACTGCAACTAGTGAAGAATCATGGTGAGCGCGGCAGGATTCGAACCTGCGACCCATGCCTTAAAAGGGCATTGCTCTACCACCTGAGCTACGCGCCCACTCTCTCTCAATTTAACACAGCTTTCTGGGCCCAAGTTTCGCATTTACTTCGATCTTCTCCGCGGCTACAATCTCGCTTCCCTGCTGAGCAAGTCTTCACGCCTGCTAAGGACCATGCATGCCCTCTATCGATCGTGATCGCCTTCGTTTGTTGATGCAATCCGAACAACAGAAGTTCATTGCCGAGCGGCCCAAATCCAAAGCGTTATTCGAGCGGGCACGAAAATCTCTGCTGGGCGGTGTCCCCATGAACTGGATGGCCAAGTGGGCAGGCGCCTTTCCACCGTTTGTTCGCGAGGCTCGCGGAGCCGAATTCTTCGACGTTGACGGTCACCGCTACATCGACCTTTGCCTCGGCGATACGGGCGCCATGACCGGACACTCGCCCGCTGCCACTGTTTCCGCGGTGCAGCAACAGCTTGCGCGGGGCATCACGTTGATGCTGCCCAGCGAAGATTCAGTCTGGGTCGGCGAGGAACTCCAAAAGCGTTTCGGCTTGCCATTCTGGCAATTCGCGCTCACCGCAACCGATGCCAACCGCTTCTCCATCCGGCTGGCGCGGCAGATCACTGGCCGCCCCAAGATTCTGGTATTCAACTGGTGCTATCACGGAACGGTGGACGAGACGTTCATCACTCTTGAGAACGGAGCCTTGAAACCTCGGCGGGGAAACATCGGCCCACCCGTCGATCCGTCGGTCACCACCAAAGCGGTTGAGTTCAATGACATTCCCGCGCTCGAAAAGGCTCTGCAGCCCGGCGACGTCGCATGCGTCCTAGCGGAACCGGCTATGACCAATGTGGGGATCGTGCTCCCCGATCCCGGATACCACCAGCAACTGCGCGACCTGACTCGCAAACACGGAACTTTCCTCATTATCGATGAAACGCACACCATCTGCGCGGGACCCGGCGGCTACACGCGGGCGGAAAATCTCGATCCCGATTTTCTCGTTTTCGGCAAACCGATCGGCGGTGGTGTTCCCGGCGCCGCTTACGGATTTACGCATGCCGTCGCCGAAGCAATCGCCGCGCGTCAGAATCTGGAAGATTGCGATGTCGGCGGCATCGGAGGAACACTAGCCGGCAATGCGCTTTCACTCGCGGCCATGCGCGCCACACTGGAAAAAGTTCTCACCCAGAAGGCCTTCGACCACTCGATCCCCCTTGCCGAACGTTGGACTGCCGGTGTAGGACAGGCCATCACCGAATTTGACATTCCGTGGAACGTTACCCGGTTGGGCTGCCGGGCCGAATACTTGTTTGCATCGCGCGCCCCGCACAACGGTCACGAAGCACATAATGCCATGGACTTCGAACTGGAACGCTTCATGCATCTATTCGCCATGAATCGCGGCATTCTACTCACGCCGTTTCACAATATGGCCTTGATGTCACCGGCTACTTTGCCCGAGCATATCGATCATCACACCAAGGTTTTCCGACAGGCACTGCAGGCACTGGTCGGTTGATCGCGGCCGGTGGGCAGGAGGTTGATTGTTGGATTTTCGGTCTTTCTTGTCAGGTTTTTGAGGACTTATTGGTCACAATGAATTGTGATGCTCGTCACAGTACTCCCAAATTCCCTCAGGCTAGACTCAAATGTTGTGATAGTTTAGCCTCGCAAGCCTCCAGGAGGAACGCAATGCGTGTAATTAAATTCATCAGTCTGGCTGTGATTCTGTTAGCGGTTTCGACATTAGCCTTCGCACAAGATAAGGAACAGGCTCCGGCTCAGGCTCCCACCGTCAAACATGTTCCCATCTCCAGTGTCTCGGCGACTTCGGGCAAGGAAATGTACAACAGTTACTGCGCTGTTTGTCATGGTAAGGACGGCAAAGGCAGTGGTCCGGCCGCTTCTGCTCTGAAAACGGCCCCGCCCGATCTGACCGCCTTGGCCAAGAAAAATGGCGGTAAATATCCTTCAGCGCACGTAGCTGCGGTAATTCGCGGTCAAGCTGACCTGGCGGCGCACGGCAGCCCTGAAATGCCGATCTGGGGTCCTCTGTTTTCGAGTATCAGCCAGGGGCACGAAGGCCAAGTCCACCAGAGAGTGGCGAACCTGGTTTCTTACATTGAGACTCTCCAGGCTAAGTAAATGTGGTCAAGAGATGAGGTTCCGGGGCGCCGCCGCAGCCCCGGAACGCCCGATTCGTTACCACGGCGATCTTGGCGCTGCCTCACGCTAGTCCTAAACCCTACCTGCACAATTGCTTGCCGTGCATTGTCCGTATGGACAGTGACTTCAGTACCTTAGTTTTCGCCCGGATAATCCACTTATAATCCACTCAAGGCCGCGAACGACTGGCGTTCTCTAAGTGTGAGTGCAAGGCTTGACAATCGTTTGCACTCGATGCGCTTGGAATGGCCAAGATCAGTGGATGCGCTCATCACAGCTGCGATTTTCGTCCTGGGGCTGTCTTTCGGCAGCTTCCTGAATGTGTGTATCTATCGCCTGCCCCGGGGCTTGTCGGTCGTGACACCCCGCTCAGCCTGCCCTAATTGCAAGCATCCGATTGCCTTTTACGACAACATCCCGGTACTGAGCTGGCTGATTCTGAAGGGCCGATGCAGGCACTGCGAAATTCCTATTTCGCCCCGGTATCTGTTGATCGAATTGCTGACGGCCATGACCTTTGTGGCGTGCTATTGGCACTTCGGTTGGACCATTGCCGCGCTGAAGTACTGTGTCTTCGCGTTCCTGCTACTCGGCTTGATATTCACCGACGCTGAAACCAGGCTTCTTCCCGACAAAATGACCCTGCCTGGGATGGCACTGGGGTTGATTTTCAGCCTTTTTGTTCCAGTCAACGACGTGGCCTCACAGTTTCTACCCGCTGCGGTAAGTGTTCCCTTCAGCGGCGAATTCGCTGGGCACATTTTCTCTCTACTCGATGCCCTGCTGGGTGCGGCGCTGGGTGCCTCATTTATTTATGGTGTGGGTGAGATTTACCTGCGCTGGCGCGGCGCGCAGGGCATGGGATTCGGTGACGTAAAGCTAATGGCCATGGTGGGGGCGTTTCTCGGCATGAAGCTCACGATCTTCACAATATTCACCGCTTCGCTTGCCGGATCGCTGTTTGGCGTGACCACGGTTTTAGTCGTCTGGGCGAAGCGGACCCATCGTTTCATGCATCGGGTGGCCAATGCCCAGGCGGCTCGTCGACGAGGATGGCGCTCAGCGCAGATGGTTTATCGCCATTATCAAATGCCCTTTGGCGTCTTTCTCGGCGGCATGGCGCTTTTCGCATTCTTCTTTGGAAATCGATTCTTGCACTGGTACGGAGGGCTCTGGTGAGACTCCTGATGAATCCAGTAGTGCTGCGGGCGGCAATTGTCCTGATTGGCGCAGGAGTGGCCTTTTTTGCAGGAGTCCTCTTCATGCGGTTTCTCCGCCACCGCATCGACCGCGAGTTCGATCTTTCTACTGAGATTCCCTCCTCATTGGAGTCTTTGCCTCTCCACCTGTACAACACCGTAATCCAGCAGCTCAAGCAGCAGAAACACGAGCTTACAATCCAGGCCCAGGAAGAGCAGCGCCGTGCGCGGATCACTGAGAATTTCAGCCAGGCGGTGCTGTCGAATCTTCCTTGTGGGGTCGTGGTCTTTGGAGTAAACGGATTGGTCAAACAATCCAACGCCGCAGGCAAGCAGATTCTCGGTTTTGCATCTCTTTCCGGAATGGGTGTGGAGGACGTTTTCCGCAACGCGTCTCCTGTTGCCGCCTCCGGGCTGGGTCCTGAACTCGCGCGGACCACCCCCCTTGCCGATCAGGTGCACTCGGTCCTGCAGGGAGAAAGTGCGCGCTGTGAGATCGACGCTGACTATGCTACTCCGGCAAAGGAACAGCGCCGCATCGCTGTAACTGTGACGCCAGTGCCAGCGGCCGGCGGCGGCCTGCTGGGGGCCGCTTGTGTCATCAGCGACCTAAGTGAATTTGACCGGATCCGCCGGCAACAGGAGCTGCATGGAGAAATTTCTCAGGAAAAGGCGCTTGATCTGCGCACTTCCCTGACCGCGATTGCCGGATATGCGCAGCAGTTGGCAAGCAGCCGGGATGCGGAATTGGCCCGGCAATTGGCGCAGGATATTGCCGACGAGGCGGCGCGTCTCGATCGCAGCATTGGGGGGTTCCTGACGGAAGATCGAACCCTCCGTAAGGTTAGCGTTCGCGCCGCGGCAAACAGATAGGAACTCTAGAGCGACGGGCAGCCATTGCCGCCGTTTAAGAGAGGGATTCGACGTTATAGAAGGGATGAAACGCTTATGAAACGCACCGCATATTCTGCATTCGGAGTCATGCTGCTCTTGGCCCTTGCGGCTGGCGCGCAGAATCAAACACCGTCAAGCTCGCAAGGCCAATCTTCGTCGGGGTCTTCACTCGGAGACTATGCACGACGCGTCCGAAAGGACCCCGCACAGCCGAAGACCGCGCCGAAGGTCTTTGACAATGACAATCTCCCGAAGAATGACAAGCTCTCGATCATAGGCGAGCAGACGCCTGCGCCGCCGGAAAGCAAGAAAGAGGAGAAACCGGAAGAAACGAAATCCGCCTCCGGCGAAGCCAAAGCCGCGGCTGCGACCGAGAACAAAGCTGCGGAAACACCCGCCAAGGCGGGGCCGGATGAAGCCGCCGAAAGGTTGAAGGAGTTGCAGGAAAAAGTTGCGGCTCAAAAGAATGAGATTGACCTGATGCAGCGTGAACTTGACGTGCAGCAACGGGAATACCAGGTTCGGGCCGCCGCCTTCTATGCCGACGCCGGCAATCGCCTGCGCAACTCAGCAGCCTGGGACAAGCAAGACGCTGATTACAAACAGCAGATTGCTGATAAACAGAAGGCCATCGAAGAGGCCAAGCAGAAGCTTGACGATTTGCAAGAGCAGGCGCGCAAGGCTGGCGCTCCCGCATCGCAGTAGAACAAGATACGCTGTCAAGACGTTCCATCGACGTTGCATTTCGAAAGGTGGCGTCCCCCGTTGCGCCTGTCAAATGCTCAACTCGATTCAGCGCTTCTCCTTATGGGAGTCCATAGCCGGTTAACCTCCCGTGGCGTGGCTTCGAGTAAAATCGTTGCGCGACTGTCAATCCCACAAGAAATTACGACAGGAAGGATCTTATGAAGAAGCTCGGCCTCGTTCCTCGGGGCAGGACGGTATCAGTCTTCGCTGAGGCCCTGATCGTTACGGCACTATTAGCCGCGCTCTGTGCATGTTCCTCGGAACCTAGTAAGCCATCCGAACCGGCAAAGCCTGAGCCTTCCGAGCTTCTCACCGCGCGTTCGGCGTTTCAAAAGATGTTTATTGCGGCTCGGGGATGGGCTCGGGATTCCCAGCCCTACCGAATTGAGTCCTCGCCGACGCCGGATAGCAACGGTCATGATGGAAAGTCGGCGGTGTGGCGCGCCAGTTTCGGCTCTCCTTCGCAGCGCTCTATCAAGTCCTACTTATGGTCAGGCAGCGTGGCCCCCGATGCGGCCCCGCGAGGCGTCAACCCGGGAACCGAGGACACCTACAGCCCTTCGAATGCGTCGACTCACATTTTTGATATCGCCTTCCTCAAGGTGGATTCGGACCAGGCTTTCGCGACCGCCCAGAAGCACGGGGGCGATAAAGTCCTGGAAGGCGGCCCCGATATCGCGATCTCCTACATGTGCGACTGGAACCACAACACCAATGAATTGGTGTGGCACGTGAACTACAGCGGCAAGCTAAGGGTCGCAGTCAATGCGTCGACTGGGGAATTCATCCGCGTAGAAAAATAACTCTCTCGAAGGTCTCGCAAATTCTCTAGTGTAGCTCCGGCGCGATGCGGTTCGCAATTGCAGTTTCTGGTTGGCCATACGAATTGCGGAAAGGCTACGAAGGAAACCTCACGCCGTTGCGACGTTACACACTCCCGTCATCCCGGTCCCGTATAAGAATTTAGCGGTGAAGACGGTTCACAGCGACTGTGCGCCTTCGGCCCGCCCAGATCAGCATTCAAACCCTCCTTGCAAGTGCGGCTTGACAGCATCAGGTAATATGGACATTTTCTCTCCGGATTTCACTCGGGTGGTCCCGGGAACCTGGATGGGGGAGGGCTGTTCGGGAAAGCCATTGCGCAGCGAGTCTTCCGCCGGGTGCTGTGGACTATACGCAGTTAGTTGAACGTAGTGTAAGTTATTTGGGCCCCCATAAATTTTTGTAATGGAGGCAAAGTGCCCAGACAGCCGGATCCCCAACTGGAACAACGCATTCTTGACGCAGCTTGCCGGCTTTGGAAGCGGGGCGGTCAAAAAGCTTTAACCATGCGGGCGGTCGCGAAGAGCGCCAGCACTACTACCCCCACCGTTTATGAGCGTTATCGCGATCGCGATGACATTCTGCGCGCCATCCGCAAGCAGGCACGTGCTGAACTTCTAGGCGCCATCAGCGGCGCGCGCACGCTGGGAGAAATGGGCCGGCGATACCTTGAATTCGCTTTGCATCGCAGCAATGCCTATGAGGTTCTGTTCGATCGCATCGGACAGCCTCCCAACGTGAATGAACCATGGCCCACCTTCAATCTCTTTCTGCAGCGACTGGCCCAGCGCCTGGGTGGAAGTCCGCGCGATCACTCTCGGCTGATGCTCTCCTTGTGGGCTCTGATGCACGGCACCGCACTGCTCATCATCCGCGGCCGATTCCATGGCCCCGTGAGAACCCAGATGAGTCACGCCTGCAGTGATGCCTTTGAAGCCATTGTTTCCGTGGCCGAAACCAGGAAGATGCGATTCTCGGGTCCAAAATGGCCATCTCGATTGATCCTCGGAGAGGGAAAGCGGCCCCCTGGCAGACGGACCGGGGTAGAACCGAGAGCCCTTTCCAAGAAGGCGGGAAAGCGCCGTCGTTGACGAGACCTTCCGGCCGAGCGGTCGCCCGTGGGATCCCTAAACTGCAACCGTTACCGACATTTCAGTGCGCGTGACTGGGCGATACAGCGTGTCACGCTCTATGGGAAGGCGTCCGGCGGCGCGGATCAGGCGCTCCAGTTCCTCCCGGCGCATGCCTTGAGGAGTGCTGGCTCCTGCATCGTGATAGATCTTTTCCTCGATTACGGTCCCATCCATATCATCCGCGCCGAAACGAAGTGAAATCTGCGCGATCTTTGGCGTCATCATCTGCCAATAAGACTTGATGTGGGGGAAGTTGTCGAGCACCAGGCGACTGACCGCAATCTGCTTGATGTCGAGCATGCCCGTAGTTTTTGGCAGGTGCTGCAGCGGCGTGTTGTCGGGATGGAAGGCGAGAGGAATGAAGGCCTGGAAGCCACCCGTCTGATCTTGCAGAGCGCGTAACTTCAGCAGGTGATCCACGCGGTCCTCGTCGTTCTCCACATGGCCATAGAGCATGGTGGCATTGGATTTCAGGCCAACCTCGTGGGCGAGCCGGGCGGTTTCCAGCCACTGGTCGCCGTCAATTTTGTGGTCGCAGATGATGTGGCGTATGCGATCGGCGAAAATTTCCGCGCCCCCTCCCGGCAGCGAATCCACTCCTGCGGCTTTCAGTTGTTCGAGCGTTTCGCGGATTGAGAGCTTGGCGCGCCTAGCCAGGTACGCGACTTCCACCATGGTGAACGCCTTCAAATGCACCTGGGGAAAACGCTGCTTGAGGCCGGAGCAGAGGTCAAGAAAATACTGAAACGGAAGATCGGGGTGCAATCCCCCTACAATGTGGAATTCGGTGACGGCTTCGCTGTATCCGGATGCCGCAGTAGTGAAAGCCTCTTCCAGAGCCATCGTGTAAGCTCCGGGCGCGTCCTTCTTGCGTCCGAAGGCGCACAGTCGGCAGGCAGCCACGCACACGTTGGTCGGGTTGATGTGGCGGTTTACGTTGTAGTAGGTCGTGTCGCCATGCATGCGCTCGCGGACGTGATTAGCCATCCAGCCAAGAGCGAGGATGTCGCCCGTCCGATAAAGCGCGAGCGCGTCATCGGCGGTGAGCCGCTCTTTGTCCGTCACCTTAACCTGGATCGGCAAAAGGGCCGGATCATCGGTCTGGAAGGGATGGCTCCGGAATGGCTTAGCTTCGGGCATTGTTTCTGATGATATCGCACGAGAGCACTGGACGTCACAGGCAAAGCAGTTGTGGCTGAGAGCTCGAAGCCGTGGAGATTTGCCTCAAGCCTTTGCAGTTCAAAGCCTTATTCCGCGCTGAACTGTAGCCAAGAAAAGTGCATCCAACTTTCGGTTGCGTACCCTCTCCGACCCAAAGTATGGAGAAATGCAGCAAGGAGGCTTTCGATGAAGAGAATCCCATTCGCACTCTTAGCCGTCGCCCTGTTCTGTGCCCTTTCATTGGCCCAGGACCAAAATCAGCCACCGAATAGTCCAACCTCTTCGAATCAGCAAGCGCCCGCCGCAACTCCGCCCCCCGACCAGCAAGCGCCGGAGCCGTCCAGTCCACAAACACCAGCACCAACCTCCAGGCAGCCATCATCTCAGACAGGCGCTTCGGCCAGTTCGCCCGGGGGCCAGGGGGGGACCTCACAGCGAATTGCGCCGGGAAGCGTGATTCCGGTGCAGCTGACCAAAACCCTTGACGCAAAAAAGGCGAAAACCGGGGACCAAGTCGTCGCCAAGGTTACTCAAGATATGAAGACCAGCAGCGGCGAAGTACTGGTCCCGAGAGACACGAAAATCGTGGGGCACGTCACCGAAGCGCAAGCGCGCACCAAGGAACAGAGCCAATCACAAGTTGGTATTGCATTCGATCGCGCGGTTATGAGGAGTGGCGAGGTGCAGTTGCCCATGTCAATTCAGGCGATCATCGCGCCGCCGCGAGCAAATGCGGACAATGAAGCCGGCAGCGCCGGAAATGATCAGGCCGCCTCGACGTCCCGCGGCGCAGGAGGAATGTCTGGGGCGGGACGCGCTGGAGCGACTGGAACGACTCCTACCGGGGCTGCAGGTTCTACTCCCGAGGGCAATACCGCTCCAACGGAAAGCTCGAATGAAGGAAGCACGCAACCCCAAATCACAGGCAACACGCAAGGTGTGATCGGAATTTCCAATGTAAAGCTGGAAACGGCGCAAAATTCCGCGCAGGGTTCTGTGGTGAGCTCGGAAAAGAACAACGTGAAGCTGGAGAGCGGCACGTTGCTGTTGCTGCGCGTCAACCAGTAAAACGCTAGAGGCGGCCCTGGGAACAGTCCGATGCGACGGCTGTCCCCATCCGCTTAGGCGCTAAGCTACATCCCCGAGGCCGGCTTCTTCCTGGCTAGCGGCCGCGCGAAAGCTGCGGCGGGATTATGTGCGTTGGAGGCTGCGTTGCCGGGCCTCTTCTGCTTTTCCGCGGCGGGCGGCGATGCGGGCCTGCGCGTGCTCCCAGCGGAAAGGCCCATGAAGCGAGTCACTGAGTGACTGGCTGCGCTAGTACATGCGACACGCGATCGACCGAAACCAGTCACAGGACGTCCGGCGTCTCAGTCGGCGGCTTTCGACTGTGGCTCGGGTGCGCTCGCTTCGTTCAACAATTTGATCGAAGACGCATCCAGCTCCAAATTAACCGCCTCGATCAAATCCTCGAGCTGTTCAAGCTTGGTGGCACTGGCAATCGGAGCTGTGATGCCGGGACGCGCGAGCAACCAGGCAAGTGACACTCGAGCGGGAGTGGAATTGAAGCGCTGCGCTACTTCGTCCAAGGCCTTCAGAATGCGCATGCCTCGATCGTTCAGATAGTTCTTGATTCCTCTTTCGCCGCGAGGGCTCTGGGTAAGATCGGCCGCGGAGCGGTATTTGCCGGTGAGAAATCCACTGGCCAGGGAAAAATAGCTGAGCACCCCCAACCCGTACTGCCGGCACACGGGTTCAAGCTCAGATTCATAGGTGGCGCGGTCATACAGGTTGTATTCCGGTTGCAGCGTTTGATAGGCGGCAAGACCGTTCTGGCGGCTGACCTCCAGGGCCTTCGCCAGGCGCGGTCCGCTATAATTGGAGGCGCCAATCGCCCGCACATGGCCTTGCCGCAGCAGTCGCGTAAAGGCTTCGAGCGTCTCTTCCAGCGGAGTCTTGGAATCGTCTTCGTGGGATTGATATAGGTCAATATAATCGGTCTGCAGCCGGCGCAGAGAATCTTCGAATGCCCGCTGGATATAAGAGCGCGAGAGACCTTTCTTCCCTTTCCCCATCTCTTTGCCCACTTTTGTCGCGATCACGACCTGGTTGCGCTTGCCAGAACGTTTGAGCCACTTGCCCAGGATCGTCTCCGATTCGCCGCCACGGTGTCCGGGAACCCAGGCAGAATACATGTCAGCGGTATCGATCAGGCTAAAACCTCGATCGACAAAATTATCCAGTAGCTTGAAAGACGTAGGTTCGTCCGCAGTCCAGCCCAATACGTTCCCCCCGAACGCCAATGGCGCAATCAAGATGCCGGAATTCCCTAGCTGGCGCTTCTGCATGAATAGTCCTCCCCAGAGTTGTTACTAAAAATTGCCTATTGTCTGATGACTCCTGCGGTCAGGGAAACGCAACTCATTCGAGTCTTCGGCTGGTCAGGACAACTGAGCACCCGCCCACAGCCGGGCCAGGGGAGACAGCCTTTAAAATGATCACTTCCGCAACAAAAGATCTCCAGCCACAAAAATCAGGAACACTACCGAAATAACTCCATTCATCGTGAAAAACGCAGCATTCAGCTTGCTCAGATCATCGGTGGAAACAAGGGAGTGCTCGTAAAGAATCAATGCCGCCACCACTACCACTCCAACCACGGCCAACTTCCCCATTCCAAAACTAAACACCAGAGCCACCAGGAGCGCCAACATAACCACGTGGAAGCCGCGAGCAACCCAAAGGGCTCGCCCAATGCCTAGATGACGAGGGATCGAGTGCAGCCCGGTCTGTCGGTCGAAATCAAAGTCCTGGCAGGCGTAGAGGACGTCGAAGCCTCCCACCCAGAACGTTACGGCAGCGGTCAGCAACAGGATGCGAGGGTCCAGGGTACCGCGCACTGCTATCCAGGCAGCCGAGGGCGCCATACCGAGGGCGAACCCGAGGACGAGATGCGACCATCGTGTAATTCGCTTCGTGTAGGAGTAGAGAAGCAGCACTGCGAGCGCTGCGGGAGAAAGCCAAAGCGCGAGCCGGTTCAGTTGGGCGGCGGCTATCACAAAGATTGTGCTGGAAACAACGACAAAGGTGCCAACAAAGGCGGGCGTGAGATTTCCCGCGGGAAGGGCGCGAGTGCTGGTGCGAGGGTTCGCCGCATCGATTGCGGCGTCGGCGAGGCGGTTGAAGGCCATCGCTGCGGAGCGGGCAGCAACCATGGCAACGACGATCCACACCAACTGATGCGTCGTCGGGACACCTCCTGACGCCAGCAGGGCGCCACAAAGCGCAAACGGAAGGGCGAAAACCGAGTGCTCCCACTTGATCATTTCCAGCGTGACACGAAGATTTCGAAGCAAGGGCACTTACAGATTGTAAATGCAGAAATGCCGAATTGGCATGAAAGCAGAAGTGAATCTCTCCCTACGTGACAGTTACTCGCTCAGGACCAAGGGCACGAAGCGAACGGGTTCGCGCGGAAAAATCTGCGGCCGGCCATTCTGAATACGAATCAGTTGAAGCTGCTGAGATTCAGCCGAACCGACCGGCACAATCATGCGACCACCCTCGGAGAGTTGCCCCACCAGCGTTTCCGGCAATTCCGGGGTCGCGGCGGCGATTGTGATGGCGTCGAACGGCGCGTACTGGGGCAATCCTTGACTGCCGTCCCCGACAAACATTCGCACGTTTTTGTAACCCAGACTGTTAAGAACTGTTTCCGCCTGCTCGGCGAGAGAAGCATGTCTTTCGATGGAAAAGACCTCTGCCGCGAGCAGGGCCAACAGAGCTGTGACGTAACCGGACCCTGTTCCCACCTCCAGAACTCTGTCCGTTGGTCTTAGTTCCAGCGCCTCCAACATGCTGGCCACGATATACGGTTGCGAAATCGATTGCCCCGCTCCGATGGGCAGAGGATGATCTTCATACGCCTGCATACGATAATTTGCATGAACGAATTCATGGCGAGGAACGCGCAACATCGCCTCAATCACACGAGAATCCGCAATTCCGCGCAGGCGAATTTGGTTCTCAACCATCTCCTGCCGCAATTTCGAGAAAGCATCGGCTTCAAGGGAAGAAGTCATGCGTGCTGGACGCGGGCCTTCGGCTGTACGATGTGAATACCGAGAACTCCTCCACGGCAGATTGAAATCCCCTGCGACGAGCCTATTTCTTCTGCCGCCGGACGCGGACATCGAAGCTCACCACGCCATTCTGATCGCGCGTCCCTACTGCCGAAATATTGCGTGTAAAGAAATATTGGCCCTGAATAATCTGCTCCGTGCTCTGCGAAACATTGGTGCTGTAGGTCAAAGAAACGTTGTTGGCAAACTGCTGCTCAATCGTCACTTGAGGACCGCGCGCCGTTGGGTTCGTTTCCGTGGTAAGCCCCTGTGGATCAATTTTGATGCGGCTCGCGCCGAACAGTTTCTGCACGCGGCTGCTGACCGTTGAATTGATCGCTTCGTTGATAATCATTGCCGACGCCTCGTTGGTGAACAGCGTCTGGCCCGGCTGTTGCTGCAATTGTTCGGACTCCTGGCTCGTACGTCCCAACGCAAGCAAAGCAATAATGTCGGACTGCGGCAGCGGGGGCTCGGAGCGATAATTCACCGCCAAGCGATCGGGAGTTCCGATCACGGTGATGTCAAGGTCGTAGTTGCGGACGTGGGTCGAGGCTTGCAGATTGACCTGCGGAGTGATCGTAACCGGGTCGGCGAAAGTGATGTCACCGCGCTCCAAGCGGAAGCGAGTGCC
>Ga0070732_10000678_pt1 | contig 20338 bp, 15 predicted proteins | sample Coa_R1_5_FD_66449 | JGI IMG/M metagenome (GOLD analysis project Ga0070732, IMG submission 66449) | Surface soil microbial communities from Centralia Pennsylvania, which are recovering from an underground coalmine fire - Coalmine... | ecosystem: Environmental > Terrestrial > Soil > Unclassified ... | reverse complement strand
GCAGGATTGCTCGACTGTCGAGGATCTCGCCGACCTGATTCTGCAATCGTCGAGCACCCCGCCTTTCACACCGGTTTTGCGCCGCAATGGCCGGCCGGTGCTCGATGGCGGGATGGTCGACAATGTGCCGGTCGGTGCGCTCGACGAAACGCCTGGCACGGTGCTCGTGATGGTCACGCGGCTCTACCCGCGGCCGCAGATGTTCGTCGTGCCGCACGGGACGCAACAGCGTCTCTATGTTCAACCGTCCCGCAAGGTGCCGATCTCGAGCTGGGACTACACGAGCCCGTCGCAGATGCAGCATGCCTACAACCTCGGACGCGCAGACGCCGAGCAATTCCTGCAGCGCATGCCGGACGTGCTGGTGGCTGCAGCACACGATTGACGCGGGCGCACGTACACACCCACGCGCCGCGCGACAAGGATTCGGCGATGATCTCTAGCGCCGCCGTCCGCCCTGCATGGCTTCCGGGTTCGCGACGCTGGACATGTCGCCGTTGTCGAACGCGAGGATGTTCCTGAACGCCGCGCCGAAATACAGCTCGTAGCTTTCGCGCTCCACATAGCCGATGTGCGGCGTGCAGATCACGTTCTCCATACGCAACAGGCTGTATCCCTGAAGGATCGGTTCGCTTTCGTAAACGTCGATGGCGACCATGCCAGGCCGGTTGTGCGACAGCGCGCCCATCAGCGCGTTTTCTTCCAGCAGTTCCGCCCGGCTCGTGTTGACGAACAACGCAGTGGGTTTCATGCGCATCAGATCTTCCTGCGTGACGATGCCACGCGTATCGTCGTGCAGGCGCAGATGCAGCGACAGCACGTCGCTTTGCTCGAAAAGCGCTTCGCGGCTTTCCGCAACGCCATAACCGTCCGCCTTTGCCGCTTCCCGCGAATGTTCGCGGCCCCAGACCATTACATTCATGCCGAATGCCTTGCCATAACCGGCGACCAGGCGGCCGATCTTGCCATAGCCCCAGATGCCCAGCGTCTGGCCGCGCAGCACGGTGCCCAGACCGAAGTTCGGCGGCAGCGCCGACGTCTTCAGCCCCGACTGCTGCCAGGCCCCTTGCTTAAGGTTTGCCACGTATTGCGGAATGCGTCGTTGCGCGGCCATGATGAGGGCCCACGTCAGTTCGGCGGGCGCGATCGGCGAGCCGGTGCCTTCCAGCACGGCAATGCCGCGCTCGGTACACGCCGCCATTTCGATGTGGCTCGACGCTTTGCCGGTCTGGCTGATCATGCGCAGATGCGGCAGCTTGTCGAGGAGTTGGGAGCTGATGCGGGTGCGTTCGCGAATCAGGACAAGAGCATCGACTTCGGAAAGGCGGCTTGCCAGTTGCCCGAGACCGCGGACGGTATTGTTGAAAACCTTGACCTCATGGTCGGCCAGCATCTGGAAACAATCGAGTTTGCGAACGGCGTCCTGGTAATCGTCGAGGATGGCAATCTTCATGGCTTTTGTGTTTTGCGGCGCACGTGTCGGTGCGGAACGGAGTGATAAGCTTAATGTCCCAACATGTGAATGAACGTCCATGCTGGTTTGGTTGGATGCCCTGCAAAACAAGGGGCCAGAACGGCCCCGCGAACTGCAGACAAGATTTACCTCGTTTTTAACAGTTTGTTGCCAATCGATGCAAGCCGCTTTACAGACGGTTTCGAACAGCAAGCTGGTTGGCCCGCGACGACATGCACAATCGGGCGCGCCGCGAAGGTGGCACGCGAGGATTGGACGCCTCTCGCAAGCAGCGTCGATGGGCTGGTACCGATCTTCTTTCAATAACACGACGGAGACAGCTCGATGAATCATCCAGCATTTACTGGTAAGTCGGCCGTAGAGGCGCCGGCCTGGGTCAAACACCGAAAATTGATCGAATGGGTTCAGCGCGTCGCTGCACTGACGAAGCCGGAGCGCGTCGTGTGGTGCGACGGCTCGCAAGAGGAGTACGACCAACTGTGCGCGCAGATGGTCGAAGCGGGCACGCTGACAAAGCTCAATCCGGCGAAGCGGCCGAATTCGTACCTGGCCTGCTCGGATCCATCGGACGTCGCACGGGTCGAGGACCGCACCTTCATCTGCTCGGAGCGCCGCGAAGATGCTGGCCCGACCAACAACTGGATCGCGCCGGCCGAGATGCGCTCGACCCTCGACGGTCTCTTTGAAGGCGCGATGCGTGGCCGCACGATGTACGTCGTGCCGTTCTCGATGGGCCCGCTGGGCTCGCCGATCGCGCATATCGGCGTCGAGCTGAGCGACAGCCCGTACGTGGTGACGAACATGCGCATCATGACCCGTATGGGTCGCAGGGTGTACGACGTGCTGGGTGAGGATGGTGAGTTTGTGCCGTGCGTGCACTCGGTCGGGGCGCCCCTCGCCGCCGGCGCGAAGGACGTGCCGTGGCCGTGCAACAGCACCAAATATATCGTCCATTTTCCTGAGGCGCGCGAGATCTGGAGCTACGGCTCGGGCTATGGCGGCAACGCGCTGCTTGGCAAGAAGTGCTTTGCGCTGCGCATCGCGTCGACGATGGGCCGCGATGAAGGCTGGCTTGCCGAGCACATGCTGATTCTCGGCGTGACGTCGCCGGAAGGGCGCAAGTATCACGTTGCGGCGGCGTTCCCGTCGGCCTGCGGCAAGACCAACTTCGCGATGTTGATTCCGCCGGAAGGAATGAGCGGCTGGAGCATCTCGACGATCGGCGATGACATCGCGTGGATCAAGCCTGGCAAGGACGGGCGCCTGTACGCGATCAACCCGGAAGCCGGCTACTTTGGCGTCGCGCCGGGTACGAGCGAGAAGACGAACTTCAACGCGATGGCGACACTGAAGAAAAACGTGATTTTTACGAACGTCGCGCTGACCGACGATGGCGATGTCTGGTGGGAAGGCATGACCGACGAGCCGCCGGCACACCTGATCGACTGGCAGGGCAAGGACTGGACGCCCGCCATCGCAAAGGAAAGCGGCCGCAAGGCGGCGCACCCGAATGCGCGTTTCACGGCACCGGCATCGCAATGCCCGTCGATCGACGCCGATTGGGAGAATCCGGCCGGCGTGCCGATCGACGCATTCATCTTCGGTGGCCGCCGCTCGACGACCGTGCCACTCGTCACCGAGGCGCGCAACTGGGTCGAAGGTGTGTACATGGCCGCGACTATGGGTTCGGAGACAACGGCTGCCGCAGCGGGCCAGCAGGGCGTCGTGCGACGCGACCCGTTTGCGATGCTGCCGTTCTGCGGCTACAACATGAGCGACTATTTCGGCCACTGGCTCAAGGTGGGCGAGCGGCTCGGGCAACTGAACGCGAAGCTGCCGAAGATTTTCTGCGTGAACTGGTTCCGCAAGGGCGCGGATGGCAAGTTCGCGTGGCCGGGCTTCGGCGAGAACATGCGCGTGCTGCGCTGGATGGTCGGGCGCATCGAAGGCTCGGCGCAAGGGGATGAGCATGCGTTCGGTGTGTCGCCCGGGTACGACGATATCGACTGGCGCGGTCTGAATTTCAGCCGCGAGCAGTTCGAAGAAGTCATCTCGGTTGACGACGCGGCATGGCGTGATGAACTCGCCCTGCATGCGGAACTCTTTGACACGCTGCAGCACGGGTTGCCGCAGGCGCTGGGCGAGACACGCGCGACTCTGGAAGAACGCCTCGCCGCCTGATGACGTGAGTACTCGCTTCGTAAAAAGACCGCCGGAAGGCGGTCTTTTTACGTTTACGCAGCATTTCCGGACTGGTTTGGCCCCCTTCTCCTGGCACTGCGATAGGCTGAGGTTATCTTTCTCTGTTTCCTGCTCGTAGACAGTCGTAGCTGCGGTGCAGCATATTGTTTCCTTATGCGGAACAATAGCTGAGCGTCACTTACGCTGAAAGGCACAGTCGCACAATTTTTATGAAAATGGGGCGTTTCAAGGCAACTTCTGCACGATCTTCAGAGTCGGAGGAGAATTCGCAGTTCGCTTCGCCTCTTACTGGGTAGATAGAAGCTGTAACACGGCAGGAGTTGTCTTATGGATCATTTGCAGTCGATGCGAGTTTTCGTCCGGGTGGCGGATCTCGGTAGTTTTGCCCGCGCAGCCAGCGCGATGGATATCTCCAATGCAGTCGCAACCCGGCACGTTGCCGACCTCGAGGGTCGCCTCGGCACGCGACTGCTCAACCGTACAACCCGCAGCCTGTCTCTGACTGAATCGGGTCAGGTCTACCTGGAACGCGCCCGCCAGATTCTCGATGAGCTGGAAGACGTCGAGCAGATGGTGGTGGCGCGAAATCACGAGCCTGTCGGCACGCTGCGTATCGTAGCGCCAGTCGTATTCGGCCTGCACAACCTGGCGCCGGTGCTGCAGACGTACGCCGAGCGCTATCCGAAGGTCGTGCCGGACGTGACGCTCGTCGACCGGCAGGTCGACCTCGTCGAGGAAGGCTTCGACGTCGGCGTCGTGATCGCGCGGCACATGCGCAGCGCGAGCATTGTCACGCGGCGCCTGACAACCGGTTGCATGACGGTCTGCGCGACCCCCGCCTATCTCGAGAAGCACGGCACGCCGACGCGTCCTGAGCAACTGCTGGAGCATCCCTGCCTGAGTCTGCCGTCCGAATACTGGGGCGATGAACGGGTCTTCACGGGGCCAGACGGCGAGGTGCGTGTGCGTCCGACGAACGTGATCGTCGCGAACAATACGGAAATGCTGCGCCAGTTCGCGCTGCTCGGTATGGGCATCGCGATCCTGCCAAGCTATCTGATTGGACGTGATACGACGCGCGGCAAGCTTGTGCGCCTTCTCGGCGATTACCGGCTGCCGCAGGTCGAGATCAATATCGCCTACCCGAGCCGCCGCCATCTGCCGGCGAAGGTGCGTACGTTCATCGATCACCTCGTCGAGCATTTCAGCCAGACGCCGAATAGCAAACTGGGCGAACAGTGGATCAAGGACGGTCTGGTCCAGCCTTCTTCGCTCGCCATCGCACCGTCGTCGGAGTCGATGGCGCCGGAAGCGTTTGACGGTGCCGAGCCGCGGTCGAGCCTGCTCGATAGCGAACTGCCAGCGCCCAAGCCACCCAAGACAGCGGTGCGACCCAGGCCGACGGCTCTGTCGCCGCTGTAACGCCCGGGCGGGAAGCGTCAGGCGCTGCCGTGCACGTTGTGCGGCCTGCACGCCTGTCGATGGTGGCAAAGTGAAAGTGGGCGCAAAGAAAAAGGCGCAGCCGTGAGTCCCACGGCTGCGCCTTTTTTATCACCTGCCAGAAGCGAGGACCGGTAACGTGTATTACGAACCAGTCTTGCGCACGGCCGCTTTCTTCGCCGGAGCCTTCCTGGCCGCAGCGGTTTTGGTTGCGGTCGTTTTACTTGCAGCGGTTTTCGCCGCCGCCTTTTTGGCAGGAGCGGTCTTCGCCGTTGCGCCGACTTCTTCCGTTTCCAGTTCGACCTTGGTTTTCCCCGCTGTTTTGGCTGCGGTCTTCGCAGCGGTTTTCGCCGACGGCTCCTTCTTCTCGAATTCGAAACCGATCTTGCCGTCGCTCTGCTTGACGAGGAACGCCTTGAAGTTGCGGCCGGTGCGCGACGACTTGAAGTTCGTCAACAGATCCGTACGTCCTTCTTCCAACAGCTTCGCCATCTGATCGCGACCAATTTCCTGTTGCAGGATCACTTTGCCCGAGCGGAAGTCGCACGTCTTCGGATTGGCCACTGAGTTCTCGCAAACGTAACTCATGCCGTGCTCGAATACGCGCCCTTTGCACTTCGGGCATGCACCAACCGGTTCCTGCTCGGAGAAGTCAGGCGGTTCGCCGTCTTCGCCACCCTGATCCTGACCGAAGTCGAATTCGAGCTTGTAGTTCTTCGTCTCGTCGTCGAAAGCAAGTTTGAGGATCGCTGAGAACGGCCGGCCCATCTTGCTGCGGAAACCCGACAGCGGACCGATCGTCTTGTTTTGCAGCAACTCTTCAACTTCCGCGATTTCGAACTGGCGGCCGCCCGGAATCTTCGAGATCGAGAACTCGCACTTCGAACATGCAAAGCGCCGATAGTTTTCCTTCACCTGGCCGCCGCAGTTGGGGCAAGGCGTTTCGAGCGTTGCGTAATCGCCTGGGATCGTGTCGGAGTCGTATTCCTTCGCGCGCTTGACGATGGTCTGCGTCATGCGAGCGATTTCCTGCATGAAAGCATCGCGCTTGAGGTGGCCGCGCTCCATTTGTGCCAGCTTGTGCTCCCATTCGCCCGTGAGTTCGGGGGCCGTAAGTTCCTCGACGCCGAGTCCGCGCAGCAGCGTCGTCAGCTGGAATGCCTTGGCGGTCGGAATCAGATCGCGCCCTTCGCGGATCAGGTACTTTTCGCCAAGAAGCCCTTCGATAATGGCGGCGCGCGTGGCTGGCGTGCCCAGACCCTTGGCTGCCATCGCCTCGCGCAGCTCGTCGTCTTCGACCAGCTTGCCTGCGCCTTCCATCGCCGACAGCAAAGTCGCTTCGTTGTAGCGTGCGGGCGGTTTGGTCACCAGTTGCTGGGCGGCAATCTTGTCGGTCTTGACCTTTTCGTCTTTCTGAACCGGTACGAGGTTCGCGTCTTCACCGCTAATCTCGCGGCCGTAGACCTGCAGCCAGCCCGGTTCAACCAGTACCTTGCCCTCGGTCTTGAAGTGATGGCCGACCACTTCCGTGATCCGCGTCGTCACTTTGTATTCGGCGGCCGGGAAGAACACGGCGAGGAAGCGCTTCACGACCAGGTCATACAGCTTCTGCTCGGGCTCGGACAGCGACTTCGGCGCCTGTAGCGTCGGGATGATTGCGAAGTGGTCGCTGATCTTCGAATTGTCGAAGATGCGCTTGTTCGGCTTCACCCAGCCCTTGTCGAGCACCTGCTTCGCGAACGGCAGGTAATTGTTGCTCTCCTTCAGCATGTCGAGCGTGCTCTTCACCGTCTCGATATAGTCTTCCGGCAGGGCGCGGGCGTCGGTACGCGGATAGGTGAGCACCTTGTGCTTTTCATACAGCGCCTGGGCAAGCCCGAGCGTATTCTTCGCCGAAAAGCCGAAGCGGCCGTTGGCCTCGCGCTGCAGGCTCGTCAGGTCGAACAGCGCCGGGGACAGCTGTGTGGACGGCTTCGATTCTTCCGACACCCTGCCGATCTGGCCGCGACAGGCGGCGACAATCGTTTCGGCGGCCGGCAGGCTCCAGAGGCGCGAATCGCGTTTCTCCGGATCGAACTCGTCGCGCTTGAACTTCGGGTCGAACCAGCGGCCTTCGTAGAAGCCGCTCGCGCAGACGAACTCTGCTTTCACTTCCCAGTAGTCGCGCGGCACGAACCGGCGAATCTTTTCTTCGCGCTCAACGACGATCGACAGCGTCGGCGTCTGCACCCGCCCGACAGTGGTCAGGAAGAAGCCGCCGCCCTTGCTATTGAAGGCTGTCATCGCTCGCGTGCCGTTGATGCCGACCAGCCAGTCGGCCTCGGAACGGCAGCGCGCGGCGTCGGCGAGCGGCTGCATTTCCTCGTCGCTACGCAGACGGGCAAACCCTTCGCGGATCGCGGCGGGCGTCATCGACTGCAGCCAGAGGCGCTGGACCGGCTGTTTGGCTTTCGCGTGCTGTGCAATCAAACGGAAAATCAGCTCGCCCTCGCGCCCCGCGTCACATGCGTTAATCAGGCGGTCGATGTCTTTGCGCTTTAGCAGCTTTGTGAGCACCTTGAGCCGCGATTCGCTTTTTGCGATCGGGTTCAGGTCGAAATGCGGGGGGATGACGGGCAGATTGGCGAAACTCCATTTGCCGCGCTTGACCTCGTATTCTTCGGGCGCTGCGATTTCGAGCAGGTGGCCGACCGCCGACGAAAGGACGTACTCGTCGCTTTCGTAGTATTCGTCATGCTTGGTAAACCCGCCCAAAGCCCGCGCGATGTCGTTCGCGACGGAAGGCTTTTCGGCGATGATCAATGCTTTGGACATGACTGGATGTGAGTATGTGGATCCGGGTTTATGACCCTTTAACGACCGCTTTATAGCACACGGCGCGGAAACGTCGACTCGTGTGCGTAAAAAAGCGGCTCATCATAAGTGGGTGCCTGTGTGTCCGGCAAGCGCGCAGCCCTGCCGCAAGCAAGGCCAGTGCCGCCTGTCCGGCGATACTCGCCGGACCTCCGCCGGCTCCCGTAAATGCGTCATGACGCTGCGTGCCCGCTGCTTACCACCGGAGCGTCAGGCAACAGTCAGAGCCGGCCGCAGCTTCGGCGCTCCGGTCATGCCCGGCAGGCCGTAGAGATCGGAAAGCATGCGTTCGACGATGGCAGCTTGCGGCAACACCGTGCCAAAAAAGCGCGTGGTGACGGCATCTTCGATCAGGACCGTCGGAAAATTCTCCACGTCGAGATCGTCGAAGCGGTCGGCGTGCGTTTCGATGTCTATCCACGCGAAGCAGATATCCGGATGCCGGTCCGCAAGGCGGTCGAAAGCTTCTCTATATTCCCTGCAGGTGCCGCACCATTCCGCGCACAGACAGGCAACGAACAGCGTGTCGTGGTTATTGACGCGCTCGGCGATCCGGTCTGCGTCGGTGTCGAGATTCAGCGCGGGCATGGTGGTTCCTTGCGTACTTTTATCAGGTGCTTTGGCGCGAATGTAGCATGGCGCGCCGTCAATTGCGGTTCGCCCGCACGAATCGGCCGCCCGGTAATGCGGTGAGATGGCCGCCCAGTTCAAGCTGCAGCAATGTGCCCTGAAGCGCTGCCTCTTCCATCTCGGTGCGGACAGCGAGGATTTCAAGCGTGGCAGGCGAATGACCCAACGCGTCCAGCAGGCGCTTCGCATCCGGCGTCAACGACGAGGCGGGTGACACCACTTCTCCAGGCGCCGGTGCGACGGACCGTACAGCCCAGCCCAGTTCTTCGAGCACCTCTTCCGGTGTTTCGACGAGCTTTGCGCCCTGTTTGATCATCCGGTGACATCCGCGCGCAAGCGGTGCATGGATGGAACCGGGGATGGCGAACACATCCCGCCCCATTTCATTCGCGAGACGAGCCGTGATGAGCGAGCCCGATCGCATCGCGGCTTCCACGATCAGCACACCGCTCGACAGGCCGGCGATCAGCCGGTTGCGTTGTGGGAAATGCGCGGAGCGGGCAGACGTGCCGAGCGGCCACTCCGACACGATCGCGCCTGCTGCAGCGATCTCATGGGCAAGCTGATGATGGACGGCCGGATAAACGACGTCGGCGCCGGTGCCTATTACCGCAATCGTGCTGCCTGCACCGCCCAGCGCGCCACGATGCGCAGCGGCGTCGATGCCGAGCGCAAGCCCGGAGACCACTGCGAGCCCCGCGTCCGACAGCGCCCGCGCGAACCGGCGAGCGTCTTCGACACCTTGCGGTGTGGCGCTGCGGCTTCCTACGATGGCAACGCTGCGGGTGTGGAGCAAATCGAGGCATCCTTTCGCATAAAGCAGCGGCGGCGGATCGGTCATCGTGAGCAGGGCGGGCGGATAAGCCGGATCACCCAGTGTCAGTACTTCATTGCCACGCTCGTCGCGCCATCTGAGGACGTTAGCGAGGTGGTTGTCGAAACCGGGATCTGGAGCGGCGAGTACAGCGCGTGCGGTGGCCTCATTGGTGATTGCCGCTATCGCCGCGAACGTCTGGCCAAGGAGCGCGGCCGGCAGGCCAAACGCGTCAAGCAGCGAGCGCAATGGGGCGGGCTTCAGCCCTCGCGCCATCGATAGCCGCAGCCACGCGGCGAGTTCATCATCGGTCATTGGCAACGTGTGCATCGCGTATCAGTCCTTTTGCGGCCAGCGGGGAGGCGGTCGCCATGCTAAAATTTTCATCATCCGAAATAAGCAGCGCTGCGTCTGCCCGCGCGCCTTCCGTCTGTGTGCCGGCGGCGCGTTGAATCGAACCGGTTCGACCGCATATCCTCCGCATAACGCGATGGGCCCACAAGCTGGCCAGGCGGCCAGCAGCATGGCGCGCCGGAGTGCGCGGCGCTCACTCATTCAACTCAGGACCATGGCTTTACTGAACATCCTCAATTACCCGGACAAGCGGCTGCACAAGATTGCGAAGCCCGTGGATGTGGTCAACGATCGCATTCGCAAGCTTGTCGCCGACATGGCCGAAACGATGTACGCCGCCCCGGGCGTCGGACTGGCTGCAACGCAGGTCGACGAGCATGTGCGCGTGATCGTGATCGACATTTCGGAAACACACGACGAACTTCGCGCGTTCATCAACCCGGAGATCATCTGGTCGAGCGACGAGAAAAAGCTCTCCGAAGAAGGCTGTCTGTCGGTGCCGGGCATCTACGACAATGTGGAACGTGCCGAGAAGGTGCGCGTGCGGGCGCTCAACGAGAAGGGCGAGACCTTCGAGCTCGACTGTGAAGGCCTTCTCGCCGTCTGCGTTCAGCACGAAATGGATCACCTGATGGGCCGCGTGTTCGTCGAGTACCTGTCACCGCTCAAGCAGACGCGCATCAAGAGCAAGATGAAGAAGCTCGCGCATGCGATGTAACGCGCGTCCTTCCTGCTAACTCTCCCGTTCATGACCCATTCGTTGCGCGTTATTTTTGCCGGCACGCCTGAGTTCGCCGCCGAGGCGCTGGCGGCAATTCACGCGGCCGGTTTCCCGGTGCCGCTCATCCTCACCCAACCCGACCGGCCAGCCGGCCGCGGCATGAAACTACAGGCAAGTCCGGTCAAACGCTTCGCGCAGGAACACGGCCTGACCGTCGCGCAGCCGCCGTCGCTGCGCCGCAACGGCAAATACCCGGTCGAAGCTGCTGCCGCGATGGAACAGTTGCACACGACACCCCACGACGTCATGGTGGTCGCCGCGTACGGGTTGCTGCTGCCGCAGGAAGTGCTCGATATTCCCCCCCATGGCTGCATCAACATCCACGCTTCGTTGCTGCCGCGTTGGCGCGGCGCCGCGCCGATCCACCGAGCGATCGAAGCCGGCGACGCGGAAACCGGCATCACGCTGATGCAAATGGATGTCGGCCTCGACACCGGCGCGATGATCTCCGAAGCCCGCACGCCGATCCGTCCTGACGACACCACCGCCACGCTTCACGACCGCCTCGCACAGGCGGGCGCGAAGCTGATCGTCGATGCACTGATCGAACTGGAGCGCACGGGCAGCCTTGCCGCGACGCCTCAACCGGCTGAAGGCGCCACTTACGCCGAAAAAATCGGCAAGCACGAAGCCGCGCTCGACTGGCGGCGCCCAGCGGTCGAACTGGCTCGCCAGATCCGCGCGTTCGACCCGTTCCCCGGCGGCGTAGCGACGCTCGACGACGGCACCGCGCTCAAGATCTGGGGCGCCGAAGTGGTCGATACACCGCGTGAGGCCCCGCCTGGCACGATCCTCGATGTGTCTGCGGAGGGCGTCGTGGTCGCAAGTGGCGAAGGCGCGCTGCGCCTCGTGCAATTGCAGAAGCCCGGTGGCAAGCGTCTCCCTGCGCGCGAATTTCTGGCTGGCGCGCCGCTTTCCGCTGGTCAGCGGTTCAAACTGCCCGAAGCATCGTAAAACGGTGGGCACGACTGCGCCATAGACCGTTCGGCCAACTGCCGCTGCAGCCTCGCGGCGCGTTAGAATCGTCTGTGAATCGACTGTGCGCCTGAGGATTTCAAATGTTCGGCATCACCCATTTCGCCTTCTTCGTCGTTGCGGTTTTTCTGCTGAACGTGACGCCGGGACCCGATACGGCCTATATCGTCGGGCGTAGTGTCGCGCAGGGGCGCCGTGCAGGGCTGATGTCGGCGCTCGGTATTTCCGCGGGCTGCTGCGTGCATTCTCTGGCTTGCGCGTTCGGCCTGACAGCCTTGCTCGCGGCATCGGCGGCGGCGTTCACAGTGATCAAGTTTGTGGGCGCGATCTACCTGATTTACCTTGGCGTGCGCCTGATCTTCGCGAAACCGGCGACTGAGCCAGTCGCTGCGTCAGGTGCGCCCTCGCGCGCCGCAGGTGCACCGAAATCCTTGCGTCAGCTGTTCCTGCAAGGTTTCTGGACCAACGTGCTGAATCCAAAGGTCGTGCTGTTCTTCGTGTCGTTTTTCCCGCAGTTCGTCACCACAGGCAGCGAGCACAAGGCGCTTGCATTCCTGACGCTCGGCGCGGTGTTCGTCGTGATGAGCACGGTGTGGAACAGCTTTGTCGCGTGGATCGCGGGCAGCGTCACGCAGCGCTTCTCCGGCAAGCCGGCTGTCAAAAAGTGGCTCGACCGCGGTGTCGGTAGCGCTTTTGTCGGTCTGGGCGTCAAACTTGCCACCGCGTCACGGTGATTGAATTTTCCATGTTCGCCCCTATCTAACAAAATGCTTACAATTGACCGTCACCAACAGGTGACGTCAAGAGCGAACTCACATTAGGGGCAAGGAGCAAACGGACATGTTCAACTGGGTGAAAACCGCGATGCTAATGGCCGCGATTACGGCCCTTTTCGTCGTGATTGGCGGCATGATCGGCGGATCGCGGGGCATGATGCTCGCATTCCTCGTGGCGCTCGGGATGAATTTCTTCTCCTACTGGTTCTCGGACAAGATGGTCCTACGCATGTACAACGCGCAGGAAGTCGACGAGACGAGCGCGCCACAGTTTTACAGGATGGTGCGTGAGCTTGCCACACGCGCCGAACTGCCAATGCCGAAGGTCTACCTGATCAACGAGGACGCGCCGAATGCATTTGCCACCGGCCGGAATCCGGAACACGCGGCTGTTGCAGCCACCACGGGTATTCTTCGCGTGCTCTCCGAGCGGGAAATGCGTGGCGTGATGGCGCATGAACTGTCCCATGTGAAGCATCGCGACATCCTGATCTCTACGGTCTCGGCGACGATGGCGGGTGCGATCTCCGCGCTGGCCAATTTCGCGATATTCTTCGGCGGTCGCGATGAAAGCGGCCGGCGGGCCAATCCGATCGCAAGCATCGCGGTTGCGATTCTGGCGCCGATCGCCGGTGCGCTGATCCAGATGGCGATTTCCCGCGCCCGCGAGTTCGAGGCGGATCGGGGTGGCGCGAAGATTTCGGGCGACCCGCAGGCGCTTGCGTCGGCACTCGACAAGATTCACCGTTACGCAGCCGGTATCCCGTTTGCAGCGGCTGAAGCGCATCCCGCGACAGCACAGATGATGATCATGAATCCGCTTTCGGGCGGCGGGATCGCGAACCTGTTCTCGACCCACCCGGCGACCGAGGAGCGCATCGCACGTCTGATGGAGATGGCGCGCACCGGACGTTTCGACTAACGGCGGGTGCCCGGGGTGCCCGGGGTGCCCCGGGGTGCCGTCGCCGGCGCCTCCTCCTGTCTGCCCAAGGGCGAGCCGCGAGGTTCGCCCTTTTTCGTTCGTACGAGGGGGCGCCGACCCGGGCTCGACGCGAAGCGCAGGGCCACCCGGCGGGCCAAGCTACAATGTCTCGTTTGTGCCACGCGACCTGCGAGGCCTGCCTTTGTCTTGTACATGACTTCAAAGCCTTCTGAGCGCCCTGTTTCGAAACCGCCGCATGCGCGCGGGCCCCGTTTGTCGACCCTGCATCTCGCGCCGGAGTCGCTGGGCTTTGCGCTTGACTGCGCCGCGCAGGCTGTCGGCGCGGTGCGCCTTGGCGCTGCATTGCCCGCTGCGCTGCAGAGCGTATTCATGTCCGCACCCGAGGGCGCCGCTGCAGCGGCGCGCGGCGCGGTGCAGGACATTGCCTACCGGACCATGCGGCGTCTGGCTACCGCTGAAGCGCTCGTCGTGCAACTGGTGCGCAAGGCACCACCGCCGCACGTCGGCCATGTGCTCGCATGCGCGCTTGCCTTGCTCGTCGATGAAGATGAATCGGCGGCTTATACGCCGTTCACGGTCGTCGACCAGGCGGTCAATGCGATCGGCGCACGACGCGAGTTCGCCTTTGCAAAGGGCCTTGTCAACGCCGTGCTGCGACGTTTTTTGCGCGAACGCGAGGGCTTGCTGGCCACTGTCCACACGGATGACGTCGCTCACTGGAATTATCCGCAGTGGTGGATCGATTCGGTTCAGCGGGCGTGGCCGGAAAACTGGCAGGCCATCCTTGCTTCAGGCAACGAGCAAGGGCCGCTTACGCTGCGCGTCAACGCGCGTCGCTCGACCGTCGCGGATTATCTGCGAGTGCTGCAGGGCCATCACATCGCCGCGACCCAGACCGGCGAACACGCAGTGCGGCTCGATGTGCCGATGTCGGTCGATCGTATCCCCGGCTTTAGCGAGGGCGTCGTGTCGGTGCAGGATGCCGGCGCACAAATCGCTGCCCAATGTATCGGCGTGCGCGACGGTATGCGCGTGCTGGATGCCTGCGCCGCGCCCGGCGGCAAGACCGGCCACCTGCTGGAGCTGGCCGACATCGAGCTCATTGCGCTCGAAAGCGATGCGTCGCGTGCAGGGCGTATTGGCGAGAATCTGCAGCGCCTGGGTCTTGTCGCCGATGTGCGCATCGGCGACGCCGGCAACCCTGAAAAGTGGTACGACGGCCAGCCGTTCGACCGCATTCTGGCGGACGTACCGTGTTCTGCATCGGGCATCGTCCGTCGCCATCCGGATATCCGCTGGCTGCGTCGTGCGGCCGATATCCCCGCGCTCGTCGCAGAGCAGCGGCGCATTCTCGAAGCGCTCTGGCCCCTCGTGGAAACAGGCGGCGAGTTGCTCTACGTTACGTGCTCGATCTTTCCGGAAGAAGGTGAGTTGCAGGCGACGTGGTTTGGAAGCACGCACCAAGATGCGGTACGATTGGACGCGCCGGGGCAACTGTTGCCCACGGCCGCCCGCGCGCCAGCTGGAGCATCGGCCGAACTGCGTGCCGGGCAGGACACCGCCTCGAATTCAGACCACGACGGATTTTTCTACGCGCGCTTTCAGAAACGGTGACCATCAAACGCTTCTTTCCGCTTCGGCTTGCGGCCGTGCTCTGGATTGCGCTGGCCGTTTGCCTGAGCGCAGCCGGGCCCGCGTGGGCCGACTCGATTGCCGTGCAGCGCGCGTCGCTGGAATCGGATAACAACGGCTGGAGCCTCGACGCCCGCTTTGACTTCGAACTGAACAGTAGCCTCGAAGATGCCGTCAATAAGGGCATTCCGCTTTATTTCACCACCGATTTCGAACTCAGTCGTCCGCGGTGGTACTGGTTCGACGAGCAACCCGTGAGCGTCTCCCAAAGCATCCGTCTGTCGTTCCAGCCGCTGACGCGCGAATACCGCGTGTCGAGCGGCGGCCTGCAACTTGGCTTCAGCACGTTGAAAGACGCGTTGTCGGTGATCAAGCACGTCACGTCGTGGCATGTGATCGATCGCAGCCAGGTGCGTGCCGGTGAAACGTATAACGCTTCCGTGCGCATGCAACTCGATGTCGCGCTGATGCCCAAGCCGTTCCAGATCGACGCGGTCAACAACCGCGACTGGAACCTCTCTTCCGACTGGAAGCGCTTTACCTTCACGGTGACCGAACGTGCTAAATAGAGTGCGCCAGGCTCCGAGCTTGACCGGCATCATTGTGCGCGTGATGGTGTCGACGGTGGCCGTCACCGCCGTTCTGCTGCTCGTGCTGCTCGCCGCCGCGAGCGCGAACACCGAGTTCTTCGATCGCTACTATCAGTGGCTTTACGCGGCCAACGTTGCGGTCGCGCTGATCTTCATGCTGATCGTGGCGGTGCTCGTCGTGGTCATCATCTCGCGATTGCGCAAGGGCAAGTTCGGCACACGGCTACTCGCGAAGCTCGCGTTTTTCTTTGCGCTCGTCGGCGTCGTGCCGGGCGGGATCATTTACATTGTGTCGTATCAGTTCGTGTCGCGCAGTATCGAATCGTGGTTCGACGTGAACGTCGAAACCGCGCTCACCTCAGGGCTGAATCTCGGGCGTGGCATGCTTGACGCGTCGCTCTCGGATCTGCAGACCAAGGGCCGTCTGATGGCCGAGCAGCTCGCGAGCGCTGATTCATCCGGCACGACGCTTACGTTGCTGCGTCTGCGCGACCAGTTCGGTGTGCAGGACGCGACCATCGTCGAACCTGTGCGCAGCATGTCCGGCGCGACGCCTGAGATGCACGTCGTCGCGCAGGCCGCGAGCAACTACGCGTCGCTCGTGCCGACCGACCTGCCCACTCCCTTGATGATCGAACAGGCGCGCGGGCGTGGCTTCGCAGCAATCGAAGGTGAAGTGGATGGCGATCCGCAAGCGCGCGGGGCGAAAGGCGCATTGCGATTGCGCATCGTGCAGCGCATTCCCGATTCGAACGCGTCGCTGCTGCAGCCGGCTGAACGTTTCCTGCAACTCTCGCAACCTGTTTCGCCAACGCTTGCGCGTAACGCGGACGCGGTGCAGCGCGCCTATCGCGAATATCAGGAGAAGGCGCTCGGCCGCACGGGGCTGCGCAAGATGTATATCGGCACGCTGACGCTCGCGCTGTTCCTCGCGACGTTCATCGCGATGATGCTTGCGCTCGCGCTCGGCAATCAGCTTGCGCGGCCGCTCTTCCTGCTCGCGCAGGGTACCAAGGAAGTAACTGAAGGCGACTACACGCCGAAGCGCGAAATCAAGTCGCGCGACGAACTCGGCTTCCTCACGCAGTCGTTTAATGCGATGACGCGCCAGCTCTCCGAGGCGCGTGCGGCGGTCGAGAATAATCGCATCGCACTTGAACACTCGAAGGCGTATCTGGAAAGCATTCTTGCCAACCTGACCGCGGGCGTGTTCGTGTTCGACCGGCAGTTCCGGCTGACCACTGCGAATCGCGGTGCGGAGCGCATCTTCCGCCAGCCCTTCCAGGCGATGCTTGGCTCGTCGCTGGATAACATTGGCGTGCTCGCCGAGTTCGGCGTGATGGTGCGCAAGGCCTTCGCCGACCGCGAAGCGGCAAGCGGCGAAGGCCACGACGACCGTGGTCACTGGCAGCAGCAGGTCTCGGTGCAGGTAGCCGGCGAACCCGAACCGCTGACGCTGCTCGTGCGCGGCGCGCGGCTCGTCGCAGCGACCGACAGCGATGCGGAGGATGTTCAGACGTCGGGTCACGTCGTCGTGTTCGACGATATCTCCGACGTGATCTCGGCACAGCGCTCGATCGCCTGGGGTGAGGTTGCACGTCGTCTTGCGCACGAGATCAAGAATCCGCTTACGCCGATCCAGCTGTCGGCTGAACGTCTGCAGATGAAACTCTCCGACAAGCTCGCACCGTCGGACGCCGATGTGCTGAAGCGCGGCGCGACCACGATCGTCAACCAGGTCGCAGCGATGAAGCAGATGGTTGACAGTTTCCGCGACTATGCGCGCACGCCGCCGGCGGTGCTCGCGAATCTGCAACTCAACGACCTGGTGAGCGAGGTGCTCACGCTCTACGGTATCGAGGAAGGCAAGAGCGCGATTGCGGTGGAACTGGCGCCGAACCTGCCGGTGATTCGCGGTGATGCGACGCAATTGCGCCAGGTGATCCACAACCTGCTGCAGAATGCGCAGGATGCCGTCTCGGAAGTCGAACATCAGCGCGTGGTGCTCGAGACGAGGACAGTAGAATATGGCGATCCTGACGCGGAAGGCAAAGCGCGCGTTGCAGTCCGCCTGACCATATCGGACAACGGACCGGGCTTCCCCGCACGTATCCTGACGCGTGCATTCGAACCTTACGTGACGACCAAGGCCAAAGGAACAGGCCTCGGTCTGGCCATGGTCAAGAAGATCGTCGACGAACATGGCGCGCGCATCGACATTCGCAACCGCATGAAGGCGGGCGATGTGATCGAAGGTGCGCAGATTTCGATCCTCTTCCTCCAACTGGCAGACGATGAGGCGGCACCCGGAACTGAGCCGCGGGCAACACGCGGTGGTGCATCGCACGGAACAAAAGCAACAGTGCAGACAAGGGCAGCTTAAATGGCAACCATCCTGGTAGTAGATGATGAAATGGGCATCCGGGAATTGCTCTCGGAGATCCTGAGCGACGAAGGACACGTCGTAGAGGCCGCGGAAAACGCGCAGGAAGCGCGCGACTTCCGTTTGCGTCAGGCCCCTGATCTGGTGCTGCTCGACATCTGGATGCCGGACACCGATGGCGTCACCTTGTTGAAAGAGTGGGCCGCGCAAGGGCAACTGACGATGCCGGTCATCATGATGTCCGGTCACGCGACGATCGATACGGCCGTCGAAGCGACGAAGATCGGTGCGCTCAACTTCCTCGAGAAGCCGATTGCATTGCAGAAACTGCTGAAGGCGGTCGAGCAGGGGCTCGCACGCGGCAATGCGGCGCCGCCAGCGGGTGGTGTCGCGGTAAAGCCGGTCTTGCCAGTGGGCGCGTCGGCGGTGGCCTCGGCTGCCGCGTTGCCGATGATGCCGGCCGAAGGCATGCTCGGTGGCGCGCTGTCTGCGCAAACCGCATCGATCTCGTTCGATATCCCGTTGCGCGACGCGCGCGATGCGTTCGAACGCGCCTACTTCGAATATCACCTCGCACGCGAGAACGGCAGCATGACGCGCGTCGCCGAAAAGACCGGGCTTGAGCGCACGCACCTGTATCGCAAGCTGAAGCAGCTCGGCGTCGATCTCGGCAAGAACAAGGGTGAATGAACGGCGATATGCAGGTGGCGCGAAGGCCGCGCGCAATGAGTCCCCGAGGCGGTTGTCGATAAATTTTGACGAGGGGGCTTGAGGCGAGCGGTTCACTTTGATATACTTTCGCTTCTTCGTTGGCCCGGTAGCTCAGTTGGTAGAGCAGCGGATTGAAAATCCGCGTGTCGATGGTTCGATTCCGTCCCAGGCCACCAGAATTTAGCCCCAGGAAATCGCAAGATTTCTGGGGCTTTCTGTTTTTGTGGTGCTTTGCGGTACGGGATTCACCGTGGTCCGCGCGGACGGCGGCATGCTGCGTCGCATGATAAAATTACGTTAGTTCAAGGACTTGCCACGTTCTAACGACAAGTCCTTTTTCGTCTTCGGTGTCGGTGCCGCGCGTTGCGCGACACGCTCTGCCTGACGATCAGCGGTATAAGTGCCCGGCGACTCTGCATGCGGATGGCGCGGCCTATACTGCCTGAGGTGGCTCGATGCGGGCTCAGTGCCGCCCCACGTCCTGTCGCCGCATGGCTCACACCGCGCGGCCCGACGCGGGCACTCATCATTCACGGAGTTTCACGGTGACCCGGACAGACGCTAAACGTAGCGCGCTCGTGCTGTTCTCCGGTGGTCAGGACTCGGCCACCTGCCTCGCGTGGGCGCTCGAACGATATGAAACGGTTGAGACACTCGGTTTCGACTACGGTCAGCGACATCGAGTCGAACTCGAATGCCGCGAGGGCTTTCGCAGCGCGATCGCGCGGACATTTCCGGTATGGGGCGAGCGCCTCGGCGACGATCACATGATCGATCTTTCGGTGCTTGGCTCGATCAGCGATACGGCGATGACGCGCGAAATCCAGATCGAAGCTGCCGCAAGCGGTTTGCCGAACACGTTCGTGCCGGGCCGTAACCTGATGTTCATGACGATCGCCGCCGCGATTGCCTATCGGCGCGGGCTTCAGGTGCTGGTGGGCGGCATGTGCGAGACGGACTTTTCGGGCTATCCCGATTGCCGCGACGATACGATGAAAGCGCTGCAGGTTGCGCTGAATCTCGGCATGGACAGCCGCTTCCTGCTCGAGACACCGCTGATGTGGCTCGACAAGGCCGACACGTGGCGTCTCGCGCAGCAACTGGGTGGCGACGAGCTGGTCGAGCTGATTCGCGTCGAAACACATACATGCTATGTCGGCGAGCGAGCCGAATTGCACGCCTGGGGTTTCGGCTGCGGCGAATGTCCGGCGTGCAAGCTGCGCAAGCGTGGCTACGAAGCGTATCTCGCCGGCGAGAAAGTGACGGAACCCGTATAAAGGCAACAGACGAAGGCGGCGCACAAATGAACCCGCTTCGTGATACACCTATCCAGGAAACCTCAGGCAGAAAGCAGCATGACGTACGCGGTCAAGGAAATCTTCTACACATTGCAGGGCGAAGGCGCGAACGCCGGGCGTCCGGCCGTGTTTTGCCGCTTTGCCGGCTGCAACCTGTGGTCGGGCCGGGAGGAAGATCGCGCTGAGGCCGTCTGTCGCTTCTGCGATACCGACTTCGTCGGCACCGATGGCGAGAACGGCGGCAAGTACCGTACCGCCGAAGAACTCGTCGCGAAGATCGCGTCGCTATGGCCGGAAGGCGAAGGCGAGCGTTTTGTCGTGTGCACCGGTGGCGAACCGATGCTGCAGATCGACCCGTCGTTCGTCGACGCGTTGCACGCGGCCGGCTTCGAAATCGCCATCGAAACCAACGGCTCGCTGCCCGTGCTGGAAACCATCGACTGGATCTGCGTGAGCCCGAAGGCCGACGCGCCGCTCGTCGT
>Ga0070732_10000677_pt1 | contig 20358 bp, 19 predicted proteins | sample Coa_R1_5_FD_66449 | JGI IMG/M metagenome (GOLD analysis project Ga0070732, IMG submission 66449) | Surface soil microbial communities from Centralia Pennsylvania, which are recovering from an underground coalmine fire - Coalmine... | ecosystem: Environmental > Terrestrial > Soil > Unclassified ... | reverse complement strand
GCCTGGCACCCGCTGTGCTCATGCGCGACCACCAACCGATGCGCCGGTATGCAGAGCTCAGACTGGAGGGACTTCATGCTCCGATAGAGAGGGACTTGACCGGTCCTTCCATATCAGTAATTTGGACGTTCGTTCTGGCTCGCAAGTCTACGTGCCCCGAGTCGCCATAGGTCCGTCTAGACTCAACGTACCGGCCTCACCTCGGGCGAATCGGCAACCTCTCTCGACGAGACAGGGCTTTTCCGGGTCTCGCCGGACGGCCCACCCCTAGGGCGAGGTAATGCTGCGCCTCAGGTCTGGGGTCCCAACGATAAGTGCGCCTCGTGTCCACGAAAAACCCACGGCCGCAGGGTAAAGGTAAGACTCGCATTGTGTTAATGGACGCGAGTGAGAAAGAACGCGAAATTACGTGAAATAGCACGGGGAGGGCCCCCGGACGGGAAAAGCCTGGTGGGCACCCTGATGGGAGGAGTACAGGCGTCAAAACGGAAATGTCCGATGATATGCTGATAGCACCTTCTTGCTCCTGTCTCTTGGGATCACTGTGTCAGAAATAATTCTACGCCGCAATCTGCACGAGCAAATCACCGATCGAATCCAGGACATGATTTTGTCCCGTTCCTTTCGGCCCGGTGACCGGTTGCCCACTGAGCAACAGCTGGCCGACCAATTTGGGGTGAGCCGGACCGCGGTGCGCGAAGCCGTGAAAGCATTGGCGGAGCGGGGCCTGGTCCGCGTGCGCCAAGGGCAAGGCACCTTCGTCGCACTTCCGTCGACTGACCGCGCCACCGAATTCCTCAGCTTGTTCCTTCAATTGAACGACCGCAGCGTCACGGAGTTGCTCGAAGCCCGGCGCGCCATCGAGCTTGAAGCGGTTGCCCTCGCAGCCCTTCGCCGGACCGATGAAGACCTGCAGCGGATCTCTGCCTGTCTCGACAGCATGCGGTACATCGAAGAGGGGCCCGCCGTCGATCCCGGCCCGTTCATTGACTCCGACGTGCAATTTCACCTGCACATCGCCCGTGCGACCCGGAACGAGATCTTCACGTTCATGCTGACCGTGTTGCGAGAATTGCTGCGGCGTACCTTTAGCCAGGCACTGCTGGCGCCCGGCGCGCGGTCACGCTCCATTGAGGCCCATGAGCGGATTCTCCGAGCCCTCGCGGAAGGGGATCCCGATGCGGCTCGTACAGCGATGGGAGAGCATTTGGAGATCGCACAGAAGTGGGTGGAAGAAGCAACGGCTGCCCACGCTGAAGAGGCCCGTCACGCAACCATGGTGCCGGGTGACGGCGAGTCCACGTAATCATCTCATGCGGGGGTGACCTGGATGACGAAATGGTTGGGCCGGTTTACGCTCGGCAAGAGAAAGCCCGTCGAATCCGCGCGTCCCGTTCTGAAGCGCGGCTGGCGTTCGGTCGGTGTGGCAGCGGTCGGCGCCGCGGTCATCGTTGCACTCGCTTCGCTCGGATCGGTGGCGCCGGCCGCCTCTGCGCCAACCGTGACGCTCACCTGGTGGAGCCATTTTGCCTCCGCCGCCAATAACCAGAAGGTCCTGCTCAACGCCGCGCGGCGCTACGAGCAGGCGCACCCGGGTGTTGCCGTGAAGATCACTTTCTACGAGAAGGAACAGCTCATTCTGGCGCTGCGCGCGGCCTTCGCGGCGGGCCAGAACACGCCCGACGTCTACTACTACGACAATGACATGTCCGAGTTCATTACGGCCGGATACGCGGCTGATCTCTCGAACGGGATCAACTGGAGCAACGAGGAGCCGTGGGCGAAGGAGTACTTCCGGCGCCCCGGCCCCGGTGGCAAGGTCGGCGTGTGGGTCCTGCCGATTGAAAAAGATACGGATGAACTGTACTACAACAAGAAAATGTTCAGCGATGTCGGCGTCTCCGTGCCGTCGGGCAACTACCAGCTCGACCAGCCGGCGTTCACGGCCGCCGTCCAAAAGTGCGTCGCCTCGGGGCGGAGCGCATTTGCGGTCGGGGTGGGAGACCGGCCGTATCCGGGCACCTATATTACGAATTACCTACTGCTCCACAAGCTGGGTGCGAAGGACTTGCTGGACCTGTGGGGCGGCGGCGGCCGCGTGACCTGGAACGATCCCCGTGTCCAGGACGTGCTGACGTACGAGCGAAAGCTGGTGGACATGAAGGCGTTTCCCGCGAGCATGAGCAGCATGAAGCTCGCGGAGTCGCACATCTTCTTCCACACGCAACAGAAGGCGTGCATGATGCCGGTCGGAAGCTGGTACACGAGCCGGGCATTCGAACCGCCGGATAAGAGCGGACAGCCCAAGGAGTTCTACGGCATCCTCGGCATGATGAATTACCCGGCCCTCCCGGGCGGCGCGGGCAACAATCTCAAGTTCATGCAGGTCGACTCCGGGGTAGCCATCAATCCCAAATCCGCGCATCTTCAGGAAGCCCGCGCGCTGTTCAATGAGATTGCGATGCCGCAGACCGGCGAAGATTACGTAAGCATCGCCGTTGCGCCGACCACGCTGAAGATCGATCCGTCCAAGATCAGGGGTGAGTTCGCCGGTTATTGGAAGATGTATAACGCCGTCAACGCCGTCGACAAGCCGGCCGTCGTGGCATGGCAGGTCGTGATGAAGCCCGGCATGATGGACGCGTACAGTCAGGTGATCAACTCGGCGTTCCCCGAGGGCCTCATCTCCGTGGCCGACGCGACGAAGCGGCTCGAGGAGGCCCGGACGAGCGGTCGCTGAGCGGCGGACCCTGACGGCCGCCGCGGAGTACTCGGGCCATTGCTGAGAACGCTTCAAGACGTCGGAACCGAAAAACGGCGGGGGGCTGCTGCGGCCCGGACAACCGCGGCGCGGCGCAGCTCCCCGGTGTCATGGGGACTGGCCGCCGTCTTTTTGGGGCCGACGTTGTTCTTGTATCTGGTCTTTACCGTCTACCCCTTGTTCCGGACGTTCTACAACAGTCTCTTTGTCCTTCCCACGGTGAACATCGAACAGTTCGTGGGGTTGGACAACTTCCGGCAGATCTTCTCAACCGACACGATCATCTGGCCGGCCGTGCAGCACACCTTATTCTGGTCGATCTGTTCGGCCCTGCTCGAGATTCCCATCGCGTTTCTACTCGCCCTGGCATTGTATGCTCGGGTGCCCGGGGGGCGGATCTTTCGCCTCGCATGGTTTGCGCCGATGCTGCTGAGCTACGTGGTCGTCGGCCCCATTTGGCTCTGGATCTACAACTACGACTGGGGCCCGATCGACGCCGCGTTGCGAACCATGGGTCTGGGCGGATTGGCGCGTCCGTGGTTGGGTGATCTGTCGACCGCGCTGCCGGCGCTCATCGTCGTGACGACGTGGATGTTTGTCGGGTTCAATATGGTCGTGTTTCTCGCCGCCCTGCACTCGCTTCCGGGGGACATCATCGAGGCCGCGTATATCGACGGCGCGGGGTGGTGGCGAACCGTCGGATGGATCATGCTGCCGCTGGTGTGGCCGACGGCGGCGGCCCTCACGGTACTGTGCGTCATCGGCAAGATGAAGCAATTCGCATTGGTCTACGTGATGACCCGGGGCGGCCCGTTGTGGTCCACCGAAACCGTCGCGACGTATGTCATCAAACGCGCCTTTCAGTGGAAGACGGTTGATCTAGGCTACCCCTCGGCGCTGGCGACATTGTGGTTTCTGGCGACCCTGGGCGTCACGCTGCTGCTCGTGCTGACGTTTCAGCGGCGTCCTCAGCACGAGGCCTGACGATGCTCCCGGTGTCCCGCTTCGCGCGATACGCGATCGCCGCGGGGCTTGCGTTGTTCACGCTGCTCTGGACCGCGCCCGTTCTCTGGATGGGCATGCTCTCGCTGCGAAACAGCGCGGAGTTCTACAACGGACCGTACGGCCTGCCGCTTCCCGCCCACTGGGACAAGTTCCGGGTCGCCTGGGTCGAGTTCGGCTACCAGACGTATTTCCGCAACTCGGTCATCGTCTCAACCGGGGCCGTGCTCCTGCTCATCGCGGTGGGCTCCATGGCCGCGTACTTCTTCGCGCGGTACAAGTTTCCGCTGCGCGAACCGCTCTACCTCATGATCTTCGCGTCCATTATGCTGCCGCCGCAGGTCTCGATCCTCGCGTTGTTCCAGATGCTGGTCCGGTACCATCTGTACAATACATTGACAGGCCTGATCCTGGTGTACGCGGCCTCCGGGCTGCCCGTGACGCTGTTCCTGCTCCGTGCATTCTTCGCGCAGATCCCGCGGGAGATCGAGGAAGCGGCCCGCATCGAAGGCGCGAACGACTGGCGGATGTACTGGCAGGTCATGTTTCCGATCGCCCGGCCCGCCGTGACGGCCGTGGTGATCATCAACCTCGTCGAGTTCTGGAACGAGTTTCTCTATGCCGTGGTGCTCATCAACCAGCAGGCCTCCCGGACGCTGCCTCTCGGCATCATGTTCTTCATGGGCGACCGCGAGCAGGACGTGGGCATGATCGCGACCGGGCTCGTGATCACCATTCTCCCCATCCTCGTGTTGTACGCGATCTTCTCGGAGCGCATTACGCAAAGTTTGGTTGCAGGCGCGCTGGGTTCGTCGTGATCGCTGCGCTCCAATAGGCGCGGCCGTAGTGTACCGCGGGTATGGCGACAGGCCCGGCCGGTGCCGCAACAAGCGGGGTGCTTCATGCTGATCGTTGACAGCCATTGTCATGTGTCCCCATGCTGGTACGAGCCGGTGGAGAGCCTGTTGTTTCAAATGGATCAAAACGGCGTCGAACGCGCGGTCCTCATCCAGATGAACGGCCAGGCCGACAACGGGTACCAACTTGAGGTGACACGCCGGTTCCCCGGCCGCTTCGCCCCGGTCGCCTGGATCCGGACCGACCGGGCCGGCGCGTGCGACGAGTTGCACAGGCTCGCTGATCGGGGCATCGCCGGCGTGCGGTTCTCCGTCACGGCGAGATCGCCCGGCGGCGACGGGCTGGATATTTGGCGGACGGCCGCGGCGCTGCGGTTGCCGGTCAGCTGCGGCGGCTCGAGCGCGGACTTTGCGAGCGCGGAATTCGGCGATGTGGTGCGCGCGTTCCCGGATCTGCCCATCGTCCTCGAACACCTCGGCGGGCACAACCACCCCGGTCCGGACGCGCCGGAGGACCGCCGTAGGATATTCGATCTCGCGCGGTTCCCGAACGTCTACATCAAGGTACACGGCCTCGGAGAGTTTTGCCGCCGGCGCCTGCCGGTCGAAGGATCGTTCCCGTTTGACGATCCGATCCCCCCGCTGTTTGAGATGGCCTACGAGCGGTTCGGGCCGCGACGCATGATGTGGGGAAGCGACTATCCGCCCGTGAGCGCCCGGGAAGGGTACCGCAATGCGCTCCGGCTGACACTCGATCGCTTCGGCTGGGCAAGCGACGCGGATCGCGAATGGATCTTCGGGAAAGCGGTGCTCTCCCTGTTTGCGCCGCGCGGATGACGGACCGGCGCGGCGGCGTCTTACGCCCGTCGGGGAACGGTCTCGAATGGTGAGGAGCGAGGGGATGAATCTGTGTTTTGTGGGATACGGCGCGATCGCCGGCGTCCACGCGGATATTTGCCGGCGCCTGGGGCACAGGCTCCATACCGTCGTCGGCCGCGTGCCCGACACCACGGCGTCGTTTGCCCGGGAGTACGGCTTCGCGCACCACACGTTGGACCTCGAGGACGCGCTCGGGCGGCGCGACATCGATGCGGTCATCGTCTGTTCACCGAGCGAGCTCCACGAATCGCAGGCCCGGCAGGTCATTGAGGCCGGCAAGCCCGTGCTGGTGGAGTTGCCGCTCGCGATGAGTTATGCTGGCGGGTCGGCCCTCGCGGAGCTGGGCCGGCGCCGCGGCGTGACGGTCATGGTCGCTCATACCCAGCGATACATGCCGGCTGTCCGCGCGGTCCGGGACGAAGTGGCGGCGGGCCGTCTCCACGTGCATCACGTCTTGGCCAAGTTCTTATTTTTTCGACGCCGCAACGTCGGGTGGACAGGCCGGGTCCGCTCCTGGGCGGACAACCTGCTGTGGCACCATTCGTGTCACATCGTCGATACCTGTTTGTGGGTGCTCGGAATGCCGGCGGTGAACGGGCTCGCCGTAGACGGCCGGATCGGTCCGGTCTACGCTGCGACCGGTATCCCCATGGACCTCGATATTTCCATCGCGACGCCGGCCGCAACGTTGGTCAATATCGGCATGTCCTACCATTCGCAAGACACCGGTCTCGATTTTCTGTTCGTCGGCGAGGAGCGCACGTTGCATGTTGCCGAGCATACGCTGCTCCATGGGAAGACGGTGCTGTATGATTCCGCCACCCAGCACGAATACATCGCCAACGAGCTGCAGGATCGCGAATTCTTCGCGGCGCTGACCGAAGGACGGCAGCCGGAGGTGACCGCGTTCGATGTCCTGCCCGCGCTGGCAGTGCTCCAGCAGGTGCAGGATCAGAATCCCATGCTCCGGCGTCACGCCGCCGAGGCTGCGGACCGGGCGCGCCCGCGTGCTCGACCTGATCGTTAGACACGGCAGCGTTATCGACGGCACCGGAGCCCCGGCGTTCCGGGCCGACGTCGGAATCCGGGACGGCAGGATCGCGTCACTGACCGATCTCTCGGATGCCGTGGCGGCCCAGGAGCTCGACGCGTCAGGACTCCTCGTGGCCCCGGGATTCATTGACATCCATAGTCACTCCGACTTCACGCTCATCGCCGATCCTCGCGCGCAGAGTTCGGTTGCCCAGGGCGTGACGACCGAGCTGATCGGAAACTGCGGGCACGGATGCGCGCCGGTGGCCGACGTCGACGCGGCGAAGGGCAATATCTACGGTTACCGGGCTTGCCCGCCCATCACGTGGCACAGCATCGGGGAGTACCTGCGCGTACTCGAGGCGGCGCGGCCGGCGGTCAACGTGCTGACGCTCGTGCCAAACGGCATGCTGTGCAGAGCCGTATTGGGACTCGACGACCGGCCGCCGACCGGCGCGGAGCTACGCCGGATCGGCCGGCTTCTCGAAGCCGGTCTCGAGGAAGGCGCGATCGGTTTCTCCGTGGGCCTCGAGTACCCCATCGAGCGCTCTTGCACCACGGACCAACTCGTGGAGCTCTGCAAGATCGTGGCGAAGCACGGCGGCCTGTTCGCGCCCCATCTTCGCAACAAAGATGTCGCCGGGCTGGACGCGATCGAAGAGGGCCTCCAGATCGCCGCGTCGAGCGGCGTGCGCCTGCATATCCCCCACCTGGTCCAGAGGCCCGGCGGGCCTGCGGACGCCGATGCACAGGCATTCGCGCTCATCGACCGTGCGCTCGAGTCTGGACTGGACGTGTCCATCGACATGCACACGCGCCTCCACGGGCTCACCAACCTTGCGGCCGCTCTTCCGTCGTGGGTCTTGGAGGGGAACGGCGCACGGCTGCGGGAGCGCCTGCGCGACCCGTCGATCCGGGGCCGGTTGGCGCAGTACAAGAGCCTCATTACGAGCCTGGCGTTGGGGGGATGGGACCGTGTGTCGCTGCTCACAAGCGCGCGCCGTCCCGATTTGCTCGGGAAGAGTTTTGCGGACATAGCCCGACTCAACGGCACGACGCCCTTCGATGCGGTCCTCGACGTTCTGCTGGACGAAGCCGATGATCCCCACTTTCCGCTCTGCATCGCCGAGTCGTACACGGAAGAACAGTTGCGCCGAGCCTACGAGCACCCCGCGTGCATGGTTGCGTCCGACGCCACGGCACTCTGCATCGACGGTCCCCTCGCGGACTCCACCTTCCACGGTGCATATACCTGGGTCTCCTGGTTCTTTCGGCGATTCGTCCGGGAGGAACGGGCCTTCACGCGCGAGCAGGCGGTTCGCAAGTTGACCGCACAGCCTGCGGACCGGCTCGGATTGTCTGATCGGGGGGTCTTGACCGTCGGCAAGTGCGCGGATGTTGCCGTGTTCGATCCGGATGTCTTTGGCGAGCGCGGGACGGTGGATCACCCCAACCAGCTGGCTCAGGGTATGGTGCACGTCCTTGTGAACGGCGAGGTGGAGATGCAGGATGGAAGGCTCACGACCCGGCGGGGCGGCCGAGTTCTGACGCGTCAATGACGAGGGAGATCGCGTTGCCGGCACGTCCCAACCGCTTCGAGGTTGATCTGAACGCGATTGCCCACAACGCGGCAACGGTCAGGCGTCTCGTCGGCCCCTCGTGCACCATTTTCGCGGCACTGAAGGCCGATGCGTATGGATACGGTATCGCGGCTGTCGCGCCGGTCGTCCTCGGGGCCGGTGTCGACGGGATATCTCTCGTCAGTATCTCGGATGCGGTGTCGCTGCGCAGGCGGGGCGTCGAAGCGCCGATTTTATTGTATGCTGGGGTGCCGGTGTCCGCGTCGAGCGTCGCGGCTATCGAGGAACACGTCTTAATGCCGACGGTGCTGGATCTCGACGCAGCGCGCCTGCTCTCGGCCCAGGCCCGCCGAACCCTGCGGGTGTTCGTGAAGATCGACGTCGGACTCGAGCGCCTCGGCATCGAGCCGCGGATGGCGGTGGCCTTCGTCCGGGAGGTTGCGCGACTGCCGCACCTCACCGTCCACGGCGTGTACGCACACATGCACGTGCGCGACAACGTGCCCATGGACTACCTCCAGTGGCAGTTCGGCCGGTTCACGGCTGTGATCGAAGAACTCGACGCCGCCGGACTGCACGTGCCGGTGCGCATGACCGCCAGCACGGCCGTGTTGGAAGCCGCCTCGACCCGCATGAATCTCAACGCGATCGACCCGGGACGTGTCTGGTTCGGTTTGGATAAAGGAGGGCCGGGATTGGAGACGTTGGATCTGCGGCCCGCCTTTGTCGCCCTGAAGACGGCCTTAGTGCAGGTGAAGCCCCTCCACCGGGAAACATTTCGCGAGTTTGCGCCGTTTGCGGCGCGCGCGGGCATGCGGATTGGAATTCTGCCGATCGGCCGCTTCGACGGCATGGTGTCGCTAAACTGTGGACAGGTGCTTGTCCGCGGCGTCCGCGTGCCGATCCTCGCGACCCCGTCGATCGAGCACACCCGCGTCGACCTGACCGATGTTGCGGAGGCCCGCGCCGGCGACGAGGTGGTCGTCATCGGGCGCCAGGGAGACAGCGAGATCTCGCCGGAGGAGGTTGCGGCGCACCAAAATCTTCTCTCCCCGGGCCTGGTCGCGCTCGCAGTTCGGGAGACGGTGCCACGCGTATACGGGGATGGTGGCGGTTCGGCGTAGTACTCGGCCGAGCCCTTGACGCAGACATCGAGTACCTTCTAATGCTCAACCACATCGAACTAATCGGCAGGCTAACTAGGGACCCCGAGGTCCGGTATACCGGGGCTGGGCACCCGTTGGGGGTCCTATCGTATACCGGAGAGACGCCTCGTATCGCCTTCAGTCGCCTGGATTATGAAATTCCGCTTTAGCTGCGTTACAGTGAGGGCGCAAGTGGGGGTTCAAATCCCGCTCCCGCCACAAAATTACCCCCACTGGCTTTATGGGCGCTTGGGCCGTCGGAAGGTTTACGTTCTTCACAAACGCGGGGCGCTGATTAAGGGGCTCGCTGACCGTGATTTCGCAGAGCAGGCCGCGCACTCGACCGGTGACCCATCGCGACATGGACTGGTGAACGAGGATCGCAGAAATTGCACATTGAAAAGATCGATCCAGGCTTACAAAGCATGAGACGTGAGGTGGTGTTGGAGGGATTGGACAGGTGGAAACGGGCCGAGTAGCGCTGACAATTATGGGAGTAATGTTGATCGTGATGCCGGCGTCTGCGAATCTTCCAACGCCGGAGAGGCATCCTGGGGCGTGCATCGCGATTTACAACCCGTCAAAGGCGATGCTCAGTGTGCAAGTACTCAAACCGAAGGATTACTCGGGGCTCGTTTGGAAGATCCCGCCCACTGGCTCGGCCCCGGCGGTGACGCTGAACACATTGGCTGGGCCAATCGTGTCGTCCGATGGCGATTGGGATATCAGCGTTGAGCCAGCCCCAAACAAGATAAATTGGCAGTACCTTCCCGCAAAGACGTCATCGTGCGCCGGTACATGGTACGCTTCCCTCAAATGAAGCGGTATGCTTGCTTGCAGTTGAGTACTGGCGACCGCATTTGCGTAGCCACCGTATGCTTACGAGATGGCGCGAACCACGCGTGGCCATGGGGGTATGATCAAATCCCCCTCCCGGCATCATCATTGAAGTAGATTTGGGGAACCAGAATTCCGGCGTCTGTTACTTTGCGGTGCTTGAATGTCACCGCTCGTGCCATACCATCAGTTGTGGGTGGAGACCAACTGCCTCAAGCCCGCGCGCCACGGCCTCGGCTTGCGTACGGGTTCGCATTGGCGCGGTCATGACTTTGGAAACCCTTCCCTGCAGCACGACATGGACGACATATCCTTTACTCTGAACAAGGCGCTTCACCTCATCTGCGGTGTTGGCGCTCTTGAACGTTCCAACAACAACGACGTATGCGGCCTTCCGTGGTCGGAGAGCCCGAGACGTCGTGGGAGGCACACCCGCCTTCGCGACGGACGGAACAACACCAGCAGCGATCGCCCGATGCGGCGTAGGTACAGGACGTTTCTGAACCGCGGTGGCCGATACTTGCGCGGCAGGTTTGTGCTCTATCGTGCGAACCGCTGGCCCGTGAGGTTTTGGCCCAATCGCCAGAACCGCCGTCGCGACCGCCGCGATCACTGTGCTTGCGACCAGGGTGGCTTGGCGCCAGCGAGATGGCCCAGCCGCCCCGACCCTCGCTTCTTCGACCGCTAGCGCCTCTTTGTCGCGGCCGAGCGCGGCCTCCGCGGCTTCCGATCTCGCCTGCGCCTCGGCCAACTGCAAGCGCCCCGCTTCTAGTTCTTCCCGGTCGCGCGCAAGCCGGACCGTTTTAGCTTCCAGGGTCTCGGTGATCTGTGCCCGTTCTGCCGCGAAGGCGGCGCGGTCTTGAGACCGGCGTGTTTCACGCGCGTCGTAATCGGATGTGCGCGCCGTCGGCCGCGCCTGCTGGGCCTTTGCGGCCGCCGCGTCGACTTGAACTATCTGTGCTTCCGCAGTCGCCAATCTCGCCTGTGTGTCCGCCAGCCGCGCGCGCTCGGCCTCCAAACTCCCCCGCGCCTCAGCCAAGTGATCGGCCTCGAGCGTAAGAGCCGGCCGTGGCTCTGCCAATCGTTCGGTCTCTGCTGTATGTGCCGCCTGGGCCTGCGCGAAGCGGTGGGAATCCGTTTCAAGCGAGGTTCGGTCGGCCATGAGTCGCGCTTGTTCGGCCGGCTGGGCCTCGCTCAGCTGTGCCCGCGCGGCTTCGATTTCGCCGCGTGCTTGCTCGCCCTCGGTCGCGCGGCGCGTGTCCGCAAGAGGAGGCCTTGTTGCGTCAATGATCTGCTGTTTCGGCGCAGAGCCGGCGGTCTTGAGCCCGAATGCCGCCCGTGAGTCCGTTGGTGTACGGGTGGTGTCCCTTGCGTTCATCGTGCTCTGCGCCTGGGAGAGTGGCGCTTCGGGGTCTCGGAGGGCTGCCGCTGCTTGCGACCTAAATGCCCTCATGACCTCCTGCTCGTCCTGCGAGTACACGTGAGGTGAGTCGTAATAGTAGACAAACGCGCCGGTCACCCGACCCGCTTGGGTGAGCGGCCAGGCGCACATGGAGCGGAGGCCCTCGCGGGTGATCCGATCGACAAGATGGGCATGGTCGGACGATAGGGCAAGAGCGTCGGGTAGGAACCACGGCGTAGAACTCGTCTGTTGGTTCGTCTTCGGGAGATCCATGCAGGAGAGCTCAGGATGGCGTAGGATGTGCATCCAGGGGTTCGCGTCCTTGGGAGTGACAATGTTCTGGACGTACACGTCGGACAGGTTGTGAGACCAGGGACAGGTCACGAGGCCGTTCGGCGACCGAAGGAAGATCGCGCCGTGTTCAGCTTTCGTTAGGAACAGCAAAGCGTGCCCGATCGTCACAACCACCGGTTCGACCGACGCCGCGTCGGCGAGCATCTCGGTGGCAGCGGCGAGGCGTGCTGATAGTTCACCGCGCTGCCCAAACATTACCCGGGCCCCTTCTCGGTGGCAGCAGCTGCATCTCGCTCGTGTCCCGCAATACGGTCCGCGTCTATGACCATAAGTGTCCGCTCGCAGGGCAATTCCTATTCGAGCTTTGGGCTGCGCCCGACAAAGTTGTCGGCTTCGAGTAGCCCTACCCTTCGCTACTTTCCGTTATGTCTCACGCTCAAGCGCGAAGGCTAAGTCTAGTAATACCCGGTCCGGGAGGTTCCCAGACGAGGGCATCTAGGTTGAGTGCACCTCCACGCCATGGCGCGGATCAATCGGGTGACGGTGTTTCTCCAGGACCTCCGCTCATTTGCGGTCGCTGAGGCTCTCGCAACGGGTTGCGACGCTGGTCCAGCGCGAACGGCTCGGCCAACCGCCGGCCGATGATTTGATTGCCGCGGCATCCGCGCTGGTCGACGCGGCGGTCACGATCGTGGTAGACGCGGTCTACGCTTCTGAAAGGGGGCGCGCGCTGGCGCGGATTCCTCGCGATCCCGATGACTGGCCGACGGTGGCGCTTGCGCTGGTTCTCGATGCCGGGATTTGGACGATAGATGCGGACTTCCTCGGCTGTGACTTGCCAACCTGGACGACGGGCACCTTGCTCGCTGAAGTAGCACGGTGAACTTCGTGGTTCCATTCGGAGGCACTCACTACGCCACGATCCTGCGGTCGATCACCGTGCTGGGTTGCGTCGAAAACGGGCTCCTGGCACCAGGTTGTATAGTGCCTCTGGCGTCCGAGTTCAGGATGCCAGGGACAGAACCCCTCTGGACCGTTTCGAGGTGGTCCCCGTAGGCTTGAGTATCAGCTCGCCAATCAAGTATGAAGAATCATCCGCGCTCGGTCGGGTTCCTTGCCCACAACACTCCGTAAAGCGACTACCGGCTTCACTTAAGGGCGGCCAAGGAACTGAAGCCACGATCTAGAGCAACTGCGTCGCTATGCGGCGTTCCATCCCTCCGCTCGTGCGATCGACCACGGATCAACTCGTGTCCACTTGGTCGCCAGAACCGATGGAAACCTCGGACTATCACTCTCCTCCGTTCAATTTCGGCAAGCGTGGTTTCCTAACCGTCTGGCTGCCCCTCACCCGTGCCCAGTAACCTCGCGGCGGGACTGGTATCTAGAGCGTGCGGCATACTTTCCCTAGCCGAACCCCGGAGATCCCGTAGGACTTCGCCACTTCCTGGACGGGTTGCGACCACACCTGGTTGTAAAGCACCTTTCGATCGTAGCGGTGCATGAGTCTTGCGACCTCGTCTCTTCGCCAATCGCGCTCGCTAACGAGCTTCTTCACGAGCCCCAAAGCGACCAGCCTCTCCTGGATGCGGGGCGTCCGAACAAGCGCCTGGTAGGTCTCTGGTGCGCATATCTCCGAGCGCTGGAGCCGCAATAATACCCGCCTGATATCGTCGTCGCTACTCTTCAAGAGCGAACGCCGGATCCCGGAAAGCCGTTCGGCGTCGCGCTCATCCCACCGCACGCCGCAGGCGAGGAGCGCTTCAATCGCGCCAGTTCCCGTGCGGCTCGCCCAAGGGAAGCGATCCTCCAACCACATGACATGCACGAGAGGATCGCGGTGAGATCCTTGGGTGGCTGGATCGTCGCGAGGAACGCGACGATGGACTCGTACTTCGCGACGCGATACAAGTCGTCGAAGTCGTCGCGGGAAGGATCGGGTCCGAGTCGCTTCAGGATGGCGAGATTTCCTTCGCGTGCCGCCTCCTCCATCGCCGTCCAGCCGATGAAGCGCTCTTCCCCATGCTCTGTGTCGGCCTCTTCCGAGAGGCCCGATCCGGGGTGCGGCGCTGGCGTGTGCGGGTCGGCGCCGGCCCAAAGACAGAGGCTCACGCCTCGCTCGCTCCCGGCCCTCACGTGATAACCGAGGGCGATGTTCAACTCCTGCTGAATCTTCGGGTCGGCCGTCCGGTATCTCTTCGCGAATCCCAAGAGAGGCCGGTTGCGCGTGCCGAGACCAGAATGGCCCCCATCTCATGGCGTTCCGTCAGGTCGTAGCCCGCCGCCCTGAAGCGCTCATACAGTTCCACGCTGTAGGTGTTGAGGACCGTGTACACATCGACACTCTTGAGATCGGCTCCACATTCGAGGAGGAGATCGAAAAGATCCCAGCGGCGGGCCTGTAACGCCAGGTCGAGCGGAGCGTACCGCTCGAGCTCCAGCCGGTATCCTCCGCGTAGCAGCAGGGACGCGAGGGAGTGCTGACCGCTCTGAAGGGCGATCTGTAGTGCGGTCTTGGGCCGCGTACCCGTGCGGATGGCTGCTGGTTGGAGCTGAAGCGGCTTCCCGTCTGCAATCCATAGCTCGACATCGTAAAGACGTCCCTCGCGGCACATCTGGTGGAGGAGGCGGATATCCTCGGGGGACTCGGCGAGAACCCGAGCGGCGCCTTGGGTCTGACCTTCCGGCCTACAGGACATAGCCGCTGTTGCAATCGACGTACGCCTTCCTGCGGGCGAGGTGCCGCCTAGTTCGCCTTGATCGTTGTTTCTATCTCGCCGGCGGGGCCGCCCCGATCCGGCTCTTGATGAAAGTTTCCACGTCAGAAGCCAGGAACCGGATTACCCTGCCTTCCCGAAACGCCGGAAGGCGTCCTTCCGCGGCCCATCGGTAGATGGATTTCGGTGAAATGTTGATGAGGGCAGCAACCTGGTAGGCCGTGATGAGTTGGTCTGACTTGCGGCCGTAGTTGAACGTCTCCCGTTTGAGATCGTCCGGACCAAGTCCGAGCGCGCAGGCTCCAAGGATCCCGCCGATTTGGAATTCCTCGAGAATCCGCTCTACGTGCTCCCGAGTGCGGTGGCGCACGCGCCCTTCTATAATTCCGGGACGTTGTTCCTGAAGGGGACGGTGCTCGGTGCCGATTGGAAATGGCAGATGACGTTTGAGGCCAAGGATGCAGGCAAGACGTTCGACCACACGTGCGCGTACCACCCCTGGATGACGGGGCGTGTGGTGGTCGCAGCAAAATAGTAGCAGCGACCAGATTGCACCCTATGCTGTTATGACCGCCCAGTAGTGGTGCGCATAGCGGCGACGGCACGCCGCTCGAAGCGCTTCCTCCGTGTCGGAGCCGCCCTTGAACCGGCCGGGGGCCATGAGGCCGAGATCCATGGGCGGCTCTCCTTCAATGATCCACTGCGCCAAAAGCTCGCCAACGGCGGGAGAGATTGACAATCCGCCCACGCAACAACCGCCCGCCACGTAAAATCCTCGGGTCGAAGCGACGGAACCCACGAGATGCTCTCCGTCGGCCGTCATGGTCGGAAGACCGCCGCGATGCTCTCGGACAACGAGATCGCGCAGCACGGGGAACTGGCCGAGCACGGTGTCTGCCAGGCGCCGAAGGACTCCGACATCGAGCGGAAGGTCCTTGACGTCGAAATTGGGAGGCAGCTGCCGCATATCGTATTGCACCGGGTCGCGCTCGTACCCACCAAGCATCAAGCCGCCCTTCTCAGGCCGGAGATAGACGTTTGAGTCGACAATTCGGACAATCGGCTGCGTCGACACAACGCCGGAAATCGGCTCACTGACAAGCAGTTGGTGTCGTGTCGGAACGACCGGGACACGCGCACCGGCCAGTTCGCCGACGAGGCGTATCCACGCGCCGGCTGCGTCGACGACGACCGGTGAGCGAATTTCTCCCTTGTCCGTTGCAACGCCCTGCACTTCTCCATCCCGCACGCGAATGGCTGTCACGGTTGTGTTCGGCAGCAACGTGGCTCCCAACCGTGCCGCGGCGCGGGCGTATCCGGCCGGGATTTGTACAGGCTCGAGGTAAAGGTCGGAGGGGGTGTAGGTGACTGCGCGGATGCCTACCGTCTCCAGGAATGGTGTCTTGCGCCGCGCCTCGTCGAGGCTGACAAAGTCGATGTCGAGACCCAACCGGCGTCCCCGGGCGACTTCGTCACGCAACTGCTCTTCGTGGTCCGGCGTGCGGGCGATCTTCATGCTTCCGCTCTGATGGTACGTGATCGACTCGCCGGTATCGGCTTCGAACCGCTCAATCTTCTTCACAGCCATCATCGCGAGCCGCGTCATCAAGTCCGTGGACCGTACCTGCGCGGTCAGGCCGGCAGCACGCGGCGAGGTCTGAGACGCCAGGTCGTGCCGGTCAACCAACGCCACGCGGCGCCACCCGGCTTTCGCCAGGTGAAACACGACGCTCGACCCAAGAGCACCTGCTCCGATGACTACTGCCTGCGCGTCGTCGATCATGCACGACCCTCCGAGGTCAGCGTCCTTGACTGAGCCGGGCCTCCATCGCCCGGACCGCCCGCGAGAGCGGATACGCCATTGCCAGATACATCAGACCGGCAATCACGTACAGGTTCATGGGCCGGAAGTACTCGCTGCTCAAGTCCCGAGCCCGCAGCATCAGCTCCGGCGCCGAGATCAACGAAGCCACCGACGTGTCCTTCAACAGCGAAATTGTGTAATTCGCCATGGGCGGAAGAATGATCCGCACGGCCTGGGGAAGGATGATGAACCGCATCACCAGCCCGTGCGTCATTCCGATCGCTTGCGCTGCTTCGCGCTGGCCGCGGTGAATGGCCTGTATGCCCGCGCGGTACACTTCCGCAAGGTATGCCGCGCCGTTCAGCCCAAGCCCGACCACGGCGGCCTGGAATGCCTGCAGTGTGAGGCCGACGGCCGTGAGCCCGAAGTAAATCAGGAAGAGTTGCGTAAGCGCCGGGGTCCCGCGAACGATCTCGATATAGAATACGGCAAACCTCGACAGCGCCGCATAGCGCGACAGCCGTGCGAGAGCGAGTCCCAACCCTACAGTCGCCGCCACGATGAACGCGAGAGCGGTCATCCGTAGCGTCCCGCCCGCCGCGACCAGCAGTTGGGGCATCCATACCTGCAGCAGGCGCCACAGGCCGGCGTAATATGCTGCGACCGTCACGCCACGTGCCCCCGTCCCATCCTCGCCTCGAGGGCGCGCACGACCCTGGACAACGGGAGGCTCATTGCCAGGTACAGGACCGCCACCATGAGATAGATCTGCGTGCTCAGAAAGGTCTGATCGACGAGCGTGCGAGCCCGGAACGACAATTCGGGGGCCGCGACCGCGGAGGCGATCGAGGTATCCTTGAGCAGGCCGATTGCAAAGTTGCCAAGCGGCGGAAGAACAACCCGCACAGCCTGCGGCAGGACAACGTACCACATGGCCGTTGCCCGGGTCATGCCGATGGCGGACGCGCCTTCCAGTTGGCCGCCGTGGATCGCTTCGATACCCGCCCGAAACACCTCGGTCAGATAGGCGCCTCCGTTGATTCCGAACCCCACGATCGCGGCAGGGACCGGCTCGAGCTTGATTCCAATGTTCGCCAGGCCGAAGTAGATGAGGAACAGTTGGGTCAGCACGGGTACGCCCCGAAAGATCTCGGCGTAGGCGGTGGCGAATACACGCAGAATCCGCGCCGGGGCCGTTTTCAGCACCGCGAACACGAGGCCCAGCACGATGGCAACCACGAAGCCGCCGGCCGTCACCTGGACCGTCATCGCTGCGCCGAGCAGCAGCACGTGAACCAGGTACGGAAGCTGCGCCAAGGCGCGCCCCCAGCTGTCACCCGTCATTGAAAGGCCTGACGCTCCAGGACGGCCCAGAGAAATGCACGCGTTCGCGGATGAGTCGGGGAGCGGAAGATCTCGCGCGGCGAACCCTGCTCAACGATCTGACCGTTGTCCATGAAGATGACGCGGTCGGAGACGTCGTCGGCGAATTGCATCTCGTGTGTGACGACAATCATCGTCATGCCCTCAGCCGCCAACTGGCGCATCACGTTAAGGACTTCGCCGATCAACTCCGGATCGAGGGCCGAGGTCGCCTCATCGAACAGCATCAACTTCGGCCGCATCGCCAGGGCACGCGCGATCGCGACGCGCTGCTGCTGACCGCCGGAAAGCCGCTCAGGATAGGCGTCGCGTTTGTGCAGCAGGCCGACCTTGCGCAATAACTCGGCCGCGATCACCTCCGCCTCGGCCCGTGGCAGCTTCGACACCCTCATCGGGCCGATCATAATGTTCTCCAACGCCGTGAGGTGCGGGAACAGATTGAACCGCTGGAACACCATGCCGACCTTCGCGCGCACGCGAGCGATCTCGCGATCCTTCATCTCCACGTAACGCTCGCCGATCGTCCGTTCCCCCACCAACTCGCCGTCGATGTATACGTGTCCCGCACTGGGCTTCTCGAGGTGATTGATGCAGCGGAGGAGAGTCGTCTTCCCGGATCCACTCGGCCCGATGATCGTCAGCTTTTCGCCGACGGCGACCTCCAGGTTGATGCCTTTGAGGACTTCGAGGTCACCGAATCGTTTGTGCAAGTCGACAACGCGTACCAACACCCGCCCGTTCGGCGGTGCCAAAGGATCGGGAAGGGACGCCTTCAACGTGGCAGACGGCTCGTTCATACGCGGCGGAACGTCAGGCATCCCTCCGGGCTCGACCCGCGCGACTGACGCGGCGAGGCGCCGGCTCAGGCGCCGGCGCCTCGCGGCCGCGAATGCTCACGGCACTCTATCCGTGGAAGATGGAGGAGAAATCCTTCGGAGTGTGCGCTCCCGGGCCAAGTATATTTCCGTTGGCATCGCGGTCCACGCCGATCCGAGGATTCTTTGCCGGCGGAACGAGATAGTCGGGGTTTCCCACGCCGTACTTCTGCAGGTCCTTCGCGTTCGTCTTCGTGCGCCACAGCCACTTGACGCCGGCGTTGACCGCGTCGAACAAGTCGTGGTTGTTCATGTTCATGCCCATCACGGTGTGCTGCTTGCTCGTGAGCTGAGGAAAGTCGGCATCGGGCTTGATCGGCACCTGCTTGAGATTCCATCCCGCGTTCTTGAGGATCATGTAGTCGACGGTGGGAGCGTCGAGGACGGCGAAATCGAGCCGTCCTGCGACCACGTCCCGGATGCACGCATCGGACGTATCGTACAGCTTCACGTCCGTTGTCCCTGGAACTTTTTTCATCTCAGGGACAATCGTGAAGCCGGTCACCGTCCCGATACTGTGCCCGTTGAAGTCCTGGATGGAGACGGACTGAGTGAACGGTTTATCTTTCTTCATCGTGACGAACGTTCCGGCATAGTAGATTGCGTCGGTGATTAGCATCACCTGCGCGCGGACCGGCGTCCATCCCATGTTCCCCAGCATGATGTCGCTCCGTCCGGTCTTCACCGATTCAATTGTCGCGGACCACTCCATGAGCGAGGGCCGCACCCCAAGGCCGAGTTTCCCCGCAATGGCGGTGATCATCTCTCCGTCCGTACCGATGAGTTTGCCGTTCTCGATGTTGGTCATCGGCATGTCGCCATTTATGGCGACCGTGATGACCCCGGGATTGACCGTTTTGAAGGCCGGCGCCGCAACGGCGCGGTTCTCAAACGCCCTCGCAGCAAAGCCCGCGCCTACCGCCGCGACCGCCGCCCGTGTGAGAAACTTTCGCCGTCCGCACCGTTCTGGGCCGCTGCTAAACCGCTCGCCCATCTTCGCTCGCCTCCCCCGACGATTTCTTGCTGGCCCAGCAGACTACGATCCTGCGATACGAAGTCCTCCCGAACCGGCGCTCGTATCAGTTTGATGATGGGGCGCGTCGAGGCAGGTTGGCGGAAGGGGGTGGGATTCGAACCCAGCGCACCATGCAGCGAATTGCCACATCCTATGAGGCCTTCTAAGGGCCCGAGGGCCCAATCGTCACGTCACCGTCACCTAGCCTAATATCGGGAGGGTACTTGTGGTGGAAATACCAGCTAATACGATATGAGTGCTAATGGACACCCGTTAGTTTAGGCGTCCTATCGTATACGGGAGAGACGCCTCATATCGCCTTTCAGTCGCCCAAACAATAGGATTCTGTTTTGACTTGCCTATCGCTCGCCCCCGTTCAATTTCGGCAAGCGTGGTTTCCTAACCGTCTGGCTGCCCCTCACCCGCGCCCAGTAACCCCGCGGCGGGACTGGTATCTTGAGGGTGCGGCACACTTTCCCTAGCCGAACGCCGGAGATCCCGTACGACTTCGCCACTTCCTGGACGGGCTGCGACCACACCTGGTCGTAGAGCAGCCTTCGGTCGTTGTCAACGCCACCCAAACGTCTCGAAAAGGTTGCTGGGCCTGCATGGATGCTAGCCTATGCGCGGAAGACTGGTGCCGACTCCCCTAATCATACACATTGAAGTTGACCCGGTTTCGTGGAGAGTGTGGCGTTAGGCTACGCCACTCTGGTTAGACCACCTCCTCTCATACTCCGCCGGCGACAGGTACTCCAAGGCAGAGTGCCGCCGG
>Ga0070732_10000676_pt1 | contig 20370 bp, 17 predicted proteins | sample Coa_R1_5_FD_66449 | JGI IMG/M metagenome (GOLD analysis project Ga0070732, IMG submission 66449) | Surface soil microbial communities from Centralia Pennsylvania, which are recovering from an underground coalmine fire - Coalmine... | ecosystem: Environmental > Terrestrial > Soil > Unclassified ... | reverse complement strand
CTACGCGCCGGCCAACCAGAAGAAAAATTAAAGGTTTCTATCCCGGACTTATAGTTTTCAGAATACCTCGTCCGGGCTATCCTCGACCCTCATGAGGAACCTCACCCTGCGCCAGCTGCAGGTGTTCGCCGCCGCCGCGCGCCACATGAACTTCTCGCGCGCCGCCGAGGAGCTGCATCTGTCGCAGCCGGCCGTGTCGACCCAGCTCAAGGACCTGGCCGCAGTGCTCGGCCTGCCGCTGTTCGAGCGCATCGGGCGCCGCACCTACCTCACGCCCGCCGGCGAGGAGCTGCTGCAGTGCGCACGCGCCATCGAGCAGCGCCTGAAGGAGACCGACGACGCGCTGGCGCAGCTCAAGGGCGTCACCGGGGGCCGGCTCAACGTCGCCGTGATCAGCGCCGGTGACTACTTCTTTCCGAGGGTGCTCGCGGCCTTCGGCGCCGACCACCCCGGCATCAGCTTCCAGCTCACGGTGCACAACCGCGAGGGGCTGCTGCGTCAGCTCGCCGAGAACCTGACCGATCTTGCGGTGATGGTGCGGCCGCCGCGCGACCTGGACATCGTGGCGCTGCCGTTCGCGCCGCACCCATACGTGATCGTCGCCGCGCCCAGCCATCCCCTCGCGCGGCTGCGGCAGATCCCGCGCACCGCGCTGAACCGCGAGCCGTTCGTGGCGCGCGAGCACGGCTCGGACACCTGGAACTCGATGCGTGAGGTGTTCGGGCGGCAGTTCTCGCGCCTCAACATCGCCATGCAGATCTCGAGCACCGAGACCATCAAGCAGGCGGTCGTCGCCGGCATGGGCATCGCGTTCCTGTCCGCGCACACCATCGGCCTCGACCTGCGCGCGGGCAACCTGGTGGTGCTGGACGTGCAGGGTTTTCCCGCGCAGCTAAACTGGTACCTGGTGCACAACCGCACCAAGCGCCTACCGCCCGCGGCGGCGGCCTTCAAGGAGTTCCTGCTGCAGGAGGGGGCGCCACTGCTCGAGCGGCTGGTGCACTTCGGCTTCGGCGGCCCGAAACGGCGGCCAGCCCCGCCGGCGGCACCCCGCAGCCGCCGCAGCTAGTCGAGAAAGTCGCAGTTGCGCTCGACGTGTGCGGCGAGGTCGAGCGTGTGCTGCCGCGTGAGCCGCTCAGCCAGCTCGGTGTCGCGCCGCTCAAGCGCTTCGATGATCTTCAGGTGGTCAATGATGGAGCGCGCGGCGCGGTTGTCCTGCGAGATCGTGGCCTTGCGGATGGCGCGCACGTGGATGAACAGGTTCTTGGTCGCGTCCGCGATCAGCTGCGAGCCGCCCAGACGGATGATCATCTGGTGGAAGGCGATGTTGGCATCGGAGTACTCGCCGATGTGCTCCGAGGGCGGGGAGTTCTGGAACTCGTCGAACAGGTGGCGCAGCCGACCGATCTCCTCGTCGGACGCGTGCAGGGTCGCCAGCCGCGCCGACATGCTCTCGAGCGCCGCCCACACCTGGATCATCTCGATGATCTCGCGCTTGGACTTGCGCACGATGAAGATGCCGCGGCGCGGCACGGTGCGGACAAACCCCTCCTGTTCGAGGATGGACAGTGCCTCGCGGATCGGGGTACGGCTCACGCCGAGCGCCTGCATCAGCTCGCGCTCGTCGAGGCGCAGCTGTTGGCGTTGGCTGTAGATGTCGGTACTCGCAATCGCGTCCTTCAACAGCGCGTACGCCTGGTCGCGCAGGCTCACCGCGTTCAACGGCGCAAGCGCGAGCGATCCCAGGGCACTGGTGGCCGTCTCATTCTCTCCGGGCGTCACGAACGCACTCATTCAACCCCCAATTATCTCGCGATGCCGTAGATCCCCCACGCTCGCGCGTCTTTGCTCGCCGGCACGCCGGCAGTCCGTCTCAAACCCGGATCGACGGCCGAGCGCAGCAAAAACATCTTGACACGTTCCAAGAGGTGCGGGACATACGCAGAATGCGCAACCGGCAGTAATGCGCTGCATCTATAACTCTCTAATCCGATTCTCCCGCCTAATCCGGGACTTCCCGTCGCCCTTAGTGCAACGCAAGAGGCCTCCCGCCAGGCGCGCGGGCTGAAGCTGCGACTCTTCCGCCCCAGCTGCAGTGCGCCCATGCGCGGCCCGCCGCCTGATTGACAAGCCGGAGATATATCACATATGGTCGGCCTTGCATCAAGTGACGGCATGATCAATTACAAACTCGAGGGGGTCAGCCGGCCATAACGCTTCTTCACGGACTCGCTAGCGACCGATGCGGGACTTGGCGCGCCGCACCGGCCTGAGACCCAAGCGGCGCGCGGCGTAGCCCGATCGTTGAAACCGGTTGACGACTTTATCTGCGGTCGACTTAGGGGGAACAGCGATGGTTACCGAATCAGGTCTTCAGCCCACTTCATTCTTCGCCCGACCCTGGACGCAGCTGATCATCGGCATCGTCTGCATGGTCATGGTCGCAAACCTCCAGTACGGCTGGACGCTATTTGTCGGACCGATCGGCGACAAGTATCACTGGAGCAAGGCGGCCATCCAGGTCACGTTCACGGTGTTCGTACTGTTCGAGACCTGGCTGGTGCCCGCCGAGGGCTACCTGGTCGACAGATTTGGTCCGCGCTGGATGATCGTCGTGGGCGGTGTGCTGTGCGCCCTCGCCTGGACCCTCAATTCCTTCGCGAGCTCGCTCGGCATGTTCTATTTCGCCGCGGTGCTCGGTGGCATCGGCGCCGGTGCCGTCTATGGCACCTGCATCGGCAACGCCGTGAAGTGGTTCCCCGGGCGACGCGGCCTAGCAGCCGGCCTGACTGCGGCCGGGTTCGGCATGGGGTCCGCCGCCACCATCATCCCGATCGCCAACATGATCAAGAGCTCGGGTTACGAGCAGACCTTCCTGACGTTCGGCCTGTTCCAGGGCATCGTCGTGGTGGTGTTCGGGTTCCTGATCCTGGCGCCGACGGCGAGCTTCATGGCCGCCCCGCCGAAGGTCGCCCCGGGCGCGAGCCGCTATCAGGCGACGCCGGTGCAGATGCTCAAGACCCCGGTGTTCTGGGTGATGTATGTCATGTTCATCATGATGGCGGCCGGTGGCCTGATGGCGACGGCGCAGCTGGCACCGATCGCCAAGGATTATCACGTCGATAAGATCCCGGTGAGCCTGATCGGCATCACGCTGCCGGCGCTCACCTTCGCGCTTAGCCTCGATCGCATACTGAACGGCCTGACCCGGCCGTTCTTCGGCTGGGTGTCGGACCGCATCGGGCGAGAGCAGACCATGTTCATCGCCTTCCTGCTCGAGGGCATCGGCATCATCGCGCTCGCCAACCTCGGTACTGACCCGGTGTGGTTCGTGCTGCTGAGCGGCTTGGTCTTCTTCGCCTGGGGTGAGATCTACAGCCTGTTCCCGGCGACGGTAACCGATACTTTCGGCGCCACCTACGCGACCACCAACACCGGGCTCATGTACACGGCGAAAGGTACGGCGTCGCTTCTGGTGCCGCTCGCCAACGTACTGGTCGCGGCTAAAGGCAACTGGCACGCGGTGTTCATCACCGCGGCCACACTCAACATCATCGCGGCTCTGGCGGCGATGGCGGTGCTGAAGCCGATGCGGGCTGCGTATACCAATCGCGGGGCCGGCGTCGATGCCACCAAGGCGAATCTGGCGACGCGCTGAGACTTGCCGAAATCGCAAATTGCGCGCCGGGACCGGCCCTCGTGGCGGCCGCAGCCCGGCGGCGCCCCGCGGCGGCGGCGACGGAGCCGCGGGACGCAGACCGCTTGTTAGGAATGGAGGCAGGCATGCTCGATACGGCGCCCAAGACTGCGGACAGCAGGGGCACGACCACCGCGGAAGACACGCTCAAGCGCAAGACCCGTGACGCCGGCGTCGTCTCGGGCGGCCACCTGGTCGCCAAGGCACTCAGGAACGAAGGCGTGGACACGATCTTCACGCTCTGCGGCGGCCACATAATCGACATCTACGACGGCTGCATCGATGAGGGCATCCGCATCATCGACGTGCGCCACGAGCAGGTGGCCGCACACGCCGCCGACGGCTACGCGCGGCAGACCGGCAAGCTCGGCTGTGTGGTGACCACCGCCGGACCTGGCTGCACCAACGCGGTCACCGGCATCGCAACCGCGTTTCGCTCCGAGAGCCCGGTACTGCACATCGGCGGCCAGGGCGCCCTCACCCAGCACAAGATGGGCTCGCTGCAGGACCTGCCGCACGTCGACATGATGTCGCCTATCACCAAGTTCGCCGCCACCGTGCCGAGCACTGAACGCGTCGCCGACATGGTCTCCATGGCGGCGCGCGAGGCATTTAACGGCGCGCCGGGCCCGGTTTATCTGGAGATCCCGCGCGACGTGCTCGACCGGGAGGTCGACCTCGCCAAGGCGGTCGTGCCCGCTCCCGGACACTACCGAGCCTCGACGCGACTGCTCGCCGACCAGCGCGACATTGAGAAGCTGGCCGACATCCTGGTGAATTCCGAGCGGCCCGCGATCCTCTACGGCCAGCAGGTCTGGACGGCGCGCGCTCACGAGGAAGCGATTGCGCTGCTGCGCGGGCTCGACATTCCCGGCTATTTCAACGGCGGCAGCCGTGGCCTGCTGCCGCCGGGGGACCCGCATCACTTCGACCGCACGCGCGGCAACGCCTTCGCGGACGCCGATGTGATCGTCATCGTCGGCACGCCGTTTGATTTCCGCATGGGCTACGGGCGGCGCATCAGCAACAAGCTGACGCTGGTGCAGATCGACATGGATTACCGCACGGTGGGCAAGAACCGTGACATCAGCCTCGGGCTGGTCGGGCACCCGGGCGCGATCCTGGGCGCGGTGCTGCAGGCGGCCTCCGGCCGCTTGAAGCAGGATAAGCGGCAGGCGCGGCGCGCATGGATGCAAAAGCTCAGCGCGGCCGAAGCGGCCGCCACTGAGAAGCTGATGCCGCTCTTCAAATCGAACAACTCCCCAATCCATCCGTACCGCGTCGCCTGGGAGCTCAACGAGTTCCTCCGCGAGGACACCATTTACATCGGCGACGGCGGCGATGTGGTCACGATATCCGCACAGGCGGTGCGGCCGCGTCGCCCCGGCCAGTGGATGGATCCGGGCGCGCTTGGCTCGCTCGGCGTCGGCACCGGATTCGCCATCGCCGCCGGGCTCGCGCATCCGAACAAGGAGGTGCTGTGCTACTACGGCGACGGTTCGTTCGGCATGACCGCGTTCGATATGGAGACCGCCAACCGCTTCGGCGTGCCTTACGTTGCGGTAATCGGCAACAACTCGGCGATGAACCAGATCCGCTACGGACAGCTGGCCAAGTACGGTGAGGAGCGCGGCAACGTCGGTAACCTGCTCGGCGACGTGCCGTTCGGCAAGTTCGCCGAGATGCTCGGCGGCTACGGCGAGGAGGTGCGCGATCCGGCCCAGATCGCTCCGGCGCTGCAGCGCGCGCGCGAGGCGGTGCGGCGCCTGAAGCGCTCGGCCGTCATCAACATCTGGGTCGACCCGCGCGAGTACGCGCCGGGCACCAAGAATCAGACCATGTACAAGTGAGGGCTGGCGGAGAGTTTCATGGGCAAGGCACTGGACGGCGTTCGCATACTCGACTTTACCCATGTGCAATCCGGCCCGACGTGCACGCAGCTGCTGGCCTGGTTCGGCGCGGACGTAGTCAAGGTCGAGCGCGCCGGCGCCGGCGACATCACGCGCGAGCAGCTGCGCGACATCCCTGACGTGGACAGCCTGTACTTCACCATGCTGAACCACAACAAGCGCTCGATCACGCTCGACACCAAGCATCCTCGCGGCAAGGCGGTGCTCGAGCGCCTCATCAAGTACTGCGACGTGCTGGTGGAGAACTTCGCGCCGGGTGCGCTCGATCGCATGGGCTTCACCTGGGAGCGCATCCAGCAGCTCAATCCCAAGATGATCGTCGCGTCCGTGAAGGGCTTCGGACCAGGGCCCTACGAGGACTGCAAGGTGTACGAGAACGTCGCGCAGTGCGCCGGCGGTGCGGCGTCCACCACCGGCTTCGACGACGGTCCGCCGCTCGTCACCGGCGCGCAGATCGGCGACAGCGGTACGGGCCTGCATCTGGCGCTCGGCATCGTGTGCGCGCTGTACCAGCGCAAGAGCAGCGGCCGCGGCCAGAAGGTGCTGGCCGCCATGCAGGACGGGGTTCTCAACCTGTGCCGGGTGAAATTGCGCGACCAGCAGCGTCTGGCCCGCCACCACGTCATGAAGGAGTACCCGCAATACCCCGACGGCAAGTTCGGCAGCTCGGTGCCGCGCGCCGGCAATGCCTCGGGCGGCGGCCAGCCAGGCTGGATCCTCAAGTGCAAGGACTGGGAGAACGATCCCAACGCCTACATCTACTTCATCACCCAGGCGCCGGTGTGGAAGGAGATCTGCAAAGTGATCGGACGCGAGGCCTGGATCACCGATCCCAACTACGCCACTCCCGAAGCGCGCCTGCCGCGCCTCAAACAGGTGTTCGGCGCCATCGAGGAATGGACCATGACCAAGAACAAGTTCGAAGCCATGGCGGAGCTCAATCAGCACGACATCCCGTGCGGCCCGATCCTGTCTATGGAGGAGCTGGCCGCGGAGCCCTCGCTGCGCGCCACCGGCACCGTGGTCGAGGTCGATCACCCCAAACGCGGCAAGTACTTGAGCGTCGGCAATCCCATCAAGCTCTCGGACAGCCCGACCGAGGTGCGACGCTCGCCGCTGCTCGGCGAGCACACCCGCGAGGTACTGCTCGAGCTCGGACTGGGTGACGGCGAGATCGCGGCGTTGCGCGCCGAAAAAGTGATCTGACGACTGCACCGCCGAGGCACCGGGGAGAGGTAATGGCAACCGCCAAGAACGCCGTCCGCAAGCTGCTCGACCAAGCCAAGGCGGCGAGTCGCAGCGCGCTCACGGCCCCGGAGGCGAAGGCCATCTGCGAGGCCTACGGCATCGCGGTACCGCGCGAGGGACTGGCCGCGAGCGCGACCGAAGCCGCGCAACTCGCGACTTCGATCGGCTTCCCGGTGGTCATGAAGATCGTCTCGCCCCAGATCCTGCACAAGACCGAAGCCGGCGGCGTGATGGTGGGCGTCGCCGACGCACAGGCGGCCCAGGCCGCCTTCAGCACCATCGTCGCCAGCGCGCGCCGCCACCATCCGGACGCCAGCATCGACGGGGTGCAGGTGCAGCAGATGCTGAGCGGCGGACAGGAGGTGATCATCGGCGCGGTCACCGATCCGGCTTTCGGCAAACTCGTGGCCTTCGGTCTTGGCGGCGTGCTGGTGGAGGTGCTCAAGGACATCACCTTTCGCCTCGCGCCGGCCACGCGCGCCGATGCGCTGGCGATGCTGGACGGCATCGGTGCGGCCGAAATCCTGCGCGGGGTACGCGGCGCGCCGGCGGTCAACCGCGACGCGCTGGCCAGCATGATCGTGAACGTCTCGCAGCTGGTTGCCGACTTCCCCGAGGTCACCGAGCTCGACCTGAATCCGGTGTTCGCCACGCCCACCGGTGCCACGGCCGCCGACGTGCGCGTGCTGCTCGACTTCAAGCCGCCGGTGGCCCGCTACCGGCCGAGCCAGGACGAGATCGTGCGGCAGATGAACCGCATCATGAAGCCGGACGCGGTGGCGGTGATCGGAGCCTCAGCCGAGAACGGCAAGATCGGCAACTCGATCATGAAGAATCTGATCAACGGCGGCTACCAGGGCGCGATCTACCCGATCCACCCGAGCGCCGGCGAGATCCTCGGCAAGAAGGCTTACAAGAGCGTCAAGGACGTACCCGGCGTCATCGACGTGGCCATCTTCGCCATCCCGGCCAAATTTGTCGCTCAGGCGCTCACCGAGGTGGGCGAGAAGAAGATTCCGGGCGCGGTGCTCATCCCGTCCGGCTTCGCCGAGACCGGCAACGTCGCCGGACAGGAGGAAGTGGTGGCCGTGGGCCGCAAGTACGGCGTCCGCCTCATGGGCCCGAACATTTACGGCTTCTACTACACGCCGCAGAATCTGTGCGCCACCTTCTGTACCGCCTACGACGTCAAGGGCAGCACCGCCCTGTCCTCCCAGTCCGGCGGCATAGGCATGGCGATCGTCGGCTACTCGCGCTCGGCGAAGATGGGCGTGTCAGCCATTGTCGGCCTCGGCAACAAGTGCGACATCGACGAGGACGACCTGCTCGCCTTCTTCGAGCAGGACGACAACACCCAGATCATCTGTCAGCACCTCGAGGACCTGAAGGACGGGCGGGCCTTTGCCGAAGCGGCCAGCCGCGTCTCGAAAAAGAAGCCAGTGGTGGTGCTCAAGGCGGGCCGCACCAGCCTCGGCGCGCGCGCCGCCAGCTCGCACACCGGGGCGCTGGCCGGCAACGACAAGATCTACGACGACGTGTTCCGTCAATGCGGCGTGATCCGGGCGCGCTCGCTGCGTGACCTGCTGGATTTCGCGCGCGGCATGCCACTGCTGCCGACGCCCAAGGGCAACAACGTGGTCATCATCACCGGCGCTGGCGGCTCGGGCGTGCTGCTGTCGGACGCCTGCGTCGACAACCAGCTCTCGCTGATGACGATGCCGCCCGACCTGGATGCCGCCTTCCGCAAGTTCATCCCGCCCTTTGGCGCGGCCGGCAACCCGATCGACATCACCGGCGGCGAGCCACCCACCACCTACCAGAACACGGTGCGCCTCGGGCTCGAGGATGAGCGCATCCACGCGCTGATCCTCGGTTACTGGCACACGATCATCACCCCGCCCATGGTGTTCGCGCGGCTGATGGTCGAGGTTGTGGAAAAGGCGCGCGCCGAGGGCATCGTCAAGCCGGTGGTGGCCTCGCTGGCCGGCGACGTCGAGGTGGAGGAAGCCGCCGAGTATCTGTACCAACACGGCATCCCGGCGTACGCGTATTCGACCGAGATTCCGGTGGCCGTGCTGGGTGCCAAGTACCGCTGGGCGCGTGGCGCCGGACTCATTCCGGCATCGTGAGCGCACGGCATGATAGTTATGACGTTTGGAGTGGGTGTTCGTTCGGAATTAATCTTCCTAAGGGGGACAGTCTCATGACGATTCGCACCAACGTGCTTAGCGTGGCGGTTGCGGCGGTCGCGGGCCTCGCGATCACGCCCACCACCAGCCAGGCTGCTGACGAGGACGCACAAATCCGCGCCCTGCAGCAACAGATTCAGGAGCTCTCAAAACAGGTCGACGCGCTGTCGCGGGAGGCGCGCGAGCGCAAGGAAAGGGAGGCGCAGACCGTCGCGGGAACGCCGAAGCCGCCCGCTGCCACCAAGGAGGCTCCCGCGGAGTCCAAGTTCGACAAGTTCATCAAGGGCTTCTACGGCACGCTCGACGTGTCGCTGGATGACACAACCAAGGGCCTCGGCGACATGACGGCGTTCTCATGGGGCTATGCCAACCCACTCGATCCGACCTCCGGCATCGTGAGGGGCGGACAGAAAGGCGGCCCGGTCGGACGCACCGGTTACATCGCCGCGATTTCCAGCAACGGGTCCAATGTCGGCTATCGCGCCACGCACCACATCGCCGACACCAACCTCGACTTCATCCTGCAGGTGTCAACCGCGATCGACATGGCGGCGGCCCCGGGCCTGAACAACACCTGGACCAAGTCGTCGAACACCGTGACCGGCGCCATTGGCCTCGGCGACACCTTCATTGGCTTCAAGAACAAGGACTGGGGCACGCTGAAAGTCGGCACCATGTACGCGCCGCTCAAGACCGCGACTGACCGACTGAATCCGTTCGTGGGCATGCTGGGCAACAATTCGGTCATGGTGGGCAATACCGGCGGCGACAACCGCGTCGAGTTCGGCACGCGCCTCGACCACTCAATCCGCTACGAGTCGCCGAAGTTCGGCAACCTGGTGAGCTTCGATCTGCAGTACGCCCTCGGGCAGAACGTCAACCAGAACAACGTGACCATCCCGTTGGGCTCGGTGGACTGCGCCGGCGGCAACGCCCCGGGCAGCGGCAATCTGCCTCTGAACTGCGACGACGGCGGCTTCGGGGATGCGTTCAGCGGCGCGCTCAAGTTCGAAACCAAGAGCTTCTACGTCACGGCCGCCGCCGAGTTGCACAAGGACGTCAATCGCAACAGCGACGGCATCGGCTCGAACAGCCTCCAGTACAACATCCTGTTCCTGCAGCACAGCCCGCTGCTTGACTGGGGGACGTTCGACAGTATCGTGGCGGAGTTCCCAGGCTACGCCGCCGTGGCAACGCCGGCCTATCTGACCGACATCGCCAACGAGAAGGACTTCAGGGTTGGCGCCCAGTACAAGTTCCCCTTTGGCCTGACCGTCGATGCGCTCTGGGAAGAGATGAAGCGCGATCTGCCGGCGGAGCTGCAGTTCCAAAACGAGCGCCAGCGCAATACCACCTGGCTCGCCTTCACCCAGGAGCTCAACGGCGGGACCGACACCGTGAGCGCCGGCTGGGGACATGCCGGAGCAACCGTGGGCGATCCGGCCGGAGAGCATAACTACAACCCGAATTTCGACGGCAAGAACCAGGCGAATCTGTACACGATTGCCTGGATACACAAGCTGGACAAGCAGTTGTCTTGGTACATCGATGGCGCGATGACCGTGAACGACGGCAATGCGCACTTCGACATCGGCGCAGGCGGTCATGGCATCAAGACCGACTGCCACGACGGCACCAATACGGTGATCACGGACTTCAGCAGCGCCGGGCCCACCACCTGGGGCGGATGCCGTGAACTCGGCGTTTCAACGGGGGTGAACTACAAGTTCTGATGCGGATTTGTACACCGGGGCGCGAGTGACCAAAATGGGGTCACTCGCCCCCCTTCCCGTGGGTAGGAGATGGCTATGCTAATTCAGTGGACAAAGCGCCTGGGGCACGCCGCAGTTGCGATTGCGGTTCTCGCGGCGAGCGGCTGCGCGTCCACCCCGCACCGCACGCCGGCGGAGCGCCAGGCAGACAACGAAATCGCCGCACAGGTCTCCAGCGCACTGCGTGCTGATCCGCAGATCTTCGCACGCCACATCGATGTGTGGGCCGAGCGAGGTGTCGTGCACCTCGGCGGCTACGTCTGGACCGACACGGATCTGTTTCGGGCCAAGGAGATTGCCGGGAACGTGCCCGGTGTCGCTCGAGTCGTGGACGACCTGCAGCTCGAACGCGACGGCATCGATAACTCACCGGTTAGCCGCTAAATCTGCTTCCTGCCACGGCAGCGGCGCCTGCGCCGCTGCCGTGGGTCTGTTGCCGCGCTGGCCATCGCGGCATCGTTGGGCCACCCCCTGACACCGGAGCAACACCTTGATCAAGGTAACCGTTCTGTATCCAAACGCGCCGGATGCGAAATTCGACATGACCTACTACGTCACCCACCACATGCCGATGGTGCGCGAGCGCTGCGCGCCCGCCTGCCGCGCCATCGCCGCCGAGGGCGGCCTGGCCGGCGCAGAACCCGGGTCGAAGGCGCCGTACATCGCCGCAGGCCACCTCACATTCGACTCGGTCGAGGCCTTTCAGAGGTCCTTCGGGCCGCACGCCGCCGAGATCCTCGCCGATATCCCGAACTACACCAACACTCAGCCGGTGATCCAGATCGCGCAAATCACGCTGTGAGGCTCAGCCGGCGCCGGCGGTGCTGCGCTTCCGGACCAGCAGCCAGTTGAGGAACGCCGCGCCGATGGTGGCGAGCAGGATCGCCGACTCGCCGAAGTCGACCGCGGCCAGGAGCGCAGCGCAGATGAGTACGCCGGTGACCGGCAGCAGCGCGCCGCCCGGCAGTCGCCACGCGGCGGCTCCCGGCTGGCGCCGGCGCAGCACCGGCACCGCGGCGCAAATCGCCCCGTAGAAAAGTACGCGCGCCACCGCCGACAGCGTCACGTTCCAGGAGAAGCTGGCGAACTGCGCGAACGCCCACAACAGCACCGCATACACCACGATCGACACGTACGGGGTATGGAAGCGCGGATGCACCGCGGCCAGCACCCGGGGGAAATCGCCGCGCTCGGCGAGCGCGTACAGGTTGCGCGGCACGGTGAGCATGTTGGCGCTCAGGTAGCCGTACACGGAGACCAGCGCCCCCACCGCGATGAACAGCGCCCCGCCCGGCCCCAGCAGCACGCGCGCGACGTCCGCCAGCGGCCGCGTGCTCGCCGCGGCCGCAGGCAGGGCGCCGACCACGATGAGCTGCAGCAGCGTGTAGATGACCGTGAGCACGGCGATGGCGATGAACAGCGCGAACGCCACGTCGCGGCGCGGGTTCTTGGCCTCGCCCATGGGATTGAGGGCGGCCTCGTAGCCGCCGTAGGCGAACAGCAGGAGCAGCATGGCCTTCAGCCAGCTGTCGAGGCCGGCTGCGACCGGCGCCACGGGCACCTGCGGGTGTGTATCCAGCCACACCACCCCCGCCACGCACACCACCGCGAGCACGGCGAGCTTGGCGATGACCGAGACGTTGCTGACGCGCGCGCCGGAACCGGCGCCGCGGTAATTGGCAGCGGTCAGCGTGCCCAGAAATCCCACGATCACGAGCAAGCGCGGCAACGGGCGGGTGGCAGCCGGCCAGAACTCGGCCAGGTACGCCACCAGCAGGTTCAGCGCCGCGGCGCACGCGGTCAGGCGCGACAGCAGCGACATCCAGCCGACCTGCAGGCCGATGAGCCGTCCGAAGGCGTGGCGCAGGTACAGGTAGGTACCGCCGGTCTCCTCGAACTGCGACGCCACCTCGGCATAACAGGCGATGATCACCGTCATCGCGGCGCCGGCCAGCAGTACTGCCCGCGGACTCGCACCGCCCAGCAGTCCTGCCACCACCGACGGCAGCCCGAACACGCCGCTGCCGAGGATGCTGTTGATCGCCAGTGCTACCATGCTCCAGCGGCCGAGCGCACGGACGAGTTGCGGGTGCGCGCCGCGCCGGGGCTGGGTTGTCACCGCGCCCTTGTATCACAAGCCGTCGGGACACGCGGGCGTGATCGGTGCGCCGCGCCGCCGCGCCGTACACAAGGAGTTTGGAGTGCGCTATTCGTATGCCACGCATCTGGAATGCAGCCTGACCGGCGAGCGCTACGACATCACGCGGCTGCAGGGTCTGTCGGCCGCCAAGAAGCCGCTGCTGGCGCGCTATGACCTCGAGGCGTTGCGGCGCGAGCTGCCGCGCGAGGCGATCGAGGCACGTGCGGCCGGTCTGTGGCGCTGGCACGAGCTGCTGCCGGTGCCCGCGAGCGAGCACATCGTGAGCCTCGGCGAGGTCGAGACGCCACTCATCCCGCTGCCGCACAGCGCCCGCCCGCGTGGCTTCCGGCCCGCCATCGTCAAGGACGAGGGCCGCCTGCCGACCGGCTCATTCAAGGCGCGCGGGCTGTGTCTGGCGGTGTCGATGGCACACCTGCACGGTGTGCGCCGCGTCGCCATCCCCACCAACGGCAATGCCGGCGCCGCCATGGCCGCTTATGCCGCCCAGGCGGACATGGAGGCGGTGTGCTTCTGCCCCGACGACACCCCCGAGGTCAACCTGAGCGAGATCGCGCTCCAGGGCGCGGCGGTCTATCGCGTCAACGGCCTCATCAATGACTGTGCACGGCTGGTCGAAGCGGGCAAGGCGCAGTACGGCTGGTTCGACGTCTCGACGCTCAAGGAGCCCTACCGCATCGAGGGCAAGAAGACCATGGGGCTGGAGCTGGCCATCCAGGGGAAGTGGCGCCTGCCGGACGTGGTGTTCTACCCGACCGGCGGCGGCACCGGCCTGATCGGTATGTGGAAGGCGTGGCAGGAGCTCGTGGCGCTCGGCTGGATCGCGCCACCGCTGCCGCGGCTGGTCGCCGTGCAGTCGACCGGCTGCGCCCCGATCGTGCGCGCCTTCGATGCCGGCGCCAGCGCCGCGACGCCTTGGCCGAACGCGCACACCATTGCCTCCGGCATCCGCGTGCCCGCCGCGCTCGGGGATTTCCTGATCCTCAGGGCGCTGCGCGACAGCGGCGGCTTCGCGCTCGCGGTCACGGACGAGGCCATCGAGCGCGCCCGCACCGAAGTCGGCACCCGTGACGGCCTGCTGCTGAGCCCGGAGGGCGCGGCGACCTATGCCGCCTATCAGGAGGCGGCCGCATCCGGGCGCATCGGCGCGGACGACGAGGTCGTACTGTTCAACTGCGCGAGCGGTCTCAAGTACCCGATGCCCGCCGTGAGCGCGCGGCTGGACGTGAACAAGCCGCTCCCTGACGACGTGCTGTCAGGTAGCGTTCGCAGTCGGCCAGGCTCGGGCAGCGGCACCTGAAGCTGGTCTCGAGCAGCGACTTCATGCGCCGGGCGCGCTCCATGAGCGCGTTCACTTCCTCGAGCTTGCGCGCCGCCAGCGCCCGCCAGCGCGCCGCCGGGGGCGTGTCGGCGGCGAATCCCGAGAGGAACGTGCGCGTCTCGCCGACGGTGAAGCCGGCCGCGAGCGCCAGCCGGATGAGCTCGATGCGGCCGAAGATCTCCGCGCCGTAGCGCCGCTGCCGGGAACGCCGCGGCGGCGCCGGCAGCAGGCCGGCTCGCTCGTAATAGCGCAGCGCCGAGGGCCGCAGGCCGCTGGCACGCGCCACCTCCCCGATCGACAACTCGTGTTGCACGTCGCCTGCCCTCCACCCCTTGACTTAAAGCGCACTTTAACTCGTAGAGTCGGACGCGGCGACCTAGTTAAAGGAGACCCGCCATGCGCACCGACCCCACCCCCGCGGCACGCCTCACCGCCTGCTGCCTGCTGCTGCTCACGGGCGCCGCGGCCGCGGACCCGCGGCCGAACACCGTGACATCCCCGATTGCCGCGGCCCTTGCCGATCCGGACCGTCCGCCCGAGCAGACGGCGGCGGACGCCGCGCGCCATCCCGGCGCCCTGCTCGCCTTTGCCGGCGTGACTCGCGGCGCACACGTGGCGGACTTCATGTCGGGCGGGGCGTATTTCACCCGCCTGTTCAGCCGGGTGGTCGGCCCTGGCGGGCGCGTATACGCGTTCCTGCCCGAGGAGGAGCTGCGCAACTGCGCGCCGGCGGAGACCGCCGGCACGCGCCTCATCGAGCACGACACGCGCTACGCGAACGTCACCGTGCTGACCGCGCCGGTGGCGGAGTTCCGCGCACCCGAGCCGCTCGACCTGGTGTGGACGTCACTCAACTTCCACGACCTGTACGACTCCTTCATGGGGCCGGCGGACGTGCCACGCGTGCTGCACGCGCTGTACGCTGCGCTGCGGCCCGGCGGGGTGCTGGTAGTGATGGATCACGCGGCGCAGGCGGGCTCGGGCACGCGCGACACCGAGACCCTGCACCGCATCGACCCGGCCGTCATCGTGAGCGCAGCCGAGGCGGCCGGCTTCCGTCTCGAGGCGCGCAGCGCAGTGCTACGCAACCGCGCCGACGCGCACACGCTGCGCGTGTTCGACCCAGCCATCCGCTGGCACACCGACCAGGCGGTGCTCAAATTCCGCAAGCCACGCTGAGCGCGACGCAGTGCGCCTAGCGGCCGATGTCGCGCAGCCGCACTCCGCTCATCAGCTTGCGCTCGATCTGCTCGAGCGTCACGCCCTTGGTCTCGGGCACCAGCGCGTAGGTGAACAGCAGGAACAGCACGTTGAGCGCCGCATACAGCCAGAAGGTCTCGGCGCGCCCGAAGCCCGCGAGCAGAGGAAGGAACGTCAGCCCGACGACGAAATTGGCGACCCAGTTGGTGAGAGTCGAGGCGGCGATACCGAACTCGCGCCCGTTGAGCGGCTGGATCTCCGAGCACAGCGCCCACACCAGCGGGCCCGCCGACATCGCGAAACCGACGATGAATACGAGCAGCATCACCACGGCCAGCAGCTGCTGGTCTGGGGTGGAAATACCGAGGTGCATGATGGTGCCGACCACGCCCAGGCCGAGTGCCATCACCGCAAAGCCCGCGTACAGGATCGGCTTGCGGCCCCAGCGGTCGACGAAGGCGATGGCGATGAAGGTCGCCAGCACGTTGGTGAGTCCGACGGCGGCGGTGAACCACATCTGCGCGGCGACGTCGTAGCCCATGCCCTGGAAGATGCGCGGCGCGTAGTACATGACCACGTTGATACCGGTCAGCTGCTGCACGATCTGCAGCAACACACCCAGGCCCACCGAGCGACGGAAGTTGGAGTTCTCCAGGAACATGTGCCAGCCATGCTGCGGCCGGCGCAGCTGCTCGTCGATATCGGCCGCTTCGCGCCGCACTATTTCCGGATCGCCGCGCAGCTGCAGCAGCACGTCGAGGGCCGTGTCGCGGCGGCCGCGCATCAACAGCCAGCGCGGGCTGTCGGGCAGCGCGAACAGGCCGACCAGGAACAGGATGCCGGGGATCGCGATCACCCCGAGCATCCAGCGCCAGTTGCCGCTGTAGCTGAAGGCGGTATCGGAGAGGAAGGCGACGAAAATGCCGATGGTGATCATCAGCTGGTACAGCGACACCATCGCGCCGCGGATGTACTCGGGCGCGACCTCCGCCAGGTACAGCGGCGCGGTGAAGGAGGCGATGCCGATCGCCAGCCCGAGCACGATGCGCGCCATGACGAGAGTCTCGGGCGACCAGGCAAAGCCGCACAGCAGCGAGCCGGCCACGAACAGCACCGCGCCCAGCATCAGCGAGCGCTTGCGTCCCAGGGCCGCCGCCATCCAGCCGCTCCCGGCCGCGCCGATCGCCGCCCCGAGCATCATGCCGCTTACGATCCACCCGATGATGTAATCGGAGACCGCGAATTCCTTCTGGATGAACTGCGTGGCGCCGGAGATGACGCCCACGTCGAGGCCGAACATCAGGCCGGCGAGCGCCGCCAGCGTACACACGAACACGGCCTTGGCCCGGGAATGGGCGACGATCGTCGCTGCTGTTTCGTTCAAGTCAGATCCCCCAACGTGGTGCGCGTTTGTCTATGAATGCCTGCACGCCTTCGAGGGCGTCGGCCTCCATCATATTGCAGGCCATGGTCTGGCCTGCAGCCTCGTAGGCCGCCGCCAGTCCGAGCTCGACCTGGCGATAGAACAGCTGCTTGCCGAGTGCGACCGCCACCCGCGGCTTGGCGCAGATGCTGGCCGCGAGCCGGGCGACCTCGGCATCGAGCGCCGCCGGCTCGACCACCCGGTTCACGAGGCCACGCTCCTGCGCCTGGCGCGCGTCGATGAACTCGCCGGTGACCAGCATCTCGAACGCCTGCTTGCGGCCGACGTTGCGCGCCAGCGGCACGCCCGGGGTGGAGCAGAACAGGCCCAGGTTGACGCCGCTGACGGCGAAGCGCGCCTCGCTCGAGGCGACCGCCAGGTCGCATTGCGCGACCAGCTGGCAACCGGCGGCGGTGGCGACGCCGTGCACGCGCGCGATCACCGGCACCGGCAGGCGGGTCAGGCTCTGCATCAGCTGGCTGCACTGCGCGAACAGGCGCCGGTAGTACTCGAGTGAAGGCTCGGCGCGCATCTGGCGCAGGTCGTGCCCGGCGCAGAACGCCTTGCCGGCCCCGGCCAGCACCACCACGCGCACCCCGGTGTCGCTGCCCAGGGCGTCGACCTCGGCCTGCAGCGCGGCGAGCAGCTCCTCGGACAGGGCGTTGTACGCCTGCGGGCGGTTGAGAGTCAGGGTCACCACGCCGGCCGCATCGCGCGCGCGACGCACCAGCGGATCTGCGCCATCCGTCATGCCCGTCTCCTCATTCGATCGCGCTCGCCGAGCGCGCCCGCTGGCGTAGCACGAATTTCTGGATCTTGCCGGTGGCCGTCTTCGGAATTGCCTCGAAGCGTACCTCGCGCGGCGCCTTGTAGGGGGCGAGCAGTGCCCGGCAGTGTGCAATCAGCTCGCTGCCGGTGACGCTCGTCCCCGGCTTGAGCTCGACATAGGCGAGCGGTGACTCACCCCAGCGCTCGTCCGGACGCGCCACCACCGCGCAGGCGAGCACCGCCGGATGGCGGTACAGGGCGTCCTCCACCTCGAGCGAGCTGATGTTCTCGCCGCCGGAGATGATCACATCCTTGCTGCGGTCGCGGATCTTCACGTAGCGGTCCGGCTCCAGTACGCCGAGATCGCCGGTGTGGAACCAGCCGCCGGCGAAGGCCTGCGCCGTCGCCTGCGGGTTCTTGAGGTATCCCTTCATGACGATGTTGCCACGGAACATGACCTCGCCCAGCACCGCACCGTCGGCGGGGACCTCGGTCATGGTACCCGCCTCGAGCACCGTCATGCCCTCCTGCAGCATGTAGCGCACGCCCTGGCGTCCGGCGCGGCGCGTTTGCTCGGCGAGCGGGACCGGGTCGCGGTCGCCACGCTGCGCCGATACCGCCGCCGGCCCGTAGGTCTCGGTGAGTCCATAAGTATGGGTCAGCTCGATGCCGATACGCGCCAGCCCCTCGATCATCGCTGCCGGCGGCGCCGCGCCCGCCACCATGGCGCGCACGCGCTGCGTGATGCCGGCGCGCCAGGCCGGCTCGGCGCCGATCAGCATGTTGTGCACGATCGGCGCGGCGCAGTAGTGATCGACGCGGTGCGCACGGATGGCCTCGAAGATTGCCCGCGCCTCGACCCGGCGCAGGCACACGTGCGTGCCGGCCAGCAGCGCCACCGTCCACGGGAAGCACCAGCCGTTGCAATGGAACATCGGCAGCGTCCACAGGTACCGCGGAAAATGCGGCATGCTCCAGGTCGTGGCGTTGCTCACCGCGTTGAGATACGCGCCGCGGTGGTGGGTCACCACCCCCTTGGGCTTGCCGGTCGTGCCCGAGGTATAGGACACGGCGATCGCATCCCACTCATCCTGCGGACCGGCGAGGCGCGCCAGCGGCGCATGCCGGGCCAGCAGCGCCTCGTACTCCTCGCCGCCGAGGCTCGCAGCGGCCCCCGCGGCGGCGGGATCGTGCACCTCGATCACCTGCGGCGCCCGGCCATGCTCGGCGCGCAGCACGGCCAGCGCCTCCTGCAGCACCGCGGCGAACTCGCGGTCGGCGATCAGCACGTCGGCCTCGCAATGCTGCATCTGCCAGGCGAGCAGCCGGGCATCGAGCCGCGTGTTGAGCGTGTGCAGGACTGCATTGAGCGCCGGCACCGCGTAATGCGCCTCGATCATGGGCGGCGTGTTGGGCAGCATGACGCTGACGGTGGCACCGCGCCCCACCCCGAGCGCGCGCAGCGCGGCCGCCAGGCGCGCACTGCGCTCGCGGGTCTCGCCCCAGCTGTAGAGGCGCTCACCGTGCACCACCGCCGGCAGCTCGGGATAGACCTCCGCGGTGCGCTCCACGAAGCTCACGGGCGACAGCGCCACGAAGTTGGCGGCGTTCTTGTCGAGGTCCTGGTCGTAGATATTCATTTGACCCGGGCGCGGCGGCCTCACCCGTCCTGAGCACCGTCGGTGAACTTGATCGCCGCGTGCGTGCCGTCGCAGAAGGGCTTGTTCTTCGAGGCTCCGCAGCGGCACAGCGTCACGCGGTTGCGCACCTCGTAGGCGAAGCCGTCGGCGGCGATCACCGCGATGCCACCCCGCAGCCACAGCGGCCCGCTCACGCTCTGCGCCGGGTCCTGGATCAGCCCGATCGAAACCGGCAGGCGCGGCTCGATGGGCTCGCCGGTGCGGCGGTCCCAGGCCACCAGCCGGCCCGAGGGGCAATCGTTCACCTGGCGCACGAACTGCGCGCGCACGTGAGCGTCGTCGGTGCGCTCGACCTGGTTCCACACCTGGCCATTGGGATCGCAGAAGCGCGCGAATGCGCACAGCGCCTCCGCGTCAGTGAGGGCGAGCGCCGGACCCTCGAGGACCTGCGCCTGCTCGCGGTAGGGTGCACGGCTGGCCGTCTCGGTACCGTCGAAGCCGACCTTGTTGTGCGTGCCGTCGCAGAAAGGCTTGTTGGCGGAGCGGCCGCAGCGGCACAGCGCGTAGCTTTCGGAGGCCGGCACCGCGGCGCCCTGCTTCCATGCGTGCGATTCGCCCGCCTGATCAGCGACGATCGTCTGCGCGGCGAGTGGCACGCCACCGCTCACCAGGTACGGTCCGTTCTTCGACACCACCACCCGGGGTTCGCCCCGCGACTTCGGCATGCAGGCTCCTCGCGCGCTGCGGCGCGCAGGCGCCAAGCCTGAACCACGCTCACGCAATCGACAAGTGTGCGCCGCCCCGCGTGCGCGCCGCAGGCCGGCGTGGCGCGCGAATTCAACGGCCCGCGCCTGGGTTCCGGTGCGGTGGCGCGCAGGTGCAAGGGCGCGCGCGCGGAGCTGAGGAAAACCCCCTGCCGTGCAGGCGCCTTCAGTACAATCAGCAGCGGCACCGCCCAAGGTGCCCCGCGGAGCGCAGGACGCCGATGATCACCCGACGCCAGGTGCTGCGCACATGAACGCGCGCACGGGCACTCCCTCGTTC
>Ga0070732_10000675_pt1 | contig 20372 bp, 18 predicted proteins | sample Coa_R1_5_FD_66449 | JGI IMG/M metagenome (GOLD analysis project Ga0070732, IMG submission 66449) | Surface soil microbial communities from Centralia Pennsylvania, which are recovering from an underground coalmine fire - Coalmine... | ecosystem: Environmental > Terrestrial > Soil > Unclassified ... | reverse complement strand
TCCACCAATCGGATCGTACACTGCGACTTGCGCACAACGGCCTATTGTCAGCAACGACCACATTTGATGATGATTGCGCGCGCCACACTCCATAACACAGGCCAGCAAAGCGCCCAGAAACTCTGGCCACACCGGATTTATCCAATCAATCCGTCTGCTCTTGACAAGCCGGCCACATCCGCTATTTGCTTCCATTTCGCGGACTGGCAAGTTCGTATTTCCGCGCCGCGGAGGCCGAATGAAACGTCTCACCCGGACAGTGCTTGGCGCCTGCATCGCGCTTGGCTTGGCCGGCTGCGTGGAACGCCGGTTCTTCATCGAATCCGACCCGCCCGGCGCCTTCGTCTACCAAAACGGCCAATTCCTGGGCGCCACGCCGTTGGACGTTTCCTTCCTCTATTATGGCAAATATGACTTCATGTTGGTCAAGGATGGTTTTGAGACCCTGAATGTTTCCACCACGGTTACGCCGCCTTGGTTCGAGCGGGCTGGAGTGGATTTCTTTAGTGAAAACCTCTGGCCATTCCATATTCAAGACGTTCGCCCGGTCCTCTACCAAATGCAGCCTATGTCGCAGACCAACACCATCGAACTGATGAGAGAAGCCCGCGAACTGCGCGAACGCGGCCAAGCCGTACCGTCTTCTCCGCCGCCGTCGGAGTATTGACAATGCCCTGGGACGGCAGTCGCTGGGCTCTTCATTCGATCACCCTTCGCTGGCCGGTTCCTCCTTCGGGTCGCCGCGCTCGAAGCGGCGCAGTTGCTGCTGGTAGAAACCCAAATTGCCGGTTGGCATTTTCAGGCACTTTTTCATCAACTCAATGGCTTCCTTCTTTGCGCCGCGCTGGAATTGGACTTCGGCCATCGTGTCCAGGTACATCGTTTCATACGGCGCCAGGGCCACGGCCTTGCGCGCATGCTCCAGGCCTTCGTCCAGATGCCGGCGGCAGCGCGCCGTCAGCCAGGCCACGTGGTTGTGGGCATCGGCGCAGTTTGGATAATGGGCGCAAACTTGCTGCCACTTCTTATAAACATCTTCGAAATACGCATCCGCGCGTTCTTTTTCCGCGGCTCGCTCTAATTCTGGTACGAGGGCGATCGGCCCTTTCAAATGCAGGGCCTGCAATTGCCGGGCAAGCTCCATTTCCCGAAACGCATCTTCCTTCTTTCCTTCGCGGAGATAGGCCTTGGCCCGAAGGATGTGAATTTCACTGGTCAAGCGACTGTAACCGGCTCGGTACATCAAACTGCTGTTCGTTGCCACAAAGCGCAAAACGTACTGCTCCTGAAACGCGGCGGCTTCGGCATACCGGCCGGCATCTTCTGCCAGGCGCACCGCATCTTGCAGGACGCGCGAATAAAACGACGAGCCCAGCGCGCCGAGTTGCCGTCGAATGATCACCTCGCGTTTGGCGTCTTCCTGGAAGCCGCGTTGCACCAGGGCCAGATGGAAGTAATAGCGCCCCGATTCGCTGCCGAGGATCATGCGGTGCGCTCGGGCCATCCATTTTTGGCCCTCTTCCTTCTGGCCAAGTTGCGTCAGTGCCCAGCCGTGCAGGAACACCGGCAACGGCGCGCTGGTGTCTTGGTCCCAAATCTTCTTGTACGCATCGGCCGCGGCCTGCCATTGCTTTGCTCCGGCCAGCGTGTCGGCCAACAGGACTTTCGCCGTGCTGGTGGCATGATCCTGCCAATTCGAGTGGTTCAATAGCGTTTTCGCCAATTCGGGATCTTCCAGGAAGAAGACCGTCAGCGCGATGCTCTCAAAAGCCGTCCCGAGCGATGCTTGCGGTATCCAGTTGGTGTTGGGCGACGATGACTTCATTAGCTCGGCTAATTCGTTCTTGGGCATGGTGCCGTTGTCGATGGAGCGCAATCGTTTCAGCGTGTCGGCCAGCTTTTCTTGTGGGTACTTCTGGCGCAGGATTCTATAGAGCGTCTCGGCGCGCGCCGCCAGGCTCGAATAGGACCCCAGGTTCGGATACATCTGGGCAAAGGTGGTGCCTAGATAGCTGCCATCATTGCGCTCCAGCAGCGCAACGAGGTGCGTTGCTGCGTCTTCGACGAGCCCTAACCGGAATTCCAGCTCGATTTGCCGGCTGGGCCAGCCAGCGTCTTCGGTCTGGCTCATGTCCTTGGCCAGCGCGGCGAGCCATTCTTTCGCCTTGGCAAGGTCGCCGGCACGGTGCAGCAAGTTGATGTGGAGATAGCGAAGGGCTGATTGGTCCGGCTTCTCGGCCTTGGCGGCTTTTTCGCTCAGGGCCTGCGCTTCGGCGTATTGCCCTTGGCCCGTTAGCAGATCGGCCATGATCGCGTATTGCTCGTGCTTTTGGAGCAGATCCATTGCCGCCTTCGGCTGCTCATTGACTAAAAGCGCTTTAGCGGCATACCAGGGCCGGCTATCGCGGCGGCTGGGATCAGGCTTGGCGCCCGCGTAGGCATCGATCTTCTTGAGCGATTCCTGAAACTCGGTCTGCTTTCCGGCCAGCCGTTCGTAAGCAGCCAGCAGCCCGAGCCCGTTGATCTGGCTTTGGCCGGCCGGCATGGCCGGCGGATATTTTTGGATCAACTGGTTCCATTCGCCGCGCTCTTGCAACAGCAGGCGAGTCCAATCCGGCTGTTGCGATTTCTCAGCCGCCCAGAACATGCCATCGGCGTTGTTGGCCAGGCGGTACAGGGCGAACAACAACCGCGCCTGGTAGGCGTTGTTTTTCGTTTCAACTTGGGCGCGCAGCTGGTTTGTCTTTTCCGGAAGCTTCGGGGTCTCGGAATAGAACGCCGCATAATGCGGAATGATGCTTTCAATCTGCACGGCCACGGCCCGGTCGAGTAGTTGTTCGACCATCTCCTCGCGTCCTTCGGCCATGAGCGTGGCCAGAATTCGCCAATCGTCGTAGGCCATTTGGTCGAGAATCAACTTTCGGCGGTCGGGTTCCACGGCATCGAGCAGCCGGGCCAAATACGGGTGGCTCTTGCTGCCGAGCTTGAGCATGCCGCGCAGGATCCCGGTCTGCTCCTGCGGTGAGCCGTTCTTGTATTTCTGCATGAGCGCCACCATTTCCGGCGGCGTTCCAGGTTCAATTCGATAAGCGATGCGGTCAATGAGAATCCGCACGCGCCGGGCGGTCTCGGGATTTGGATCATCGCTGGCTTCACGGAGAGCGGCTTCAGCTTTTTGGCCGGCATTCCAAAGGAGTTGCATGGCCCGCTCCCGGACCAGAAAGCGATCGTCGCCGAGTTGTTTAATGGCCGCGCGGATTTGCGGATCCGAAGGCGGCATGGGCGAGTCGGCGAATAGGTTCGCAGCGAGCAGCACCGCCGCCCCAGTTCCAAGTACCAGAAGGCAACCGTTCGTGGTGCCGCCTTTAGGCGGAAGGCAATTCCAAAGCCGCCTGAAGGCGGCACTACAAACAATCGCCACCGCTTTTCGAAACCGAAGTTCCATGGCTCGAACTCCCATCCGCAAACGGTCAATGTTGCCTATCGTAACTGGCTCGCCAGCAAGCTGCCAGAGTCTGCACTTTCAATCCGACCATATCCGCGAATCGGACCGAATATGCCAGCGCTGAAATTTTCCTTCCGGCATCTTTACCACGACACTGGCTTCAAACTGGTTTTCGGTGACCTGGAAATCCGGCGGCTCAAACAGGCTTTCGTGCTTGAGACCGTGAAGGCCCAGCTCGGCAAGCGAGCGCGCCCAGCGGCCATTTTTTTTCTTGTATTCGACTTGCGCGTAGTAGATGCGGTGTAAGTATTCGCGGGCTGGGCCGGCCGGATCGGGGTGGAACTCCGCTTTGCCGGGCGCGGCCGTGCTGAATTGTACATAGCCCCAATGCTCCGGCCGGTGCATGTCCACCACGCCCTGCGGCGACCAGACCCAGTTGTCTTCCTTGGTTCCTTCCACTTTCCGATACTTGCCAGCGACGATTTCGTGCTGCCATTCAACGCGTGAAAAGTTGATGCGCCATTGTTCGCCATCGCGCGGCGGCACCGGGACTTTCGTGAGTTCCTTCAGCCCCTTCCAGGGCCAGGCGATTTCGACAGTCCAGCCCTTATCGCTGTCGCTGGGATCATTGATCGTGCCATTCACCTTCACGGCCGTCTTCAAGCCCGCGATTTCCCACGCATTCACCGCCTGGCCGCCATCCTTATACGGAATCGGCAGCAGCAGATCCCAGGTGGTGTTAAGCGCATTCAATTCCAACTCACCATACATGTGGTTATCGCCGTCGGGATCGAGAAAGACTTCGAAATCGTTGTCGTGGAAAATGACGGAATCATGCTGTGTGAGGGTGGCCCAGACATGCGGCTCTTCGAGTTCCGCGGCGATGTACAGACATTGGTCATCCCAAGCCATCTTCATACGCGTGCGAAATCGCGGCTTCGGTTTGGCGTCGCCTTCGATATCAACGAAGTCTTCACTCCAGGGAATCGATTGCCAGACCGGCTTGTCGAGATTGCCGTCGATGCTGATCGGCTCGCTGGCCCGGTAACAGATGTAACCGCGCGGCGGAACATAGTCGAGACCGGCGCCATCGCCGGGAGAGTTGGACTTTGATGAGCGTAGCAACCCGCTAACAGCGGCTACAGCCACCAAGGCCACGATGAGCAAAATAAAATACGGTGCTTTTTGGTACATCAGCCGCCTCAAAACCTCGCTTTAATTCCAAGCAAACGGGATTTAAGGATTGTACTCGCTGCCCGTGCATTTGCGGAGTAGAATCGCTTGATTGTGACAAGTGCGAAGACCCGCGGGGCGCGAAGACTCGCCCCGCGGCTTCAGACGCCTCCAAGCCGCGGCGACAGTCTTCGAGCCCCACGGATCCATCGGAGAACCGATGCCTGAATTCAATGTTGAGGCCTGTCGCAAGCAATTCCCCGCTCTCAAGCGGCAACAGAATGGCCGGCCCGTGGTTTATTTCGATGGCCCGGCCGGCAGCCAAACGCCGCAATGCGTGATCGACGCGATCACCGATTATCTGGCAAATCGAAACGCCAATCACGGCGGCGTCTTCCCTACGAGCCGGGAGAATGACGAAGCGCTACACGAGGCGCAACAAGCCGCCGCGGACTTCGTCGGCGGCACCGATGAGAAGGAAATCGTTTTCGGCGCCAACATGACGACGCTGACGTTTGCCTTCAGCCGGTCGCTGGCACGCACCTGGAAGTCGGGCGATGAAATCATCGTCACGCAGCTAGACCATGATGCGAATGTCACGCCCTGGGTAATGGCCGCCCAGGAGCGCGGCGCCACGGTGCAGCGGATCCGCATTCATCCCGAAGATTGCACGCTTGATTTAAACGATTTTCGCCAGAAGCTCTCCAATAAGACGCGACTCGTGGCCGTGGGTTGCGCCTCGAATGCTGTCGGCACCATCAATCCCGTTCAAGAAATCTGCAATTTGGCGAAACAAGCCGGCGCGGAAACCTTCCTCGACGCCGTGCACTTTGCCCCGCATGGCCGGATCGACGTGCGGCAATGGGGCTGCACCTATTTGGTTTGCTCGGCCTACAAATTCTTCGGCCCGCACGTCGGCATTCTGTGGGGCCGGCGCGAGCGGCTGGAGGAATTAACGCCGTACAAAGTCCGGCCGGCCGACAACCACATGCCGGACCGCTGGATGACCGGCACACCGAATTTCGAAGGCATCGCCGGCGTGCGCGCAGCGATTGAATACTTGCAGCGAATCGATGCCGCGAATGATTTGACGAACTCGTTTGCGCGGATCAACGAGTATGAATCCGCGTTAGGAAAGTATCTAGTGGGCGGCCTGCCGGAGATACCCAGTATTCGCGTATTAGGGATAACTGTCCCGAAGCGATTAGCCGAGCGCGTTCCGACGGTTTCGATTGTGCATCGCAGGCATCCGGCCCGAAAAGTGGCCGAACACTTGGCCGAGCGCGGCATTTTCGTTTGGCATGGCAACTTCTACGCGCTGTCGCTGAGCGAAACATTGGGTCTGGAACCCGACGGCATGGTGCGCATTGGGTTATTGCATTACAATACGCAGGAAGAAATTGATCGCTTGCTGCTAGCGCTGCGTGAATTGGTCTAAAGAATTTGAACAGAAGAAAACAAAGGAAACGAAGTTCAAAAAAATAAGACTTGTCTCGTCCACTAACTCTTCGTTTTCTTCGTTTCCTTCTGTTCAAATTCTTAAGTACGCGGAGTCTCCAATGAAACGTGTGTTTCCGTTATTTGCATTCGCGCTCATCACTTCGCCGGTCTTCGCCCAAGAACCGCCGCGCTATGAGACCCGCGCGGATCATGACCCCAATGGCATCGGCAAGTTCTACATGGGCCGCGAGATTGCCATGGTCATGGGCCATCAGGCGGCCGGGTGGCTCGAACGGCCCGAACGCGAGAAGGAAGAGCAGCCGTCGAAGTTGATTGAGGAACTGAAGCTAAAACCCGGCGACGTGGTGGCCGATATCGGGGCCGGCAGCGGCTATTACACTTTCAAGTTCTCGCCATTCGTGGGCGATAAGGGCAAGATTTACGCCGTCGATATTCAGAAAGAGATGCTTGACATCATCCGCAAGAAGATGAAAGCGAGAAACATCAAGAACATTGAGCCCGTGCTGGGCGAGATCAAGGATCCGAAACTTCCCGAAGCCGGGGTCGATGTGCTCGTAATGATCGATGTTTATCACGAGTTTGATTTTCCGTACGAAATGACGCAGGCCATGATCAAGTCGCTGAAGCCGGGGGGACGGATGGTCTTCGTCGAGTTCCGCATGGAAGACGAGAAGGTGCCCATCAAGCTCGTGCACAAGATGAGCGAACAACAAGTGCTGAAAGAAATGTCGCCTTTCCCACAAATGAAGCATGCGCGCACGAGCGACGTCATGCCCTGGCAGCACATCATTATTTTCGAAAAGAAAGCGGAGGCGAAGCCGAACAAGTAGTGTAGCGGAATTCGCCAGAATTCCGCCTTTGACAACAGCGGAAGTCTGGCGAATTCCGCTACAAGCGATTGCGAGGGCGGTGGCCATGGCCCAGAGCAAAGAAGCCGAACCGGTTTTCGCCTATGCCCAGATCAATGCCAAGATCATGCCGATGGATCGCGGCGAGCAATTCGAAGACCCGCTCATGGAGGAATTCGAGAAGAACGGCTATGGAGCCGTGACCGGCGGCGGCACGCAATTGGGCAACCAGAACGAGATCGCCTACTGCGGCATCGACATCGACTTGTTCGACCTCGAGAAGGGCGTGCCCTTTGTGTGCCAGTTCCTCAGCGAGCGCGGCGCGCCGAAAGGCTCGAAACTTAGCTACGAGGCCGACGGCATGAAAATGGAGGTGCCATTTGGTTCAATCGAAGGCCTGGCCGTGTACTTGAACGGAACGGAACTGCCCGACGAAGTGTATCAGCAATGCGATGTGAATCACGTTGTCGATGAGATCAACCGCTTGCTGAGCGGCAAGGGCGCAATGTTCAGCCACTGGCAAGGGCCAAGTGAAACCGCCCTTTATCTTTACGGCGACTCCGCCGATGAGATGCGCCACCTGATCTCCGGCTTCCTGGCCGAGTATCCATTGTGCCAGAAGTCGCGCGTGGTGCGGATTGCTTAAGGTCAGCCCAAGGATAAACGGGGACGTTGTAACACGGATCAACACGGATAAGAAAAAAATTGTTCTTGTCCGTGTTCATCCGTGTTATGCTATCCGTGTTCATCTGTGGGCTCATTTGCTTTCCTCCGACGCCCAGTCCCTCGGCTTCAAATACACGTCATACAATTGTGCTTCCGGCGAGCCGGGTTCCGGCTGAAAGTCATATTCCCAGCGCACCGCCGGCGGCAATGACATCAGGATTGACTCGGTCCGCCCACCGGTCTTCAGGCCGAAGATGGTGCCGCGATCGTACAGTAGGTTGAATTCGACATACCGGCCACGGCGCAATGCCTGGAAATGCCGGTGCTTGTCGGTGAACGATAGATTCATTCGTCTTTGCACAATCGGCACATAGGATTCAAGGAACGCCATACCGGCGTCGCGCACGAAGGCGAAGACTGCATCCAGATCACCGCCCAGGTAATCGAAAAAGATGCCGCCCACGCCGCGCGGCTCATTGCGATGAGCCAAGAAAAAGTATTCATCGCAATCGCGCTTCATTTTCTGGTAATCAATCAACGGTGCATGCTTCTCGCAGACGCCCTTCCAGACTTTATGGAAGCCGATCACGTCTTCGCGAAAGGCGTAATACGGCGTAAGGTCGGCCCCGCCGCCGAACCAGGCTCGCTCGCCTTTCGTGAGAAAGCGAAAGTTCGCGTGCACCGTCGGTACAAAGGGATTCCGCGGATGTAGCACCAGCGAAACGCCCGTGGCGGTGAATTTGCGACCCTCGCCCGGAATCTGCCTGGCAAACTCCTCCGAGAATTCGCCGAAGACTTCGGAAAAGTTGACGCCGGCCTTTTCGAAGACGTCGCCCTCAGCCAACACGCGCGACCGGCCGCCGCCGCCGCCTTCGCGCTGCCACTGGTCTTCGCGGAACTGGCCGGCCCCGTCGGCCCTTTCCAATCCCGCACAAATATGGTCCTGGAGTATGCGGAAAAAGCTCGTGGCTTGCTGGTGCATCTTTTGTGGCGGCATCTCCATTTCTCCTCATTCCGCTGCATGTCGCGGCTAACCAATTCGGTCAATACAATCTTACGCAGCGATCTTGTTGAGTTCCGCAATCAGGATGCCACACCATGAAAATCACCGACGTCAAAGTCATACCCCTGCGCGGCGCCACGCATGACACTGGCTGGCCCGGCGGCACCGACCCGAACGAGCAGATGAACACGCTGCTCGAAATTCACACCGACGAAGGGCTCACCGGCCTCGGCAGTTGCTTCACGAGCCGGGTGTTTGTGGAGGCGTCGCTCACGGTGCTGAAGCCCATGCTCATCGGCGAAACAGTGTTCGAAGCCGAGCGCGTGAGCGAGAAGCTCCGGCAGAATACTTTTTGGTTCGGCCGCGGCGGGGCGGTGGAGCATACGATCAGTGGTCTCGACATCGCGCTTTGGGACCTGATGGGCAAGGCATTGAATCAGCCGGTGTCGCGGCTCCTCGGCGGCAATTATCGCGACCGCATGAAACCGTATGCATCGATCCTTTTCGACGGTCCGCCGATCCTGCGCGAAAAGCTGTTGCAACAGAAGGAACGCGGCTTTCGAGCCATCAAAATGGGCTGGCGGCCTTTTGGCCGGGTGAGCCGGCAATTCGACGAATTGCTGATCCGCACAGCGCGCGATGCCGTTGGGGAGGATATTGAGCTCATGGTAGATGCCGGGGGTTCCGAGCAGTATTGGCCGCACAGCGTATGCTGGGCGAAAGAAACGGCGAAAATGCTGGGCGATTACAAAGTCACGTGGTTCGAGGAAGCGCTGAAGCCGGACGACCTGGAAGGCTTCAAAGAACTTCGAGCCGCATCACCGGTGAAGATCGCGACCGGCGAAGTCTTTACCCGCCGGCAAACCTTTCAGCCGTACATCACGCAGCGGGCTCTCGACATTATCCAGCCTGACATGACCAAATGCGGCGGCCTGAGCGAAGGCCGGCGCATGGCCTGGATGGCCTACGACCACGGCGTGCTGCTGGTGCCGCACGGTTGGAACACGGCCATCGGCGTGGCCGCGGACTTGGCGTTGACTGCCGCGATGCCGGTGGCCGGTTGGGTCGAATACCAAACTGGCGTTCCCTATATCGAGGAACTCATCGACCCGCCGTTTCGGCTGGACAAAGATGGCATGTTGCCGGTGCCGAACGGGCCGGGGCTCGGCATCAAGCTGAATCCAGAGGCGATTGCGAAGTATTCGCGGGAAGGCCGCTAAACCACTAGCGGCCAAACAGCAGTTGCCAGCCCACCACCATAATCGCCGCGTCCACCAGGGCGTGGCTTACCCACACCGGGTAAATACTTCGGTACCGGTCCAACATCCACGCCCAGATCGCCCCGCCGCAGGCTACTGCAATTGAAAACGGTAATGTTGCCGTCCAGAAATGGCCGGGAAAGTACTCGTTCAGCACCACCACGTGATGCGCCATGAAGCCGATACTAGAGATGGCGATGGCACAAGGAAGCGGCAGGAGCTTCCGCAAGCCCGTGAAAAGGAAGGCACGCCAGTAGTATTCCTCCAGGCCGCTGTGAATGATGCACAAAAACACGCCGAAGATCAGGAACATCAGCGGCGATGTCAGGTCAAACGCCGTTACCTTGGTGCGAACTTGTTCGGCCAGTTGATCCAAAAACGGCTGATATTTATGTCGGCTCAAATATGCGAAAAGATTGTGCACGGCGAGAACGACCAATAGGCCGAATAGGATACCCGTTAACATACCGCGGCGCTTGGGCGAAGTGAAGCGAAAATGCGAACGGTCGGTGGCCAGCCAGAATAAGGCCGGCAATGAGAATTGGATGATTTTGCCGGCCGTGTAGATGAACTTCATCCGCGGGCCGGGGTGGGCCCCGACGAAATAGGTCCATGTCAAAACGGTCGGAAAGACCGAAGCGAACGCCAGCACTCCGACTTCCAGGCCCAGCCGCCGGCGGCTCACGCCAACTCTCCCACGACGCGGCGCACCAGAGTGCGCAGCTTCGGCTCGGCGGCGTTGGCGGTTTCGATGATCATTGCGAGGTTCGCGGGCTCCAGCGCGTCGGGCAGGCACATGTCAGTGATCACCGAAAGGCCGAGCACTTTCATTTTCGAATGCACGGCAACGATTACTTCTGGCACCGTGGACATGCCCACGACATCCGCTCCAATCATCCGCAGAAAGCGGTACTCGGCCCGCGTTTCGAGGTTTGGCCCAGGCACGGCCACGAACACGCCCTTTTGCAGCACGATCTTCTCTTCCAGGCCGATCTTGCGGGCCAGTGCGATCAGGCTCGCGTCATAAGGATGGCTCATGTCCGGAAAGCGCTCGCCGAGCCGCTCGTCGTTCGGCCCAATCAGCGGGTTGTCGCCGAGCAGGTTGATGTGATCCTCAATCACCATGATGTCGCCGAGGCTGTATTGCGGGTTCATGCCGCCGCAGGCGTTACTCACGATCAGCGTGTCGCAACCCAGCGCTTTCATGACGCGCACCGGGAAGGTGATTTGCTTGAGCGACCAGCCTTCGTAGAAGTGGAATCGGCCTTCCATCGCCAGCACGGCCTTGCCGCCGAGCGTGCCACAGACGAGTTGGCCCTTGTGCGAGGGCGCCGTGGAATGAGGGAAGTGTGGAATTTCTTCGTATGTCAACGTCACGTCGGCCGCGATATCGCGGGCCAACCCGCCAAGGCCAGTGCCGAGGATAATGCCGACGCGCGGCGATTTCTGCCAGCGCGCTTGCAGGAACTTCTTGGCATCTTGGATTTGGTCATAGAGGTCGGGCATGCGGGGCTCCAGGTTTAGCGGGGGACCCGCAGGGTCCCCCGCTAAACAAATTACAGCGTTGACTCCGCATCGGAAAGTTGTTACGCCCCGGCCTACACGCACGGAATAATCCGAACGGCAGGCACTCCTGTAATAAACGGGAGAGTTTATTATTTCGGTGGCCGATAATGCAAAGCGGGGCAAAGTGCAGTACGCCCGGAGGGATTCGAACCCCCAACCCCGTGGTCCGAAGCCACGTGCTCTGTCCAGTTGAGCTACGGGCGCATTATCGCCATCCTATGCGTTTGCCTCGGTCTTTCAACACAGGGTACGGCATGGCGGTAAGTTGGGTGAACTACGCCGAAAAACTCCGGCCAGCGCGCTTCCCAATTGGCAATGGCGCGGCTAACATGAATATAGACATACGATGGATACAGACAGGTTCGTACCGCTTGTTCATCCGCGCATGCCCCGTTGGACGTAATATTGGTAGCGACATAGAGTTGTAGGTCAGGCTTTCCCGCCTGACCGAGTCAGGTAGGCAAGCCTGACCTACGCTGCCATTGCCGAGAAGAATCGCCTTCCATGAGCCGACATCGTTTCTATCATCACGCGGGACAGAGGATTGTCTAATGAGTCTTTTGGAGAAACCCCTCGTCGAATTGGCCGATGCCACCGTGGGCTTTTGCGGCGATTCGGGCGACGGCATGCAGCTGGTGGGGACCGAGTTCGCCAACACCAGTGCCAACCTTGGAAATGACATCAGCACCTTTCCGGACTTCCCGGCCGAGATTCGAGCCCCGGCGGGCACCCTGGCCGGCGTCTCCGGTTACCAGATTCAATTCAGCAGCTCCGATATTTACACCCCCGGCGACCGGCTCAATGCCCTCGTGGCCATGAACCCGGCGGCGCTCAAGCTCCGCCTCAAAGACTTGGAGCCGGGCGGAATCCTGATTGTGAACAAGGATTCCTTTGCCGAACAAGATCTCAAAAAAGCTAACTACAAAACCAACCCGCTCGAAGATGGCACCGTGAACGATTACCGCGTCATCGCGGTCAATATGACCTCCCTGAATCGCGCTGCCGTGGCTGAGGCCAAGCTCACCACGCGCGAATCCGACCGCTGCAAGAACTTCTTCGCCCTCGGCATCATTTACTGGCTCTACGAGCGCTCGCTCGAGCCGACCGAAAAATGGATCAAGCAGAAGTTCGCCAAGAAGGAAGCGATCCAGAAGGCGAACCTGGCTGCGCTGAAGGCCGGCTACAATTACGGCGAGACGTGTGAACTGATGCCGGTGCATTTCCGCGTGCCGAAGGCGAAACTGCCGCCGGGCACCTACAGGCGCATCACCGGCAACGAAGCTTTGGCCCTTGGCCTCGTCACGGCTGCCAAACAGGCCGACAAGCATCTGGTTTATGCCGGCTATCCGATCACTCCTGCCAGCGACATTTTGCATTACCTCGCCGCCCTCAAGCACTACAACGTTTACACCGTCCAGGCCGAAGACGAGATTGCCGCCATGGCGATGGCCATTGGCGCCAGTTTCGGCGGGCAACTAGCTGTAACCGCCACCAGCGGTCCTGGCATCTGCCTGAAGTCCGAAGGAATTAATCTGGCGGTCATGACCGAATTGCCGGTGGTGATTGTCGATGTGCAGCGCGGCGGGCCGAGCACGGGTCTCCCAACCAAGACCGAGCAAGCTGACCTCCTGCAAGCGCTTTTCGGACGCAATGGCGAAAGCCCGGTGGCCGTGGTGGCGCCCCGCTCCCCGGCTGATTGCTTCGACATGGCCGTCGAGGCTTGCCGTCTGGCCTTCCGCTTCATGACGCCGATCTTCATTCTCTCCGACGGCTTTATCGCCAATAGCTCAGAGCCGTGGCGCTTGCCGGACCTGGCGGCCCTGCCGGACCTGCGCGTGAAGCACCCGACCGCGTTCAATAGCAACGGCAACGGTGAAGCGAAGTATTTGCCCTACAAGCGCGATGAGCGCCTGGTGCGGCCGTGGGCCGTTCCCGGGACGCCGGACCTCGAGCACCGCCTTGGCGGCATCGAGAAGCAAGACGTGACTGGCAACATCAGCTACGACCCAGCCAACCACGAGCACATGGTTCGTACGCGAGCCAAGAAGATTGCCAACATTGCCCAGGAGATTCCGCTGCAAGAAGTGGAAGGCCCGCCGGAAGGCGATCTGCTGGTCGTCGGCTGGGGCGGAACGTATGGCAGTATCCTCACGGCCGTGCAACGGGCCCAGCGCGAAGGCATGAAGGTGGCCCATGCGCATTTGCGCTATTTGAACCCGTTCCCGCGCAATCTCGGCGAATTGATGAAGAAATACAAGAAGGTGCTGGTCGCGGAATTGAATGGTGGACAACTGTGCCTGATTCTGCGTGCTACCTTTATGGTAGACGCGATTTCGTACAGCAAAGTCCAAGGCCAGCCGTTCCTGGTGAGCGAACTGCAAACGAAGATGAACCAGGTGGTGAAGAAGTGATCGGAGGATAATCGGTGCTTGCCCGGCCCTATGGCGTTGGAAAGCTGGCTAACGATGAAGCCATTGCTTTGCGTCATGAGTATGTCGGAACTGAGCACTACTTGCTTGCCATCGCTCGAATGCGCGGGACGGTTGCTGCTCAAGTGCTTAAGGGATATGGCGTGACACCGGACGAGGTTCAAGCGGCCATCCGGCGAATTGTCAATACGGTTCCGGCAAAGAGATTGGGCAGGTTGCCCCTTACGCTACGTGCCAAAAAGGCGATCGGGCTTTCTATTGAGGAAGCGAGATTGATGGGCAGCAACACCGTGAGTACCGAACACTTGCTGCTTGCATTGCTGCGTGTCGATGATGGCGTCGCGATCCAAGCGCTACGTGAAATGATTATTGACATAACGGGCATACGCCGTGCAATTATCGCCGGCCTGGAGCAGATTTAGTCTCGTTCCCAAACTCCGTTTGGGAACACATTGTCGCGAAACTCCGTTTCGCGAAACAGAGTTTCGCCGAGGCCCGTTCCCAAACAGGAGTTTGGGAACGAGATAGTTAGCACCTCGCTAGCGCTTCGGGCTAACGAGGATGCAAGAGCCTAGGCTAGTGAACTAACCGTCGGTATGGTTCGTCCAATGGAATAGAGGCACTCGCTGGCTGAATAGCAGCTTGCGAGTGGCGTAATCATCAGTGTAATTCCATCCCCGTCCCGACATGCGGAGATGGCTTCTTAGGAGGTTTTATGTCAACGGCTGTTGCTTCGCTTCCCACCCTTACGCCCCAAGATTTGACCAGCGACCAAGAAGTCCGCTGGTGCCCGGGATGCGGAGATTACTCGATTCTGGCGCAAATGAAGAAGGCAATTGCACCAGTTGGCGTTCCGCGTGAAAAGATTGTGTTCATTTCGGGCATCGGCTGCTCCAGCCGGTTTCCGTATTACATGAACACCTACGGTTTCCACACCATCCATGGCCGGGCCCCGGCATTCGCCACCGGCCTGAAGATTGCCAACCCCGAGTTATTTGTTTGGGTCATCACCGGCGACGGCGACGGGCTATCCATCGGCGGCAACCACCTGCTGCACGCCATGCGCCGCAACATGGACCTGAAGATCATCCTCTTCAACAACGAAATCTACGGGCTCACTAAGGGTCAATACTCGCCGACTTCGCGCGTAGGCACCGACAGCAAGTCGAGCCCCGGCGGCACCTTCGAAGAGCCGCTGCACCCGCTCACCCTGGCTTTGTCGGCCGGCGCCACCTTCGTGGCCCGCACCACCGACCGCGATATTCATCACCTGACCGGCGTACTCAGCAAGGCCGCGCATCACAAAGGCGCTGCGTTCATCGAAGTGTACCAGAACTGCGTTATCTTCAACGACGCGGTCTTCGAATACGCCACCGACAAGAAGGTGAAAGACGAACACTGCCTGTACGTCGAGCACGGCAAGCCGATGCTCTTCGGCGCCAAGCGCGACAAGGGCATCCGCCTGAATCCGGACACGCTGGACCTGGAAGTGGTGACGCTCGGCGACGGCATCGGCGCCGACGACATTCTCGTCCACAACGAGAAGGCAGCGCAACCGGGCCTGGCATTCCTGCTGAGCCGGCTCATCCACCCTGCCGCCCCCGAAGTCATGGGCGTGCTGCGTTGCGTGGAAAAACCGACGTTCGACGGCCTGGAGCACAAACAAGTCAATGATCTCATTGCCAAGAAGGGCCAAGGCGACCTGCGCAAGCTCTTCGGCAGCGAAGAGACGTGGGTGGTGAAGTAAACGAATGCCATCCAAGCCGCTCACGGAGCAATGCGGAAGAAGCGGCCAGGCGAAATGAAAATGGTGCCGGTTCATTTTCTCCAGCCGGCCCCAATTAGGTGACGCCGGAAAGAAATGAACCGACACCATTTTTATTTCCGTTCATCCGCCTCGCTTCGCGGAGTCAAGCAAGTTTATTCGGCGTTTCGCCGGTGCGGCGGCGCCTAAGTCCATAATAGCCCATGCCGATTGCCAGGCCGATGGCGGACAAGGTCAACGAGGCCGGCTCGGGTGTCGCGACCGCTTGATAATCGCCCTGCTTGAAATCGTTCATCACCGCCCCGCCTGAAGTCGTGATTTCGAGGTCTGTCAAGAACTCTCCATTTGTTGCAAGGACCAAAAACTTTTGCTGGCCAGTTAGGTCTGCGGTGAAAGTGGCAGACGTTGTATTTCCAAGCTGATCAAAAGCTGTAAGCGTCACATTCCCAGCGGATCCAGCGAAATCGCCCTGGAAATCAAAGCCTGTTATACCGAAACCTGCCAGGGGTCTCATGACGATGGTCAGGTCGGTCATGGTGAGCGTGGGCTTGGGGGGAGTGGATGAGTCCACAGCTTGGATTGCCGCGGTCCCATGACTCTCGTGTAAAATCTCCGGGTTATTGCTCGCGTCGTAGCCATTGAAGTAAAAGAAATTTCCTGGAATGGTCTGGCCCTCTCCGGGAGCAGGGAAGGACGCTTGTGAAGTCGGGTTGAACCGAGCGGCAAAGGGAACACTCAGGCTCGTCGGATCTGTCGACGGGAAATTAATGGAATCGGCAGGGGGGTGGAGAAAGGATTGGTTACCCGATGTGATGGTGAAATCAGCCCTTCCGGCGCGGGGAGAGAGCAGAGCCGTTCCCAAAACGGCCATTGCAACGAAGCCACTGGCCAGTGGCGATATCCATCGGCGTTGAGATGCTTGTTTGTGCATCGTCGTTCCTCCAAGAAACTGGGCAGGCGGCTTGATCCTCTATTCGCCTGGCAGGCTGGTGAGCGAAACGTCCAATCGCCCGGTATTCTTATTTTTGAATCCAAAGACAAGCAAGTCGGCCCAATCCCGACAATTATTGTGGGGGACACCCCGACAAGACGAAATGCGGGCCGCGGAGCGCAATGGCGCTAGTTCATCTGTCTGGCCGGCCGCCATTGCCAACACCAGCGAGCGAGAAATGAGCTAACCGTTTTCACGATATGCTCTTCCATAGCGAGCAGGCACCGCAACCGGGCCGGGCATTCCTGCTAAGCCGGCTCATTCACCCGACCGCCCCGGAAGTGATGGGCGTTCTGCGCTGCGTGGAAAAGCCCACGTTCGACGGCCTGGAACACAAGCAAGTCAACGACCTGATCGCGAAGAAGGGCGCCGGCGATTTGCGGAAGCTCTTCGGCAGCGAAGAGACGTGGGTGGTGAAGTTAGCCGGTCGCCGCTTGCCGCGATGCAAAGACGACGGCCGCTCATTCTCTTACAGCATGAACGGCCGCCGTGGTTCATTTCGTGAGTTCAAAAGAGTCAAAGAACTTATTGGCCTCTTTGCTGTCGAGCAGATTCTTATTCACGACCGCCCGGTATTGGACCACGTAAAGCCGGTTACCCACGAGTAAATCCCGTTCGCGGATAAACACGGGCACTTTGCCCCCATCTTTGGTTTCAAATACCGTTTCAACTCTGTATTCCGTGCCCGGGTACTTGTTGCTGCCAAAATTGATTTCTTTCTCGTTTTCGAATTTCTTTTTGGCGTACTCGCCGTCGCGGTATGCTTTCAGCAGCGCTTGTGGATCCTTGCCACGAATCACTGAATCCGCGAAATCGACATAGATAACCTGGTATTGCTCAATCACAGATTTGACAATCGCGTAATGGAGTTCCAGACCGCCGCCCGATTTGTTGCTGGTTTGAGTCGGCTTGCCTGGCATCTCAACGGTGTAGCGGCCATCGGTTGAAGTGAGTTTCTCAAACTTCTCTTGGGCCCAAGCGCCGGCAGCAAATGCCAGCATGAAAAAGGCAGTGCTTCCAAGAGCGTTGCGCAACATGGTGATGTCCTTTCTTATGTTTGGCGGGTCGAGCAAAATATGCAGTTGAGCCGATGGCAAGCGAACCTTGGCTGCCCTCGTCGGGCGGTATTGTATGAATTGGCAAGTAGATGCGAAAATCCGGCCGCACCAACGAGGATAATCACAAACTCGGCTGTCCGCCCTGACCAGGGCCAGGGCTCCCCCGTTCAGAGGAAAGACTTGGGAGAAAATCTGGCAGTGGCATTCGGACCCGTGGCCGGCGCGGCGGGGGCTTCCAACCGCGCGATTAATTGTAACTTTTGGGCGGGGAAAGAATGACAGCTAGACTCTAAAGGAAACGGGGCGTTCATACACGGCCAACCGTTTAGAATCGGGCGCGAAATAGGCGGCGATTGGCAGGGCCGCTTACTTCGCGCGGCTTTGAGTTTGTTTCAGCCGTTGCCTCGCATATTTTGTGTACTACGCTTCAAGCAGCAACAAGCAATCGCTTTCCGCAACCCGGCAATCCTTGCTTTCGCCGCAGGAAAACCATGAAACGGTTTGGGCTGACATTACTTATTCTTGCGCTCGTTGCCGGCTGCAATCGCCGGCCGGTGTCCATTTCCGCGACCAAGTCCGCTCCGCCGAAACTACCGGCAGCGGAACCAGTGCCATCAGACGAGCCGAGCGAGCCGGACGGCGAATTGCCGAAAACGCTTGCCGAGGCACGAAAAGGTTTCAAGACACGCTTGCTGCAAAAAGTGAGTGCCGACAGTCCGGCGGCCACGCCGCCCCCCGAGATTCTTCGCTTGGTGCGATATGAGTCGCCCGCCGGCAAATTAGCGGCCTACGTCAGCCCGGATCCGGGCGACGGCAAGAAGCACCCGGCTATTATTTGGATTTTCGGAGGCTTCAGCAACAGCATCGGTAGCACCGCCTGGGGAACCCAACCGGCCAAGAACGATCAGTCGGCCAGCGCTTTTCGCAAAGCGGGCATTGTGATGATGTACCCGTCCTTTCGCGGCGGCAACGACAACCCGGGCGTGAAGGAGGGTTTTTTCGGCGAGGTGAACGATGTCTTGGCCGCCCGCGAGTACCTGGCACAGCTATCGTTTGTCGACCCAGCCCGGATTTATCTCGGCGGGCACAGCACGGGCGGAACCATGGCCCTGCTCGCGGCCGAGTGCTGCGACAAATTCCGTGCCGTCTTTTCGTTTGGGCCCGTGGAAGATGTGACCGGCTATGGAGCGAAAGTCTTGCCCTTCAACGTCAAAAGTAAGCGGGAAGTCCAGCTGCGCGCTCCGGAACAATGGCTGGCCTGCATCCAATGCCCCACCTTCGTGTTTGAGGGCGCCAGTCGGACCGGCGTCAGCAATATCGAGGCGCTGGACGCGCTCGCGCAAGCATCGAAAAACTCGAACATTCATTTTTTTCCCATCGAAGGGGGCGACCATTTCACCATTCTGGCGCCCACGACGGCACTAATCGCCGCCAAGATTCGCCGCGATACTTCCAAGGAGTGCACTATCCGCTTCACCGAAGCAGAACTGCGCAGGCCATTTGCGAAGTGAACTCACGAGGACGACGCGACCGCGTTTTACGCCGTTTCTAGCGCATGAATACCCATTACGAACTCGGCCGCCCGCCCTGACCAGGGCCCGGACTCGACGGTCAGAGGAAAGACTTGGCCGAAAATTTGGCTGGGAGACTTGGGCTCGCGGCCGGCGCGGCGGGTACATCCAGCCGTTGGATCAATTGGCGCGCTCGTTGGCGAATCTCGGCGTCCGAGCCCATCGCCGCCTTTTGCAGCTCCGGCAGTGCGGCCTTGCCGAGCAATGACAAGTCATGGGCCGCGTCTTCGCGATCTTTGAAGCGCCTGCTGCCGAGCTGATGGACCCACTGGTTGATTTCCGCTTCGGATTTGGTTGCCGCCCCATTGCCCCGCATCACGGTCTCGTCGGCTACGCAGAGATCGGGGTATGTCGCCAGAAAAACTGCGGCCACAAGGAAGACCAGATTGATTCTCATCATGTTCCTTTTCCAACGCAGGCGCTGCAACGTAGCCGATTTTGCCTCCGGCCGCCGCGTGACCTATGCTTGGCGCGGAACCCCTCGGCTTGCTACAAGATTTGTCGCCGAATCAGCGCTATTTCTTACAGTGAGGTTGCTTGATGGCGCTCAAAAACCTGGCGATCGGCCTTTGCTGCCTGACGCTATTCGGGGGAACCTTCGCGGCGGGAGTGGTGTTGCTGAAGCCCAAGTACCGCAACCACGCGGACGTAACGTCTGCAGGTCCGGCGACCTTGGAAAGCGAATTCGGCGACAACGCTCGCGACGTCGACAAGAAATTAGCACTCGAAGGATCAACCACCGCTAGAAGCGTCAAAACGGCAAAGAATTCTGCGCCAGCGAGCAAGACGAGGGCCAATAGGCCGCTCACTTGTATGGAAGCGACGAAGCTCGGCACCGATAGCGTGGGCAAACGCGTCACCTGGGTGGGCAAATGGACGCATTCGCAATCGAGCGGAAAAGGCTCGAAACATACATTTGACACGCAGGGTCCCGACGGTGATTTCACGTTCGATTATCCATTCGAGGCCGAAGACCCGAAGCCTCTGGACCGTGGCCAGAGCGGGGAGAATGTAAGGGAGCGATTGGACAGGACATGGGGTACGGCCCGTGTCGTAACGGTCACGGGCACTATCAGTCGCGTTGAAACATTGATCTTCATTGGTCGCGGAACGCGCCACGATGTGCCAGTATTGAGC